>Ga0302308_10004554_pt1 | contig 10884 bp, 11 predicted proteins | sample III_Palsa_E3_3_FD_200531 | JGI IMG/M metagenome (GOLD analysis project Ga0302308, IMG submission 200531) | Peat permafrost microbial communities from Stordalen Mire near Abisko, Sweden - III_Palsa_E3_3 | ecosystem: Environmental > Terrestrial > Soil > Palsa > Peat permafrost | place: Sweden... | reverse complement strand
GGGGTGTCGGTGTGGCTGGATGACATCAGCCGTGATCGGCTTCGCACCGGCAACCTGCAAGAGCTCAGCGACGACTTCCACGTCGTCGGCGTGACCTCGAACCCGACGATCTTCGCCCACGCCCTGTCCTCAGGGAACGCCTACGACGATCAGGTCGCTGACCTGAAGACCTACGACGTGTCGGTGGATGAGGCGTCCCGCGTGATCACCACCTACGACATCAGGTGGGCGTGCGACGTGCTGCGTCCGGTGTACGACCGGACCGATGGCCTGGACGGCCGGGTGTCGATCGAGGTCGACCCGAGGCTGGCCAGGAACACGCCCGCGACCATCGCCGAGGCGCGAGCACTGTGGTGGGCGGTGGACCGGCCCAACCTGTTCATCAAGATTCCCGCCACGGTCGAGGGACTTCCCGCGATCACCCAGGCCATCTCCGAGGGGATCAGCGTGAACGTCACGCTGATCTTCTCTCTCGAGCGGCACGGCGCGGTCATCGACGCGTACATGGCGGGCCTGGAGCTGGCCGCGGCCGCGGGGCATGACATCTCCAAGATCCGGTCGGTAGCGTCGTTCTTCGTCAGCCGGGTGGACACCGAGGTCGACGGCCGGCTGGACAAGCTGGGCACCCCCGAGGCCAAGAAGCTGCGCGGCAAGGCGGCCATCGCGAACGCACGGCTCGCCTACGAGCTGTTCGAGCAGAAGTCCGCCACCGAGCGCTGGCAGGCCCTCGCCAAGAACGGGGCAAATGTCCAGCGGCCGCTGTGGGCCTCCACCTCGACCAAGGACCCGGCGTTCCCCGACACCATGTACGTGGTCGACTTGGTCGTCGCCGACACGGTGAACACCATGCCCGAGGCGACCCTCAAGGCCACGGCGGACCACGGCGAGCTGCACGGCGACACGGTGCACGGCACCTACGACGCCTCCCGGCAGGTCTTCGCCGACCTGGAGAAGCTCGGCATCGCCTACGACGATGTCGTTCAGGTCCTCGAGGACGAGGGCGTCGCGAAGTTCGAAGCGTCGTGGAACGAGCTGCTGGACACGATCAAGACGAACATGGGGCTCTGAATTCAGATGACCGAACGGGCTCGTGGTGACCGCCCTCGGGGAGGTCTGGCGTGACGGCGGAGCCGGGCGGCCCGGAGGGTCTTATGCCGGCCAGTCCCAACGCGATCGCGGAGCAGGCCGAGGCTTCCTCTGGTCTGGCCAACCCGCTCCGCGATCCGCGGGACCGGCGTATTCCCCGGGTGGCCGGGCCGTGCGTGCTTATCATGTTCGGCGTCACCGGGGACCTCGCGCGCAAGAAGCTGATGCCTGCCGTCTACGACCTGGCCAACCGGGGGCTGCTGCCACCGGGCTTCTCCTTCGTCGGCTTCGCCCGCAGGGACTGGGCGGACGAGGATTTCGCCCAGGTCACGTACCAGGCGGTCAAGGAGCACGCGCGCACGCCGTTCCGCGACTCGGTGTGGCAGCAGCTCAGCGAGGGCGTCAGGTTCGTGTCCGGTTCGTTCGACGATGACGAGGCGTTCGACCAGCTGGCCGCGTGCGTCAAAGAGCTTGACGCTGAGCGGGGCACCGGCGGGAACTACGCGTTCTACCTGTCGATCCCGCCGGGCGCGTTTCCCACCGTGGTTAAACAGCTCAAGCGCAGCGGCCTGTCAGACTCCGAGGGTCGTGGCTGGCGCCGGGTGGTGATCGAGAAGCCGTTCGGCCATGACCTGGCCAGCGCGCGGCAGCTGAACGCGACCCTGGACGGCGTCTTCCCGCCGGAAGCCGTGTTCCGCATCGACCACTACCTCGGCAAGGAGACGGTGCAGAACATCCTCGCACTGCGGTTCGCCAATGAGATGTACGAACCGATCTGGAACCGCGGCTACGTGGATCACGTGCAGATCACCATGGCCGAAGACATCGGCATCGGCGGCCGGGCCGGGTATTACGACGGCATCGGCGCCGCCCGGGACGTGATGCAGAACCACCTGCTGCAACTCCTCGCGCTGACCGCGATGGAGGAGCCGGTCGCGTTCGACGCGGATTCGCTGCGGATGGAGAAGGAGAAGGTACTGTCCGCGGTCCGGCTCCCGGCCGACCTCGCGACGGGAACCGCGCGCGGGCAGTACTCGGCCGGCTGGCAGGGCGGGCGCCAGGTGCGCGGTTTCCTGGAGGAAGACGGGATCCCCTCCGATTCCCGCACCGAGACCTACGCCGCAGTGCGGCTCGGCGTCGACACCAGGCGCTGGGCCGGGGTGCCGTTCTACCTGCGGGCGGGCAAGGGGTTGCCGCGCCGCATGACCGAGATCGCGCTGATCTTCCAGCGCGCGCCGCACCTGCCCTTCGCGGCCACGGACACCGAGGAACTCGGCCAGAATGCGCTGGTGATCAGGATCCAGCCGGATGAGGGCATCACCGTACGGTTCGGCTCCAAGGTGCCGGGCACGGCGATGGAAGTCCGGGACGTGAACATGGACTTCGCCTACGGCGAGTCTTTCACCGAGTCAAGCCCCGAGGCCTACGAGCGGCTGCTGCTCGATGTCTTGATCGGCGACCCTCCGCTGTTCCCCCGGCAGGCCGAAGTCGAGCTCGGCTGGCGAATCCTCGATCCGGTCGAGGATTTCTGGGCCTCCTACACCAAGCCGGAGCAGTATCCGGCCGGGTCAGGGGGCCCCGCGTCGGCTGACGCGATGATGGCACGGGACGGACGGGTATGGCGCCGCTTGTAGGGAGACCGCGATGACGATCGACCTGACCGACACGACGACCAGCGCCATTACCGAGGCGGTCACCCAGGCTCGACGCCGACTCGGCGGCCCTGCGTCCGGCATGGTGCTGACGCTGATCATCGTCACCGATGAGGCCGCGCAGTACGACGCGGTCCGCGCGGCCAGCCAGGCGGGCCGCGAGCATCCGAGCCGGGTACTCGCCGTTATCACCCGCAAGCCCAAGGGCGAATCCCGGCTCGACGCCGAGATCCGGGTGGGCGACACCGGCCCCGGCGAGACCATCTTGCTCCGGATGTACGGGCCGCTCGGTCAGCATGCGGACTCGGTTGTCGCGCCGCTGCTCGCTCCCGACGTCCCGGTGGTCACCTGGTGGCCCGACGAGGCGCCGCCCTCACCTCGCGCGGACTCGCTCGGCGGGGTAGCGCAGCGCCGGGTGACGGACGCAGCGGCCAGTGACGCGCCCAAGGAAATGCTGCTGGGCCTGGCCACGGCCTACCAGCCGGGAGACACCGACCTGAGCTGGACCCGGTCGACGCCCTGGCGTACCTTGCTCGCCGCCACCTTGGACCAGCCCTACCCGGAGCTGCTCAGCGGCGAGGTGCTGGCCGAGGCCGCCAACCCGACCGCGGACCTGATCGCGGCCTGGCTCAGCACCCGCCTGCGGATTTCGGTGCCGCGCGGCGAGTCCGCAGGCCCCGGCATCACCGAGGTCAGCTTCGACACGCCGGAAGGGAAGATCACGCTGGCCCGGCCGGACGGCCGGACGGCCACGCTGTCCTGGCCCGGGAGGCCGGATCGCCGCGTCGCCCTGCACCGGCGAGATTCTGCTGACCTGATCGCCGAGGAGCTACGCAGGCTCGAGCCCGACGAGGTCTACGGGGAGACCTTGCGGGCGCTCGCCGGAAGCAACGGCAGGTGAACGAGTCCCTGCGCAGCGACCGTAACTTACCCAGCCGACCGTAACTTACGGAGATAAACGTCCGCCGTAGCCGACCCGGCACGCCAGCAAACAGATGAACACGACCGAGAGCGCGGCGGCCGTGTCCGGCGATCCTGCCACGGCCGAGATCATGATCCAGGCGAAGACGACCGGCAGGAGCCGGCCGAGCGGCCGTTCACGCCTGTACTGACGTGGCCCGCCCGTAGACGCCACCTCTCCCGGACGAAGATTGCGCTGCGGCAGGTCAGCGCCGAACTCTGGCTCAACGGGAAGATCTCCGGTCAGTTCCCGCAGGTGGTCCCAGGTTCTCGCGGCGTAAGCAGCCGCCGTACGCTCTTCGAACTCCTCCAGCGTCAGGCGCCCGTCCGTATAAGCGTCCCGGAGGACGTCTACGACGCTGTCCCGCTCTTTATCGGAGGCGAGGATCGGTCGGTCGGTCATCGGCGCGGGCCCTTCCCTGTTGATCCTCTGATCCTAACCCAGAGCTGGCCAGAACCCGGGGCCGCCGGGGACCCGAAGCTCTATCCGCTCGCAGGTCTGATGGCGGGTGCCTCCGCCGTCTACGGCCGCCGCACCGCCTGCGAACAGCACACACACGACCGCCTGGCGGATCACGACGACGCCTAAAGCCCCAAATGAGACAGCATCCGAATGGTTACAAAAGTCGAGGCCTCTGGGTCTCGCTCTGTAGCACATCTGAGCGTTACGCTGTTGGCGGACTTTCATTTGGTGACATCTGTGCCAGATGTGACCAAGGGAAGGTTTTGGTGTGTAAGCCAAAGCGCTTCACTCCAGCCACGTAGTTAACGCCGGACACCCGTCCTCCCGGCTGCCGCCACGGCACGCCGGGAGCTGGACGAGCCGTTCCTCACTAGGAGGGATCGATTTGAGCGTCAGCGAAGACCGCACAGTCCAGCCCGCTACTGTACCTGCCCCTGTTTCCGGCATCGCGGACCCAGCCCCACTCGGGCTTGCCGCTTTTGCCCTGACCACGGTCCTGCTATCGGCCAAGAACGCGGGCTGGATGACCCACGCCACTGGCAGCGCATGGCTCGGCTTCGCCTTCGCCTACGGCGGGCTCGCGCAGTTCGCGGCCGGCATGTGGGAGTTCCGCCGCGGGAACACCTTCGGCGCCACCGCATTCGGCACCTACGGCGGCTTCTGGATCGGCTTGGCTCTCTGGGTCGAGCTCGTGGCCAACCCGGCCGTGGCGGCTATAGCCAAGGCACCTAGCACGGCCGCAGCCACGGTCGCACAGCTCAACCATGACCTGGGCTGGATCACGCTCGTGTTCGCCATCGTCAGCCTCTACCTGCTGATCCTGACCTCTCAGGTGAACACAGTCATTTTCCTCGTCTTCCTCGGCCTGTTCGTCACCTTGGTCATCCTGGCCGTCGGTAACTTCGACTCCTCCACCGGGATCGTTAAGGTCGGCGGCTACCTCGGCCTGATCACCGCGCTGCTCGCCTTCTACGGGTCGGCGGCGGGCGTCGCCGCCGGCATGGGCGGCAAGATCCAGTTCCCTGTGGGCAAGCCGTTCGTTAGCTAAGCCCAGATCGGATCAGTACGGGGGACCGGGCCGGTGCGGCCCGGTCCCCCGTTTTGTCCGGCCGGTTCTCCTGGGTCATCCCCCGGCCGCTCCATCGCCGGATAGCGTTAGGCGGCGGATAGCGGCAAGGTGAGGAGGGGCGGGTGCATTCCCCGAACGGGATTCAGACCGAGCTGTCGGCGCAGGTTGAGCGCGTCAAGCGAAGGACACGCCCCTGGAAGTCGATCATCGCCCTGGTGCTTGCGATCGCCGCCGCGATCATTTCACACTCGTCCCGCGACCACTCACACAGACTCATCCAGACGACCCCGCTGACCTACGAGCTGGTAGCCGACGGCACGGCGGCGCTGTTCTGCTCCTTCGCGTCGATCGCGACCATCGAGCTGGCTGCGAAGACGAGGGAGCTGCTCGAACCGAAGGCAGGCACCTCGCACTCGGCCATCACCAGGTACGCGATACTGGTCGTCGGCTTCTTCACGATCCTGGTCCTTACCCTTGAGCTATTCGGCGTGCCGATCGGAGAGTTCGTCGTGGGTGGGGCACTGACCAGCGTGTTCGTCGGAATCGCAGCGCAGCAGGCGCTCGGCAACGTGTTCGCCGGTCTGGTGCTGGTCTTCGCCAGGCCGTTCCACGTGGGCGATGCGATCCGACTGCGGGCCGGCGCTCTGGGCGGCACACTCGACGGCATCGTGACCGATATCGGGATCACCTACGTGCGCTTTGACACCGGCGGCAGCGTGATGTCCATCCCCAACTCGCAGGTGCTCAACGCCGTCGTCGGTCCCATCCCGCCGGAACCAGAAACACAGCCAAGCCCCCCGATGGTCGCTGACACGAGTTCCGGTACCCCGGGTGGCCCGGAGCAGCATCAGCCCCGCCCGGCGGGGCCGACCTAGACCGCGCCGCGCCGGTCAAGTCCCCCGATCCGGCACAGGGCGCAGGGCAACACTAGGACGGAGGCCGCTCGGGTCACCGCCACATGCCAGATCCGAAAATCTCCGACCTGCGCGGCGGCTGACCATCGAGGCCACAATCCGGCTCTGATATGCCACGCCAGCTAGGCGGCTGGCACTGGAAGATCGTCACGACGGCCCGCGCCCCGTTATCTCGGCCAGGAGCGCCTGCACGCGCGTGCTAATCTCCTCCCGTATCGGCCTCACCTGCTCGACGGTGAGCCCGGCCGGGTCCGGGAGCTCCCAGTCCAGGTAGCGCTTGCCCGGGAACACCGGGCACGCGTCCCCGCAGCCCATCGTGATCACGATGTCGGCTGCCTGTACCTTCCCGGTCGTCAGCGGCCTGGGAAACTGTGCGGAGATATCCAGGCCGATCTCGGCCATGGCCTGAACGACGGCGGGATTCAGCTCGCTGGCCGGCTGGGAGCCGGCCGAGGTTACCCTGACCCGCCCGGCCGCCCGCTGATCCAGCAGCGCGGCGGCCATCTGGGAACGGCCCGCATTATGGGTGCAGACGAACAGCACCTCGGGGATAGCAGTCATCAGATGCTCACGCGCAGCAGGCCGACGACCCAGTATCTGCCCCGCCGGCCTGCTGACCGCCGCAGCACGGCGCCCCCTGCCCGGCCAGCGCCGCAGCCCGGCCGCCAGCCGCGGTGCCCAGCGCGGCTTCGGCCGCGTCCCAGCTCTGGGCGCCGTCCTGGCCCCAGAACGTCGCGCTGTCCTCCAGCACCGTGTAGATCTCCCACCGTTCCCCGCTGGGGGCGCCCTTCACCCAGAACTTATCCTGCCGGGCGTAACAGCAGGTCGTGTCCCGCTCCTCGACCGAGGCCAGACCCACCTCAGCCAACCGGGCCTGCTCGGCGTCCACGGTGCCGGTGTCCGCGACTTCCACCCCGAGGTGGTTCAGGCTGCCGCCCTGGCCGGGGTGCTCCATCAAGATGAGCTTGAGCGGCGGCTCGGCGATGGCGAAGTTCGCATAACCGGGCCGCTGCTTGGCCGGCCCGGTGCCGAACAGCTTGGTGTAGAACGCGATCGACTCGGCCAGGTCATCGACGTTGAGGGCGAGCTGGACACGTGACATGACGGCCTCCCGGACACGAGATATCGATGTTTGTCTATGTCGGATGCAGTGAGCTTGCCATGAGACATCGGCGCCTGTCAATATAGACGCATGTCGAATTCCCTGGTCCTGCTGACCCCGGCCGACTCGGCGGCCTGCTGCTCGCCGCTGTCCGCGCAGCCGCTGACCATGGACCAGGCCGAGCAGGTCGCGCCGCTACTTAAGGCCCTGGCCGACCCGGTCCGGCTCCGGCTGATGTCCCTGGTCGCCTCGCACGAAGGCGGCGAGGCCTGCGTCTGCGACCTGAACGACGCCTTCGACCTGTCCCAGCCCACCATCAGCCACCACATGAAGGTGCTCCACGACGCCGGGCTGGTCGACCGGGACAAGCGCGGCGTATGGGTGTACTACCGCGCCCGCCCCCAGGCCCTGGCCGCCATCGGCGCCCTGATCGGCTGCACCCCGCAGTAACGCCCCGCTACCCGGAAGGCAGGAAGCCATGACCACCCCGGCCGAACTCGACCAGGTCCGCGACCGGGTCCGCGCCCGGTACGCCCGGGCCGCCGATACCGTGACGGCTGGCGGCATTCCGAGCTGCGCCGATACGTGCGCCGGCGCGGACGAGCCCAGCACCGGAGCCGGGCTGTACTCCGCCAGCGAGCAGGACGAAGTCCCGGCCGATGCCGTGACCGCCAGCCTGGGCTGCGGCAACCCGCTCGCGGTGGTCGGCCTCCGCGACGGCGAGACCGTCCTTGACCTGGGCTCAGGCGGCGGCATCGACGTGCTGTTGTCAGCCCGCCGGGTCGGCCCGGCCGGGAAGGCCTACGGCCTGGACATGACCGGGGAAATGCTCAGCCTGGCCCGTGCCAACGCCGCCCGCGCCGGAGCAGCCAACGTGGAGTTTCTGGCCGGCCATATCGAGGCGATCCCGCTGCCGGACAGCTCCGTCGACGTGATCATCTCCAACTGCGTGATCAACCTGTCCGGCGACAAGCCCGCCGTCTTCGCCGAGAGCTTCCGCGTCATACGCCCCGGCGGGCGCCTCGGCGTCTCCGACATCCTGGCCGAAGACCACCTCACCTCCGCCGAGCGCGCAGAACGCGGCGGCCCCATCGGCTGCATCGCCGGCGCCCTGTCCTTTGCCGAGTACCACGACGAGCTCACCGCAGCTGGCTTTACCGGCATCAGCATCAGGCCCACGTACCAGGTCGCCGCCGGCCTGCACTCCGCCATCATCCGCGCCGTCAAGGCCTAGCCGACCCGCCCCGGACCATGTAACGGGCCGCTTCAGGCCGGGGCGGGGAGCGGCCCGCCACGGTGACCCCAATCTTGACTCTCACGTGTGTTGCGGCGCGCCGCAAGCCTTCGCCGCTGCCCGCCTCACGGAGCCTGGCCTTCAGCTATGCAGCGCCGTTCTGCGGGTCGATGCCGTGCCGACGGAGAAATTCACGGAGTCGCTCGACTTCATCGCTCAAGGACGGAAGGGCGGCCCACTCCTGCAGGCGAGCGGCTTTGGCGCCGAGCAGCTGCTGTTCCCTGTCGCGCAGCACCGCCGCATTCTCGAAGTCCTGGGCATCGATGGCGCTTTCCTTCTCCCGGCCGATCTGAGTGATCTCCTGGTCGAGCTGGGCCAGGTCCGGAGAGGTGCCTACGCGTTGTTCCAGCACCGACAAGCGCCAATCCAGCGAGTCGAGACGGCCGCGAAGCTCAGACAACAGCTTGCGCTTCCCTCTGCCAGTGACCCGGCCGGTTTCAGGTTCCTGCTGAATCCGTCTGGCTGATACCAGCTGGATCACTTGCTGACGGACCCTGTTCGGGTCGACGCCCAGGCCGTTCAGTACCCGTATGGCCACCCCGTCGTCCTCGCGGATAAGGCCGAGCAGGACGTGCTCGGTCCCGATGTAGCCATGACCGAGCGCGATGGCCTCGCGCAATGACAGCTGCAGTATCTTCTTGGCCCTCGGCGTCATCGGGAGGTGCCCCCGCTGCGGGCCGGGCTGGTCCCGCCCGACGATCTCCTCGACCTGCTGGCGCGCCCCTTCCTCAGTGATACCGAGCGACTCCAGCGCCTGTGCTGCTACCCCGCCCTCCTCACGGATGAGGGCGAGCAGGATGTGCTCGGTGCCGACGTAGTCGTGGTTGAACATCCTGGCCTCTTCCTGGGCCAGGACTACGACGCGCCGCGCCGCGCCCGATCGGTGAACCTCTCGAACATGCTCAGCGCCGCCTTCCTTGCGTTGGTTCCTCGCCACGGTCGACACAGACACGATACATCTCGTTCACTGAATTGGCATCGCTGGTGTCCCGGCCACCGGTAACAGATGTAGGCGGTCCGCCTACGCCTACGCATCTTGGTAGGCCGCGCTCACTTGACTAGCTGTTCGCCGAGAAGGTAGGCGCCGAGAAGTATCGAGGCGATTCCGGCGGCCTGTTCCGCGCGCCCACGCCAGCGCTCGCCGATCTTGGCGCCGGTAGCCAGGCCGAGTTGAGCCGTTATGAAGGCCTGCAGGGCGATGGCCGCGGTGAGGGTGGTAACGGGCAGGTGAGCCAGGCCATGGCGAATCCGATGGCGAACTCGTCCAGGCTGATGCTGAGTCCCAGTGCGATGAACGCCAGCCCGCAGCCAGTAATGATGATGCGGGCGGCCTTCTCCCAGGAGTCCAGGCCAGTGGAAACACTAAGGGGAGCAGTTTCAGCACCGATTCAGGCTTTCATGGCCTTTCATCACGTGGCCAGGGTGGCCTGCCAGACTGGATGGGTGACCCCTGGTGATACGTCGGCGCGGAGCGCTCTGCTGCGCCGGGGCTTTGCCCTGGAGTACGTGACGCTGGCCTGGAACGTGGCAGGGATTGTGGTCCTGGCTATCGCGGCGATCTCGGCCCGGTCGGTGGCGCTGGCCGGGTTCGGCCTGGACTCGCTTATCGAGATCGGCGCGTCCACGGTGGTGATCTGGGAGCTGTCGAGCACCGGCGAGGGACGCCAGCGGCTGGGCCTGCGACTGATCGGCGCGGCGTTCGCCGCCTTGGCGGTCTACCTGCTAGTGCAATCCACTGTGGTGCTGGCAGCCGGCTATCACCCGCAACGCTCGATCGCCGGGATCATCTGGACGGCGGTGACCGCCGCGGTGATGTTCGCGCTGGCCGCCGGAAAGGCCCGAACCGGCCAGGCGCTAGGTAATCCCGTCCTGCGGACCGAAGGCCGGGTCACGATGATCGACGGGATCCTGGCCGCCGCTGTGCTGCTAGGCCTGGTCCTGAACGCCGCCCTGGGGTGGTGGTGGGCAGATCCCGCCGCCGGTTACGTGCTGGTCTTCTACGCCGCTCGGGAGGTACGGGAAATCTTCTTCGCGTCAGACTGATCACTTGCTTGCAAGGCTGCGACGCTCCGCTCCTACGTTTCCGGGGAGCCAGACGGGCGGGCCAGGCGGCGCCCGGCTTGGCGGATCCGGTGCACTAGGGGGCCATCATGGCAAACGTCGATGCGACGGATGTAACCAGAGCGAAAGGGCCGACGCCCGGGTAAGCAGATCGCTCACCCTGACGCCGGCCCTTCGTCACGCTGGCCGGTGCGGAGGTCGCCTCTCGGCGAAAGGCGCAACGCGGCTCCAGCCAAACGGTATTCCGCGAAGGCAATAGGTGCGGCCCGGGGGACCCAGCCGC
>Ga0302308_10004544_pt1 | contig 10899 bp, 10 predicted proteins | sample III_Palsa_E3_3_FD_200531 | JGI IMG/M metagenome (GOLD analysis project Ga0302308, IMG submission 200531) | Peat permafrost microbial communities from Stordalen Mire near Abisko, Sweden - III_Palsa_E3_3 | ecosystem: Environmental > Terrestrial > Soil > Palsa > Peat permafrost | place: Sweden... | reverse complement strand
GGATTCGTCGCGCGTTTCAACTTCAACATCCATCGATAAGCCAATGCGCAGCGGATGCTGTTGGAGCTCACGCGGGTCGAGCTGGATACGTGCCGGCAAGCGTTGCACGACCTTGATCCAGTTGCCCGTCGCGTTCTGCGCAGGCAGCACGGCAAACGCGCTGCCCGTGCCGGCGGAAAAGCCCACCACGCGGCCGTGATACTTGACGCTCGAACCATATACGTCGGCCGTCAACGTGACCGGCTGACCGATGCGCATGCGCCGCAGTTGCCCTTCCTTGAAGTTGGCGTCGACCCAGACACCGTCGAGCGGCACGATCGCCATTAGGGGTGTACCCGGAGCGACACGCTGCCCGACCTGGACCGAACGGCGCGCGACGTAACCCGTCACCGGCGCGGGCAAGGTGTTACGGGCATAGCTCAGGTAAGCATCGCGAACCTTGCTTGCAGCAGCCTGGACGTTAGGATGTTGTTCGACTGACGTGCGGTCGGTGAGCACGTGGTTCGCTTCAGCTTGCTGGCGCATGGCGTCGAGTGAGGCTTGTGCGCTTTTGACGGCATCGCGGGCATGCGACACGTCTTCCGCCGATACCGCCCCGGTGTTCTCCACGGCCAGGCGGCGTTGCAGGTCCGAGTTGGCGCGGGCGAGATCCGACTCGCGTTGCGCGATGCTCGCCGCATAAAAGTCGTTGTTGACGTAGAGGCTGCTTACTTCTCGCACAGTCTGGCCAAGCGTGGCTTCCGCATTACCGAGCGCAACTTTTGCGTCCGCTGAGTCCAGCGTCACGACCGGGTCACCGGCCTTGACGATCTGCGTATCGTCAGCGTTCACCGCGACAACCGTACCGCTGACTTGCGGCGTAAGTTGCACGAGATTGCCGCTGACGTAGGCGTCGTCGGTAGACTGGTAGAAGCGCGCATCGGTGTAGTTATACGCGCTGTAGGCTGCGGCCGAGATGACGACTGCTGCGCCGAGCAAGGAAAGCAGCAACTTGCGTTTGGTGCGTGGCGCGGCCTCCTGGGGTAAAGCACCCTTGGCTGCCTGGTGTGAATCCACCGCCGCGCGGTCGGACTGGATGGTATCGCTCATTGCAAATTCTCCTGACGGGTCCGTGGAATGCCGGCTCAGCGCGCGGCAACAGTTTGTGAAGACGAAGGTGTGCCAGTGTCGGAGCTGGGGTCGACATAACCGCCGCCGAGTGCCGCAGCGAGTGCGATCTGCTGGTCACGACGGTTCATTTTCAGATCGACGACGGCCTGGTCCGCCGACAACGCGTTCATGTCGGCGTTAAGCACGGTCAGTTGATTCGTGAGGCCGCCCTTGTACTGGAGAACCGCGAGTTCATCGGCGCGATGCGCGGCTTCCTGCGCGGTTTCTGCATCGACGAGTTGCGCATCCGTCGACCGGACCTGCGCGAGTTGCGTCGCTACATCGCTTAGCGCGGTGACGAGCGTCTGGTTATAGGTCGCAACCGCATAGTCAAAATCGGCGTAGCGTCCTTTGAGTTGCGCGCGTAATGCGCCGGCATCGAAGATCGGCAAGTGGATCGCCGGACCGGCCGTTGCGGTTCTGCTCGCCGCCGTCAGCAAGCGGCCAAAGCCGAATGCGTCCAGGCCAATCGATGCGCTCAGATTGATGTCCGGATAGAACTCCGCCTTCGCTTCCTTCACATCATGCGTAAGGGCGTCCACACGCCAGCGTGCGGCGACCAGGTCAGGGCGGCGGCTGACGAGATCGGCCGGCAGGTTGTCCGGGAGCAGCACCTGGTCTGCGACGCCAAGCGTCGGGCGTTGGATCGTCAAGCCGCGATCCGGTCCTGCGCCAAGCAACGCGGCAATCTGATAGCGCGTCGTGAGAATCTGGCCGTCGAGCGCGGTCAAGGAAGCATGACTTGTCGCGACGTTTGCCTGCGCGGTCTTGCGCTCTACTTCCGTGTCCAGCCCGGTCGCAATCCGGCCCGCTGCAATACGTTCGATCTGATCGCGTTGCGCGACTTCTTTAGCAGCGATATCGCGCTGGTCGTAAAGCCGCGCAAGCTGGTTATAAGTGCGGGTAATCGACGTGGTCAGCGTCAGCTTCACGACTTCTGCATCCGCTTCGCTTGCCTGCGTTTGCGAGACCGCCGCCTTCAGCGCTTCACGATTCTTGCCCCACAGGTCGAGGTCGTACGAAGCGGACGCGAGCAGCTTGTTTTCGGTCTGCCACGAACCCGCGTAAGGCGGCGGCACGAGCGCGGTGCCGGAATACTGCTGGCGGGTCATCGAATAATCCGCGCCGATCTTCGGCATGGTGTTGGCCTTCGCCGTTTCACCATAAGCATCGGCCGAAGCAACCCGGGCACGTGCCTGATCGAGGGATGGACTGTTCTTCAATGCTTCGTCAATCAGCGCTTTCAACTGCGCGTCACCGAATTGATTCGCCCAACCCGCAGCCGGCCAATGACCGTTCTCGGACGGGATGCTTTGCGTTGTCTCGTACGATTGCGGCTGGGCCATCTGCTGGTCGCTGTGAATGCCCGCATAGTTCGCGCACGCCGATAGCACTGCGGCAAACATCACCGATACGCCCACCGTCCATGCTCTCGAACTGATTGACTTCCGATTTAACTGTGATTTCATTTTCTGACCTGTCAGATAATTAGGTAAAAAAAACGGCTCACTCATTCTGCGAGAAATTTACGAAGCAGGCGGCGCAACTCTTCGAACTCGGTCTTGCTGAAATTCTTCAGGTGCGCGTTCAACACATCCGGTGCGACTTCCGGAATCTGGGCGGCGACCTCCTCACCCTTTTTCGTCAATGCCAGATTAACCACACGGCGATCTTCAAGACTGCGTGAGCGCTCCAGCAACTCCTTCGCTTCCAGCTTGTCGAGCATGCGCGTCATCAGACCGGTATCGATCCCCAGCAGCTTCGACAACTCGAACGGCGTTGCACCCAGACCGAGCGTGAGCGACATCAGGATACCCATCTGCTGGCTGGAGATATCCAGGTCCTTCAATGCTGTATCCATCTCGACTGTCAGGATGTTGCGTGCCTTGTTGATCAAGAAACCGATGCTTTGAGTCGGACGAAAATTTTCCTTGCTGTAATGATTCATCGCTGCCTCCGGTGATGACCAGCATATTATTTGACATGTCAGATACTGTCAAGATGGTTTCATCGCATCAGGTCGTGGCGTCAGGCAACTGTAAGAAATAAGGCCCGGGGGTGTCGCGTTACCTGGCCTTTAGACGCGCGCTGGCGAGCACATCGGGATCGCCATGAAGAAGCTCAGGATGCGCTTGCCAAAGATGGTTCAGGTCAGGTGAATCCCGGAAGCGGTCGCGAACACCAATCGACTCATTCCACATCAGTGGCTCAAGGTTGCGCTCCGGCATAGTAAACCGCCGCTGCATCGATTTCAGCCGGTGTCATATTCCGCGCGACATTGCGCATCTGCCCGTTGATATCGTTATGGCGTGTGTCGTTCGCGAACGCTTGCAATTGTGCTCGGGTGTACGCAGCAGGCATCCCCTCGAGCCACGGGCTCCCCGCCTTGTGATCGATACCGCCATGGCACGACGCACAGGAAGCAATGTTTCGCATCGGTGCTCCACCTGACACAATCTCCGGTACGGGCACGGCCGGCGCTGCATCGGAGCGCAGCGCCACCGGTCTCGGCAAATACGCGTAATAAGCGGACAGATCGCGCATGTCCTGGTCGCTCAGGTTCGAAACCATGGGCGACATCACCGCATTACGACGCGCGCCGGACTGAAAGTCGAGCAACTGCTTGTAGATCACAGAAGAATACTGTCCCGCGAGATTCGGCGAGTTGGCATTGCTCATGCCCCGCACGCCGTGACACATGGTGCAACGCATGGACAAGGTCGCGCCGCGGCCAATCGACGTGCTGCTGGACTCCGCCAGCAGTTGCGGTGTCATGACAACCGCACTGGTTTGCACCAGCGGCACCGGCGTGGCCGACGAAGCGCGCAACCATTGTTGCGGCACGCCCGCTGCACTGCAGATCGCATTCCACACGCCCTGGAAAGGTTGATCGCTTTGCGCCGAAGGCAGCCATATGAAACCTACGGCCGCCGAGAATACGACGAGCGCGAGCATACCGCCAACGGTAACCGTGAACCACCGGTTGCGTAACGAGAACAGGCGTTCTTCGCTCATCGCTGCGGCCCTCCAATCTGAATCGCGGGGATGGACGTATCGGAGCGGAACAACAGCGAAGCGACCGGATAACCGTAGTTGAAGAGCGTCAGGCCGATCATCAGCGCAAGCCACAGGCCAAAGCTGTTCAACGCGACCGGAATGGTCTTCGATTCATGCACTGCTGTGCTGAATTTGTACTCTGCAACCACACTCCGCGGTCCACGATGGTTGCGGATCAGCACGATGAAAAACATCACTGCCGAGATAACCAGGATCACACCGCCAATAGTCGAGATGATTACCGACACGGCCTGTGCAGCGATCTCCGGGTCGGTGTAATCGAAGAAGGCCATGCGGCGAGGCATGCCTAGAATGCCGGCGAAATGCCATGGGAACGTCAGCACGATCATACCGATGAACCACAGCCACAACTGCTGGCGCATCAGCTTCAATTGTGTCATCGCTCGGCCGGTGAGATGCGGCCAGAGATCATAGGCGATCGCGAAATACATGATGACGATCGCCCCCCCGAAGATCAGATGGAAGTGACCGGTAACCCACTGCGTGTTGTGGATGGTCGAGTCGAGCTGGTAGCTCATGTTGATGATACCGCCCGCCCCGCCAAAGCCGAGCATCACGAACGAAAACGCGAGCGCCAGCATCAGCGGATTGTCCCAGGGCAACGCCTTGATCCAGCCAAAGCTGCCCCGGCCGCCGCGCAAACGCGCCGCTATTTCAACCGATGCGCAGATCGTGAACACCGTCAGCAAGGTCGGCACCGCGACGAGCGCCGTGAATACCGAATGCATGAACTTGAACCCCGAACCCACTTGCGGATCAGCGAACAGATGGTGGATACCGATTGGCATCGAAACCACCAGGAACAGGATGAACGAGATACGCGCCATCGAATCGCTATACAGGCGGCCACCGATCGCGCGCGGCAGGATCGTGTAATACGCTATGTAGGCAGGCATCAGCCAGAAGTAGACGATCGCGTGAAGCGACCACGAGAAGAACACGCGGGCAAGGCCGGCGTCGATCGTCGTCTTGAAGCCAAGCGCCACCGGCAGGATCTGGAACAGGATCTCGATGGCCGCACCGACCGCTGTCCAGCCCCATAAATAGGCTCCGGCCAAGGTGGCGAACATGGCCAGAGGTACCGGCACACCCTTATGCTCGCGTTTCCACACGGCAAGGTTGATCGACATCAGCGCGACCCAGATCCACGAACCCACCACCACCAACACAATGCCGATGTAGTAGAACGCGTTGCCGATCATCGGCGGGTAGAAGGTGTAGAGGACCGAGGCAAGGCCCATGGCGACGGGGACCATCGCGGTAACCGTGCCCACGGCCACGAGGATGAAACCGGCCCATGCCCAGCGCGCTCCGACCAGCGGTTTCTTCAGCGCGAGTTCAGTGACCGCGTAACCGAAGCCCATGGCAATCAGCGTCGGGAATACGTAGGCCATGGCCGAGCCGTGCGCCGTGACCGAGCGATAGTAGAGTTCCGGATTCTTCAGCCACGGATGCAGCGGGCTGCGCACCCACATTTGCCACGCGCCGAGCAGCAACGCGCCGCCGAAGCTGATGAAACCAAGCCAGAAATGCGCGAGAACGAGTCGCTTGCTATTTAACACAGCTGAGTCTCCGCGAACCGTTAGCGTTTGCCATCTTGAGGAAAGCCGTTTTATCGATCACCTTGACGTGCGCCCACATGCCCTGATGTCCCGTGCCGCAGAACTCATGGCATGGCATCAGATGGTCGCCGGGCTGCGTGAAGGTACTCTTGAAGGTGGAGATATAACCGGGCTCGAGCATCGAATTGATATTCGTGTTCGTGATCAGGAATCCATGTATGACATCCGCGCTGGTCGCGCGAAATGTGATGGGCGTATCGGTCGGAATCAGCAGGCATTGTGGCGTGAACGAATACTGCTGCGCGACAATTCGCACGGTCACCGACCCATCCGCTTCAACCGCGCTGCCCAGGTTGCTCTCAATGAATTCACCGCTTACGTTGAGCGTTTCAGGCCGTACGGTCTCCACTCTGGATGGCGGCATCATGGCCCAATGCAGCCCGGTGAAGATCGTCATGGCGACCAGCACGCAGAGAATGATTATTACAAGCAGCGCCCACTTGCGCTCGATGCGCGCGGCCACGTCAGCGGAAGCATGGGACGGGTGTTCAGTGCTCATTGGATAACGCCGCGGGGTAGGAATACCAGGAAATAGAACGCAAACCACAAGCCGATCACAATGGCCGTTGCCGCGCCAGCCAACGCAATGGCGCCGTGCGGGCCGTCTCGCACGATCTCATCGACGGCGGCATCTTCTTGCTCGGAATCAGTCATGACGTCCTCAATAAAGTGGGGCTGAGCGCAACGTGTTGACTTCCTTTACGCCCACCGGTGTGCCGTGATTGCCCCAGGCCGTGCGGATATACGTGACCACTGCTGCGACCTCGACATCGGAGAGCGACTGAGCGAAAGGCGGCATGCCGTAGGGCATCGGGTTCTTCTTCGTGCCCGGCGCATATCCACCGTTGAGCACCATGCGAATCGGATTCACAGCTGACGTCATCTGGATCGACTGATTGTTCGCCAGAGGCGGGAAATGCGGCAGCTTGCCCTGCCCTTGCGACGCATGGCACACCGCGCATTGGGCGTCGTAGATCTTTTTTCCCAGCGGCGAAAGGTTGGTCTGTTGTTCAGCGACCGCAGCGGTTGCAACCGCCGGCTTGTCACCCGCACGCGCCGGCAGCGTCTTCAGATAGACGGCCACCGCGCGAATGTCCTGATCCGTCAGATACTGGAAGCTGTCATACACGACCTCGGCCATGGGCCCATACACTGCCCCGCGATTCGACACGCCCGACTGCAGCAGGTCAGAGATGTCCTCGATACTCCAGTCGCCCAGCCCCGCTTCCTTATTCGATGTCAGCGAAGGCGCATACCAGTTCTGCACCGGGATCAAGCCTCCTTCGAAGCGCTTGGAGGGTGAATTGCCGCCCAATGCGTTGATCGCGGTATGGCACATCGTGCAATGGCCGAGCCCTTCAACCAGATACGCGCCGCGATTCCATTCCACCGATTGCGTGGTGTCAGGCTGGTATTCGCCGGGCTTCATGTACAGCATGCGCCATCCATACAGCAGTGAGCGCTGGTTGAACGGAAACCGCAATTCATGCGCACGATTAGACTGAAGAATGGGCGGCGTGGACAACAGGTACGCGTAGATCGCGTCGGAATCGTCGCGCGTGACCTTCGTGTAGGAGGCAAACGGCATGGCCGGATAAAGCAGCTGGCCGTCGCGCGCCTTGCCGGTATGCATCATGGTGTAGAACTCAGCCGAGGTCCACTTGCCAATACCGGTCTCTTTGTCCGATGAAATGTTTGGCGTATAGAGCGTGCCGAACGGCGTTTCCATCGCGCGGCCACCACCGAATAGTTTGCCCGCGGGTACTGTATGGCACGCGATGCAATCACCGGCGCGAGCGAGATATTCTCCACGAGCGATCACTGCGGGATCGGCCGCGCGTGCATTCAACGTCACGACGCAAGCGCAAACAAGCATTAGGGCACGGAAACTGAACACGTCTATTTCCTCGCCTATCGATTAGGAACTGTGCCGCAAGCGAGCGGCATCTTGAGAGACCCTGCGGCTACGGGCGCCGGATTCTCCGGTGCGGGCAACGAAGCCAGATACGCCGCGATAGCCGTGATGTCCCGGTCCGCCAGTTTCGTGGCGACGTCATGCATGCAATCCGGCGCGAGCGTGGTGCGCGTGCCATAACGCCACGCGCCCAATTGCGCGCTGATGTAGTCGGAGTGCAGGCCCAGCAAGCCAGGAATGGCCGGCTCCATGCCGGTCAGCGCCGCACCGTGGCACGCAACGCATGCGGGAATCTTGCGTGACGCGGCACCGCCAGTTACGAGGGATTTGCCTAGCGCAAGCGTCGCGGTATCGGCAGTCACAGGCGCGGGCGCGGGAAATGGCGGATGCTCGGCGGCGAAGTATTCCGCAATTTTCATCAGATACGGGTCAGGGAGATAGGCCAATAAATAATTCATTGGCGGGTACTTGCGACGACCGTCTCTAAAGGCAAGCAACTGGTTATAAAGATAACCAGCCGGCTTGCCTGAGAGCCGCGGGTAATAGTCGTTGCTCGTGCCTTCACCCTGCGCGCCATGGCACGCCGCGCAACCAAGCACGCGCGCCTGCATGGTGTCAGGCGCCTTCTCGGCCGGCGCATCGCCAGCGGCGAATGCATGCAGGCTTGAAGTTGCGAGCAGCACTAGTGTTAAAACGACGCTGCGTATGCCCACCGTTGTATCCCTCGATCGGGTTTTTGTGTCTGCAGTATTTCGCTACAGCTAATTTTTTATAACCACGCAACTGCTCTGGTAGGTGAGCTTAAAGCACTTAAGCCAATTTGCCGAGCGCTAAGATTCACATGATTTCACGCATTATTAATCATTATTGAGATGATTCAACATGGCGAAATAATGAGCTTGAACGTTCAATGATCCATGTCAAGGAACCCGCATTATTTCGCGGTCTTTGGCTTTTCTTTAAGCGTTTTGCTAGGGCGGGGAAGATGCCGGCTTAGGCGAGTCAACGACGCTCAAAGGCATTCCTACTGGTTACCTGAAATTAGGCAAAATCGGCTATTTATAAGGTCCAGTAAAACGCCTAATCTTACTCATGTCGCGCCGCATCGCGCATCGTCTAAGTCAAAGGAGCCGTCATGCAAACTCGTCTGGATTTCTACAAAGCCAAGCCGTCCGCCATCAAGACCCTGGTTGCGGTAGAAGAGTACATCGGTAAGTCGTCGCTGGAAAAGCCGCTAGCGGAACTGGTTCGCCTGCGTGCATCGCAGGTCAATGGCTGCGCATTCTGTGTCGACATGCACACGGCCGATGCGCGCAAGGGCGGCGAGACGGATCGCCGGTTGGCAGCCGTGGTGGTATGGCGCGAGACGCCGTTCTTCACGGACCGCGAACGCGCGGCGCTGGAATGGACCGAAGCGCTCACACTGGTCTCGCACGACCATGTACCCGATGCCGCCTGGGAAGCCGTGCAACCGCATTTCACTGAAGAAGAGATCGTGGATCTGACGCTGCTGGTGTCGCAGATCAACAGTTGGAACCGCTTTGCGATCGCGTTTCGCAAGATGCCGGTCTGATCAAACGAACATGGCGCAAACGATGAATCGTTCTGCGCCATGTTCCCCACGTTGAATCATCGCGTATGGCTGGCTGGCATTGCTCAGGTATGGAACATCCCTTCCCGGCAGTGCCGTTCGACAGCCACGCGACGGCCCACTGCTCGCCCCGCGCGATTCACGACCCCGAATAAATGTTGCAGAAGCTGACAGGGCCAACGCAGGCTTCAGGAGCTTGCGTACCACCAAGCCGGGCGCGCGGCGCGCCAGCGTTCGAGCCGGCAGCAACACCGCCATACGCGCTCGCGTTTTTCTGCTGATTCGCTGCCTGGTTCTGAAACACCGGGGGGATATCCGGGTACGATTCATTCGACACGTACTCCGAACCATTTTGTTGCGCTTCCACCAGTTGCTGGCGGACTTCGGAACGGGTCAGTCCTTGCGCGAAAGCGCTTGATGAAACGAGGACGGCGGCGGACAACGTAAGCAAGGCAAGTGTCTTCATTTTCGACTCCAGTGTGTTTAACGGGTTGGTACTAGGGCTAACCCATTTCCTGCCGGATTTATTCCTGGGTCTTCGAAAATAAATAGACGCATGCCTGCACGACACCACCGGCACTTAAGACAAACATGGTTGCACCAAGAAAAAAGCCGCAGGAGCATTAACTCCGGCGGCCGCATACATTTGCTTCTGGCGAACCTAGAACGCTTAGAGCGCTTGCACCTGAACAGGCGCACCCGGCTTGCCTGAGACTTGGGGCGCAATCACCAGATAGCGCCGTTTGTCGGCGGCGTTACTGGTCCCCGGCACGACGACCTGACGGATCTGCCCAATCGCGTCGACGATCGCCGCGCCAGCCGGGTTCGTCATGAACAACGCAAGCGATTCCACATTGCCGCTGCCATCGGGGTGATCGGAAAGACCCAGCACATAAGGCGATTTCGGCTGCAAGCCGGTCGCCGATGCCTGCAGCACCTGCAACAAACCCTGGTCGAACAAGGCGACGCTGGTCGGCGCCGCGTCCGTCTGCTGGGCCGCCCCTACCGGCACCATGCTGAGGTGCGCACTCTCGCCCGCCAACCCAAGCGGCTGCGTGTTCTGCGTGCCGTCACCTTCAGGCACCGCGTTCGGCACATAGACAACCGCTTGTGGCGCCTGCCCGATCGGAACGGTTGCGATGACCTTATTCGTCAAGGTATCGATAGCCGTCATCCCGTCGGCATTTTCCAGGCCGACATACACGCGGCTGCCATCGCCTGATGGCCAGATTCCATGCGGCAATTTGCCGACCGGGATGGTGGCGACCTGCGAGAAGTCATCGGTACGGAACACCTTCACCTGATTCAGGCCACCGACGGTCACATAAGCAAAATTACCGTTGGCGTTATGCACGATGTTCACGTGGTTCGTGATCGGACCTGTATCAAGCACCTTGAGCGTGGCGAACGGCGGACGCGCGTCGAAGACTTGCGTCTTGCCGGTATCTTTCAGCGTGAACCAGACCTGCTTGCCGTCAGGCGTGGCCGCAATGTTCGGGCAGAACGGGCTCACCTGCGTGACCTTGCCGACCAGCTTGTGATCG
>Ga0302308_10004537_pt1 | contig 10904 bp, 11 predicted proteins | sample III_Palsa_E3_3_FD_200531 | JGI IMG/M metagenome (GOLD analysis project Ga0302308, IMG submission 200531) | Peat permafrost microbial communities from Stordalen Mire near Abisko, Sweden - III_Palsa_E3_3 | ecosystem: Environmental > Terrestrial > Soil > Palsa > Peat permafrost | place: Sweden... | reverse complement strand
AATTATCCGCAGCTCAAATCCGACGCGCTGTTTCACGACCTGATGTCGCAACTGGAAGGCACCGAAAATCGCATCACGGTGGCACGCAATCGCTACATCAAGTCGGTACAGGACTACAATGTCGGCATCCGCACCTTTCCGACCAACCTGACCGCGATGGTGTTCGGCTACAAGGAGAAGGCGAACTTCACCGTCGACAACGAGAAGGAAATCTCCACCGCGCCGAAAGTGGATTTCAATCCGGCGCCGGCGCCCGCCAAATAATCCGGCAAAGAGATTGAGCGCGATGAACGCTGCCAGAGCCTCTCTCGTTGCGTTATTGATGTGCTGGGCCTCGTTGGCGCTGGCTCAGGTCGCGGTGCCGCCGCTTGTGGGGCGCGTGGTCGATCAGACCGGCACGCTGTCCAGCGACGACATCGCTTCGCTGAACCAGAAGATCAGGGATTTCGAAGCGCGCAAGGGCAGCCAGATCGCGGTGCTGATCGTGCCGACCACCGAGCCTGAGGCCATCGAGCAATACTCGATCCGGGTCGCCGAAGCCTGGAAGATCGGACGCAAGAAAATCGATGACGGCGCGATACTTCTCGTCGCCAAGAACGATCGCAAGCTTCGCATCGAGGTCGGCTATGGCCTCGAAGGTGCGCTGACCGATGTGACCTCCAAGCGCATCATCGACGAGATCATCACGCCGAAATTTCGCAGCGGGGATTTTGCCGGCGGCATTTCCGATGGCGTCGACCGCATCATCGGCGTCGTCGATGGCGAGCCACTGCCGGCGCCTCCGGTGCGACCGCAACAGGGGTCGCGATCGGGCTCTCTTTCGCTCGAGTTTCTCAACCCGTTTAATCCGTTCGTTCTCATCCCGATATTGATCTTCGGCGGCGCGTTGCGGAAACTGTTGGGCCGCCTGCTCGGCTCGGCGGCGGCTGGTGGTCTGGCCGCGTTGTTCGCTTGGTATTTCTTCTCCTCGTGGATCCTCACGGGGTTCGCCGGCGTGGTCACATCGGTCTTCACGATGTTCGCCGACAGCATCACGGCGCCGACGCCGGTCGGTCGTGGCGGTCGCAGAAGTGGCGGCTGGTCCGGCGGCGGATATAGCGGCGGATCCTATTCCGGCGGCAGCAGCAGTTCGAGCAGCGACAGCGGCGGTGGTGGCGGCAGTTTCGGCGGCGGCGGCGCATCCGGTAGCTGGTAGATCTGGAACTGGTGGGCATATGGGCATCGCGCGTATCGGCAAACATCTCCTCGAACACCGCTGGCGGGCGCAGCGGCTGTTTCCGCCACCGGTGCTGGCGGCGATCGAGCAGGCGATCAAGACCGGCGAGACTACCCATTCCGGCCAGGTCCGCTTTGTGGTGGAGGGTGCGCTCGACGGCGCGCCGCTGTTTCGGGATCAGCCGGCGCGGGAACGCGCGCTGGATATTTTCGCGCAGTTGCGAATCTGGGACACCGTCCACAACAACGGCGTTCTGATCTATCTGCTGCTGGCCGACCGCAATGTCGAGATCGTGGCCGACCGCGGCATCGATGCGAAGGTCAATGCCGCAGGTTGGGAAAAAATCTGCGCCGGGATGGAGAGCGATTTCAAGGCCGGAAAATTCCAGAGCGGCGTGATCCGGGGGATCGAGGCAGTCTCGCGGCAATTGGCGCAGTATTTCCCACCGCACGGCAAGGGGCCGAATGAACTGCCGGACGCACCGGTGGTGATCTGATCAGTGGTGATCTGATCAAGTGAAACGTGCAGGCCGAAAGCCTGCACGCCCTTCGTTATTGCGTGACTTTGCTCAATTACAATTGCGCGGGTCGACCACGACATATTGCCCGGACGGGTAGCGGTAGTAACAACCGCCTTGCGCCAGATAATAGCCGGGACGGGCCGCGGCCGACGCGCCAACCAGCGCTCCGGTCGTACCGCCGACAACGGCGCCGGCAATCGCTCCACCAGGCCGGCCGGTCAGCGCGCCACCCAGGATGCCGCCGATCAGCGCGCCGCCAATCGCGCTCGCGGCGGGGTCAGGCGGTGGTGGTGGGGGCGGGGGATAGGCAGCGACCGCGGGTGGCGGATAGCCTCCTCCGGGGGGCGGCGCATAACCGTCCGGACCGGGCGGCGGCCCTTCATCGGCATAGGCATCGTCGGCAAATTCGACATCGGACACATAGGTCGGCGGACCGTCGAGCCGTTGCGGATAGAAATACCATGCGCCGCCGACATCCCACCACCAGCCGTCGCGGCCATCGCGAACCTCGTGTCGCCAGCGGCCGCCACCCCAGGCGAGATGACCGTGAAAAGGATGTCCGCCGAAATTGTGCATCGGCAACGGTCCATGCGCCATGCGGGGCCCGCCGGGCCCTCCCGTGCGCGGTCCTCCCGGTCCTCCCACGTGTTGTGGTCCGCCGGGACCCGGGTGTACCGGGCCGCCGGGGCGCATCGCTGGCCCCGCCGGCCGCGCCGGTCCGCCCTTTGCCTCGGGCTTTCGGGGCGGTTCTTGTGCCTGCGCCGGGAGTGCGAGCACCGAGACGATTGAAATCATTGGAACTAGAGCCGCAAAGCGTTTGGACGCGCGCACCGGTTGGCCTCCCATCGCAGCACCAAGCTGCATCCGTTACTGTTTCAAGTTCGGCAAAGACCTCAACTTAATTTCCCGTAACCTGCCGCGTTGTCGATGGTTTGTCCGGGTTTCGGTCGCGCGCATCTTGGTCGGTAGTCGCCAACCCCGACAATAATTTCACCGAACTTGGGCAACTCCAAGCCTGGTCAATGATGTCGACGAAAATCCTGCTCCAACCCGTTACGCCTTGACCGATGGCCGCTCAGCGACGCGCGCAAACCATGTCGCGATGTTGCTGTTGGCGGGATCGAGCGGCTGGCCGACCTCGCCTCCGAAATCGACCCAGCAATAGAGCAGGATATCGGCGAGCGTGAAGCGTTTGCCGCACAGATAATCCTTGCCCGCGATCTGGCCGTCGAGCCATTGCAGGCGGTTGGCCGCGATCATCTTGAGGCCGGGAGAGGCTTCCGGCGCCACCGGTATCCGCTTTTGAAAGAATCTCAGAGCCTCGCCGAAGCGATAGCCGTTGGCGAGCGGTTCGCAGATATTGAGATCGACGCGCCGGGTCCACATCCGGCACTCGGCGCGGGCTTCCGGCGTTCCGCCGATTATCGGCGGAGCCGGATATTTCTCCTCGAGGTATTCGCAGATCGCGGTGACCTCGGAGAGGTAGCTGCCGTCGTCGAGTTCGAGCGCCGGCATCTGGCCGTGCGGATTCCGCTTCAAATGTTCGGCCTCGCGATTCTCGCCCTTGCGCAGGTCGACAGCCTGCCGAGGTATGTCGATGCCCTTTTCCGCCATGAACATCCGGACGATGCGCGGGTTTGGTCCGATCGAGTCATACAGTTTCACGGTTTGCTCCCCTGTTTTTATCGTTGTGGAACGCTTTTGAGCAGACCGCCGGGCCGTCTGTCAAACCGGTGATGACAAGATTCAGCCGTCGTCGAGCTTGTTGAGGTCACGCACCGACTGCATGATCGGCTCGAAATTCGAGCGCGCATCGAGCGCATCGAACAATTGCGCGGTGTCCGACAGCAACCCGTGGGATCGCTGCAGTGCGATCCGCACATCGTCCTGCGGCGTGTCGGACAGGCGGCCATGGCCCGACAGCAGGATTTTGGAATTCAGCCCCTTCAGCCGTTCCAGCGACTGGATGTAGTCGCTGATGCTGCCCGATCCGAACACGCCGCCCATCACCCCGCCCGGCATCAGGGTGTCGGCGGCGAACAGCAGCCCCTTTTCATGGTCGAACAGGCTGATGCAGGCCGAGGTATGACCCGGCGTGTACATCACGCTGAGGCGGAAATTGCCGAGGTCGATCAGATTGCCTTCTTCCAGCCAGATATCGATATTGATCGGGACATCTGGCTCGTTGAACATCTTGCGCAGCATCGAGAAGTCGTCGCGCAGCATGATCTTGTTGGCGGCCAGGCGATGCGCGGCGATGATGGTACGGCCGCTGAAATGATAGGCCGCGCCGATGTGATCGAGATGCTCGTGGCTGAGGATCACCATATCGATCTTGTCCGGCGGACAGCCGACATGTTCGAGGCATTCCAGCAGCGCCGGATAATTCGAGGACAGCCCGACATCGATCATGATGGTTCGCGATCTGCCGCGCACCAGATAGGCGTTGGCGGCGCGATTCTTGAACCGGATCTGGTAGACGTCCTCTGCGGCCTGAATCAGGGAACAGACGCTGTTGTCCCGCAGAACCGGAAACGGGCTCGGTCTGTGCTCGCTCATGGGGTGGCGGCCCGGAAGGTGAGGGCGTTGGAGGCCCGCAGCCGCTTGCTCAGCGCATCCATCACCATCAGCGCAAAGGCCGGCTGCTGACTGACCAGATAGACGAAGCGGGCGTGATTGATCCGCATCACGCGGGTGCCGGGGGCGGCGGCTATCGCGGTGGCCGAACGGGCCGAACCGTCGATCACCGCCATTTCGCCGAAGAACTCACCCTTGCCGAGCGTCACGATCACGGTCTTGCTGGCGCCGTTTTGCTTGACGATGTCGATCCTGCCGTCGAGCACGACGAACAGCTCGCGGCCGGTCGAGCCCTCCTCGAAAATAACGTCGCCCACCGCAAATTCGTTGATGCACTTTTCGATCGTCATGGCGCCCCCCGCCTTCTGGCTGGTCGGTGGGGCCATGCTATCGCGTTTTCAGACCAAGTGGCAGCCGGTTCGGGTGCGGCAAACGCGCTGCAACATCAACTTGGCGGCGCAAAAAAGGCGGGCCGGACGACTTCCTAAAATTTCCGTAAGCCGATGGCCGGTAACGATTTCGCAAGCAATGAAAGTTACCAAAAGGTCAACCCATTGTGGAGACTTAGCCGTGAGCGAACAAGCCGAGCAGACGAGCGCTGAATCCGGTTCTTCCGGGGCCGAGCCGATCGTTGCCCATTCTTCGGATGTTTCAACCGAGCCCACCGCGGGTTCGGCGGAAGCGCCTGTCGAGGTGGAATCTCCAGCTTTGGTGCCTGAACAAGGCGCTGGCGAAGCTCCGGAAGTGAGCGTCCCCAAGGTTGAGGCTCCCAAGGTTGAGGCTCCCAAGGTTGAGGCCTTCCACGCCGAAGCTTCCAAACCCGAACCGCGCATGCCTGGCAACGTCATGATCATGTCGTCCGCCAACCGCGGCTGGGACCATGAAGAGACTGGCCCGGCCGAGGACTCCGAACCGAGCCAGAGCATGTTCGGCAAACGCCGGCTTGCGGCGCTCGCCGCCGTGGTGGCGCTGGCCGCGATCGCGGGTGCAATTGGCGGCGCCATGGCGACCGCGGGCCTTCAGCAGTTCGCCGGCCACGACACAGCACTTGCCGCCAACGCCATGCCCTCCACCAATGCCGCCTTCGATGCGACGGTGGCGCGGATCGACGCCGACATCGCAGCACTCAAGGCGAGCGTCGAACACACCTCCAAACTCGGTCTGGCGCAGTTCGGCAAGACCAATGACCGCCTCGACAAGGTCGAGAAGGCCGAGCTTGAACCGCTGGCGAAACTCGCCAAGCTCTCGGAGCAGGTCGAAAAGCTTCACGCCACGCCACCAACTCCGGTCGCGGCCGCAGCACCCCCGCCGGCGGCTCCGAAGGAAGTGACCGGTTCGATTACGCCGCCGGCCAACGCCGCAGCGGCCGGGCCGAAGGTCGCGGACGTCAAGATGGAGGTCGGCCGCTTGCCGACCATCGACGGCTGGATCTTGCGCGACGTCGCCAATGGCGGCGCGCTGATCGAGGGACGGCAAGGCATCTTCGAAGTCTATGCCGGCGATCTGGTGCCCGGGCTGGGCCGCATCGATGCGGTCCGGCGCCAGGATGGCCATTGGGTGGTGGTCACCAGCAGGGGCCTGGTCGTCGCCCGCTAGGCTTGCGATTAAACAGCTACAAGCCCGAAAGCGCTTCACTGTCACGTGAGGCGCTTTTCGCATTTCGGAGTGCGAAGACCAGCCGTCAGCTTTTGGACTACTTTCGGATATAGCTAACGACGGCCGCGCGACGCCTCGAATAAGCGTCGTGACGCGGTGTTAGTCCGGATATGAGTCACGGCTTGCGATTTCTTGCGCCATTGCTGGTTCTGGTTTGCGGTGCATGGCCCGCGGGCGCGGTGCAGGGCGCGCCGCTCGATCGCGGCACCGCGATCACCGATCCGCTGGCGTTGCGTGAACTCGACCGCGGCAGGTTCGGTCTTGGCCGCATCCTGGTGCCGGCCCGATCGGCCGATACGTCGATCGCGGACGGCGAGCTGTTTGACTTGCCGTCGATGGCGCCGGTCCGCGGCGCGATCGACGCCGAGTTTGACCGCTACATCGCAAGTCATAAGGCCGATCATCCGGGTGAGAGCATCGGCGTTGCTGACACCAACGACTTTCAGCTGTTCGATCGAGCGCAGCTTTATTCCGACGAGTCGCGCTTCGTGCTGTCGGGCATCGTCAACCGGATGGATCGCGCCTATGTGGCGCCGGAAACCTGCGGCGAAATCCGGCTGATCTACCGCCTGATCCCGACCAAGATGGCGCAAGCCACCGACAGCCTGGCCTCGCCGCGCCTGCCGATGACGCTCAATGTCGTGCTCAAGGCGAAAGGCGATCATGCGATCGGCGCCAATGGCGCGGCCGTCAGCTGCGCCGAGATCGCGCGGCGATGGCTCGCGGCGGGTGACTTGCCGCTCACCGGCGCGGCACTTGCGGAAAAACTGACCGCACCGGATGGTCCGCTGGATCTGGTTGCGCCGCAAAATATCGACCGCATCGAAACCAACATCCAGATCGTCCATGCGCTGAAATCGCCGACCCGCGATTTCCGCACCGACTATCTTTTGAAGGTGTTCGATTATAATGCGCAAAACCACGCGTTCGAGGAAACGCCGCTCGAGAACCAGATCGATCGCGCGCGTCTCCTGGCCGATCGCAAGCTGGCGCGCGCCTTCAAGGCGTGGTTGCTCGATCCGCAGCATTTCACCGAGCTCGATCGCGGCACGCTTGTGATTCCGCCCGAATATCTCGCCACCGGCGCGATTGCCGTCACGCCGGTCGGATTTTCCACCTCCAACCTGCAGCCCGAATTCGGCCTGGTGCAGGGCGATGACGCCGGGATTGATCCCAAGGTCGATCCGGTATTCAGCGATCAGGATGTCGTCACTGCCCTCAAAAAGGCCGCCGAGCGCGGCGGGCCGTTGCAGAACATCCGGTCGCTGGCGGGCTTTGAGCGCCGGCTCAACGACGTGACCTGTGCGGGCTGCCATCAGACCCGCGGCATCGGCGGCTTTCATTTTCCCGGTGTCGATTGGCTGGCGCCCAACCCTTCCAATGCCAATATCGTGCCGGCGTCGCCGCATTTCTTCGGCGACCAGGCGCGGCGTCGCGATATCCTGATGGCGTTGCGCGACAACAAGTCGCCGGATTATTCGCGCGGCTTCTCCAGCCGCCCGCAATTGCGCGGCAGCTCCGAACTCGTGGGCACCGAATATGACGACGGCTGGGGCGCGCATTGCTACGCGCCGCACCCCGGGGCCGCCGACAACGACCGCAGTTTTAGGTCATGGACCTGCGCCGAAGGGCTGGCGTGCCAGGTCGTCGACAAGGCCTCGCGGATGGGGATGTGCTTCGTCAAAACCCGCTAGAAATGCTTGCTGCTTGCAGCCTCGAGATTGACAGTAGACTGATCAATCTGTTTCATCCGCCCAACGATCTGGATCGCCCAACGTGGCGTGCGGGAAGGAAACATGGACGATATCGTCATCGTCGGCGGTGGCGTTGGCGGGTTGACGCTGGGGCTCGCGCTGCACGCGGCCGGAATTCCCTGCCGGATCTTCGAGTCGGTGGCCGAAATCAGGCCGATCGGCGTCGGCATCAATCTGCTGCCGCATGCCAGCAAGGAACTTGCAGCGCTCGGGCTGGAACAGGCGCTGTCGCGGATCGCGATTGAGACCAGCGACGCGACCTTCTTCAATCGCTTCGGCCAACTGATTTATCAGGAGCCGCTCGGCCGCGCGGCGGGGTACGCGCACCCGCAATTCTCGATCCATCGCGGCGATCTGCAGATGGCGTTGCTCGATGCATTTCGTGCCCGCGCGGGTGGCGATCGGTTCTTGACCGGCCATCATTGCACCGGCATCGAGCAGGACGCTTCCGGCGTCAGCGTGCATTTTTCCGATCGTCCGGGCGGCAACAACCGTAGCACGGTGCGCGGCCGCGTCGCGATCGCCTGCGACGGCATCAACTCGGCGATCCGCAAGCAGTTTTTCCCGGATGAAGGTGAGCCGCGCTATTCCGGCATCAATATGTGGCGCGGCGTGACGCGATGGAAACCGATATTGTCGGGCGCCAGCATGGTGCGGGCGGGGTGGATGTCGCACGGCAAGATGGTGATCTATCCGATCCGTCCCGCCGCTGCCGACGGATTGCAGCTCGTCAACTGGGTCGCGGAAATAGAGACGCCGGTTTATCGCAAGCGTGACTGGAACCGGTCCGGCTCGATCGACGATTTCATCGGCGCCTTCGCCGACTGGCACTTCGATTGGCTCGATGTCCCGGCGCTGATTCGTGCCGCCGACAGCGTGCTGGAATTTCCGATGGTGGATCAGGACCCGTTGCCACGCTGGAGTTTCGATCGGGTGACGTTGCTGGGCGATGCCGCGCATCCGATGGTGCCGCGCGGTTCCAATGGCGCCGGCCAGGCCATTCTCGACGCGCGGGCGCTGACCTCGGCGCTGCTCGAGAATGCCGATCCGGTCGCGGCGCTCGCGGTCTACGAGAGGCAGCGCCTCGAAGCCACCACGCGCATCGTGCTGACCAACCGCAGCAATCCGCCCGACGCCATCCTGCGCGAGGTGTTCGAGCGGACCCGCGATCGTCCGTTCGCGGCGATTGAGGATGTTATCAGCCGCGATGAGCTGGTCGGGTTGTCGGAAGCCTACAAGCGGATCGCCGGTTATTCGAAGGATGCGTTGCGCGGGTAATGCGCCGCTGGAGAGACCGTCGTTAATGGCAATCTCGGAAACCCAAAGCAGCACCGCGCCTGTCGATGTCGTCGAATTCATCGATCAACAGCCGGTTGGCGGGTTCCAGATAAAACTGCTGCTGCTTTGTGCGGCGGTGTTGTTCCTCGATGGCTTTGACACCCAGGCGATCGGTTATGTCGCCCCGGCGCTTGCCGGTGAATGGGGCCTGACCAAGGCGGCCCTTGGCCCGGTGTTCAGCGCGGGCCTGTTCGGCCTGATGATCGGCGCGCTGTTGTTCGGGCCGCTGGCCGATCGCATCGGGCGCAAGAAGATCATTATCTTCTCGACCCTGGCGTTCGGCATCGGCACGTTCGCGACCGCCTTTATCGGGGACGTCCATTCGCTGCTCGCGATCCGGTTTCTGACCGGGCTCGGCCTCGGCGGCGCGATGCCGAATGCGATTGCGATGACATCCGAATTCAATCCGCGTCGTCGCCGCGCGACCATGGTGATGATGATGTTCTGCGGTTTTTCGGTGGGGGCGGCGCTTGGCGGCTTGCTCGCAGCCGCGCTCATTCCACTGGTTGGCTGGCGCTCGGTCTTTGTCGTCGGCGGCGCCGTGCCGCTGCTGCTGGTGCCGATCCTGGCGCAGCTGCTGCCGGAATCGGTGCGGTTCCTGGTGCTCACCGGGCGCGCGCCTCGGCAGGTCGCCGAATTGCTCGGATCGATCAGCCCGAAGGCGTCATTCGCCCCGGCGACGCGGTTCGTCGTGCATGAGCCGGAACTGACTGGGATTCCGGTGCTGCATTTGTTTCGGGGTGGACGAACCCCGGTCACGCTGCTGCTGTGGGTGGTGTTCTTCATGAGCCTGCTCGACCTTTATTTCCTGTCGAACTGGCTGCCAACGGTTCTCAATGACCTCGGCGCGTCGGTGTCGGAAGCGGCGGTGATCGGCTCGATGCTGCAGGTCGGCGGTATTGTCGGAACGTTCGCGCTCGGCAGCATCATCGACCGCTTCTCGTTTCGCGCGCTGGCGCTGGTCTATTTCATCGCAGTGTTTGCCATCGGTGCGATCGGCCATCTCGGACATTCCGCTGCTTTGGTCACGCTGGCGATCTTCGTTGCAGGACTGTGTATCGTCGGCGGCCAGATCGCGGCGAATGCGCTGGCTGCGGCGTTCTATCCGACCGCGGTCAGGGCGACCGGGGTCGGCTGGGCGCTTGGCATCGGCCGGATCGGCTCGATCGTCGGACCGCTGGTTGGCGGTGTCCTGTTGAGTATGAAATGGAGCGCCGCGGAGGTTTTCATGACGGCGGCGGGCGCCGCGCTCTGCGCCGCATTGGCGGCGTTTTCCCTGAGCCGGCTGACGGGCATCGGCGGCAATGGCGGCGCTGCGTCGGATTCATCGGCGGCGGTTCCAGTCGGCGTTGCGTCATCGACGACAGCCCGCGTGTAGGGTAAGCTTGAGGTTGCGGGTTTCGATCAGGCAAAGCTGACGAACAGGCCGGGAGGCGGGCGATGGGCGAGGCTAACGAGGACAAGACGCGCAACCGCAAGATCGCCGAGAATGAAGCCGAACGGCAAACCGTCAGCGCGATCCGGCTCTCGACATGGGCGATCGCGGTCGCCGTCGTCATCGCCCTCGCGGTTGTCGGCTGGGTGCTGCTGCACAACAACTAGAAGCTGCTTATTTTTTTCGTCATTCCGGGACACGCCTCTTGGCGTGGGCCCGGAATCCATACTCCCTGTGACGGCGACTGGTACCGAACTGGAATACAGGGGTTATGGATTCCGGGCTCGCGCAAGGGCGCGCCCCGGAATGACGCGTGGAGCTTACCCGTCAGCCGACCGCGCCCAAGTTGCGCAATTGCCGGATCGCGGCCTCGTCATAGCCGGCCTCGCGCAGCACCTCGTCGCTGTG
>Ga0302308_10004533_pt1 | contig 10909 bp, 6 predicted proteins | sample III_Palsa_E3_3_FD_200531 | JGI IMG/M metagenome (GOLD analysis project Ga0302308, IMG submission 200531) | Peat permafrost microbial communities from Stordalen Mire near Abisko, Sweden - III_Palsa_E3_3 | ecosystem: Environmental > Terrestrial > Soil > Palsa > Peat permafrost | place: Sweden... | reverse complement strand
ACCGCTGCCCGTTAACCACCAGCCCGAAGCGGTCGAGCTCCTGCGAGATGCCCGGCGTCAACAGTGCGAAGTCGGTGAAGTTGCGTCCGCGCGTGGGCAGGTTCTCCACCACTTGATTGTTCAGAATGGTCGCGTTCTGCGTCTCCGTCCGCCCCGTCAGATCGGCTTCGTCAGCGCTGACCGTTACCGTGGAACTGACCGACTCAGGCTTGAGCACAAGGTTGATCTCCGCGGTCTGGCCGACGGTGAGGTTCAGTCCCTCGACGCGTGTCTCTCCAAAGTTCGGCGCGTTGCCCCTCAGCGTATACGGGCCCACGGCCAATGACGGAAAGCTGTAGATGCCGTCGCTATCGGAGTGCAAGGCGCGCGTTTGGCCGGTCTGGGTGGCGGTCACGGTCACGGTTGCGCCGGGAATGACAGCGCCGGCTGCATCTGTGGTGCGCCCGACGATGGCGGCGCGGCCAGACTCGCTCTGCGCAAGAATCATCCTGCCAGGCGATAACGCAACTACAGCAGGCAGCAGCGACAGAACGAAGGCGTAGCGCCGCAAACAGGCGCAAGGCAAAGCGAATGGCATTCGAGGGAATCCCTGACCGGACTGGGGTGTGTTCTTGAACCGCGTCCAGTGTCGGCGAGACTCGTGAAGCTGCTGTTAAGGGAATGTTGCAATCCGGTTACAACTCACTGCTTCCCGGTGCGAAAGCAGGACACCTTATTTTTTCGAGTCTCCACTCAGAAGCACCTCAGGCAGAGTCGTAAACTGCACCTTGCCGTCGATCCACTCCAACATCCAAATCTGGTCGAAGACGCCGGGGTCCCACTTCCTTGGAGCGTTCGTGACTCCGAAGGCCTGGGCCACATTGGGTATCTCGCCGTGATGCCAGCAGATCAGAACGACCTTACCGGCATACTTGCCGCTCAGCACTTCCTTCGCCAGCGGAGCTGCATCGTCGTCCGAGAAGTCTTCGTCGATGCGCAGATGCAGCGCTTGCGAGAGCGGGGTAATGGTCTCAATGGGTCGATTGCTGTTCTTGCTGGGTGCGGTGGCAAAGAGAGCATCCGGGCGCGGCAGGCGCGGCAGCTTTGTAGACCCCGGCTTGGCCAGGAACAGCGAGGGGATCGCTTGTGCCCGCTGATAGCCCATCGGGGAGAGGTCTGGGTCTTTGCCGGTCAGCGGTTTTTCACCGTGGCGGATAAGGAACACTACCGCGGGAGCCTTGGCTGCGACATCGCCTGCTTGCTCCAAAGCTATAGGCGAGGTGCGGGCAGTGACGGTTTGAAACGGCGTAGCCGTTAGAGCGAGCAGGAGCAACAGAGCGGAACGGCGTGAGGTCTTCATGGTTTCCTAAGCTTACTGCGCGGGCTTACAGCCTAGACCTACGGTTTGACCCCGTAGTTTCCGTTTGCCAGGACAGGGTCGGTGGGCGCAGCGACGCCGAGGACCTGGATCAGGTTGGCCGGATGTGTGGTCCCGCTTCCGCTGCTCAGCGTCCAGAGCGCGCCGGATTTGTCTACGGCCAAATAGTCCGGCTCATAGAGTGTGCCGCCGCTCAGCGCGCCCGCTGCGTATGTCGCTCCGGGGCTGAAACCAATGTTCGGGGAGAGGATCGCCGCTTGCGCCGGGCTGTATTCGACCACCGCGCTGGTGGCCGCGCTGCCGTCGGAGTTGACGAACAGATTATTGTTGCCGTCGATGACGATGTTGGCCGCAACGCTCGTGGTGCTCAAGCCGCCGCCGGTCACCGCCGTGCCCACTGTGCCCGTCGAACTGACCGGATAGATCGCCGACGAGATGGCGCTGGTGGCCTTGCTGCCCGTCACCGCCGGGCCGCCCGCCACTACAAACCACGCACGGCTGGTCGAGTCCACCGCGACCGAGAACGTCCCGTAGGCAGTGTTGCTGGATGGCGTTCCGGCCTCGGCACCGAAGCCTGTTAGTTGCTTGGGGGCGGCAGCGGCGCTGGCCACGCCACTGGCGCTGGGCGTCACCGTGAAGACCGCGCCGAGATCGTCGTCGATCGCCGTGATCCATACATTGCCCGTCCTCACATCGAAGGCGATGCCGCGCGCTCCGCCCAGCGCTCCTGCCGGCTGCGGCGCGGTGAAGGTGCTAAACGTGGAGAAGGGTGTGTACGCCGGATAGGTGGGCGTCGTGGTCGCGCTGCTGGGGAACTCAACCAGCGGGCAGGTCACCGAGGCGCAGGTCGCCTTCGAGTAGCTCGTCGTCCACACGTCGTTGTCTCCATCGACGGCAATCGCGTAGGTATTGTTGTTGGCTTCCGTAACGGGCGCGATGTCGAAGTTCAGGAACGTCAGCGTGGTGGACGTGGGGTTGTACTCGTAGAGGCCGGTCACGTTGCCGTCGGTGACGAAGAGATTGCCGTTCTTATCGAAGGCGATCTCCCGCAGCGTGTCTGCGGTCGTGATGACCGAATCACCGGCCAGCAGGTTGGTTCCGCCGCCCGCGCCCTGCGGCGAGAAACCGAGCAGATAGCCCGCGCCTGAAACATACACCTCATCCGTCGAGCTGATGCCCAGTCCCGTGCCCGAGCTCAGAAGCGTGCCGGTATAGGTAACGCCGATCGTCCAGTCGTTGGGCGCGGCTGACAGGGTGGTGGGGAACGCCGGAGTGGTGCTGATGAGACCGAACAGGGTGCCAACGTTGTTGCCCGGATACTGCGCGATATCCAGCGCGGCCTGAAAGACATTGACCGGCGCAGTGATACCCGATGCCGATGGTGGAGTGGCCGCACTGAACAGGGCAGGGCAGTTGGAACCACTGCCGGTGGGTGCGGAACTATTGACGCAGGGTTGCAGTATGTCGGCCAGCGCATGGATGGGGGCCTGCGGAACGACACCCGTTGAGCCGGCGGTGGGGGTCGCCGTATACGCCAGGCCGGTGTTGAGGTTCACAATGTTGCTCGCATTCAGGAAGGCGTCGCTCAGGCCCTGCGTATTGGTCGAGCTGGTCGCTACGCCTGCCATGGAGGTGCCGAGCAGCACGTTGGCTTCGGTGATGCCTGCGCCGCCGGTGGGCAGGAAGCCGCTGAGTGCATAGGCTGCTGCCACTGTGGTGACCTCATCGATGTCGACGATCCCGGTGCTCAGTGGGCAGGCGCCCAGCGCGGCCACCAGGAAGATCGCGGAGTTGTCCGTGCCGGACGCCAGACCCGGGTTGCCGCCGGTAGAGACGATATAGGCTTGCGACCCCGTTGGGCAGCTATAGCTGCTGGTGATGCTGAAGTCTCCGGCGGTATTGGTCGTCGCGGTCGCAACCGGCGCGATCTTGCTGTCATAGCCCGAGCTGCTGGCGATGAAGAGCGCAATGTTGCTCTGCGTCACGGGCTGCTGTCCGCCGTGGACCCTGCCGCTCAGGGCCGCGCCTTCGGTGCTTTGCGGCGTCACCGCGGGTCCAATACCGCATCCCGCCATCAGAATAAGGAAGGCTGTTGCAATCAGTCCTAGGGCAATGCGCCTGCAATCCATCGATCCAGCACCTGTCTTCCGCATCGTCTGCTCCTGCGTTGTACGGTTATTCTGCAATCCGTTGGCAGGGGAGGTGTGAATGCACGGAGAACGCTCTATGAATAGTCTGTAAACGGGCAGAGCTGTTGTGCATCCAACGTATCTATACTTGGCGCGGGGTCTGAGTTCAGGCGATCGAGAACCGTCAGCAGATGAGGGAGTCAACATGGAACTGGGCAGGATGCGGTGTCTTCGGTACAAGGAAACAACAACGGCCAGCGGGGGATGCGCCTGATGGCCGCCTCGCGTTCGGATGCGTTGGTGCTCTTCGGCGTGACCGGGGACCTCGCCCACAAACTGATCTTCCCGGCACTCTACGCGATGGCCAAGCGCGGCACGCTCGCGGTCCCGGTGATCGGCGTTGCGTCGCCAAAGTGGAGCCTGGAGCGCTTGCATAAGCGGGTGACCGACAGTATCGAGCGCTCCGGCGGGGTCGACAACCGGCGTGCGCTGCAACACCTGCTCTCGCTCATGACGTATGTGAGCGGGGACTATACGCAACCGGAGACCTTCACGGCCATCAAGAAGGCGCTCGGCAGCGCTCGCCGCCCGGCACACTATCTGGCCATTCCGCCGGCGCTCTTCGAGACGGTGATCGAAGGGCTCGGTGCAGCGGGCCTCGCGAAGAATGCCCGCGTGATCGTCGAAAAGCCGTTTGGACGCGACCTGGCCTCCGCGCGCGAGCTGAACCGCGTGGCGCACTCGGTGTTTCCGGAGGACTCGATCTTTCGCATCGACCACTTCCTCGGCAAGGAAGCGATCATGAACATCCTCTACTTCCGCTTCGCCAACACCTTTCTGGAGCCGATCTGGAACCGCAACTATGTGGCCAGCGTGCAGATCACCCTGGCCGAAACGTTTGGCATCGGCAAACGCGGCGGATTTTACGAGACCGCCGGTTGTCTGCGCGACGTTATCCAGAACCACCTCTTCCAGATCGTGGCGCTGCTGGCCATGGAGCCGCCGGCGGGCAGGGACTTTGGGGCCGTACACAACGAGCAGGCCAAGGTCTTTGAAGCCATGCGTCCGCTTACCCCGGACGACGTGGTGCGCGGCCAGTATGCCGGCTACCGGCAGGAGCCGGATGTGGCGAAGAACTCCGACGTGGAGACCTTTTGTGCGCTGCGGCTATTTATCGATTCGTGGCGGTGGGATGGGGTGCCGTGGTATCTGCGCTCCGGCAAGTACCTGCCTGCCACCGAGACCGAGGTGGTGGTGGAGTTGAAGCCGCCGCCGCAGCGTCTCTTCGCGGACTCTGTTCCGAAGAATGGCCCGGCCAACTATCTGCGCTTCCGCATCTCTCCCAACTCCGATATCGCCCTTGCCGCCCGGGTCAAACTCGCCGGGAGCGACTTCATCGGGGTCCAGAAGGAGCTTTCCCTGCTCCAGGAGCAGCCGGGAGAGGAGACACCCTATGAGCGGCTGCTGGGCGACGCGATGGCCGGCGACGGCGCTCTTTTTACGCGCGAGGACGCGGTCGAGGCCGCCTGGGCCGTCGTCGATCCGGTGCTGAAGAAACACCACCGGGTGCGACCGTACAAGCGGGGTACTTGGGGGCCGAAGGAGGCCGATGTGCTGATCGCTCCCAATGGCCCCTGGCACAATCCCGAGCACTAAGAGATGCTTGTCCCCAAAGTCGGTTGCAAATCGCTAATCCCATGCTAACTAATTGAAAATAATGAATTAGATGCGACGTACTATACGTCTTCCGAAAGCAGCTTAATGGGTTCGACATTGCAACCTGAGCGGTTGTACAATTTTTTCTCCTGCATGAAGAGGCGGGGCCCTTGAACGGAACGATGGAATACGGCATACCGGGCGATACCTCGCTCCCGCTGACCCACCCTCCGACCGAGGATGAGTGCCGCCGTATACGCCACCACCTGGAACTCGTGCTCACCGATCCGCTGTTCAACAACAGCAAGCGGTTGCCTGCATTCCTGCGGTACGTGGTGAAGGAGGCGCTCGACGGCCATTCCGAAGGGCAGATCAAGGAGCGGACGTTGGGTATCGACGTGTTTGGGCGCTTGCCGGACTACGACACCAACGCCGATCCGGTGGTGCGGATGACCGCCGGTGAGGTCCGCAAGAAGCTGGCGCAGTATTACTATGCAAACCACCATGCCGACATCCAGATCGAGGTGCCGCTGGGCAGTTATATGCCGCGGTTCCGCTGCTCGCATCCCGAAGCCGCAGCAGTTCCCGCAGTGGCGGAGGCGGCGATTCCTGCGCCGGTGGCGACAGCGGTTGTGGAACCTGTAACGACCACCGCCTCACCGTCACGCTCATTTGGCTGGGCAGCCTGGAGTTTGGCGGTCTTGGTGGTGCTGCTGGGCGCCGGCTTCGTGGCCTGGCGATCCACGGCCCGGCAAACGTCGGTCGACCGCTTCTGGAACAGCTTTACCGACCCCTCCAAGCAGGTGCTGATTGTGCTGCCCGCGCTCTCGCGTGTGCCGCAGGCGTTGCCGCAGTATCACTTTGAGGCGGAGTCGGTCGCCATTGAGGACGCCGAAGTGGCGACCCGCGTGAGCAACGAACTCAAGCTGCGGAAGTTCAACTCGCACCTGGTGCTGGCGAGCGCGGCCAGTCTTTCCGACCTGCGCAGTAACCCGTTTGTGCTGATCGGGGCGCTGGATAATGTGTGGACAATGCGGCTATCGCAGTCGCTGCCGCTGGCCTTCGTGCGCAGCGACGACCGGCGTTACGGCCGTATCGTCGACCGCAAAAAACCCGCGATCTCGTGGACGGAAGACTTCAGCATTCCCAATGCGATGATCCCGCAGGACTATGGGATCATCGCGCGGTTTACCGACCCGACGACCGAGCAGCCGACGGTGCTGATCGCCGGGATCTCCGCGGAGGGCACGCTGGCGGCGGGGGAAGCGGTGACGACGCCGCGCTACCTGGATATGCTGCTGAAGGCCGCCGGAAACCCGTCCGGCGGGTTCGAAGCCGTCATCGAGACGAGGGTGATCGACGGGCGCTCGGGACCACCTGAGATCGTGGCCATGCGGAGCTGGTAATCGATTCGATTCACTGCTGGGTTGGAAAGGTGATAGCATCGCACGCTATGCGGACGCCCCTTCGATGCAGTGTGCTGTCCCTGCTCGCGCTCTTCAGTTGGAGCTGTAATGCGCAGGCTCCGGCAGAGATCCAGGCACGCAGGATGTTGTGGCCCGGCGGCCATGCGGAGTTCGATAGCTGGAAGTCCTATCCCGTCCGCACGCTGGAGCAGCTTGGCCTGCCGGCGGTCGATAAACCCGATTCGAACGAAGACATGTATGGTGGCCGCACCGATCGCAAAGCCACCGCGACCGGCTACTTTCACACCCAGAAGATCGGCGAACGATGGTGGATGGTCGATCCGCTGGGTAATCTCTATCTCGACAATGCCGTGGTCGATCTTCATCCCGGGGACTCGGACGTTAACAAGGCTGCGTTGAAGGCCACCTTCGGCAGCAGCGAAGAGTGGATGCGCCAGACGCATGAGCTGCTGCTCCAGAACGGGATTCATAGCGCGGGCGCGTGGTCCAGCGTGACGCTGCTGCGCGCCTCGCCGCTGCAGGCGACCCATCCGCTGGCGTACAGCGTCAATCTGGATATGATGTCCGCCTACGGCAAGCACCGCGGCGGGACGTATCCAGTCTCCGGGCATCTGGGCTATCCGCAGGACACCATCTTCGTCTTCGATCCGGAGTTCGCCACGTTTGCGGACAAGTATCTGGCGCGTATCGACAACCTGAGCGACGACCCCAACCTGGTGGGCTACTTCTCCGACAACGAGATTCCGCTGTACCGCAAGAACCTGGACGGGTTTCTCAAGCTGCCGGAGACCGATCCCGGCAATATCGCCGCACGTGGCTGGATGAAGGAGCACAACGCCACCGAGGTGACGGACGAGCTGCGCACGGCCTTCCTGGAGTTTGAAGCCGGCCGCTACTTCCAGATCGTCACCTCGGCCATCCGCAAACACGACCCGCATCACATGTACCTGGGCTGCCGCTATACCTCCCAGCAGTTGCAGGAGCCGGCGCTGTTTCGCGCTGCTGGCAAGTATGCCGACGCGGTCTCCATCAACTATTACAGCGCCTGGGTGCCGGACGCTGCCAGCATGGAGATGTGGGAGCGCGAGGCCGGTAAGCCCTTTATGATTACCGAGTTCTACGTGAAGGCGGAGGACTCCGGCCTGCCGAATCTGACCGGCGCGGGATGGCTGGTGCACGCCCAGGCGGACCGCGGACTCTTCTATCAGACCTTCGTGCTGGCCCTGCTGGAGAGCGGCAAGTGTGTAGGTTGGCATTGGTTCAAGTACCAGGACAACGACCCGGGCGACCCCAAGGCGGAGCTGTCGAACCTGAACTCCAACAAGGGCATTGTGGACTCCCAATACAAACCATACGGGCCGCTGCTGCAGGCGATGCGCCCGCTGAATGCGCGCCTCTACCAGATCGCCGATTTGTTCGACAGGCGTTCGCCCGCGAAGCCTGCACCCGCCAAGACCAAACCTTAGAGGCAATTGGCGGCATCCTATTTGTTGACCAGCGCTGCGGGTGCGATGCCGCGCGGAAAAATTACGCCAAAAGGACGTACTATACGTACCCGTAACTCATAGCAAAGAATGAACTTTGTGCGGTTTGCCGAAGACTGTACCGTACAACACTTGTCAGTGCATTTTGCAGGCGACTATAAATTGGTCGCTTTATTAATTGATAGTTCCGTTGTTCCCACGCTGCGAACCTTTAGCCCGAATGGACAGGATAAAGCGTTAGCGCCTACACTTTGCACCGCGAGGTTCCCATGTTCTGCCGCAAAACATCACCCATCGTCTTCTCAAGTTTTGCGGGCATCGCCGCTTTAAGCCTCTCGTTTCTGAGCGGGTGCGGCGCAGGACCTCTTTCCACCGGCAGCGATTCTGCCGGCAGCTATGCCATAAGTGGCATCATTCACGGGGGCCCGAATCCGGTCATTGGCGCCACGATTACGCTTTACGCCACCACCAGCAGCGGGTATGGTGCGACAGCTACCGTTGTCGCCACTACCACCACGAACAGCTCCGGCGACTTCAACCTGACGTTGCCTACCGCCAGCGTGGCCTGCCCTGCCGGCGAATATGCCTATGTGGCCGCGTACCAAGGCAGCACCGGCGGCAGCAACAATGCCAACTCGCTGCTCATGGTTCCCATCGGCGCTTGCAGCACGAACTTCAGTTCGATAGGAACTGGCCCGTACGTCAACACCTATCTGGGCTCCAATGTGTGGATCGATGAGCTGACAACGGCCGTCTCCGCCTATGCGCTGGGGAACTTCATGACCGTAACCAACGCGGGCGTCATCAACATCGGAGCGCCGGCCAACAACCTCGGCACGGCCTCCATCGGATCGAGTTCGGTGTCGCCTTCGGTAGCGGGACTGGCGCACGCCTTTGCAAACGCCCTTGCGATCATCAACGTCAATACCGGGCAGCCCAACGCTTATACGAACGGCGGTTCCAGCGCGACCACAGGCGGCGCGATTCCGGTAGCCGAGATCAACCTGTTGGGTAACATTCTGCAGGCCTGCGTGAACAGCGTCGGAGTGACCGGCACCAATACCGCTACCGCCAACGACGGGACCGGCTGCGGGATGCTGTTCAGCTTCACCACGCCGCCGCAGTCCGGCGCGGCTGTGCCAACCAATACGATGCAGGCCATGGTTGACCTGGCGAAGTATCCCAATCCGTCCGTCAACACCTGGAACAGCGGCTGCACCGCGGCAGGCTCAGGAACGAAGACCGCGACCAGTTGCCTCTTCAATCTGGCTCCCAGCATAGGCGCTTATTCAGGGGCGCTTACCAGCGCTCCACCGGACTGGTCCCTGGCCGTGGTTTACACCTCTGGCTATGGCGCCAACTCGACGGCGACAGGGTGTACGACCTCGCCTTTTTGCCCGGGGCTTACCTATCCCTTCTACGTCGCATTGGACTATGAAGACAACGTCTATGTGCTGAACTATGACGGTTTCACGGGTGGCACCCTGCCTCCGGCGGCCAATACCTGGAGCAACATCATCGGTATCACCAACGCCGGTGCGCCCATCTTTGCCACACCTGAGAGCACCACCTACAAGTACACCTCCATGATCGCAACCGATCTGGCTGGCCACATCATCGCCCCCAACGCTGCCGATACCAACCCCTCGCCGATAGAGGTATACAGCAACACCAGCGGCTCCATTGTTGGATCTGCCAGTTACACCAACCTTCAGGGGATGTTCGCCCTCGTCGATCCCTCCAACGACCTCTACGTGTCGGGTTATATCGAATCCGTCAACCTTCGCAAATACGCCTATGGCGGAACATCCTCGGCTCCTACCTACACCATCGGAGCCACGAACTGGAGCGCCATCTCGATCATCACATCGGGAGCTGTTTATCAGATGGCCTTCGATTCCAACCTGGATATCTACCAGTATCTGGACCCTGCCTACGACGGCGGATCGGGTAGCCCCTACATCTGCCTCCTGAATAACCAGAGCAGCAGTCCCTATGCCTACATGTCCACGACTCCGCCTGCTTACACCCAATGCACGACAGGCGGCAATACGGCAGTAGCCGTACCCGGTAACACCGGCAGCGGTGTCATCGCCGCCGGCATCGCCCCCACCAGCACCGGTGCCCTGGCGATCGGCTCCACCGGCTTCACCAAGGTGACCAAGAGCGCCAACTCCAGCACGGCGACCCTCAGCGGAGCCACCACCACCGCAATTCCCGCCGTCAATAGCGTCCTGTACAGCCGCTACGTCAGCGTGGACGGAAACAACTGGGGCTACAGCCCCGACGGTGCTAACGGCGCGGTGGCCTCGGGTATCTCCGTATTCGATTCCGTCGACACGCTGGCCCTGGGCACGTACAAGGGTTGCTTTGTGACCGCTTCGGCCTGCGGGACTGGAGTTACGGCCGGCACAGGCCAGGCCCCGATGGCCTCGCCACGCGACGCGGCCATCGACAGCTCCGGCGACATCTGGGTGGTCTCCGGCAATACAGCGGACCTGACTGAACTCATCGGCGCGGCCGCTCCGGCGTGGCCGGGTCTTTCCATGGCCAAGTTCGGTCTGCCACAGTAAGGCCGTCGAGGAGCTGTGCCAAGGCCCCTTTCGCTTTTGAACCCCTGCTCACGTTGTCGCCACAAGTTCAGTGGCATAGGAGCTCTTATGATCTCCTGCTTAGTTTTAGAGGCTCTTCCGAGGATATATGCCGCTTGCCGAATCGCTCTACCGTCCTAATCTCTCCTGTGGTTTTGTTACGCGGGCGTTGCTGCTTGGCCTCCTGCTTGCTTGTCCGGCAACCGTATTTGGGCAGGCGCAGAATACCGGCACGGTGGCGGGCAGTGTCCTCGACTCCACGCAC
>Ga0302308_10004512_pt1 | contig 10927 bp, 7 predicted proteins | sample III_Palsa_E3_3_FD_200531 | JGI IMG/M metagenome (GOLD analysis project Ga0302308, IMG submission 200531) | Peat permafrost microbial communities from Stordalen Mire near Abisko, Sweden - III_Palsa_E3_3 | ecosystem: Environmental > Terrestrial > Soil > Palsa > Peat permafrost | place: Sweden... | reverse complement strand
CGATCCCGGACGGATTGACCGCATTGCCAAGCAGCTTGGGCTGGATGAGCCGGCACCTGGGCAGGTGGTAAGGCCAGATGGATCGAACAATATGAGTGCGCCGGTGCTGGCGCAGGCGCAGATGCCGGCTATGACGGTGAACTAAGGTAGATGAGCGTAAGTGTGGGAATGAAGAGCCAAACAAAGATACATCACCGTTGAATCCAAGGAAACCAGAGATGCCGCAGTCGCCACGTAAGGCCTTGACCGCACCCATTCGCAGGGTGCGGTTTGTCTACGTGGCGATGGCGTTTTGCGCGTGGGTGCTGGTGATTACGCTGCGGCTTGGATGGCTGCAGATTGTGCGGCATGGTGAGTTTGTGGATCGTGCATCGCGGCAGCAGTCGCGGACGTTTGAGGTGGCTCCACGACGGGGTGTGCTATACGACCGCAATCTGCGGGAGCTGGCGATGACCGTGCTGGTGGACAGTGTTTATGCGGTGCCGAGCGAGATCGGGGACAATCGCGCGAATGACGCGGCGCTGCTGGCGGGGGTTGTGCATACCGATCCGCTGGATCACTTTACGACTGAGCAGCAGATATTGGCGCGGCTGGATGCCTCGAAGAACTTTGCGTGGGTGGCGAGGAAGCTTGATCCGGAGACCTCAAAGCGGGTGAAGGAGTTGAACCTGAAGGGTATTTATATCCAGAAGGAGTTCAAGAGGTTTTATCCGAATGGAGATCTTGCGGCGCATGTGCTGGGCTATGTGGGCACAGACGACGATGGGCTTGGTGGGCTGGAGCAGGAGTTCGATGATGAACTGCATGGAACGTCTGGTCATATGCTGACGGCGCTCGATGCAAAGCGGCATGTGCGGGGTTCGGAAGAGAGCGATCCGATGCCGGGCGAGAACCTGGTGCTTTCGATCGACGCGAATATACAGTACATGGCGGAGCGGGCGCTTGACGCTCAGGTGGCAAAGACCAAGGCACTGCATGGGACGGTGGTTGTGCAGGATCCGCATACGGGGCAGATTCTGGCGCTGGCGGTGAGTCCGCGGTTCAATCCGAACGACTCGCGGCATCTCGATGCGGATTCATTGACGGACCTGGCGGTGAGCGATGTGTATGAGCCGGGATCGACGTTCAAGCTAGTGACTTATTCGGCGGCGCTGGATGGAGCGGGCGTCGAGCCGACGGATATGGTGGATTGCCAGGGCGGGTCGATGACGATGTATGGGCGGACGCTGCATGACGACAAGTCGGACCATTATGGCGTGATCACTGTGAAGCAGGCGCTAGAGCATTCCAGTGATGTGGGCGCGGCGAAGATGGCGCTGAAGCTTGGGCCGGACAAGTTCTACTCATACATCAAAGGCTTCGGGTTCGGCGATCGCACACATATCGAACTGCCGAGCGAGACGCGCGGGCTGCTACAGCCGCCGAAGAAGTGGGGATCGACGAGCATCTTGTCGATGGCGATCGGACAGGAGATCGGCGTGACGCCGGTTCAGCTCGTAAGCATGGTGTCGACGATTGCGAATGGTGGTGAATACATGGCTCCGCATGTGCTGCTACAGTCGACCGATGAGATGAAGGGCGATCCGCGGTTAAAGCCGGCTAGTTTTCATCCGAGCTTTCAGTTGCCGGCGACGCTGCCGGATGGGTCGCGTCGCGTCATCAAGGAACTGACTGCGGCTAAGATGCGGGCGATGATGCAGGGGATTGTGGTGGAAGGCACGGGCAAGCTGGCGGCGCTGAACGGATACAGCTCGGCGGGCAAGACCGGAACGGCGGAGAAAATCGATCCCGCGACGAGGACGTATTCGCATACGAAGCTGGTGGCGAGTTTTGCCGGGTTTGCGCCGGTGAGCGCGCCGGCGATCGCGATTGCCGTGGTGATCGATACACCCACAGCAGGAGGCGAAGCAGCTCACTATGGCGGAGCGGCGAGTGCCCCGGTGTTCGCGGAAGTTGCGCAGCAGGTGCTGGAGTATCTGGGGGTGCCGCATGATCAGCCGTTGAAGACTGAGAAGCAGATGCAGGTAGCAAAGTTGGAGGCTGCAAAGGACGATACGCAAGATGAAGCACCGGAAGATTTGAATGCGATGTTCGAGGCAGTGAACAGCTTGCCGGCAGACGACCCTTTGAGGCAGCCAGCGAATGCGGCGGCGATGAAGCAGAATGAGGTGGCTGATGCAGCAGCGGATGCTGCGGCGGAGCAGCGCGCGGCGGCACAGAGGCAGGCGTCGGCGAAGGCGTCGCTGCCGGAGAAGGTGCTGGCGGCGTTCCATGCGAATGGAGGGACGACGTCGGTAATCTCGGTGGCTGACGCGGATGCTAGTAAGCCTCTGGAGGCTCCGAAGATTCAGCCGCAGGTGCAGGCGCGAGGGAATGGGGCGGTAGTGGTTGATCCGGGTAAGCGGGTTGCAGTGCCGTCGATGCTGGGAAGCGGATTGCGCGAGGCGGTAGAGAGCGCAGGGCATGCCGGATTGCGCCTGGAGCCGCTGGGAAGCGGGCTGGCGCGGGAACAGGTCCCGGCGGCGGGGACGATGGTTCCAGTTGGGACAGAGATTGTTGTGCGCTTTACGCGCTGACTACGGCATTTTTCAAGAAAAATTTACTGTGAGATGGAGCCTAGAATCGAAGCTATGGAATGGGGCGAAGCCATCTCTGGAATGCGGGTCGTGGACGCCGCAGGGCGGCAGGACATCGCTGTGCGCGGGGTGCAGTATGACTCGCGACGAGTGAGTTTGGGGGATGTGTTTGTCGCGATGCACGGTGGGACGAGCGACGGGAATGCTTTCATCAACACGGCGATTCGCAAGGGCGCCGCGGCGGTAGTTACGGATTCTCCGGAGACATTCGATCAGTTGAAACGGAAGCAGCCGGAGCTTGCGATTGCGTTGGTGGAGAGTGGCAGGCGTGGGCTGAGTGAGGTTAGCTCGGCGGTGTTTGGGGCGCCGGAAAAAGTTTTGAAGATCAGTGCGGTGACGGGCACGAATGGGAAGACTACTACGGCGTTTCTGCTGGAGCAGATGCTGAGGAGTGTCGGGCGGAAGTGCGTGCTGCTGGGGACGATTGAGACCCATATTGGCGATGAAGTTCGTGAGAGCGCGCATACGACGCCTGAGAGCCGCGATGTCCTGGCGGTGTTTGCCGATGGGGTACGCGTGGGATGCACGGAAGCTGTGATGGAGATGAGCAGCCATGCGCTGGACCAGGAGCGCGTGTGGGGCATGCCGGTGGATGTAGCGATCTTTACGAACCTGACGCAGGACCATCTGGATTATCACGGGACGATGGAACGGTATGCGGCGGCAAAGGCACGGTTGTTTGCGGGAGTTGGCGCGGAGGCACCGCGGGTTGCGGTGATCAACGCGGACGATGCGTTGAGCGCGCAGATGATTGCGGCGGCGGGTGGATGTGAGGTTGTAACGTATGGCATCGATGCGGGAGATTGGCGGGCGGTTGATGTTGCATTGAAGGCTGGTGATACAGAGTTTGTGCTGAAGTGCCCGGCTGGGGAAGTGGAGGTTCGATCGCATCTGACGGGGCGAGTGAATGTTTACAACCTGCTGGCGGCGATGGCGGCCGCTGTTGCGCGTGGATTGACGCTGGAAGAGGCGGTTGAGAGCGCAAGTACGGTAAAGCCGGTACCGGGACGGTTTGAGGCGGTCTCGAATGGGTTGGGATTTACGGTTGTTGTCGACTACGCACATACGGATGATGCGTTGCAGAACCTGATTGGGATTGCGAGAGATTTGGTGGGTACAGGGCACGTGATTACGCTGTTTGGTTGTGGTGGAGATCGCGATAAGACGAAGCGGCCGAAGATGGGGCGGCTCGCTGGCGCGGGGAGTGATCTTGTTGTTGTGACCAGCGATAATCCTCGCAGTGAAGAGCCGATGCAGATCATTGATGAAGTGATGCTGGGCGTTCGAGAGACGGATGTGACGTTCATCGTGGAAGAGGACCGGCGCGCGGCGATTGAGGTTGCGATTCGAGCGGCAAAGCCGGGAGATATCGTGCTGCTTGCAGGCAAGGGACATGAGAAGGTGCAGATCTTTGCGGACGGCGCCGTGCCGTTCGATGACGTGGAAGAAGCGGCGCGTGTGCTGCGAGACTTAAGAAGTGGGGTAGGAGAATGAAGCTGACGTTGGGCCATATTGCGGACTGGATTCATGCCGAGGGAGTTTTCGATTCGAGCGCACGGGCGCTGGGGTATTCGATCGACTCGCGGACGATTAGCGCGGGTGAGTTGTTCTTTGCAGTGAAAGGTGAGCGCGTGGATGGGCATGACTATGTCGAAGCCGCGATTGCGAATGGCGCCATTGCTGCGGTGGTGAGTCAACGATGGTTGACGCCTGCTAACTTCGATAGCTCGAAGTTGCTGAGGGTGCCGGACGAGGATGAAGATTGCGTGCTCCATGCAATGCAGAAGCTGGCCAACCATGTACGTAAGGTGTGGTTAGTACGTGTGATTGGGGTTACGGGGTCGGCGGGGAAGACGACCACCAAGGAGTGCATTGCGCAGGTGCTGGGCGCGAAGTTCAATGTGCTGAAGAGTGAAGGTAATCTGAACAACCAGTTTGGAATGCCGTTGCAGTTGCTGAAGCTGGAGCCGGAGTATGAGTTTGCGGTACTCGAGATGGGGATGAACCATGCCGGCGAGTTGCGCGCACTAGCGAAAATCGCCGAGCCGGATTGGGGTGTGGTTTCGAATGTGGCGCCGGTACATTTGGAACACTTTGCAGATGGCATCGAAGGGATTGCGCGCGCGAAGTATGAGTTGATTGAGTCGCTGCCGTCAGACGGCATTGCCATTCTGAATGGCGATGATGAGCGTGTGTCGAAGTTTGGACGTGGAATGGAAGGCCGCGTTGTGCTGTATGGCACGGTAGGTCGAACCGATGTGCGGGCGATTGATATTGAAGAAGCAGGACTGGATGGTGTGCGGTTTGTGGTGGAGGCTTATGGGGAGCGATGCGCGATCCATCTGCGGCTGATGGGGCGGCACAATGTGCTGAATGCGCTGGCGGCGATCGCGGTGGGGCGAAAGAGCGGGATTGCGCTGAAGGATTGCTGCGCGGCGCTGGAGGAGATGCGGCCGACGGAGAAGCGTGGGGATGTGATCGAGTTTCGTGGGGCGACCCTGATCAATGATTGTTACAACTCGAATCCGCGGGCGCTGGAGTCGATGGTGGAGGCGCTGCGGAAGACGAAGGCGAAGCGGCGGGTTGTGATTGCGGGCGAGATGTTGGAGCTTGGACCGGAGGGAACGGCACTGCATCGGACTTGTGGTGAAGCGATGGTGGGAGTGGATTTGGTGTTGGGAGTTCGGGGATTGGCGAAGGATTTGGTTGAGGGTGCGAAGTCAAAGGGCATTGAGTCCGAGTTTGTGGAGACCCCGGAGGCGGCTGGCGAGTGGTTGAAGAAGAACGTGCGCGAGGGCGATGTGGTGTTGTTGAAGGCCTCTCGCGGCGTGCGGCTGGAGGGTGCTTTGAAGGAACTTGAAGCGAAGTAAGTGCATCGGCAGGTTCCTTGCGGGAATGACAGAAGGAAATGCAACCGCGCAGGGGTAAGATTAGCCGTGAACCGCGGCATTGTGATGGTTCGAAAAATCTCGTGAGGCGTGTGCTTTGCTCTATTGGCTGCTTTATCAAAAACTTTTTCCGTACTTCCGGTTCTTTCGCATCTTCCGGTATGTGACGTTTCGCTGCGCGTTTGCGAGCTTGACGGCGCTGTTGATCGGGATGCTGATTGGGCCGTTTGTAATTGATCGGCTGCGGCGGTTTCAGATTGGCCAGTACATTCGCGAGGAAGGGCCGGAGAGCCACCAGAAGAAGGGTGGCACGCCGACGATGGGCGGCGTTCTAATCTGCATTTCGATCCTGGTTCCGACGCTACTGTGGAGTGATCTCTCGAACCCATTCGTTTGGCTAGTTATGTTCTCTACGCTGGCGTTTGCGGCGATCGGATTTGCGGACGACTATACGAAGGTGGTGAAGAAGCGGAACCTCGGACTGACGTCGCGGCAGAAATTGTTCGCACAGTTTGTCGCGAGCGGGGCGGTTGCGGTGGCGTTGGTGGTGTTGCGGGGACAGGGTGCTTACTCGACGCGTCTGATGGTGCCATTCTCGAAAGGGTTTCGGCCGAACCTGATTATCGATTCGCTCATCGGGACGCATTTCTGGCCGCTGGCCTTTTTGCCGTTCATCCTGTTTGTGATGATCGTGATCTCAGGTTCCAGCAATGCGGTGAATCTCACCGATGGGCTGGATGGACTGGCGATTGGGTGCACGATCATCGCTGCCGGTGCGCTCACGGTGCTTACATACGTCAGTGGACATGCAGTGTTTAGTGACTATTTAGAGCTGCAGCGGATGCCGATGGTGAGCGAGTTGGTGATCTTCTGCGGGGCGATGGTGGGATCGTCGATCGGGTTCCTTTGGTATAACGCGCACCCGGCGGAGATCTTTATGGGTGATGTTGGATCGCTGATGCTGGGCGGAGCGATTGCAACGGTTGCCGTGATTATCAAGCAGGAACTTTTGCTGCCGCTGATTGGCGGAGTTTTTATCATGGAGCTCTTCAGCGTAATTTTGCAGGTTGGGAGTTATAAGCTGCGGAATGGGAAGAGGATATTTAAGATGGCGCCGCTGCATCATCACTTTGAGTTAATGGGGTGGTCGGAGTCGAAGGTGATTGCGAGATTTTGGATAATGGCGCTCATATTTGCGCTGTTTGCGTTGACGACGTTGAAGCTGCGGTAGAACTGACAGCAGATGGCAGACAGGAAACAGCAGAAAGCGAAATGGCGATGGTTGAGCTGAAAAATAAACGAGTGCTCGTGGTGGGGTTAGGAAAGAGCGGGCTAGCGGCCGCGCGCTTTTTGAAGAAGCGCGGGGCACGGGTTACGGTTAGCGATGCACGGCCGGCGCTGTTGATCGCGGAGCTGCCGATGTTACTGGACGAAGGGTTCATGGTGGAGGCAGGAAGCCATGGGTTGTTGACGTTTCGGCGGCAGGATTTGATTGTGGTGAGCCCGGGTGTACCCGCAACGGTTCCGGAGTTGGTGCAGGTTCGCGCGATAGGGATGCATGTGATCGGCGAGTTGGAGTTGGGGACAGAGTTTTTGAAGGGCGAAGTGATTGCGATTACCGGGTCGAATGGGAAGACGACTACGACGACGTTAGTAGGTGAGGTTTTAAAAGCGGCGGGGCGGACGACGCTTGTGGGTGGGAATATCGGGACGCCAGTGGTGGAGTTGGCCGAGAAAAGTACGCCCGAGTCGTGGAGTGTACTGGAGGTTTCGAGCTTTCAGTTGGAGACGGTGGAGACCTTCAAGCCGCGGATTGCCTTGGTTTTGAACATCACTCCCGACCATTTGGATCGCCACGGGAGCTTTGAAAACTATGCAGCGGCGAAAGCGCGGATTACGGAGTTTCAGGCGCCGGATGATTTCTTGGTGCTGAACGCCGAAGATGTGAAAACGCAGATGGTGGCCGCGAAGACGAAGGCGCAGATCTATTGGTTCAGCTCGAAGCGGCAGATCAAGCAGGGTGCGTTTGTGCATGGGGAGTCGATCTTTTTTATTGCGAAGGAAGGCGCGAAGCCGGAGCCGGTGATGCCGGTGGCGGAGATCCCGTTGGCCGGTGCGCACAATGTAGAGAATGTGCTGGCGGCGGTTTGCGCGGCGCGATTGGCTGGCGTTGAGAGCGCAGTGATTCGCACGGCGGTGGCGGCGTTCAAAGCGGTGGAGCATCGGCTTGAGTTTGTGCGGGAGGTTGAGGGCGTTCGGTACTTCAACGACTCGAAGGCGACCAACGTAGATGCGACTGTGAAGGCGGTCGAAGCGTTTGAAGGTGGGGTGTGGCTGATCCTGGGTGGTAAGGACAAGGATTCAGATTATGCCACGATGTCGACGCTGCTGCGGGAAAGAGTGAAGGCGGTACTCACGATTGGTTCCGCCGCAGAAAAAATTGAGCGCCAACTGGCCGGCGTCGTAATGATAGAGAGAGCGGAGACAATCGAGCAGGCCGTTGCACTGGCGCATGAAAAAGCCAGCGCGGGCGATGTGGTGTTGCTGGCTCCGGCGTGTGCGAGCTTCGACCAGTTTGAGAACTATGAGCATCGTGGACGAGTGTTCAAGGGGCTGGTGCAGGGTTTAGGGCACACGGATTAGGGATTGGGTGCTCGCGGATGGCGAAACGGGTTGGCGTCGATAAGTGGTTGTTTGGAACGGTGCTGTTGCTGGTGCTGTTTGGGGTGGTGTCGGTATTTTCCGCGTCGGCGGTGCTGGCGAAGGCGACGCTGGGGTCTCCGTATGCGTATACGACTAAGCAGGCTGAGTATGTGGTGTTGGGGTTGGTGGCTCTGTTTGTATTGATGCGGGTGGACTATCGCAAGTACAACAATCCAAAGCTGATCTTTCCGGCGATGGGTATTACCGGCCTGCTGTTGCTTGGGGTATTTGTAATGCCCGGCATGAACGGCGCGCACCGATGGATACGGTTTGTCGGGATAACGTTGCAACCTTCTGAGCTGGCCAAGCCGGCGATTGTGCTTTTCCTGGCGTGGTTTCTACAGACGCGGATTCATGCGATCGACGATTTGAAGGAGACAATTCTGCCGGCGGTGCTGCCGCCGCTGGTATTCATTCTGCTGATCCTTAAGGAGCCTGATCTAGGCACAGCGATGGTCTGCGCTGCTGTACTGATGATGATGCTGTACCTGGCCGGGATGCAGATGAAGTGGATCGGCGTGGCTTTGTTGGCAGCGGCTCCGGTGATGTATTACATGCTGTTTCGTGTGCCGTGGCGGCGGGCCCGCATGATCGTGTTCATGAATCCTGAGGCCGATCCGAAGGGTGCGGGCTTTCACATTCTTCAGTCGTTGATTGCGGTGGGAAGCGGCGGCATTCGCGGACGCGGATTGATGGAGGGCGTGCAGAAGCTGTTCTACCTGCCAGAACCGCATACAGACTTTATCTTTGCGAATATCTGCGAAGAGCTTGGGATGATTGGCGCGATCTGTGTAGTGGCTGCATTTTGTATCCTAGGCTATCGCGGGCTGAGGGCCGCGTTTCTTTCGACCGATCCGTTCGCGCGGTTCCTGGCATTTGGATTGACGAGTGCCATCCTGGTGCAGGCGTTCTTCAATATCAGCGTAGTGTTGGCGTTGGTGCCGACCAAAGGAATTCCACTGCCGTTTATCTCGTCAGGCGGGACGAGCGTATTTGTGACGCTGGCCAGTATGGGCGTGTTGTTGAACATCACGAGAGAGATTGACTGATGGGATTGCGGGTAATGATTGCAGGGGGTGGCACCGGTGGGCATGTGGTGCCGGCGTTGGCGATTGGGCGTGAGTTACGCGATCACTATGGCGCAGAGGTGCGGTATGTGGGGACGGCGCGTGGCATAGAAAGCAAACTGATTCCGGAGGCTGGATTTCGGCTCGAGCTTGTGCGCTCGGGTCAGTTGAAGAATGTGTCGCTGATGACGCGGCTGCGCACGATGCTCGATGTGCCGCTTGGCGTAATGCATTGCGTGCAGTTGATACAGGAGTTCAAGCCGCAGGTTATGGTGGGCGTGGGCGGGTATGCGAGCGGACCGGCGATGCTGGCTGCCGTGATGCTGCGTGTGCCGACCGTCGTCTATGAGCCCAATGCTGTGCCGGGGATGACTAATCGCTGGCTGGGAAAATGGGTGAGTGCGGCGGCAGTGAACTTCGCGCAGACAGTCTCTTATTTTCGAGGTGCTGAGGTTACAGGTGTTCCAGTGCGTGCTGAAATCTTTGATTTGCCCGCGAGACCAGCCGGGTTGCTGCCGCGATTGCTGGTTACGGCGGGGAGCAATGGCGCGCTGGTATTCAACGAAACTATGCCTAAGATCGTGCGGCAGTTATTGGAGGAAGTGCCGGGGTTGACCATTGTGCATCAGGCTGGTGTACGGCGGCTGGAACAGACTCGCGCCGAGTTTATAGCTAGTGGAGCAGATCCGGCGCGATGGTCGGTGGAGGCGTTTTTGACCGATATGCCAGCACAATATGCAGCGGCAGACTTAGTGTTGGCTCGGTCGGGGAGCACGGTCGCCGAGTTATGTGCGGCGGGGAAGCCAGCGGTACTGGTGCCATTTGCAGCGGCGGCTGATGACCATCAGCGGAAAAATGCCGAGGTGCTGGCAGATGCTGGAGCAGCGGTGATGCTGTTGCAGAAGGATGTCACGCCTGAGACGCTACTGGAGGCGCTGCGCAGGTTGCTGCTAGATTCAGATCTGCGGGCAGCGATGGCAGCAAAGGCGCGGTCCTTAGCGAAGCCCGGAGCACTGGAGAAGATCGCGGCGATGGTACTGCGAGTGGCGAAGAGCTGAAAGAGAAAGGGCTGAGGAAGAATCCTCAGCCTTTTGAGTCTCATTTGGCGAGAGACGTTTGGTTAGCGATGTCCTCCGCCGCCTCCGTGGCTTCCGCCACCACCGCCGCCGTGGTAACCTCCGCCACCACCGCTTGGATGGCCGGCTGGGGCGCTGTATCCGCCGTGGCTGCCGCCGCTATAGCTTGATGGGGCATGGTTTTCAGCGTGAGAGCTTGCCGCTCCGACGTTGTAAGCGCCGCCGCCGCGAGCGGAGATGCTGTTGCTCGAGCCATGATAGGCACCGTTGACGGTAGAGCCGTGGTTGAAGCTCGCACCGCCGTGGTTGCCGGCATATTGGGCCGGAGGATGGCTGTTGAAGCTTGCACCGCCGGGGCGTCCGCTGAAGCCGGAGTAGGGGTGGTTATAGACCGCGCCGTGGAATCCGGGGCCGAAGTGACCGTAAGCGTGGTTGTAGTAAAACCGGCCGCCGTTCCAGTATCCGCCGTAGAAACCTACGCCGAAGTAGCCGAAACCGTAGTTGATGCCGCCATAGTAGCCGATGGTGCGACCCCAGCAGCCAGCGTGCCAGAAGTA
>Ga0302308_10004511_pt1 | contig 10931 bp, 9 predicted proteins | sample III_Palsa_E3_3_FD_200531 | JGI IMG/M metagenome (GOLD analysis project Ga0302308, IMG submission 200531) | Peat permafrost microbial communities from Stordalen Mire near Abisko, Sweden - III_Palsa_E3_3 | ecosystem: Environmental > Terrestrial > Soil > Palsa > Peat permafrost | place: Sweden... | reverse complement strand
CCTCGCCGGCGTCGGAGAAGCTGGTGGCTGAGGCTTCGGCTGTCGCCATTGCGGAACCCTACAACGAATGCGACGGACCGGGGCGAGCCACGCCCGCCCCGGTCCGTGCGCTGCACAGCGTTACTTCAACTGGAACGAGGTGAAGTCCCACCCGTAGATCGACTGCTTGACGGCCGCCGCGTAGTTCATGCGATCAGACATGAAGAACGGGAACGTCTCGTAGCCGAACACGTCGATGTACGCCTTCTTGGCGACGTACTCGTCGATCGCCTGCCACTTGCTCGCGACGCTGCTCAGCTGCGTCGTCGGAGTCGTGCCCAGCGTGGCGATCGCGTTGTTGATCTTCGGGTCGTTGACCTGACCGAAGTTCTCGTTGTCGGTCGGGAGGATCGCCTTGCCGTCGAGCAGCAGGTAGAAGTCGACCGGATTCGGGAAATCCTGATTCCAGTCAGCGAACCCGGTCTCCGGGTCGACGGACTTCGAGGAACCGATCGTGGTGAAGTAGTTCGCGTCGGCGATCACCTTGATCGTCGCCTTCAGCCCGATCTGGTTCAAAAACGACGTGTAATACGTCATCCACTGCTGACGCGGGTCACGCGTCTCAGACCAGACGGTCACCGGCGCGCCCGCCTCGCCTGACTGCTTGATCAGCGCCTTAGCCTTGGCGATATTCCCGCCTGACGCCGGATTCCCGTACGGGCAGGACCCGGTCGGGTGACCCGGGACCGCCGGCGGCAAGAAGAAGCACGCCGGCGCCAACGTGCCCGAAGCCAGCTTGTTCATCGCCGACTCGTTCAGACCGGTGATGACCGCCTCACGGGCCAACTGGTTGTTGAACGGCGGCTTGGTGACGTTGAAGAAGATGTAGTACGTCGAGCCGCCCAGGTTGATGTTCTTGAACCGATCCGACGCCTTCGCGTTGATCTGCGCCAGCAGGCTGCCGGGGATCGTGTCCGCCCAGTCAAACACGTCCGCGGTGTTGTTGAGCACCGCCAGCGCGTTGGAGGTGATGTTCCCCGACACCTTCACGTCGACGTCGACATGGCCTGAGGGAATCCCCGGGATCGGCGTCCAGTCGGGGTTCTTGACCACGTCATAGGACTGCCCCGGGGTGATGTTGGTCACCTTGTAGGGACCGACGCCCGGAGGCGGATTACTGGCCTCGACCGTCAACGGCGTGCTACTCGGCACCAGGCCCAGGCACGGGAACGCCAGCACGTTGTCAAACGGACCGTACGGCTTCACCAGATGAATCGTGATCTGACCAGTCTTGTCGTTGGCCGAGATCCCCGAGATCGCCTTCGCCTTCCCCGTCGAATACGCGCTCGCGCCCACGATGATCGGCGTGATGAACGCACCCGAGCCACCCCACGGGACCTTCACCGCCCGCTCAACCGAGCGGATGAAATCAGACGCCACTACCGGCGCCCCGTTGGAGAACTTCAACCCCTTACGCAACGTCGCGGTGTAGGTCTTGCCACCATCAGAGATCTTCGGCAACGCCGTCCCCAACCCCGGGATCAGATCTCCGCCGGCGGCACCGTTGACGTGCTTGTAGGTCGTCAGACCGGTGTACACGATCCAGTTGGTCTCAGCGCCCTGGGTCGTGTAGTCCTTGGCCGGGTCAAGCGACTGCGGGAAGGTGCCCTGGACCATGTTGATGGTCGGCGTTGCGCCGCCCGAACTGCTGGTGCTGGTGTTCGCGCTGGCGCCGCCTGAGGCGCTGGACGAGCTCTTCGAGCTCGACCCACAGGCCGCAACGATGAGCGCGGTAATCGCCACCAGCAGAACTAACGCCAATGGCCGGACGTGTCGCTTCAAGCTGAGTCCTCCTCCAAGAGGTTGGTGTCCCAAAGCGGGGAAGCGTAATCCCCAGCACCGCCCATTACCAGTTGAAGCCAGCGGTACCTAACGAATCCCCAACACCGCTCACTAACAAATCGGCGACGCGCGCCTGCGCTGCGTCGAATCGTTGCGTAGCGAGCGCCCGGAGCGGACCGGACAACGTCAGGACACGCTCAGCACGGCCTTACCCGCCACGCGCCGGTCCATCAGCGCCTCGATCGCGTCGCCGGCCTCGGTCCAGGGCCTGACGAAGTCGATCTGCGGGTCCAGCCGGCCGGCGGCCACCAGCTCGGCCAGCCGCCGCAGGTCGGCGCTCGCACTGCGGCTGTGGGCGAGGATCGAGAACAGGTAGAAGCCGACCAGCTTGGCGCCGGACGCGCGGGCGAACAGCTCACGGGCGGGATAGCTGACCGGCTCGGCGAGGGTCGAGGCGAAGCTGACCACGGTCCCGAGCGGCGCCACCCGCTGCAGGCAGGCGCCGAGCACGGTCCCGCCCACCCCGTCGAGCACGACGTCGAAATCGTCTCCCTCGGTCTCCAGTTCGTCCACCACCTCGTCGGCGCCGAGCTCGCGCAGGCCGTCGGTGCGCCGCGCGACCGCGGTCACGTGAGCCCCGGCCAGCTTGGCCAGCTGGATCGCGAACCGCCCGACGCCGCCGCTCGCGCCCGTGATCAGTACCCGCCGGCCGACCACGAAGCCGCCGATCTGCAGCGACAGCAGCGCGGTCAGGCCGGCGACCGGCAGCGACGCCGCCTGCTCGAGCGTGATCTGATCTGGCAACTGCGCCAGGAACTCGGTGTCGACCGCCGCGCGCTGCACCCACGCGCCCGGGTTCTTGAGACCGACGACCCGGGCGCCGGCCGGCGGGCCGGTGCCGTCGGCGGCGGCCTGCACCACCTCGCCGGCGAGATCCCAGCCGGTCACCGAGCCACCATCCATCGTCGACAACCGACGGCACTCCCCGCGGTTGAGCGAGATCGCCCCGACCGCCACCAGCGCCTCGTGGGGCAGCGACGCCGGCTCGGCCACCTCGGCCAGCTGCGCATACGGCGCCTCGGGATGGGATGCGAGCGCGAGCATCGACTCGATCCCCGATACTACGCATCGATGAGGAGGGTTCTGGTCAGACTCGTTACCACAGCGCTGCTGGCGGGGTTGACCGGCGCCGTCGCCTCGGCGGCGCCCCTGACCATCGCCTCGGCGGCGCCCCTGACCATCGCCTCGGCGGCGCCCCTGAGGATCACCTGGATGCGCGGCGCCACGGCGCCCGGCACCCCGGCCCGCTACGACAAGGTCGGCGTGCTGCGAATCGGGCCACGCACGGCGCGCAACGTGCTCGTGCTCGAACCCGGAACTTCGGCCGGCAGCGCCTACTTCGCGCCGCTGGCCAAGTGGGTCGTCGCGCGGGACCCAGGCTGGCAGGTGTGGGCCGTGGAGCGACGCGAGAACCTGCTGGAGGACCAGTCGGTGCTCGACGAGGCCAAGCGCGGCACGGCGACCGCGACGCAGCTCTATGACTACTACCTCGGCTATCTGAGCAACCCGTCGATCACGCCACACATCCAGCCGATCCCGAACGCGAGCGTGGCGTTCGCCAAGCGGTGGGGGATGTCGGTCGCCGTCGGCGATCTGCACGCGGTGATCGAGCGGGCGCGGACGCTCGGCGGCAGGGTCGTGCTCGGCGGCCACTCGCTCGGCGGCGGGGTGGTCACCGCCTACGCCAGTTGGAAATTCGACGGCAGGCCCGGCGCCGATCAGCTCTCTGGCCTGGTCTATATCGACGGCGGCAGCTTCGGCGAACCGGAATCCGCCGCCGCCGCACGCGCCGCGCTGACCACGCTGCGCTCGCCCGCGACCTCGCCTTGGGAGCCGTTCGGCGGGATCCCCGCGCCAGACGCGGGCCTGTTCAGCTCGGTGGGCGCGATGACCGCCCTGATCGCCCCGCGCGCGCCGTCGCTCGGACAGTCCTCTGGGCTGCTGACCCCGTTCGGGCTGACGCCGCCGGTGGCGGTCGACAATCTCGCGCAGTTCGGGTACGCGCTGAACGTGGGCACCTCGCCGGCGGCGCTGATCGCCGCCCAGGCCCATCTCGGTGCCGGGATCACCGCGTCCGGCGCGCTGCGCGGCTGGAACGGGACGGGCGCGCTGACGCCGATCCGGCGCTACGCGACGATGCTGTCGGGCGCGGGGGTGCAGAACGCCGACGGCAGCGAGTGGTACTTCCCCGCGCGTCTGACGCTTGATCTGGCGGCCGTCGGCAACGGCACGCCGTCGCCGGCGCAACGGGTGCTCCACCTGCGCTCCACGCTCGGTCGCAGGCTCCCCCACTCGCTGCGGATCTACGGCTTCGGCGCCCGGCTCGGCGGCTCTGAGATCCTGTCGGAGATCCGGGTGCTGGCTCGGCAGTCGGGCATCCCCTCAAGCCATCTGACCCTGATCGACCGCCACGCCACGTACGCGCACAACGATCCGGCAGGCGCATACCCCCACAACGTCTTCTTCTCGCACCTCGTGACGTTCCTGCACCGCGTCGCGCGCTGACGCTCAGGCGTCCCCACCGACGAACGACCGGGCTGACGGCGCCCCGGGCTATGTTCGATCTCGATGAAGGCACCGCCGTCAGCCGACGATCGCCAGGAGGCCGTGCTCGGGGGCGGGGTCTCCCGCGGGCTGGTCCTGCTGCTGGCCGTCGCCTGCGGCGCGACGGTCGCGAACCTGTACTACGCGCAGCCGCTGCTGCACACGCTCTCGCGCGCGTTCTCGGTCTCCCAGGGCACCGCCGGGCTGTTGATCACGATCAGCCAGATCGGTTACGTGCTCGGCCTGGCGCTGCTGGTGCCGAGCGGAGACCTGCAGGAGCGCCGGGGCCTGATCTCGGCGGCGCTGCTGCTCACCGCCGCCGGGCTGGTGGTCGCCGCGATCGCACCCGGGTTCGTGGTGTTCGCGGCGGCCCTCGCGCTCGTCGGCTTCAGCGCCACCGCGGCCCAGGTGATCGTGCCGATGAGCGCCTCGCTGGCGGACGAGTCCGCGCGAGGACGGGTCGTGGGGACGGTGATGAGCGGGCTGCTGATCGGGATTCTGCTGGCCCGGACGTTCAGTGGCCTGCTCGCCGCCGCGCTCGGCTGGCGCATCGTGTTCTGGGTCGCGGCCGGGATCATGGTCGCGCTCGCGCTGACGCTCCGGGCGCGGCTGCCGCGGGTGCCCCCGACGACCGACATGCGCTACCGCGGAGTGCTGCGCTCGGTGCTGTCGCTGATCTCGGCCGAGCCGGTGCTGCGCCTGCGGATGGGGCTCGGCTTCTTCGCGTTCGGATGCTTCAGCACGCTGTGGACGTCGCTGTCGTTCCTGCTGTCAGCGGCGCCGTTTCACTACGGCAACGCGGTGATCGGGCTGTTCGGACTGGCGGGCGTCGCCGGCGCCGCCGCCGCGACGGCCGCCGGCCGGCTGGCCGACCGCGGCCGCGGCCGCCACGCCACCTGGGCCACCGCCGTCGTGATGCTCGCCTCCTGGCCGATCCTGTACGCGGGCAAGACGTCGACCCTGTGGCTGATCGTCGGGATCGCGGTGCTCGATCTCGGCGTCCAGGGGATCCACATCTCCAACCAGTCGGCGATCTACGCGCTCGCGCCTGAGGCCCGTAGCCGGCTGACGACGGCCTACATGGTCAGCTACTTCCTCGGCGGCGCGGCGCTCTCGGCGATCAGCTCGGCCGTGTACTCCTCCGACGGCTGGGGCGGGGTCTGCGTGGTCGGCGCCGTGACCGGGCTGGCGGCACTCGTATTGTGGACCGCGGCCGAACTGCGCTCCCGGCTGCCGGCCACGGCCGGTCAGGCGGCGCCGTAGCGCGCTGCGCGGCGGCGCCGTAGCACGCTGCGTCTACTTCTGCGGCTGCCTCTACTTCTGCGGCCCCGGCTGCCGTGACCGCTCCGCGCGTGAGCACGCCGAGGCGGTCCGCCACCCCGCCAGCTCGTAGAGGCCCTCGCGCGCCCTCAGACGGCGGGCTCTGGATTCGATGGCGAGTCGGGCCGGAGGGGCCGGCCCGATTCGCCATCGAACTCGCCTTCCCCGCCGGCGGGGCGGATAACGCCGGACGTATGATGCCGTCCGAGTGCGCCTGATCAGGTCGGCAACGAGGGACCGATGAGCGCCACCGCGGTCGCCGGCGGGGACGCGCGCACGAGCCGCAGCGTGCTGGTCGTGTTCGCCGGTCTGATGCTGGTGATGCTGATGGCGTCGCTGGATCAGACGATCGTCGCGACCGCGCTGCCGACAATCGTCGGTGACCTCGGCGGGCTCAATCAGCTCTCGTGGGTGGTGACCGCATACCTGCTGGCGCAGACGGTCGTGACGCCGCTCTACGGCAAGCTCGGCGACCTCGTCGGGCGTAAGGTCGTGCTCCAGTTCGCGCTCGTCCTGTTCCTGATCGGCTCGGCGCTGTGCGGGCTGTCGCAGAACATGACCGAGCTGATCCTGTTCCGCGGGCTGCAGGGCCTCGGCGGCGGCGGCCTGATGGTCTCGACGATGGCGGCGATCGGCGATGTCGTCTCCCCGCGTGAGCGCGGCCGCTACCAAGGCTACTTCGGCGCGGTGTTCGGCGTCTCCAGCGTGCTCGGACCGCTGCTCGGCGGCGCGCTCACGTCCGGCGTCTCGTGGCGCGCGATCTTCTACGTCAACCTGCCGATCGGCGTGATCGCGTTCGCGGTATTGCAGGCGACGCTGCCGTCACGCAAGTCCTCCGAGCACCAGCACATCGACTACGTCGGGGCCGCCGCGCTGGCGGCCGCGCTGGCTGCGGTCGTGCTGGCCTGCACCTGGGGCGGCACCACGTACGCGTGGGGCTCGGCGGAGATCATCGGCCTGTTCGCGGCCGCGATCGTGCTCGTGATCGTGTTCGTGGTCGTCGAGAGGCGGGCGCGGGAGGCGGTGCTGCCGCCGAGCCTGTTTCGCAATCGCACGTTCGCCGTCTCCAGCGGGATGGGCCTGATCGTCGGCTTCGCGCTGTTCGGCTCGATCACGTACCTGTCGCTCTACCTGCAGGACGTGCTCGGCTCCTCGCCGACCGAGGCCGGTCTGCAGACGCTGCCGCTGATGCTCGGACTGCTGCTGACCTCGATCGGCTCTGGCCAGATCATCACCCGCACCGGCCATTACCGGACGTTTCCGATCGTCGGCACCGCGCTCATGATCGTCGGACTCGGGCTGCTCTCGCGCTTGGGCGTGAGCACCGCCCAGTCGATCGCCTCCGTGTACATGTTCGTGCTCGGTCTGGGGCTGGGCTGCGTGATGCAGGTGCTCGTCCTCGCCGTCCAGAACGCGGTCGACTACAAGGATCTCGGCGTGGCGACGTCGGGCGCGACGCTGTTTCGCTCGATGGGCGGGACCGTCGGCACCGCCGTGCTCGGTTCGATCTTCAACAATCGCCTCGCCTCCGAGCTGAAGTCGGTATTTCCCGCCGGATCGTCGGCCGCCGCCAGCTCGTCGGGCTCATCCGGGCTGAGCAAGGCTGCGCTGGCGAAGCTGCCGCCGACGCTGCACGCCGGCTACCTGCACGCGTTCACGCACGCGTTATCGACCATCTTCGAGGTCGCCGCCGCGATCGGTGTGCTGGCGTTCGTGCTGAGCTGGATCCTGCCTGACCGGGCCCTGCGTGACACCGCGACCGCCTCGACCGGCGTCGGCGAGGCGTTCGCCACCCCGCGCCAAGTCAAGTCCGAGGCCGAGGCGGCCCGCGCGTTGTCGGTGCTGCTCGGTCGTGAGAAGCGCCGCCAGCTCGTCGCCAACCTCGCGGCCCGCGCCGGCGTCGACCTCTCACCGGCGGCGTGCTGGCTGATCGCCCACCTGCAGGATGACCCGGCGATGGACATCCCGGAGATGAGCCGTTCGTTCGACATTCCCCAGGCGGCGACGGCCGGCGCGGTGCAGGAGCTGGCCGCGCGCGGGTACGTCACGCTCGACGACACGGGCGCCGGTGTCAAGGGCGTGACCGCCGCCGGCCACGCGGTCGCCGAGAAGCTGATCGCGGAGCGCCGGGCATCGCTGGAGCGCCTGTGCCCGGACTGGTCGCCTGACGACCACCCCGATCTCGCCGGCCTGCTCACCCGCCTCGCCGGTGAGCTCCAGCGTGACGCGCCGACCGAGACCGCGGTTCCCGCGCCCGCCTGACGCGCGCGCGGCCGCGCCCTGACGTGGCGTGGCGGATTTGTCCCTCGATACCGGACATATCTGCCACTCGCGCATCGACGCGCGCGCTTGCCTAGACTCGGCGTTCGTGCTGCGCCGAGTTCGCTGGATGTTGTTGTGCGCCGCCGGCATCCTCGCGGTAACGCTGGCGGTCCTGGTCACACTCTCGAACAAGAAGAGCGACACGTCCAGCGCCGACGCGGGCGTGCCCGCCCCGCTGGCGATCGGCACCGAGCTGCCGCGCCCCAGGCACGTCCCGGGCTTCCAGCTGGTCGATTCGCAGGGCAAGCCGTACCAGCTCGACGACACGCACGGCAAGTGGATCGTGCTGGCGCCGTCGATGACGCTGTGCCGCGAGGTCTGCCCGATGACCACCGGTGTGCTCGAGGAGCTCAATTCGACGCTCGCCAAGGACGGGATTGGCCAGCAGGTCAACGTGGTCGAGACGACCGTCGACCCGTGGCGCGACAGCCCGGCCCGGCTACGCGCCTACAAACGGGAGTTCGGCGCCGACTTCACGATGCTGACCGGCTCCCCGCACGCGATCCGCACGTTCTGGAATTGGTTCGGCGTCCAGTTCTACCGCGTCCCTGAGGGCAAGCCGGCCGACATCGACTGGTGGACCCACAAGCCCGAGACGTTCGACATCAACCACACCGACGCGGTCTACTTGATCGACCCCCACGGCTACCTGCGCGTCGCCGACGACGGCATGCCGAAGCTCCAGGGCAAGCTGTCGGAGCCGTTGCGGTCGCTGCTCGACGCCGAGGGCGTTGGCAACCTTGAGCATCCCCACCTGCCCTGGACCGCCGACCAGATCGCCGACGACGTCCTCAACATGATGGGCCGGGCGATCCCCGGCAACCAGGTCGCCAAGGTCGTCCCACCGAGCGCCTCCGACGCCCGTTCGGAGCTGCGCGGATCGCCGGCCGCGCTGAAGGGCCTCCACGCCCAGGCGGGCAAGCTGCTCGGCTCCACGTCCGCGTTGAGCGCCCGCCTGCACGCGCTGCGGGGACATCCAGTCGTCGTCAACGCATGGGCATCGTGGTGTGATCCCTGCCGCCAGGAGTTCCCGTACCTGGCGACCGCGTCCGCGCAGTACGGTCGGCAGGTCGCATTCGTCGGCGCCGACGTCAACGACGAGTCCGGCAACGCCCGGAAGTTCCTGGCCTCGCACCCGGTCAGCTATCCCAGCTACACCACGAGTCTGTCGGCGCTCGCCCCGCTCAAGGTCTACCCCGACGGGCCGCCGCAGACGATCTTCATCAACGCGCGAGGCCGCGTCGTATTCGTCCACAACGGCGAATACCAATCGCTCACTTCGCTCGAGAACGACATTGGCCAGTACAGCCTCGGCATCAAGGCCGCCGACCGGCCGAACGCGATGTCGTCCTGATGCGGCCGCGATGAACCCCGAGCGGCGCGCGATCGCCGACGAGATCTACGCCCTGGGCGTCGAGTTCGACGCCCAGCAGTCACACCGGCTCGCGCGGCTGCGCAACCTCGAGCCCGAGACCGCGGAGCTGCTGGCCGTGCTGGCCCGCGCCGCGTGCGCCCGGCGGATCCTCGAGGTCGGGACCTCGAACGGATACTCGACGCTGTGGCTCGCCGACGCCGCCAGCGTCACCGGCGGCCACGTGGAGTCGCTCGACATCGACCCCCGCCGCTCGGAGCAGGCATGCGACAACATCGCGCGCGCCGGCCTCGACGGCCTCGCGACCTGATCTTCCTCGACGCCGAGCGCCCTGAGTACGCCAGCTACTGGCCAAACGTCCGCCGGACCCTCGCGCCGGGCGGCATGCTCGTGATCGACAACGCCAGCTCCCACGCCGCCGAGCTGACCGACGTCAGCCGCCTATTGCACGCCGACCCGCAGATGACGACCGTCGTCGTGCCGATCGGCGCCGGGCTGATCGTGTCACTCGACGGTGACGCCTGATCTCGGCAGGGGGTGCGCCAGGACGGTGCGCGTCCCCCGCGCTACCGCCCGGTCTGGTCGCCCGCTCCGCGCCACTCCGAAGCCAAGAGCCCGTAGACCGCGAGGTCGATGTAGTGGCCGTCGGGATACCGCTCGGCCTGGCGCGTGACCCCTTCCAGCGTGAACCCGAGGCGCTCGGCAACGGCGCGGCTGCGGAGGTTGCCGACCCCGGCCTGGATCGTTGCGCGATTGAGCTCCCAGGCGCCGAACGCATGGTCAAGCAGCGCGCGGACCGCAAGCGTGACCGTGCCGCGCCGCTCGGCGGCGCTCCCGATCCAGTAGCCGATCTCGCACGCGCGGTTCTGACGGCTGACCTCCGCGCATCCGATCGAGCCGACGATCGCGCCCCGCTCGACGATCACCGACGAGAAGCCGCCGTTGTCGGCGAAGCCATGGCGACTGGAGCGGATGTACGCGCGGGTGCTATCGATTGTCGCCCCGACCGCCCATGGCATCCACTCGGCCAGCCGTTCACGGTTGGTCACGATCAGCTCGTAGATCTCGTCGAGGTCCGACTCCTCCGTCAGTCGCAGCCAGCGGTCGTCATCGAGCCGGTGGATGAACATCGCAGGAGGTATACAACTCGCCGGCGCTTGGTTGAACGTCGAACTCGATCGACGATCGGCGCCGGGACGCCGGCCGCGTGGTCAGTTTCCTCTCACCCCGGGGTGACCGGTCCCATGCGGGCGGAGCGGCCGGACGCGCAGGAGCGGCGCCAGCGCCACGATCGCGAGGCCCAGACCGATCGCGATCGCAAACGATGCGTGGACCCCGGGCACAAACCCGGCGCGGCCGGCCAGCAGCGAGCCGAACAGCGCGACCCCGACCGCCGAGCCCGTCTGGCGCAGCGTGTTGAGCGCACCGCCCGCCACCCCTGAGCGACTGCGCTCGACGCTGCCCAACAGCTGCGCGGTGACGGTCGGCACGA
>Ga0302308_10004510_pt1 | contig 10931 bp, 8 predicted proteins | sample III_Palsa_E3_3_FD_200531 | JGI IMG/M metagenome (GOLD analysis project Ga0302308, IMG submission 200531) | Peat permafrost microbial communities from Stordalen Mire near Abisko, Sweden - III_Palsa_E3_3 | ecosystem: Environmental > Terrestrial > Soil > Palsa > Peat permafrost | place: Sweden... | reverse complement strand
GGTGGACTTTAAGCGAGCCAGCCAGTAAGCTAGCCAGCCGGTCAGGTCCAGTTGGGGCCTTCTTCGATGCAGTCGAGGATGATGTCTGAGACCGTGTCGATGGCGCTCCAGTTGAAGTGGTACTTGTTCATGATCTCAGGACTAAGGATGGAGTGCTTGTAGGTGTTGAGAAGAAGGTAGACCTTTCGTTCCTGCTGTCCCTGCACCAGGCACGCGATGTCGAAAAATCGCGGATTGTCCATCTTCCACTGGATGTGTCTCAGATCGGTGGAGAGAGAAATACCGGAGTTGCCGTCGAAGAGTCGATAGTAATGTTTGAAGACGAAGAGTAGTAGGCCGGCATCGCTCACCAGGTAGACCCAGGGATGGATGGGGTGTTTGAGCCGCTGGCCGGCGAGATCGGGCCGGGGCATCGCGTCGGGAAAGGGAAGGTCCTCGTGAGTGGGATATTCCTTCTCGCCCGAGAGGGACTGCGGGGAATGGAGGGCCGCCGCGCCTTCGATTGACTGGGCCAGCATGGTGGCTTCTTCCGAGGTGGGCGCGGGGTTGCTCTGTAGAGAGTCTTCGGTACTGGATGGGTGGTCCCAGTCCGGACCTTCCCTCATGGAGACGAAAATTTCGCCCCGCATGGTGGAAAAGAAGGGAAAGCGGAAGCCGTACTTGACCATGGCCTCTGCCGTGATATGTCTCTTGCACCCGTTTGAGACAAGGAAAAACCCCTGGTGCTCATTCATCAGAATGAAAGCCCCTTCGGAGAGAGGGGCGCCTCGTTGCGTAGATGAGAGATCGCTGACGATGGTGATGCCGTCACTGCGGAGAAACAAGCTCTGCATGGTAGCTGGGCTGGGAATGTGGCGGAGAAGGCCCTCGGAGTCGACGAGATAGATGGCGGGGTCGGAGGCGGTCTTCAGTCTGAGCCCAGCAAGGTCAGGATGTGGAACCGGGCCAATACCGCCGCCCGGCGAGGTGGAGAGGTCTAGCTCTGGCATGGGGGACTCCTTGCGGAGGCTCGCTCCGCATGTTTGTGCTATGGGCCCGGTGTGGGAAGAGTATCAGAGGGGCTCAGAGTTGAGAGGCGGGATTCTGCTGGCGCTACTCGTACTTGAGGGTGGAGACGGGGTCGAGCTTGGCGGCGCGGTTGGCGGGGAGGGTGCCGAAGATGATGCCGACCAGCATGGAGGTGCCGAGGGCGATGAGGGCGCTCCACGGGAGACCCATGGGGATCTTGAAGTCGGTGAAGATGCGGACGCTGAAAGGGATGCCGAGGCCGAGGATGGTGCCGATCAGGCCGCCGCTGAGCGAGAGCAGGACGGCTTCGGTGAGGAACTGCAGTCGGATTTCGCGGCTGGTGGCGCCCATGGCTTTGCGGATGCCGATCTCCTTGATGCGCGACTGCACGTTGGCGATCATGGAGTTCATGATGCCTACACCGGAGACGATGAGGGTGATGGTGGAGGCCAGGAGCAGGACGATGGTGAGCATGTCGGCGATCTTGCGCATGGTGCCGAGGATGTCGGTGAGGGTTTGGGCCTTATAGACGCTGGCGGCGCGGTGGCGGCTGGCGATGATATCGGTGATGCGTTTGGCGCCGGGCTCGACTTCCTGGGAGTTCTCCATGCTGAAGAAGATCTCTTTTAGGTCGTCGGTGCCGGTGAAGTAGCGGGCGACTTCGTAGGGGACGAGCAGGGTGTGCTCGCTGATCTCGGAGTTGCCGTAGGTGTTCATGCTCTCCATGAACACGCCGATGATGGTGAAGGGTATACCCTGTACGGTGATGGTTTTGCCGACGGCGGCCTGGTAGCTGCCGTAGAGTTCGGTGGCCATGGGGCCGACGAGCACGGCGACGTGGGCGTGTGTGCCGGCGTCCTGATCGTCGAAGAAGCGGCCGGCTTTTACCTTGAGGTTGCGGACCTCTTTGTACTGCGGGCTGACGCCGAGGAGCATGGCGTCTTTGGTGATGCCGCTGCCGACGGAGATGCTGGAGTGGAACTCGAGCATGGGAGAGCTGTTGACGATGCCGGGGACCTGATCGTCGACGGCGCGCATGTCTTCGATGGTCATGTCGTCGGGGGCGCTGACGTTGTTTGGCCCCATGACGATGCCGCCGGAGTATTGCATCTCGACTTTGTTGGGGCCGAGGCCGGAGATGGCGTCGATGGCGTACTGCTTACCGGTGAGGCCGACGGTGACGACCAGAACGATGGACGCCGAACCGATGACCATGCCGAGCATGGTGAGCAGGAAGCGGGCCTTGCTGGCGCTGAAGCTATCGTAGGCGAGGCGGAGGGTCTCGCGGAAGGAGACGGTGGAGCGGGCGCTTTGCAGGGTGCGGTCGAAGCTGGAGAGCGCGCGGCTGCGGGCGGATGCGACCTGGGGTGTGGCGGGGACCGGGTTGGTGATGCTTGACGACATAGGTTTCTGGCGCCCACTCCGTTCGCTTCCAGTATCGCAGGATGGCGGGCGTGTGGGTGGGATTGCTTTGTTTGTTGGAAAAGAATCGTGCGTGTAACGAAAGGGTGCATCTTATAGATGCACGAGAGACAAATTTTGGTTCGATTTTCGTGGGGTTGCGTCGTAAACTGGACGCGCCCCATCGATCGGGTTCCCCTTGTGACTGAATACTGAAGCACATGCTACTCCCAGCATGAATAGAGCACATTTATTTCGATTTTCCGTTGACCTGAACCCTGTGCTGCTGGAGCAGTTGGGGACGGTTCAGCGCGCGTGCCTGGTGATCGTAGGATTGGTCTCGGGAGGGACTTTGGCGGCGTGGTTTATCCCTTCGTTGGGGCGAACGCTGCCCGCGAACTGGAACCTGATGACGCCTAATACGGCTCTTGTGGCGCTGGTGAGCGTGCTGAGCCTGCTGCTGTCGCAACCGAAGCGGACGAAGCGCATGGTCCTGATTAGCCGACTGGCCGGCGTCTTTGTCGGCGTTATGGGCGTGGCTGTGTTGGTGGAGTTTGGGTTTCGCGTCTCGCTGGGTGTGGATACCCTGCTTCCGGTGATCTATGGTGCGAGCGCGTTGCCGGGAAGAATGGCGCCGCAGACGGCAACTAGTTTTGTGTTGCTGTCGGTAGTGCTCTTCTTTCTGCGGGAACGGAAGAAAGCTATGTCTGTGTTCGCCGATGTTGTGTTGTGCGGCCTTTGGGCGATGGTGTTGATCGGCGCCTCCGGATATGTGTATGGAGCGATTCGCTTATTTGCGGTATCGCAGCACAGCAGGATGGCTCCTTCGACCCTGGGTTGTTTGATATTGCTGTGTTTTGCGGTCTTCGCGCGGCGAGCGGAGTATGGCCTCTTCAGCATTCTGCTGAGCACCGGGATCGGCGGCAACATTGCCCGGATCGCCTTTCCGGTTGCGTTGGCGCTGCCTTTCACGCTGCAAGCGGCGAGGGTGGAAACCGTGAGACTAGGGCTGCTGGGGCCTGAGTATGCGAACGCCATTGAAACCACGCTGGCTGTGCTGCTGGCGTTCGGGTTGATTCTGATTATGGTGTTGCGGATCAGCAGCCTGGAGCGGAAGATTCGCAATCTTTCGCTTCGCGATGAACTGACTTCACTGTACAACCGGCGGGGGTTCTATCTTCTTGCCGAGCAGGCGCTGCGGCTGGCACAGCGCTCGAAGGCGCCGTTTTCGGTACTTTTTGTCGACCTCGATAATCTGAAACAGATCAACGATACGCAGGGCCATGGGGTGGGGTCGGTGTTTCTTTGCGAGGTGGCGGAGCTGCTGCAGCGGCATGTTCGCAAGTCGGATGTGCTGGGGCGTGTGGGTGGGGACGAATTTGTGGTGGCCGGTCAGTCGAGCGAAGAGTCGATGAAGCATTTGAGACAGCGGTTGGAAGCGGCGGCAGCGGAGTGCAACGCCCAGCCGGGACGAGCTTACCCGTTCAGCTTTAGCGTGGGTCATGTGACCAGTCAACCGGATGAGGCTGAATCGCTACAGGATCTGCTGGACCGGGCGGATCACGCAATGTATATCACCAAGCGGCATAAGAAGGCCCTCAGCGGTTGATGGTTTTTGCCTGTTCTAACAATGAGAACAGATGTACTCATTGTTAGAACGCAACGGGGTGCGATCTGTCGGTCGCGTTGGTGAAAATTACCTAGGTGGTGGAGGGGTCGGCGAGAGCGACATAACGCAGCAGGAGGCAGGTGATGTTGTCGATCCCGCCCTGCTCTTTCGCGGAGTCGATCAAGCGCTGGCAAGAGGCTTCGAGGTCGGTGGGATCGATGAGTGTCACGAAGTCGGGGGAATCGAGGTAGCGAGTTAGGCCGTCACTGACCAGAAGCACTGTGTCGCCGTCGGTGAGAGTTACGGCGAAGAAGTCGGGGTTCACCTCCTTCGCGGTGCCGATGGCGCGAGTGATGGTGGAGGCGAACCGCTGCAGTCCGGGGGCGTTGCTGTCTTCCGGGCGGATGCTGCCGGTGCGAATGAGCTCGTTGATGTAGGAGTGGTCGTCGGTGACCTGCTGCCAGTTGCCCTGCTGAAGCAGGTAGGCGCGACTATCGCCGACGTTGGCGATGAGCGCGGTGCAGCCTGCGATGGCGGCAGCTACGAGCGTGGTGCCCATGCCGCGATGTTTGGGACTGCGGCTGGCGCGGTAGACGGCGGCGTTGGAGGCACGGACGGCGATTGCGAGCCTGTCCTGAAAGTCGGCGAGGGAGAAGAGTTTGGAGTGGGCGCGGACGGCGGCGAAGCTTTCGATGAGGGTGCTGCAGGCGAGGCTGCTGGCGATCTCGCCGCCGGCGGCGCCGCCCATGCCGTCGCAGACGACGTAGAGACCATGTGGGGCGTCGATGCCGAAGATGTCCTCGTTGTTGGTGCGAACGCGGCCTATGTCGGTAAGAGCGGCAACATGAATCTGCGAAGGCAAGTCTTGCTCCGTCTGGTTTCTGAAGGGCATGAAGCGGATAAAGCTGAGAGAAGAGCGCGCAAGGAGAGCTCAGGTATCGGCGCCTGTAAGTATGATGCGGATGTCCCTTAGATTATTACCCGAAGGCCCGGTGAGAATCGTATCACCGAGGGAATCGAAGAGTGTTCCGGCGTCGAAGCGGGTGAGGAAGGCTGTTGGGTTGAGGCCTTGTTGGGCGGCGCGGAGCTGGGTGGTCTCGTCGGCGACTGCACCCGCGGCGAGGCTGTTGCCGTCGATTCCGTCAGAGCCGGCGCTGAGGAGGGTTGTGCCGGCGAGGTTGAGGGAGGCGAAGAGAGCGAGTTGCTGATTGCGGCCGCCGATCCCGGTGGTTGCAGGAAGGCGGACGGTGACCTCGCCGCCGGAGAGCAGGCAGGATCTTTTGTATTGACTGCTTCGCTGCGAGGAGCGGTCGAGGAGATAGATGGCAGCTTGTTCGTAGTCCCAGTCGTCGCAGGTGTTGTCTATGGTGACGGTGAAGCCGAGGCGTTCGGCGGATTGCTTTGCGGCTTCGAGCAGGGCGGCGTTGTCGAGCAGGACGACGTGGTTGGCATTGTCGAAGGCGGGGTGGCCGGGCTTGGGGGTCTCTGCAAGAGAGGGTAGAGACGCGGCTGGGAGGTGTTCGCGGATGATGGCGAGGGCTTGCTCTGTGGTGGTGGGGTCGGGGAGCGTGGGGCCTGAGGCTAGCGCGTCGAGAGCGTCGGCGGGGACGTCGGAGACGAAGAGGCTGAGCTTGGTGGCGCTGGGCGCGGCGGTGGCGAGGCGTCCGCCTTTGACTGCGGAGAGGTGCTTGCGGACTGTATTGATCTGGCGGATGGAGGCGCCGGATGCGACGAGCTGGCGGTTGAGGTCGATGAGATTGGCGAGCGTGAGGGTGGGTTCGATGGGGCGCTCGAACATGGCGGAGGCGCCGCCTGAGATTAGGAAGAGGACGAGGGTTTTGTCGGTGGCCGTGCTGAGGAGTTCGAGCGCGGCTGCTGCAGCGGCGATGGAGGCAGCGTTGGGGATTGGGTGGCCGCCTTGGAAGTAGAGGTCGGCTGGGGTGAGGTGTTGCGGCGGAGATGGTGCAGAGATGATGGAGCGGACGGGGAGGTTGGGTGGGATGAGGCGTCGAACCGCGTCGAAGAGGGTCGATCCGGCTTTGCCGATGGAGATGATCTGGATGCTGGTGAAAGATGTCAGGTCGTAGGTCAGGTCTGCGGCTTGGAGGTTACCGTTCTGGACGCTGAGGAGGCGGGTGCAGGCGGCTTCGACGGTGGTCGCAGCCATGGCTTCGGAGAAGATCTGGCGTGCGAGCTGGCGGGAGGATTCCGACATGAGGAGGAGTATTTCATGGCGGCGTCTTTGAAGATTTCTTGGGAAATTATGTTGCTGCGAACACCCCGATCTCCAAGTGCGAGGGATTGGGGGCACCCAGTTTGGTGTAGCCGCAAGTGCGAATGCGGGGATCTCTCCACTTCGCTGCGCTTCGGTCGAGATGACAGTGTTGTTGTGGGTAGATGAAAGAAGCTGGCTTAGTCGCTGTCGCGGCCAGCGAACGTCCATTGGCGGACGGGGCCGACGTCTACGTGGACGAACTGGCTGACGGGGTAGTAGCCGACGCCGCCGTCGTGCAGGCTGAGCGCGACGTCGCGGAGCTTGCTGGTGGCGACGCCGGGAACGCGGATGTCGATGGCCTTGGCCTGCATGTGCTGCGAGTTCTTGGCGACGCCGGTTACTGCCGGAGAGGCCGTCCCGCCGCGGGTGCGGAGGAAGTTGTTGCTCCAGGGAGTGCGGTAGCCGCAGACTACGTCGATGACGCTGCCGTTCTTGCCGAGCTTGGCCATGAGCGAGTGCAGGAGATCGAACTCCTTGGGATCGTAGTGGCTCTGGTCGTTGGTGCGGTGGTCGCGGAGGAAGTGGTTGAGCTTGTCCATCGCGGCGGGGATGTAGGTGTCGCCGACGCGGTAGACGACGTCGAGGCTCTCACCGGTGTGCAGGTGGTACAGCTTGAGCTCATACTTCTGGCCGGTCGGGGCGCTTGCGGCAACGCTGGGGGCAACCGGGGTTTCGCTCCTGCCGCAGTTGGGAAGCAGTAGGCAAACGGCGGAGAGAGCAGCTACAGCGAGGGAGGTGGAAAGACGATTGCGCTTCAGGGACAGGGGCCGAGTTACAGAGGGAAGGCGCAGGATCAAGGGGTGGGTCTCCAGAGGTCGAATTTGACGTGCTGGTGAGGATTGGCGGACAGCAAATGCGGATTGCTAATCGCCATTTGCCTTCCTCTATTGTAACGCTGGAGTGGCACCGAAGTTGTTGGTTGGACTGTAATGGATTTGTCAGAGAAGGTTCCCGTTTGGTGTGTCTATTTGGCGACACGTGCTGCCCGGAATCTGCGAATTTGTTTGCATTTGTCAGGAACTGGCGACGGAAACTCAGCGTAAGCTACTGCTAACGATCCCTTTGGAGAAGATCCCATGTCAACTGCTGCCAATCATCCGCCAATGTTCGCTTCGTCCGGGACACTCACTCATGTGAAGAGCCAGAGTGCTAGTGTGCCGTGGTATCTGTGGGTGGGCGTTCTGTCGGTGAGCTCGGCTACCGTCGGGGGCGTGTGGGACGTCTCGTGGCACCGGTCGATTGGGCGCGACAGCTTCTGGACGCCGGCGCACATGGCGATCTATGCCTGCGGTGTGCTGGCCGGAGTGATCGGGCTGTGGCTAGTGGCGAATGCGACGCTCGGGCGCGATGCGGAGATGCGGGCGAACTCGGTGAGCGTGTTTGGGTTGCGGGCGCCGTTGGGGGTGTTTCTGGCGGGTTGGGGTGGGGTGGCAATGTTGACCTCGGCGCCGTTCGATAACTGGTGGCACAACGCGTATGGGCTGGATGTGAAGATTGTGAGCCCACCGCATACGCTGCTGATCCTTGGGATTCGCGTGATCGGTATTGGGATACTGTTTTTGATCCTGGCGGCGATGAATCGCGCGGGAGAGGCCGGCGCGGCGAACTACAGGCGGCTGCAGTGGATGTTTCTCTATATCGGCGGATTGATGGTCGGCGGGCAGATGTTCTTTTTGCAGGAGTTTACCGATGATGTCGAGCTGCATAGGGCCGCGGCTTACATCTCTATGGCGATCGGCTTGCCGATATTGATGGCGCTGTTCTGGCAGGCGTCGCGGTTTCGGTGGGCGGCTACGGTGACGGCGTCGGTGTATATGCTGTGCGTTATAGCGGAGATTCTGATCCTGCCGTTGTTTCCGGCGCAGCCGAAGCTGGGGCCGGTGTTTTATCCAGTGACGCACTTTGTTCCGGCGAAGTTTCCGATTTTGATCGTTGTGCCGGCGCTGGCGCTGGACTTCTTCTGGCAGCGGGTGAAGGGATGGAAGCTGTGGCAGATTGCGCTGGTTTCGGGCGTGATCTTTACGGTGGTGCTGGTGGCGGTGGAGTGGCCGTTTGCGAACTTTCTGATGTCTCACGCGAGCCAGAACCGGTTCTTTGGGACGATGTACTTCGACTACAACTCGCGGCCGTTCGGGCATGACCGGCTGCGGATCTTTGATCATCCGCAGTATGGATTGGCGCTGTTGAAGGGATTGGGCGTCGCGGTGGTTTGCGCGATGGCTTCGACGTGGGTGGGGCTGGCGTTTGGGCGGTGGATGCGTGGGGTACAGCGGTGAATAAGTCAGGGGTTAGGGAACAGCGAACAGCGATTAGGACACGGCGGTGGTTTGTGTTGGCGCTGCTGGTGATGATGTTGGGGACGGCCGCTCCGGTGTGGGGGCACATTGGGAATAAGGATGTGTTTGAGCAGGTGAAGGTGGGGCCTTACACGCTGTTCATTACGATTCGGACGCCGACGGTGATTCCAGGTGTGGCGACGATTGAGGTTAGAAGCTCGGGCGCGCCGATTGACTCGCTGACGATTACGCCGCTGCTGCTTACGGGTGAGGCTTCGAAGCATCCGCCGACGCCGGATGCGATGAAGCGGTCGAAGGATGATCCGCAGTTCTTTACGGGGTCGCTCTGGTTGATGGGGACCGGATCTTGGCAGGTTCGGTTTGGGATCGATGGTGTTGCAGGGAAAGAGGTTACGAGCGTTCCTGTGGCTGCGGCGGCTACTGCGATCTTGAAGATGCAGCGGCCTATGGGGTTGATGTTGGGTGCTTTAGGGGTGCTGTTGGTGCTGGGATTGGTGGGAATTACGGCTGCGGCGGTGCGTGAATCACGGTTGGCGCCCGGTGTGCGGCCGGATGAGGGACGGCGGAAGAGAGCGTTGATTGCCGGTGCGGCTGCGCTGGTGTTTGCCTGCTTCGCGGTCTATTGGGGTGGGAGATGGTGGAACGTGGAGGCTGCTGACTATGCGGCGGACATGCATCGGAACTCGGAGTTGAAGCCGACGCTGGAGGGGGACAGGTTGAATCTGCGGCTTGGGGACCCGGATGTGGACGCGCCGGGAGGGTGGCTCGAAGTAAAGAACAGCGATATGTTGCTGGATCATGGGCACTTGATGCATCTGTATGCGATCCGGGAGCCGGAGATGGACGCGGTGTTTCATCTGCATCCGGAGGCTACAGGGAAGCGGGGGCTCGCGATGACGCTGCCGGATATGCCGGCGGGGACTTATAAGCTCTATGGGGATGTGGTGTTTTTGAATGGGTTTCCGGAGACGGAGACGGCTGAGTTTAAGATTCCAGAGGGTTTATCGAAGGGGTCGCTGGGCGCGGAGGATGCGGAGGCGATGCCGGCGGGGCTTTCAAAGGGGGATCTGGGGGCGATTTATAAGCTGCCGGACGGGTACTCGATGGTGTGGGATAAGCCGGCGACGATTACTGCCAACACGCCTTATGCGTTTCGGTTTACGCTGCTGGATGCGAGCGGGAAGCCTGCCGGGGATATGCAGCCTTACCTTGGGATGGCGGGTCATGCGGCATTTGTGAAGACGGATTGGACTACGTTTGCGCATACGCATCCGGAGGGGTCTGCGGCGATGCCGGCGATGATGCTGGCGGATGTGAGTACCAACGGCGCGAATTCGATGGCTGGGATGGATATGGGAGAGGCTGTGAAGCCTGTCGTGGAGTTTCCTTATGGGTTTCCGGCGGCGGGGCGGTATCGGGTGTTCGTGCAGATGAAGCATGGGGGAACGGTGGAGACGGGTGTGTTCGACGCGGAGGTGAAGTAGGGAACGAGTTACTCTACGGGGCGGTCGGGTTGGGATTGGTAGATCTCTTCTACGCGTTCGAGGGTGTCGATTTCAGATAGGGGTTTGTCGTCACGTATCCGGATGATGCGGGGGAAGCGGAGGGCGAAACCGCTGGCGTGGCGGGTGCTGCGCATGATGTTGTTGAAGGCGACTTCGAGGACGCGGAGGGGTTCGACGGTGCGGAAGTGGCCGTGGTCTTCGAGGGTGTGGGCTTTGAGCCAGGCGGTGAGTTCGAGGATTTCGGCGTCGGTGACGCCGCTGTAGGCCTTGCCTACGTTCAGGAGCTCGCCATCGGGGCTGCGGACGGCGAAGGTGTAGTCGGAGAGCAGGCCGGCGCGTTTGCCGTGGCCGTACTCGGCTCCGGTGATGACGACGTCCAGGGTGGCGAGTTCGCGCTTGAGTTTGACCCAGCTTAGGCCGCGGCGACCCGGGAGGTAGTGCGAGTTGGCGGCCTTGAGCATGACGCCCTCGTTGGAGCGGGCGCGGGCGTCGGTGTAGGCCTGGTCGATGGCTTCGGCGGAGGTGACGAGTGTGGCGGGCGAGAGGTGGAGGCGGGAGATGAGTGGGGTTTCGACTGGGGCGGCGAAGAGGCTTTGTTGCGTGGTGGTGTCAGGGGTTTGCAGAGGAGCGAGCGTTTGAGGAGCGAGGGTTGCGGTGAGGGTTTCGAGGCGGTGGCGGCGTTCGTGGAGGGGTAGATTGAGGAGGAGTTGGTCGCCCTGGAAGAGGATGTCGAAGGCCATGAAGATGACGGGGATTTGTCCGCGGATGGAGTCGTCTACGCGTTTGCGACCGATGCGCTGGCTGAGGATGGTGAAGGGTAGGGCCTTGTTGAGGAT
>Ga0302308_10004507_pt1 | contig 10938 bp, 9 predicted proteins | sample III_Palsa_E3_3_FD_200531 | JGI IMG/M metagenome (GOLD analysis project Ga0302308, IMG submission 200531) | Peat permafrost microbial communities from Stordalen Mire near Abisko, Sweden - III_Palsa_E3_3 | ecosystem: Environmental > Terrestrial > Soil > Palsa > Peat permafrost | place: Sweden... | reverse complement strand
CGAGCAGAAACCAGGGTATTTTCAGGCCATGAGCCCACGGCAGGCACCTCGCGACTTGCGCGCGTCCGACGCTGACCGGGACCGGGTGCTCGCCTTGCTCGCCGACGCGATGAGCGACGGGCGGCTCACCGCGGACGAGCACGCCGAACGATTGCAGCGGGCTTTCTCAGCCCGGACCCTGGGCGAGCTCGCGGAGCTGACCACGGACCTGGCGGTGCCGTCCGCGCAGCCCGTCCGTCTGGACGGCGGCCGGGTCATCGCCGGAGTCTTCGGCCCGGCCCGGCGGGACGGGCGCTGGGTGGTGCCGGAGAACCTCACCGTGACGGCCATGTTCGGCGAGGTGGAGGTCGACTTCACGCAGGCGATCCTGCAGACCAGCCGGGTGCAGCTGTACGCGACGGTCTTCGGCGGCCGGCTCAGGCTGATCGTTCCCGAGGGGGTGTCGGTGATCGTGAGCGGGCATATGGTGCTCGGCCGCAAGCGCGGCAGCACCGGGCCGCCGGCCGGACCCGACTCGCCGGTAATCGAGGTCAAGGCGCTGGTGCTCGGCGGTGAGCTGTCCGTGCGCACACCGCCCAGGAACCGGCGATTCCGCCTGTTCAGCCGGAACTGACCGGCCCGGTTCCGGAGGGACCTACCTGGCCTTTCAGATGACATCCTGACCGTGGCCAAGGCGCACTGACGACCGCGCGTGCAAGCGGGGCACACCGGGTACATCCTGATCACGACCCGGTGACAGTTCACGCTCCTCGTGCATTTTTATTGCCTTTTCCGCATCTTTCTATGGGGAGGGCCTGGCGCTGTTGCCGCGTAGGGGAGGGAACCGTGAGCGAGCAGATCCATGCCATTGGCGCCGGCAAGGGGCCCGGAAATCCTGACCGTGCCGCGCCGGCGGCCGGCGGCCTGCTGGCCGGGGTGCGCTGGTACCGTCCGAACCTCAGCCCGGACGACTGGGCCGCGCTCGGCATGTGGGCCGCCGCGCACCTGACCCTTTTCGTCCTCGCCTGGGCTGCCGCGTGGGTGTACCGCGCCACTCCCAGCCACGCGCCGCTGACCGGGGTGTTCGAGCACTGGGACGCGGCCCTGTTGCGGAACATCGCCCAGTATGGCTACTTCTCGCCGCACTCGACGGCCAACAACACCGTGTTCTTTCCCGGCTATCCGATGGCGCTGGCGGCGGTGCACCTGATCCTGCGCAACTGGGTGCTGGCCGAGCTGGTCGTCTCCGGGATCGCGGGCTGCTTCGTCGTCGTCTCGCTGGCCCGGCTGGCCGGGGGGCGCCGTGCGGTGCTCTATCTCCTCACCGCACCCGCCGCGATCTGCCTCCTGGTCGGGTACACCGAGTGCTTGTTCCTGGCGTTCGCGATACCGGCCTGGCACGCCGCGGCCCGCGGCCGGTGGTGGCGTGCCGCGCTGCTCGCCGGACTGTCCGGGCTGGTGCGCCCGGACGCCGTCTTCCTGATCCCGGCGCTGGCCGTGATGGCGCTGACCGGCCCGCGCGGGCCGCGGCTGGCGAACGCCGCGAAAGCTTGCTGTGCCCTGGCCGGGCCCGCGGCCTACGAGATCTACCTGACGGTGCACACCGGTGCCTGGGACGCCTGGGCCAAGGCGTATCAGGCCGGCTGGGACCTGCATCTGGTCACCCCGGTCCAGGCACTGAAGACCACCTGGTGGGCGGCGTTCCGGCACCCGTTCAGCGCCGCCTACGCGTTCGAGTTCCAGCTGGAGCTCGCCGCGATGGCCGCGATGATCCTGGTCACGCTCGCGTTCCTGTGGTGGCACCGCTGGCCCGAGGCCGTGTACTGCGGGCTGGCCGCGCTTGCGCTCGGCACCCAGACCTGGTACCAGGGCTGCCCGCGTACACTCCTGGTGCTGTTCCCGGTCTGGATCGCGCTCGCCGGCCTTAACACGCGCCAGCCCTGGGTCCGGTACGTGTATCTCAGCGTGAGCGCACCGCTCGCCGCCGTGGTGGGGCTGTTGTTCCTGTCGTATCAGTGGGCCGGCTGAGGCCCCGCGGCGGTCGGCCTCCATGATTCCTCCCCGCGGCGCGGACGGCCACGCCGGGGTGGTCGCATCTCTGGCGCATCATCCCAAGTCAGGGCGTGGCGGAGGCGGACGGGAATCGAACCCGCCAGCGCCGCGGTGCGGCGCTCACCAGTTTTGAAGACCGGGGGGGCCACCAGGCACCCAGACGCCTCCGCGTCGACTTTACTGCGGCACGGGAGCGGTCGTTGCTGCTAGCAGAGCGGCCGGCCGCCGGCCGGAGCCGAACCCCGCGGTTGCGCCGCGGCGGACGAACAGGAATCGTAAGCCCTGTCATTTAAGGCAACATCAGCCACAGAGCTTAACGGGGTCCCAGCCAGGAGCGGCCGCGAGACTGCGGCGCCCGAACGCGGTGACCCGGGGACACAAGGCAAGAGATCGGAGCGGGAACATGAGGGGTTTCAAGAACTTTCTTATGCGTGGTGACGTGATCGTCGTCGCCGTGGGGCTGGTTGTAGCCCTCGCATTCAGCGGCCTGATTACCGCGTTCTCGAGCGACATCATCAACCCGCTCGTTCAGAGCTTTAAGGGTGGCAAGGCCGGGCTGAGCGTGCAAATCCGCTCTGGCGATCCTAAGACGGTCGTGGATTTCGGCTTGTTCATTTCCGCGGTCATCTCCTTCGTCATCTTTATCGCCGTGGTGTACTTCCTCATCGTCACGCCCTACAAGCACGTCCAGGCGCGGCGCGGCCAGGTCGTGTTTGGCGACCCGCCGCCCGTCAAGACCTGCCCGGCCTGCCTGTCCAGCGACCTCCCTGCCGCCGCCTTCAAGTGCAAGTACTGCGGCACGGATCAGCCGGCCGCCGCCTGAGGGCTAGCCTGGTGGCCATGCCGAAAGTGAAGGTGTGGCCATGCCGAAAGTGAAGGTACCGCGCAAGAACGTCACGCCCGGCGAGGTTGTCACGGTCCTCAGCCGTCGGCTTGGACCCGGCTACCAGGTAGAGAGCAACGGCGACCACCGGGTCACGGTGCGGAAAAGCAGCTTGATGTCCGCGCAGATCTCGATCACCGAACGGCCCGGCGCGTCCGTCTTCCGCGTCAGCGGAGGCGGCCTGCTCGTTCTCCGCATCGCCAACACGCTCAGTACCGCTCGCCGCGTCGCCGACGCTCTCCGCCGCTCTCCGGAGTTCCGTAGCCTCTGAGCGTGGCGGGCGCACGGCCCGCGTCCGTGCGCGGGGGCGCCGGCTGAGCCATTCGCGCTGTGCTTCAGTCAGGGGCGGAGACGGAAGGATCCTGGCCGGAGAGGAAGAAAACGACCGTAGCGCGGGTATCGCCGGGACCGGAAAACACGCTTATCTGGTCGGCCACCAGGCGCACCAGCCACAGGCCATGGCCCTGCAGGAAAGGCCAGCGTTCGGTCATGTTCCCGCCCGGCCCGGCTTGGATGCCTGAGGCCGGTGAGCCGCTGTCACTCACCTCGCAGTGCAGCGCCCCGTCGCGTTCCCACATCCGCAGCCGTCCCGCGCCCGCACCGTGCCTGACGGCGTTGGCGGCCAGTTCATGAACCGCGATCACCAGGTCATCGGTGCGGTTCTCGGGCAGGCCCGCCTGGATGGCGTGCGCCTGCACCGCTGCCCGCAATGCATACAGCGTGCCTGAGTCGAAGGCTTGATCCAGGTCCAGGCGCGCCTCGCCGTCCCCAATGTCAGCTTCGGCATCCGCCAGGACCGCGCTATCACCAGGGCTGGCCGGATCCGATTGGCGATCATTACCGTTCATCGACGCCAACCAGGCTGACCTTCGGCAGGCGATCCGCACCGAGTTGCGCAAACCTCGCTTTGATCGCCGGACGGCAACGCAGGACCACGGTGCGGGACGGATCAAGGCTTGCGGCGGCCTCCATGATCATCCGGATACTTGAGGCGTCGATGAAACTCAGATTGGCCATATTGATGGTGATGTCCCCATCGATGCGGATCGCCTCCCCAAGCGCAAGCGCAAGCGCTTCGGAGGCCAGGAAATCCATCTCGCCCGCCAGCCGGATCCCCGGGGGAACGTACTGGCGGCAAATGCGCAAAACCGGATCATCATAGTAAGTGGCTGCCGCCACCGCATGGGAGTGGAACCGTGCAATCAGGGCCAGGGTAACCGGGTCGAATCGCTCCCTGTCATAGCCGCACAACACTGACATGCCCGCGCCGCTGACGACGCCGGCGATCTCCTCCTCAAGCACTGGCAGCTCCTCGATCCCGGTCATCGGTCGCAACGCCCAGCTCATGTCCAGGGCGACCCGGATCCCTGCGTACCCCTGCCGCCGCGAGTCCGCGAGCTGATCGCGCAGCCAATCCATGGCCTGCTCGGCCGAGAAGCCTTGCGGCCCGACCAGGCCATCCTGGCTCGCCGCCATCACCATCTGCCCGGCCGCGACGGCCGTCTCGGCAGCAATCTCGCGCCAGCCTAGCTTGGCCGTGGCCAGCTGCGGCGAATCACTCAATACCACCACCCGGAAACCGCTGGCCAGCCCGTCGCGGACAAACGCCGCCGTCAGGTCGAGCAGGTCTTCCTGCTCACCGAACGTCAGACAGGCATGAGCGTCTGTCGATAGCTCAGTAACCTGCGTGTACGCGCTGACCGGCACCGCGGGGCCTCCTTCAATACTCATCACGACACGCTACTGGGGATAAGGCGCCAATCAGCCTCTTTGGGTGGGCTTGCGCCCGACCCGGCACCATATGAAGTCCCGGTACCTCTACCCTCTGACACGTTCTGAATCCTTCGGGGAGTGGCGGCGTTTCAGCGCACACGCCGGCGGTCGTCGGGAAGCCGCTGGGTGATCCCGGCCCGGTCCAGGTATTCCAGCAACGGGATCGCGACCCTGCGGGTTGTTCCCAGCGCCTGCCGCGCTTCGGCGGTGGTAAATGGCTGGGGCAATCGGGCGAGGACGTGCGCCGCCTCGGCTTCCGCGCCGGGCGCCAGCACGATTTGCTCGCTTACCCGGAGTAGCAAGCCCGCTCGCGCGGCGGCCGCGAGAGCCCGCTGGTCGAGGCCGAGGTCTTCCAGCCGTCCCGCCTCGGGCGCCATGAACGGCGCCCTGGCCAGATCCGTCAGGACGGCGCATATCCCCGAGACCACGCGCGGCGGCAGCGACGAGGCAGGTTCGGTGAGCGTGCGCGGCCCCTGACGTTCCGGTGACTCCTGCGGCACTAGCCTCAGATAGCCTCCGGTCAGTTGCACCTCGGCCGGCGCACCCGGGTCGGCGGGCAGGTCGCGGAGAGGACGGGCCAGCGCCTCGAGCAGCGTACGGTCCGGCAGGCCGAGGGCGGCGCGTGCGGCCTCGGGTGACATGCCGATCGCCAGCGGGTAACTTCTGGCGTGGGCGGCGACCGCTTCGGCGAGCCGGCGCCGCAGGTCAGCCCAGCGGGCCGGATCGGCGAGCCAATCGCCGGACACGGGGGCCGGACCTCCGGTCACGCCCATCGCGGCCAGCGCGCCGGCCCGCAGCAGACCGTGGCGTCGCAGCAGGTCGGCCGCCGACGGATGGTCTGACCAGGCGGCAAGCTCGCGGCCGGCCGCAGCAGCGGCCCCTCTCCTGGCGACCGCGGGCGGTGCGACGTCGAGTACCGTCGCCCCCAGGATCCTGGCGTCCGCACGGCCCGGGTCGCGGAGCAGGACGCGGTCGCCGACGTGCAGCGGCAGTGCGTCCCGGAGCGTCAGGCGCGCTATGGCGGTCGCGGCGGATCCCGGCGGTCCCGGCGGTCCCGGCGGTCCGAGGGGCCGGACTCGGGCCAGTGTGCGGGCGGAGCCGATGTGCAGGGTCGTTTCCTGCGGCAAGCGCGCCGCCCCGGGCGACGGGGACCACGACCCCAGCGAAAGCCTGACGTCAATCAGCTTGGTTATGGTCCAACGGCCCGCATCGACCAGGGCCATTCCCCGGGCCGGAACATCCGCCGGGATACCCCGGAGGTTAAGGGCGACTCGCGCGACGCCGGTGACCGAGGCGGCGCGCTCGTTCAGCATCTCCAGGCCGCGTATCCTGGCGGGCCGCATGGACGGGGTGAGCAGGAGCTCCTGGCCGGTCGCGATGGTCCCGGCCGGCAGTGTGCCAGTGACGACGGTTCCGCTCCCCCGGATGCTGAACGACCGGTCGACCCACAGCCGGACCGGGTCCCTGGCGCCGGGGACGGGCAGCGATGCCACCAGCCGCACCAGCGCCGCCCGCAGTTCGGGCAAGCCCTCGCCGGTCACGGCGCTGACCGCCACGGCTTCCGCCTGGCCCAGGCCGGATCTGGCCAGGTGACCGAGCGCCTGCCGCATCGCCGGGCCGGGATCAGCCAGGTCGGCTCGGGTGACCGCAAGCAGGCCATGCCGGATGCCGACCGCGTCGATGGCGGCCAGATGCTCGGCGGACTGGGGCATCCAGCCGCCGTCGGCCGCCACCACGAACAGCACAGCGGGCACCGGACCGACGCCGGCCAGCATGTTCGGCACGAATCGCTCGTGGCCGGGCACATCGACGAAGGCCAGGCGCTCGCCGCCGGGCAACGTCATCCAGGCGAACCCCAGGTCGATCGTCAGCCCCCGGCGTCTCTCTTCGGCCCACCGGTCGGGCTCCATCCCGGTGAGCGCCCGCACCAGCGCTGACTTGCCGTGGTCCACATGCCCCGCGGTGGCGATAACCTGCATGCCGGCGACTACTGAGGGTCAGGGTTCGCGGCGGCGCGGATGGCGCCGACCAGGGCACGATCATCGTCCGGCGACACCGAGCGCAGGTCGAGCAGCAGCCTGCCGTCTTCCAGCCGGCCCACCACGGCGGGGAACTCACCGCGGGAGACATGCGGGCCGCATCGCAGCGGGACGGCCAGGGATTCGGGCAGGCTGACCGCCGCGCTCGGCAGCAGTACCCCGGGCGCCCCGCCGCCGCCGACGACGGCCTGGCATGCCACCACGCGTGCGTCCAGGCCCGTGTCGTCCAGGCCAGTGGCGTCCAGGCCAGTGGCGTGCAGGCCAGTGGCGTGCAGGCCAGTGGCGTGCAGGCCAGTGGCGTGCAGAAGCACCACGGCCCGTTCGGCCCGTTGAAAAAGGGATGCGGGGTCGGCGGCCAGCGCCTGGGCCACCGGCGGTACCGGTCCGGCGAGAGTGGCCTCCAGGGCGGCGAGGGTCAGCTTGTCCACCCGGAGAGCGCGGGCCAGGGGGTGCCGGGTCAGGCGGCGCATCAGGTCGGCCCGGCCGAGCAGCAGTCCGGCCTGCGGGCCGCCGAGCAGCTTGTCGCCGCTCGCGGTGACCAGGGCCGCGCCGTCACGCAGGGCGGTCGCGGCGCTCGGCTCGCCGGGCAGCTGGGGATGCGGCGCGAGCAGCCCGGAGCCGATGTCGAACACCACGGGAACGCCATGGGTCTCCCCTAGCCCGGCCAGCTCGGCCACGGTCACGGCGGCGGTGAAGCCCTCAATGCGGAAGTTGGACGGGTGCACCTTGAGGATGAACGCGGTCCGCGGCCCGGTCGCGTCGGCATAATCCGCGGCGGCCGTGCGGTTGGTCGTGCCCACCTCGCGCAGCCGCGCGCCGGTGCTGGCCAGCAGGTCGGGCAGGCGGAAGCGGTCGCCGATCTCGATGAGCTCCCCCCGGCTCACCACGATCTCGGCGGCTTGCGGGCGGGCCAGGGCCGTCGCCGCGAGGACCAGGGCGGCGGCGTTGTTGTTGACCACGGCCACCGCCTCGGCGTCGGGAACGGCGCGGGCCAGGGCGTCAAGCGCGCCGCCGCCGCGGCGGGCCCGCACGCCCGAGACCAGGTCGAACTCGACGTCGCAGGAGCCCGAGGCCGCGGCGATCGCGTCCGCGGCCGCCGCGGATAGCGGGGCCCGGCCCAGGTTGGTGTGCACGATCACGCCGGTCGCGTTGATCACCGGGGTCAGCCCGGCGGCGCGGGCGGGCAGCTCGGCGACCGCCGCGTCCGCGACCTGCTCCGGCGTGATCTGCCCGTCTCTGGCCCGCTGCTGCGCACGGCCGACCGCCGCCTTGACCAGCGCCCGGCCCAGCCGGCGCTCCGCCGCCGCCAGCCGGGGATCGGCCAGCAGCCGGTCGGTTCGCGGCACGAGGCGCCTGGTATCCACGTCGCGAACGATACTCGCGCGGGCGCGGAATACAGCGTCCTGCTTCGGGTAAGGGCTGGAGTAGTTAGGCCCGCACAACCAAAAATCGTTGACTCATCCGGGATGTGATACGCATGGCTGGGATGCTGCAGATGCGGCGCAGTCGAGGGGCATTCAGCGGGTTCCTGCTGATCCTGCTCGGACTGTGGGGCGCACTCATCCCCTTCGTCGGACCCTATTTTCACTACGCCTACACGCCGGACAAAGCCTGGACCTATAACACTGCCCGGCTGTGGCTGGAGATCCTGCCAGGCGCGGCGGTCTTCCTCGGCGGCTTCTTGCTCATGATCGCCGCCCGCAGGCACACCGCACTGTTCGGCGCGCTGCTGGCGGCGGCGGCCGGAGCCTGGTTCACCCTCGGCACCACGCTCAGCCCGCTGTGGAACAACCACGTCACGCTGGGCGGCTCGGCTGCCGCCAGCACCGTGTACATGCGGATCATGGAGCAGCTGGGTTTCTTCTCCGCCCTCGGTGTCGTCGTCGTGTTCATCGCGGCCACGGCCTTCGGCCGGATCGCCTCGGTGCCGGCCGGAATCAGGACCGTCGAACCGGTCACCGAGACGGTCCCGGCGGACACGGTCGATAACGAGGAGACCCAGACGCTGCCGACCAGGACCCCCGCCAACACCACCTTCACCCCTACCTCCAAGACCGAGGACACGCAGAGCATCGGGTAAGCCTCCCCAGGCCTGATCCGCACCTGAGGCACTATCATCGGCACGACACAGTTCGTGCCAGCCGATGATGACGGTGCCTGACGAAGGGACGTTCGCGGTGCGGGCAGAGCCGGCGGCGGTTGAGACGACAGCAGCCACCGGGCCCCCACGAGATGGGACCCGGTGGCTGCTGCCCGCCGGAGCCTTGCTGCTGGTGGCGGTGCTGGCCCTGGTCGCGGCGGACCTGGCCGATCACCTGTCCTACCTGACCGCCATGCGTGACCTGGTGGTGTACCGCGACGGCGGGCTGATCATCAGGCACATCGCCCCCGCCTACGACGGTCACCGGGCATCCCCGCTGTACGACTGGGCCGGCCTCAGCGGCGTCCAGTTCACCTATCCGCCGTTCGCCGCGGTGGTCTTCGCCGTGGCCTCCGTGCTGCCATGGACGGTGCTGCGCTGGGCGATGACGCTGGCCAGCCTGGGCGCTCTGGGCTTGTCGGCCTGGCTGACGTTCGGCGCCCTGGGCTACCGCGACCGGCGCGGCGTCAGGCTTGGCGCGACGTTCGGCGTATCCGCGCTGGCCCTGCTCACCGAGCCGGTGCAGCAGACGCTGAGCCTGGGCCAGGTTAACCTGCTGCTGATGGCGCTCATCAGCGCCGACCTGCTGATCGGCGCGGCGCTTGTTCCGGGCGCTGGCACGCGCTGGTGGCACGGCATCGGGATCGGGATCGCGGCCGGGGTGAAGCTGACCCCGCTGATCTTCATTCCCTACCTGCTGCTCGTCCGCAAGTTCCGGCAGGCCGCCACGGCCACGGCGGTGTTCGCGGCGACGGTGGCGCTCGGCTACGCGATTGCGCCCCGGGATTCCGGCGATTACTGGGCCGACAGGCTATTCCTCAATGCGAACCGGATCGTGTTCCTTGGCACCAGGGGCAACCAGTCGCTGCGGGGGGTCCTGACCCGGCTGGCAGGCAGCGTAACGGCCGGCACCACTGGCTGGATCGGGGCGGCCGTGCTGGTCGTGATCGTCGGCCTGATCACCGCCGCCGTCCTGTACCGCGTCGGCCACCCGGTGCCCGCGATGCTGGCCTGCGCGCTGACCGGCCTGCTGGTCTCCCCGCTGAGCTGGGATCATCACTGGGTCTGGGTGGCGCTGGGCATCGCGCTGCTGGCTCATCTGGGGGCCCAGGCGAAAGGTCCGGTCCGGGCCGCGTGGTGGGCCGCCGCGGGCGGGCTGCTCGTGGTGTTCGGCGCGTGGCCTCAGTTCTGGGACGCTTCGGCCGGGCTCACCCCGGCCGGCCTGGTCTGGTACGGCCCCGCCACCTATTTCGCGACCGGCGACAAGCCCTGGTACCACGAATTCCACTGGCATGGCCTCCAGCTGCTGGCCGGGAACATCTTCGTGCTGGCCGGCCTGATCGCCCTCGCCGCTCTCGCCATCGCCGCGCTGCGGATGTGGTTCCGGCCGGCCAGGAACCCAGGGACCTGGCGGGTGTAGCCATGAGCGATGAGAGCTCGCTAGCGCGGATGCGGGAGCACCTCGCCGCGCGGGTCATCACCGCCAACCGGATCGGCAGCGCCGGCGTGGCCGCGGCCCTGCGGGACGTGCCGCGGCACCTGTTCCTGCCCGGGCTGGCGCCTGAGTCGGCGTACCGCGACGACGCCATCGTGACCAAGCGCGACGCCGACGGGCAGCCGATCAGCTCCTCCTCCCAGCCCGCCATCATGGCGATCATGCTGGACCAGCTGGACTTGGCCCCCGGCCTGCGGGTACTCGAGATCGGCGCCGGGACCGGCTACAACGCCGCGCTGATGAGGCATATCGTAGGCAGCGCCGGCACCGTGGTCAGCGTCGACATCGACGCCGAGGTGGCCGCCCAGGCCCGCGACCACCTCGCCAGCGCCGGATACCCGGACGTGACCGTGGTGACCGCGGACGGCGCCGCGGGCTACCCGCCGTCGGCGCCGTATGACCGCGTGATCGCCACCGTGGGCGTCAGCGATCTCGCGCCGTCGTGGCTGGACCAGATGAGTCCCGGCGGCCGGATCGTGGTGCCGCTTGACGTCCGCGGGACCCAGGTCGCGGTGGCGTTCGAGCCCGCGTCCCCCGAGGGTCCCGCGGGCCTGCCGGAAACGGCCGGCGGGTACTG
>Ga0302308_10004505_pt1 | contig 10940 bp, 7 predicted proteins | sample III_Palsa_E3_3_FD_200531 | JGI IMG/M metagenome (GOLD analysis project Ga0302308, IMG submission 200531) | Peat permafrost microbial communities from Stordalen Mire near Abisko, Sweden - III_Palsa_E3_3 | ecosystem: Environmental > Terrestrial > Soil > Palsa > Peat permafrost | place: Sweden... | reverse complement strand
AGTCCGCCGAACTACTGTAACGGGCTTGGCACACTTCGTAATGCGGTGCGATATCGCCGCGCCGCGGTCAGTTGCTAACCTGCTGATTTTGCAAAGGTCAGCAGTCCGCCGACGATAATTTTTGCAATGCGCCCGGATGGCATAAGCATTGCTAATTAAAGCCATCCAAGGCGGTGTCGCTGACTTGGGAGCCTGGTGGCGAAGATTTGCAACCAGACAAAATACAACCAGTATTTGCGAAGGAGGGAGTTTTGCAGGCAACCGATAAACCCAAGAGTTCCGCTTTTTTCCGCATGCACCCAGGAAAACAGCCTGTGCGCCCCGAGTCCGTGGCGGCGGCGAAAACGCTCAGACCCAAGCAGGAGAATTGAGATGAAGTGGCTCAAAGCACAAAATCGAGTCAAGGTTATTGCCGTCGCAGCGCTCGTCACGACCTGTGGTGCAGCTCTCGCGGCAACGGATACGGAAGAATTCCAACGCTTTAAAGACCCCAATCAGTGGGGAGCCCCCGCGGGCAACCTCAACCTGAATCGCTACAGCGCACTGAAGGACATCAACACGGGCAACGTGAAGGGTCTGAATATGGTGTGGTCGCAATCGAGCGGCACCCTGCGCGGACACGAAGGTCAACCCCTGGTCATCCAGGACGTAGCCGGTAAGCCGATGATGTTCATGGAAAGCGGCTGGCCCAACATCGTGCAGGCGCTGGATCTCACCGATCCGGATCATCCGGTGCAGGTGTGGAGCTATACGAAGACCAGCGGCCGCGACGAGTCGGCCGTGCCGCGTGCCTGTTGCGACACCGTCAACCGCGGATTGTCGTATGCAGACGGCAAGCTCGTGTTCGGCACCCTGGACGGTTACGTGATCGCCCTCGACGCCGCAACCGGCAAGCAGGATTGGGTCGTGAAGAGCGCCTATCCTGAGCATGGTGAAACCATCACCCCGGCGCCGATCATCGCCGCGGACAAGGTATTCATCGGCTTCGGTGGCGATGAGTTCGCGGCGCGCGGGGCCGTCACCGCCTATAACCTGGCCGACGGCAAGGTGGCATGGCATTGTTATTCCACCGGCAGCGACAAGGATGTGTGCCTCACCGGGAAGACCAATGCGAAGCATCCGGAGTACGGCAAGGCCGGAAAGGATCTCGGCATCAACACGTACCCCGGCGATGAGTGGCAGCGTGGCGGCGGCGCGGCGTGGGGCTGGTATGCCTACGATCCGGACCTGCACCTTGTGTACTACGGCACCGGTAACCCGGGATTGTGGTCGCCGCAGTATCGCTGCGCCGAGCCGATTACCCAGGAGAACTGCAACAGCGGCAAGTTCGACAACAAGTGGTCCCTGAGCATCTTCGCCCGCAACATCGACACCGGTGAAGCGGAGTGGGTCTACCAGATGACGCCGTTCGACCAGTGGGACTATGACGGCATCAACGAGGTGGTCTTGGTCGACATGAACGTCGACGGCAAGATGCGCAAGTGCCTGGTGCACTTCGATCGCAACGGCTTCGCCTATGTGCTCGACCGGACGGATGGCACGCTGCTGCGCGCCAACAAATATGTCACGACGAACTGGGCCGAGAAGGTGGATATGAAGACGGGGCGGCCGGTAAAGGTACCCGAGCATTCGCCATTGAAAGTCGGGGGCAACACGCAAGCTTGCCCGTCGGCGATGGGCGGCAAGGACCAACAGCCGGTAGCGGTGGATCCGAGCGATCCCGAGAACTTCTACGTACCGACGAACAACTGGTGCATGGAAGACGAGCCGCAGGCACGCTCGCATACCCAGCAAGGCACGGTCTACGTGTTCGCGAACGTGTACATGTATCCCGAGAAACCGGGGGTCACGGGCAAGTTCAAGAAGTTCAACGTGGTGACGGGCAAGACCGAGTGGGAAATTCCCGATCAATACCCGAACTGGGGCGGCGCGTTGGTGACCGGCGGCGGGTTGGCGTTCTACGGCAGCCTCGGCGGCGATTTCCGGGCCGTCGATCGTTCTACCGGCAAGATTCTCTGGTCGCGCAAGCTGAGCTCGGGAATCATCGGCAACCCGATCTCGTATTCTGTCAAAGGCAAGCAGTACATATCGGTGTGGTCAGGCATCGGCGGTTGGATCGGCTTGCCCGTGACGGCGGGACTCGATCTGAGCGACAAGTTCGGCGCAATCGGCGCGACGGCCATGACGAAGGCCGCCGGTCTCAATCACATTCCCCAGGGCGGCACATTGTTCACGTTCCGGGTGGGCGATAGCATGCCCGACAGCCCGACGCAGGCCGCGACGGGAGCGTCCGCCGGGAACTAAGAGCTAGTAATGTAGAGTGGAAACAGATTGCCCGGTGCCGCAAGGCACCGGGCTTTTTTTATGTATGCTATATCCATGCTGCGGCGGCCCTTCGATGTGAAACCTTGGGCGCCTGTGGGAGTCTTAGATAGTCTTAGATAGGCAGGCTGGCGGCGTCGCAACGACGCGTCGAGGAGATCACATGATAAATAGAACCGCGCGTCTCATCTGTTCATGCATCGCGGTTGCCGCGATTGCAGGCAACGTAGCGCACGCCGATCAACTACGCTCGCTCACCGTGTGCGCGGACCCGGGCAACATGCCGCTGTCGAACCGTCAGGGCGAGGGCTTCGAGAACAAGATCGCCGAGGTCGTCGGCAAAGCACTCGGCACGGGCGTGCAATATTACTGGCGCCCCTCGATCGAGCGCGGCCTGATGCGCACCACCTTGAGCGAGGGCAACTGCGATCTGTGGATGGATATGGCCTCGGACACCGAGGGCGCGGTGGTGCTGCCCAAACCGCTGTATCGCTCGACCTTCGTGCTCGCTTATCGAAGTGACAAGGGCCTGCATATCAAGGGACTCGCCGATCCGCAGCTCAAACGTCTAAGAGTCGGCGTGTTTCAAGTGTCCGCCATTCGCGAAGCGTTATCGGAGCACGGCGTCGTCAACAACACGGTCATTCATTATCTGAGTCACAACGCCGACGAGCAGGCGGACAATCAGCCGTCCTATCAGGTGCAGCAGGTGATCGACGGCACGCTCGACGTCGCCGCCGTGTGGGGTCCGATGGCCGGCTACTACAAGACCATGCTGCACGCGCCCCTGGTGATCGATCCCGTCAATATCGGCGAGGACGAGGTACCGATGGAATTCGACATGACGCTGGCGGTGCCGCGCGGCAGGCCGGAGATCAAGTCCGCGATCGAGCAAGCTCTCGAGCAACATAAGGACGAAATACAACGCATCCTTGTCGATTTCGGCGTGCCCCTGGTCAAATGCGACAACTGCCTCGTCCCCGGCGATCTGCCCTCGCATGGCCCATACAAGGCCGAGGATTCAGCGCCGCCGACAAAGGCGGAGCTCGACGCTGAGCATCGCGCCCGCATGGCGGATCTCAAGAAATGGCTGGCGCAGGGCGCCAACCCCGACAGCGAGCTCGGCAATGCCATCGTTGCCAACGATATCGAACGGGTGCGCTATTTGCTCGCGCATGGTGCCCATCCCGACGCGCGCGATGGCGAGGGATATACGCCGCTGATCAATGCAACGCGGTTCAGCTTCCTCGAGGTGGCGACGTACCTTGCGGAGCACAAGGCAGACGTCAATCTTGGCGACCGCAACGATTGGACGCCGCTCATGTATGCGGCGTGGCAGGACAACCCCGAACTCGTGTCCATGCTGATGAAGCACGGTGCCAAGATCGACGTCGTGGCGAACGACGGCCTCACGCCGTTGGCGATCGCCGCGCAGAACGGCAAGATCAAGGCCGCGCAAGCGCTCATCGCGGCGGGGGCGGACGTCAACGCGCCGGTGGCGAAAGGCGGTTACACGCCGCTCATGCTCGCCGCGATTTCCGGCTCGGGCGATCTGACCTCCACGCTCCTCGCTCACGGTGCCAAGGTCAATGCGGTCAATCCCGGCGGCGTGACGGCGCTGATGATTGCCGCGGCCAATAATCATCCCCGCGTCGCCGAGGTATTGCTCAAGGCAGGCGCGGACCCGAGCGCGCGCAGCCAAGACGGGCGCACCGCGCTCGGCATCGCGCAGTCGAACAACGACGACAATATGGTGCGGCTATTGCAGGATGCCGCACAGAAGGGGGCCGCTTCTGCGACCAGTTGATGTCGAGCGGGATGCGCTCCCGGGAGCGTAGGCTGAGTCTGACGTGGGAAAGGGCGAGGCGCCTCTGCGTCTCTCGGGACCGGTCCCGCAGATTTCGAGCTTCGTGCCGCCGACAAAAGTGACGATCAGCGATAAGACGATCAGCGATAAGACGACCAGCGATAACTAAGGAGATTTGAGTGAGAAGAGCTTTATCGATCATCAGCGTTTTCGCGGGCTTCGCCGCTCTGGGCACGCTGGCCTCCTTCGGGCTGGTGCGGGCCGAAGCGCCTGCGGCAAGCACCGATTACTCCAAGGTTTCTCCGATCGACCTCGTCAAGCAAACACCCAAGGGGCAGATCAAGGATCCTTATAAGGATACCCAGGCGGATATTGTCTCGCAGGGCGAAACCCTGTTCCGCAGCTACAGCTGCAGCGGATGTCACGGCGGATCCGGCGGCGGCGGCATGTGCCCGCCTCTTACCAATGACACCTGGGTGTACGGCGGCGATGACGACACCTTGTTCCGCCTGGTCACGCTCGGGAGCGATGAGTTGCAGAAAAATGGCTACTCGCGCACCGGCCGCGAGAACGTGGTGGGTCCAATGCCCCCATTCGGCTCCATCATCAAAAGCTCCGATGATCTGTTCAAGATCATTGCATTCATCCGCTCCCACTATGACGGTGATCCCGCGTACAAATACGGAGCACCCAAGAACCCCTAGATCCGATAGTCGAGGTGTCCCGGCATTTGCCCGGACACCTCACTTTTGCTGCAGTGCGTATTGCCTGTTTAAGTGAAACGGCACAGGCTTCTCCCTGGGCGGCTGAAAAGAGGCGTTGCATAAATGCAACACCACTCTAGTGGGCATTGCGAACGGTGTGGCGAATAGGGCTCGCCCTCGTTCCAAAAGGGGGGAGTCTTGAGAAACGAAAGTCTGGTGACGAGCCATGCTTCGCGCATTATTCAGGTTGTAGAAAGTGGACTTCAGCCAGCGGGAATCGAGCCGCTGGTGACACGGTCGTGGCACCGGTGTCTGCGGGAGTATGGAATCGAGCCATCCGCTCCGCGCCAAATCAGTGTGCTCAACCCACAGTCCGTCAAACAGCTCCAAGAAGGCTTGGGCCAACTACTGCCCGTCGCACGCGCGGAGATGGAGAGCCTCTACGAGCAGATCGCGGGCTCCGGCTTTGCGGTGATTCTCGCCGATACGCAAGGCGCGGTATTGAGCACCATCACGGACCCGGCGCTGCAGCGCGAATTCCGACACGCGGGGTTGTCCTTGGGCGCGATCTGGGACGAGCGCCATGAAGGCACCAACGGCATCGGCACCTGCCTCGCGGAGAGCGGACCCGTCACGGTGCATCGAGAAGAGCATTTCCGCGGATACAACCTGACATTGTCCTGTTCGGCGGCGCCGATTCTCGATCCGCACGGCGGTATTCTCGCGGTTCTCGATGCCTCCACGGCGAACTCGAGCGACAGCCGGCTGATCCAGCGTCACACGATGGCGCTCGTCAACATGTCCGCGAATCTCATTTCGCGATGGAACTTCCTGAACGAATACCGTCACTCGTGGATCCTGCGCTTTCATAGCCGGCCGGAGTTCGTCGGCCTCTTGCATGAGGCGCTGGTGGCGATCGACGACGAGGGCAGGATCCTCGCGGTCAACGAAAGCGCGCTGGTGCAGCTCGGCTGTTCGACTCGCGCCTCTCTGGTCGGAGAGTCGATCGGGAAGTATTTCCAGTTCAATTTCGGCGCACTGGAGCAGCGTGCGAGATTCGAGCCCAGCGCGATCTGGCCGGTCCGCGATGTCGAGCACGGCCGTCGCTTCTTCGCCATCGCGCGCGAGCCGGCGCGCGCCGCCGATCGCGCTCAAATTTCACTGTCGAAGGAAGTGGGCGCGGCCGTCGAGGCTCCGCTCGAGCGCGAGCACGTGGGGGAGGACTCGCTTATGCGCAAGAATCTCGCGTGCGGTCGCCAGTTGTTTGCCAAGCAAGTGCCGATCCTGCTGCATGGCGCAACGGGCACCGGCAAAGAGGCATTTGCCAAGAACCTGCACCGCGCGAGCCTTTGGTCCGACAAACCGTTCGTGACGGTCAATTGCGCGGCGATTCCCGAAAGTCTCATCGAGAGCGAGCTCTTCGGCTACACGCGCGGCGCCTTCACCGGGGCGGCGAAAGAGGGGCGGGTCGGCAAGATCCTGCAATCGAACGGCGGCACGCTGTTTCTGGACGAGATCGGAGACATGCCGCTCATGCTACAAACGCGGCTCCTGCGCGTGATCGAGGAGCGCGAAGTAGTGCCTCTCGGCAGCGAGCAGGCGATACCCGTCAACTTGCACGTGATCAGCGCGACCCACCGCGACGTGCTGCAGATGATCCAGAGCGGCGAGTTCCGGGAGGATCTCTATTACCGGTTGAACGGCGTCACGCTGCACCTGCCGCTGCTGCGCGACCGCGGCGACAAGGCGGATCTGATCCGTACTCTGCTGCGCGAGGAGAACTCAGGCCAGGACTGCGTCAATATCGACGAGGACGCGTTCCACAAGCTCATGCATTATTCGTGGCCCGGCAATATCCGGCAGCTCAGAAATGTGCTGCGCACCGCCTCCGCTCTATGTCGCGACAACGTGATTCGAGCGTCGAACTTACCGCAGGAAATCCTCGACACCGAGCCCCGGCCGGCGACTCATGCGGCTGCCAACATTGAATCGGCAGCGCCGCCGGCTGCCGAGAGCTCGCCCTCGGCTGCGCTGCGCGAGGCCGAATGCGCCGCGCTGCTGCGCGAGCTCGAGCGCATGCGCTGGAACATCAGCCGCACGGCCGATGCTCTCGGCATCAGCCGTAACACCCTCTATCGCAAGATCCATAAGCACCGCATCCTGCTCGAGCACTAGGGCGTGCGATCGACGAATCGCTAGTACTCGATGACCGAGCGTACGATCCTGCCCTCGTGCACGAGGTCGAGTGCCTTGTTGATCTTTTCGAGCCGGATCTCGCCTTTGAGATAGCGCTGCACATAGGCGGGCAGCTCGGAGCGGCCCTTGACGCCGCCGAAGATGGAGCCGCGCCATACCCGGCCTCCCAAGAGCTGAGCCGGGCGCGTTGCAATCTCCTGACCCGCGCCGGCGACGCCGATGATGATCGATTCGCCCCACGCGCGGCAGCACTCGAGCGCCGCGCGCATGGCGTGCACGTTGCCGATGCACTCGAACGAATAATCCACTCCGCCCTGCGTCATCTCGACGATGATTTCCTGGATGGGCCGATCGAAATCCTTCGGGTTGACATAGTCCGTCGCGCCGAGCGACTTCGCCAGATCCCATTTGGCGGGATTCAAGTCAACCGCGATGATGCGTGCCGCCCGCGCGAGCACGGCTCCCTGCACCACCGATAAGCCCACACCGCCGACCCCGAAGACGGCGACGCTCGCTCCGGGCGTCACTTTCGCCGTGTTGAGAACGGCGCCGATGCCTGCGGTGACAACCCCGCCGAACAGGCACGCTTTGTTGAGCGGCGCCGAGGAGTCGATTTTGGCGACCGCGATCTCGGGCAGCACCGTGTGCTCGGAAAACGTGCTCGTGCCCATGTAGTGCAATATCGGCTTGCCCTTGACCGAAAAGCGCGACGTTCCATCGGGCATCACGCCTCGGGCCTGGGTCTCCTGCAACCGCTGGCACTGGTTGGTCTTGCCCGAGCGACAGGCCGCGCATTCGCCGCATTCCGGGGTGTAAAGCGGAATCACATGATCCCCAGGACGCAGGCTCCGCACGCCCGCGCCGATTTCCTCGACGATGCCGGCACCCTCGTGCCCAAGGATCACGGGGAACAAGCCATCCGGATCCGCGCCGGAGAGGGTGAAAGCGTCGGTTTGGCACACGCTCGTCGCGACCATGCGGACCAGCACCTCGCCGGTCTTCGGACCGGAGAGCTCGACGCTTTCCAGTCGCAAAGGGCTACCGGCCTCCCAGGCAACAGCCGCTCTCGTTTTCATCCGCTCGAGCTCCGCGCATGCGCCATCGCGTGATGGGATCAAGCAGCTTGCGTGCCAGAGACGTCTTCGCGCTGCCACATAGAGCGTTGCCGCATTCCGCGCCCATTTCGCCCTGCAAGGGGCGCCCTTTTACGAGAGCGCGTGGCTGGATCGCGACTCAATAAGGGATGCGATCCGCCCGCGCCGCCCCTCCGCTGTCTCTAATCCAACACAAAGTGCGACATAACTGGCCCTGCATCGGGACAGTGGCGGCCGTGTCACACCTGGTTAGGGATCCACTCACTATTTGCGCGCACGCCACAACTGCGGACGGACGCCGCGCAGCAAGGCCCGGCGAGCTAATTCTCGGCGGATCGCGCTTTCTCCGGGCCGGGGCGCTGCGTCGGGACGGGTCCGCGCATCCGCCGGTGCCCGGACTGATTGCCCGCGTGGCGTGATTGGTACAGCTCTTGCAGTGTTCCTCCTCAGCTGGAATAGCGCGGTCGACGATCCGCGGCGTGAAGAATGAATCGAAACTCGTAACGGAGGGAGTTGTTGTATGAAAGCTCGAATCAAATGTGCGATCGCTATCGGCGCCGCCTGCTGCTTGGGTCCATTGACGCAAGCGGTCGCCGGAATCGACGTCGAAGCCGGCGATTGGAAAATTGACTTCTCAGGCAACATCAACGCGTTCTATGTGAACGCCGATTGCGACCACGGCGAGAATACGGCGGTTACGGGCGGTCTCGCATGCACCGGCGATAACGCCACATCGGTGCGCAACGGATTGTTGCCCGCGGCTTTCGTGTTCAGCGTGAGTACCCGCCAGGACAATATCGACATCAGCGCGACCATCGGCCTGTACCCCGGCATCAATAGCACCGGCGCCGCAGGCGTCAACGGCGCGGGTCAACCGTCAGCCCTGGGGACATCGGGCATCGATGCTCGTCAGGAATTCCTGACTTTCGGAGATGCGAGCTGGGGCACCGTGAAAATGGGACGCGACATCGGCATCTTCGGCAAGGACGCGATCCTCGACGACATGACCTTGTTGGGCGTCGGCACGGCCGGTGGAAATGCGGCGCCGGGCAACACGAGTCTCGGGCGCATCGGACTCGGCTACATTTATACCGACTGGTTGCCGCAGATCACCTATACGACGCCCAATTTCATGGGATTCACCGGAACGGCCGGCGTCTTCACGCCGCTCGATGACGGCAATTACACGGCGCACAACTCGCCTCAATGGCAGGCCGGACTTGCGTATGCGTTCGGCGATCCCAAGGCCGACCCGCTCTACGGCAAGGTGTGGTTCGACGGCGTGACCCAAGAGGCGGCCGCCCCCACTACGTGTCCCGCGGTCGCCGTGGGTGAGGTTCCCTTCTGCGTCTCCGAGAACATCGCGCTTGGGGTCCGCAACCACGTGCACGGCACCGGTGTCGACGGCGGCGCCAAGGTTGACTTCGCCGGCTTCGAGGCCGTCGTATATGGATATTATGGCAGGGGCCTCGGCACCACCGGCTTGTACATTCTCGCGACTTCCGACACCGGGCAATTGCGCGAGTCGGACGGCGGCTATGTGCAGCTGACGTACAAGATCGAGCGCCTGAAAATCGGCGCGAGCTACGGCATCTCGCAGCTCAAGCTCGCGAGCGATGAGCTGGCGCCGGGCTACAACCCCACCACCGGGCTGCTGACGGGCAACTATGCGAGCGATCTCGTTCATAAGAACGAATCGGGCGTGTTCGGCCTCTATTACAGCCTGACCAAGAGCTTGACCCTGGTGGGTGAGTTCTCCGACACCGAGGCGAAGGCCTGGAACGGCAACGAAGCGCAGGAGAAGGACGTCATCGCCGGCGCAATCTTGTTCTTCTAGTCGATCCTTCGACCAGTGAATGCGGCGGCGCAGGGTGTCTGCGCCGCCGCCGATTCGGATAATATGCGCAGATGAGCTTTCGCCTCATTGTCTGCGCTTCGGTGCTTCTCGGTCTCGCACCCGTTTGCCATGGTGACGACACGCAGCCCGCGAGCTCGATGTGGGAGTTCCTGCGCACCAAGTATTATGGCGATGCGCCCATGGGGCTCGTCGACGAGGGGTACATGAGTCTCGAGGTGCCGGCCAACACGCCGGACCCCGCGGCGACGCCGCTCACGTTGCATTTTGCCGATGACGCGCACATCAAGCGGGCGCGGGTGTTCATCGACAACAATCCCTCACCGCTCGTCGCGACGTTCGAATTCGGCGATACACCGGTGACGCAAATCGATCTGCATGTGCGCGTCGATCGGTTCACCTCCGTGCGCGTCGTGGCCGAGAAAGCCGGCGGCGGACTCGAGATGCGCAGCACCTGGGTGAAAGCGAGCGGAGGGTGCTCGGCCCCGCCGAGCGCAGCGGCGGGCGGGGTGCTCGGCGAAATCCGCTTGCGTCCCGGCGAGAATGCCAAGTCGCTCCTCGTCAGCATCCATCATCCCAACAGTTCCGGCTTTCAAATCGATCCACGTACCGGCGACAACATTCCCGCGCACTACATTTCGCACGTGCGCATCGAGGCGGGCGGGCGCACGCTGCTCGATGCCGAAACCGGCATTTCGGTGAGCGAAAATCCGACCTTGCGCATCGCTTCCGATCAGGCCCTACCGGCACCTGTGACGGTGGATGCCGTCGACTCGGTCACGCAGGCGCATTTCACCGCGAGTACTGCAAGCGCCCGCACCGCCGCGGCGCAAGTCCCCGCGCCGGCGAATGGCCGGAACTAACCCGGATCTCGCGCGCGGACGATGATCGTCCTGCGTCCTCGAGCGCGGCGCCGCTTCGCGACGCTACTGTCCGTGCCGCTGTTTGCCGTGCCACTACTG
>Ga0302308_10004503_pt1 | contig 10940 bp, 11 predicted proteins | sample III_Palsa_E3_3_FD_200531 | JGI IMG/M metagenome (GOLD analysis project Ga0302308, IMG submission 200531) | Peat permafrost microbial communities from Stordalen Mire near Abisko, Sweden - III_Palsa_E3_3 | ecosystem: Environmental > Terrestrial > Soil > Palsa > Peat permafrost | place: Sweden... | reverse complement strand
GCGGGATTGCCGTCTTGTCTTCCCTCCAATCGGAATGAAGTCGATGCCCGCCTATGAGCCATCTTCCAAAAGATCCACTAACTTACTTGTCTGCCACTCAACGGATCATCCGGTAAGTGATGTAGGATTTCGGTGCATTCCGCGTCGCGTTGAATCACTATCAAACTGACGTCGTCGCAAAGCGGACTGCCGTTCGCGAAGTCCTGCAAGGTTGCGAGGAGCATCATGAGCGTGGCCTGAGCGGATGGCGATTCGGACTGTCGCAAAGCCTCTAGCATCCGATCCAACCCAAACTCTTCGTCGGAGGTGTTGCGGCATTCGAGTACACCATCGGAGTACGTGACCAGCGTGTCGCCGGATTCGAGAATCAGTTCGCCCGAGTCGAACTCCGCACCTTCGATAGCACCCAACAGTGGGCCGCCTCTCTCAAGTAACTCAGCCCGCCCATTGGCGCGAAGCAATATCGGCGGAAAATGGCCGGCATTGCAGTAGGTCAGTTTTCCATGATGGCAATCAATCTGTGCGAAAAATGCCGTTACGAACGGCGCAACTGGCCGCAGATAGCAGAGGTGGCGATTGATCTCCGAGGCGATCTTTGCCGGGTCAGAATCTGGGCGGCCGTAACTTTGCAAAAGCCCTGCCAAATTGGTGAACCACATTCCAGCCGCAACGCCTTTACCGGCAATGTCTCCATGCCCCACAAGAACCTTCGAACCGTTTTGCAAGAACGTCGTGAAATCCCCGGCGAGAAATCGCGCCGCGAAGACCTCGCTTGCGAACTGTAAATTGCCGTGGCGCAACTCATGCGGGCCGCTTAGTTTGCGCTGGATCTGTGCGGCCTCGAAAAGCTGGGCGTGGAGATCGAGTCGCTCTCGCCCGAGCGAGTCCACCTCGTCCTGCAGTGACACACTCGATAGTGGAGGCGGCATTAACGACATGATCGAGGGTTGACGCGTGCTGTAATCTCGGAGCTCGCCGTTGGTTCGCAACTTACCCTCACTTTTTGGTAGTGCTCTCCTGTTGCTCATCATCGACCTCTTTTCGATTCTGATCTTGGCTCTAACCGACGAACCGATAACCAGTTCCGTGCACTGTGAGGAAGTATTGTGGTTGCTCGGGATCGGGCTCAAGTTTTTGGCGCAGACGTACCAGGTGCGTATCCACCGTACGGGTCGTTGGGTAATTCGTGTATCCCCAGACATCTTCCAGAAGACGATCACGACTCAGCGTCTCGCCGGAATGACAGATGAAATACTTCAACAGCTCGAACTCCGTCGAGGAAACCTCGAGAGCCTTGCCTGACCTGAGCACTCGACGACGACGCAGATCGACGTCCACGTTGCCAAAGGAGTGTTGATCCTTATCTTTGGGAACGACTGACGTACGTCGCAACACCGCCTTCACTCGCGACAGCAACTCCCGGATTGAAAACGGCTTGGTCACATAGTCGTCCGCGCCGAGTTCGAGGCCCACCACCTTGTCTAGTTCCTGACCGCGGGCAGTCAGCATGATAATCGGGATGGAACCGCGTTGAGTACGTAACTGCTTGCATACCTCCAGTCCGCTCATCCGAGGCATCATCACATCCAGCACCACAAGATCGGGAGACTCTTCCAGCGCTCGCCGCAGCCCTTCGATCCCATCGCCCGCCGTGATTACTTCATAGCCTTCAAACTCGAAATTGTCTCGAAGTCCGGTCACCATCATGGGCTCATCCTCCACCACGAGAATTCTCGCCGGCCTCGGGACTTCAATTACCTTTGTCTTCCCTTGCTGTTTCATGCCGATATCCCTTTCGCCTGCTGAACCTCTGCAGTCTGCACCGGTAAAGTAATGATGAACCTGCTGCCTTGACCGAGCTCGCTCTCAACCGCAACTTCACCTCCATGAGCCTGCACGATGTGGCGCACCAGAGACAGCCCTAGTCCGCTTCCCTTGGTGTTATGCACCAGTGGATCGCCCACTCGATAGAACTTCTCAAAGATTTTTAGCTGTTCTTTCTCGGGAATGCCGATTCCGTGATCGACGACCTCAAGGCTAACGCCGCCATTGTGACGGTACAGATGGACGCCAAGATATTTCTCTGACGCTGAGTACTTCACTGCGTTGTTCACCAGATTCAGCAGTGTGCGCGCAATCGCTTCGCGATCCATCCACAGTTGTGGCAGATCGTTGTCGATCTTCTCTTCGAACTGGAACCCGTTCTGCTCGATTTCAAAACGATAAGATTCCAGCGTGCTCCGCACCAAATCAGCTACATCGGTTTCGCGGAAGCTGTATTCTTTCTTGCCTGACTCGATACGCGAAAAGTCCAAAATATTATTGATCAGCGAAGTCAACCGCTCACTCTCTTTGCGAATGATCTCGTAATATTCTTGATGTTTTCCCGGGTTGGAGATGCGTCCCAGTTCCAGCGTCTCTGCGTAAAGCCGGATGAGCGCCAGAGGGGTTCTCAGCTCGTGCGAGACGTTAGAGACAAAATCGGATTTCAACTTCGCCACTGCAAGTTCGCGGGCGACGTTTCGATAGGCGAATAGCATACCTATACCCATAAGCAGCGAAAGCGCTCCGAAAACAAGGAAGGTCGTCCGCACAAAGTGATTACTGATGTTCGCAATCGTAGTCCCGCGCAGCTTAGCTCCCAGGATCATTCCAGGGAAGACACCGTCAAAATTACGCTCTACTTCAGGCGAACCTCCATCCCAGCAAGCCGAAGCAGCGAAAGGAGTGTGGTCCTTCGAAGTCCGCACCATGATCGTTGTTTGAGGATGGGATGTATCTTTTTGGTCCTGATTTGGCAGCACTTCGTTCAGTGCTTGCGGAAAAAACTTGTCCCTCAGATAGTCGGTATCGTAGACATACCCTGCCAGAGCGGGGTGCTCGGCAGTCGAACCGCGTGGGATGAAAAGCACCCAGGACTGGTACTGCAATTTGTCACCCATGGTTACCAAATTGCCGTCAAGGGAGACGCGCCGCCCTTCCGTCGCCTCTATCTTCTTCAGTTTGGCGATTTGGTCGTTGGAGTCCAGATCAAACCAACCTCCGATCATGGATGAGAACTTCTTGCCTTCGTCAACAAATTCAGGATCGCTCATCCGATCAGGTTGAGATTGACTCTCAAGGTGGCCTTTCCCTGTCCACAGAAATGCATGTGCAATGTCTCTGTGTGATGCCAGGAAAGCCTCGAGTTGGTCGCCTTGGTTCGCATCGGGAAATTTCGACCTGGCTTCCTCCGCGATCTCATAAGCGCGCGCATTAATCTGCTTTTCGGCGATAGCTAAGACCTGTTGAAAATCCCGCTGAAAGACGGCCTCGATCGCTTTTTCACGCTGTATGCTCCTGAGGTGCCATACACTGTCCACGATGAGCGCGGCCGCAGGCAGCATAACTCCCAGCATGAACACCAGCATGCGTGGGCGCTCGGACCAACGTCGAACTAGAAACTTCAACATAAGTACTCTTTCGGAGAGGTGCCCCATTTCCATCGACTTGAAGAATAAGCGAGGAAACTAGTCGATATGTCACAACGACGCAACAAATTGCAAAAAGTTGTGAACTTATAGAATCTTCGAAAAAGACCGTCGGGCAAGATGGTTTCTTCACCTAAGTCATTGGTTAGAGGTACTTAGAGCGGATCAGGCGGATCACACCTCTTCCATATCGTAGGGTAGTCCGTGCTATGGAACTAATCAATCCCGCAGATCATCGCGGGGCGCAAAGTGGGGCTCTGGTGCAAACCGCATGCTAGGACCGGTTAGAGTAGTGGATTGAGGACCTGAGGACCGGTAGATGGGCGAGTTTAAGGGGATGAAGGAGCTGCTTGCTGGGCGACATTTTGATCGCCGATCATCGTCCTGTACGTGCACTGGTATCTACGCTACCAGCTCAGCCTCCGTGATCGAGTTGAGATGATGGCTCATGCGCCCGCAACAACTTGAAACTATTGCGGCACGACCGTCGCGTAATCCGAGGACTTGATAAACATTGCGGTGAATCAGTGGAGCTCCAGCAGTTCGTTCAGGGCTATCTCCCTCGATAATCAGAAGTTTTGATAGTCCGGCAGAAGCTGAGCTGTGTGCTAGCGAGACCTTCTTCCGCAACCGCACATCCTACTGCGCCAGATGTTCTCCACTTATCGCACAAATGCTTTCAACAACGGCGGCAGAAGTATCAAAGGACATCTCGGCGATGCCGATGGCAGAACAACACCTCAACGCATTTTGCGAAGCCATGGAAGAAGCAGGCTACTAGCCCCTGACTTTCCTACCTTAAAAGGAGCAGCAAATGTTTGAAGCCTACAGAATCCGTCCCGTCCTTGAATGGGAGGGTAGCGATGAGACCCGGAAGTTCGAAGCCTTCACCTCCCTCGGTCAAGCAATCGAAGCTAAAGCAATCACGATGCGCCGGGAGCCCAATCCTCACATGGAGCCTCGTATCTTCTGGACTCTCTACGGAGTGAACCCGGTGCTCCATGGCGTACGGACCGAAGATGCCATTGCAGACCTCGACAGCTAAGCTGCCGCAATCGAACTCCTAGGAAAGTTAATCGGCAACTTTCCTAACGATCCCGACACGACCGCAACCGGATATTTCACACTCGAAGGACGATGGCCACGTTCGCAGGCAACGAGCGCCTCCAACGCCATCGATGTGACGCTCGAACTCAGGATCGATCTAATGCTCCTACGGAAGCAAAAGCGCCCGCTCATCGGAATCCCTGAGGGAGCCGAAGTCTCCGCCGCTCAGGAAACGCCGCCGAAGGCATGCTGATATACTCGACCACGTTCAGGACTCCATCCTCAATCAAGGCCTCGCCAGCGAAGAGGACATCTTTCCGCGGCTGCCCCAGCTCTTCGAAGCCGCATAGACGTGAATGTAGGAAGGCCCGATCATCGAGATGGCGGGCCTTCCTTCAAAGAGACTGAACGCTTCTATCGGTGACCACCACCGCCGTGAACTGCACCGCCACCACGCTGCGCTCCGGCCGTGTGTTCGCCACCGCCATCATGCCCGGCATTGCCTACGTGACCTTGTCCGTCCCGCGCTTCGTTAGCGTGGAAGTGGTTGAACGCCTGATCCCCACGCGCTGGTGTTGGTCCAGCGTAGCCGTGCCGGGGATCGTAGCGGTTGTCTACGTGACCATAGAAGCCATGACTACCATGAAACCAAGGGCCAGCCCCGATGAACACCCCGCTACTGAACCAATCTGGTCCATAGTAGCCGTAGGGAGAACAGCTATAGGGAGCATAGTCGTAATAGCCATAGGGACACCCGGGTGCGGGTCCTATGTTGACGCTGATCTGAGCTAGTGCTGCCGGAGCACTGACGAGTAAGAGACCAACGGCGAGACTAAGTGAAGTGATGAATCTGGAAGCGTGCATAGTTTTACAACCTCACGTAGCAGCTACTCCATACAGGATGGAGTTAGTCTTTATTGATTGGACTGTGATGAATAGAGACGCAGTAAACGAGCCTATCAGCTCCTGCCTCTTGTCGTGAGAATCAGGATAGTATCCTGATTCGCCCTATCGACGGTGATGGTAGTGCCTGTGATGACGCCGGTGATGGTCTCCGACCTTTACGACCACTTGCGCCGAAGCTGGTATAACCGCCCCCGCAAACACAACAAACACAATGACAGCCATCAATAACCGCGTGAACTTAGTTTTCACAAGAGGCCTAACGAGACACTTTCTTAATGATAGGATGCCGTCCGGCTGTTTTCAGTTGTAGATGGCGCTCATCTATCTCATTGGCTCGCTTCATCTTCCGTCCGTCGATCCACGCTGCTTCGCTCCCGCCATACGCCAGATACCCGACGGAAGACTCTGTTCTTGAATGCCCGGCAGATAGTGGAGTGCTGAACACAAGTTGATCTAAAAGCTAAAGATTGCGGACGTAAAGATGTAGCGGTTGCCCGGAAGAGGATTGGCATATGCCCCAGTCGCAAGAGATTGCGATCTGCCGAAAAGTGGTGAGAGCAGTGTGCCGTTTGGCGGCGCCAGATTCACAATATTGAAGAGGTTGATCGCGCCAGCGATCAACGTAAGGCTATACTTACGTTTCGCAGTAGCCTCCAATTTGCCACTGACGCCGCCGCCGGAAGTTACGATGCCACGACCTCCACCTATCCCAGGACTTGGCGCTTCTCCTCCAATTTTCGGCCCAATTCCAATGACCTTGCTCACTCGAAAAGAAAAGCTCACATTGGCAGGTCCAGTGCCAGGCCCGAAGGGACAATCTTTTCTCCCTTGCCTACAGGGTTGGAATCGAGACAGCCATATTGAGTAGAAACGGCATCCGCAGCGCCGCAGGTTCCATACGTTGGACGCGCATTGAACTGATTGTTCCCATCGTCACGTTGTAAGGAGTCCCGGACTGAGCGAATAATATCGGAGCGAAGGTTATCGCATAGGGCGCAGAGAAGGTTCCCAAGAGCTGAAGGCTCTGGTTAATATCAAAGTTCGGACGGCCGAAATCCAGACTGGGATCGTGAGCGATCGAAGGGAAGGATGTAACCCCTTGAGTATCACTCCTCGCTTCGTTGAATGTGTAGGAGCTATGCAGCGACATACGTTCAAATTGCGCGTTGGTTGTCAGAATCAGTTGATTCTGTTTATAAATGCCTCCAGATTGGAATTGGTAGTTGTAGGTAGAAGGCGTGGAGCCAACCACGGTATAGGTGGAAGGATCAAAACTCGGCGCAGTTACGTTGTTGGTGAAATACTGATGAATGCCCCTGGTAAACAGATAGGTGACATTGAACGTAAGATTTTTGCCAACCTTCTGATCGACTCCGATCCCACCCTGCATATCGAGAGCCGCGTGAAAGTGACGATCGATACTGTAGAAATATGGGATCGAACCGGTGGCATTCGTAGCACTTCCAGTTGGTCCTGTTACATTCGGGTTATAGAAATTCGGGTTGTCAATCACATAGCTCTGCTGATTGATACCATTCTCCTGGATGGCTTGAATAATATAGGGCGTTGCAGTCGTCGCATTCGTCCCTGAGCCCGACGAAGCGAATGGATTGGCTACGGTGAACCGGTTATAAAACCAGCCATAGCCAGCACGCAGTACAGTTTTCGCTGGCGTATTTCCGGGATGCTCCGGGGCCCACGCGAATGCGATCCGCGGTGCCCAATCAGCATGATCATGGATGCGATTCTGCCCCTCGAAACGAAGACCATAGCTGAGGGTAAAGTTGGACTTCCAGCGCCAATCATCCCGGAAGAAAAGAGCGCCATCGAATACAAGTGCCCGTGCAAGCGGATTGCTAATCACTGTTGCTTGATATTGTGCTGGGGTCTTTGCAAGATATTGGGCGACAGAATTGAAAAGGTAATAACCATTGGTTCCGGTATTGGCATAGTTGGCATCTCGATAAGCACGGAGCCGCGTTTCGAAACGCATGGCGTGATACCCAGTAGTTTCAGTCGAGACATTTTGAAATTCAAAAATATCCTGATGGTCCTGTATGACTCCCTGATTGTTGCCTCCAGTCGTAAAGGCACCTTGAACGGTCACAGTTGGCGTGAAATAGGACGGCGTCTGATTGTTGCGGATCCGCCGCCATTGAAAACGCGTTTCATTGAGCAGGTGTGCATTCACCACTACGGTATCAGCTGCTTGAAAAGTGTTCTCCCGATTAGCTGTCTTGTATGCCTGTTCGGGAAGATTCAAAGCTGAGACACCAGCGCCTGTTTGCACAGTCCGAAAATAAAATCCCTGAGGATCAGGGTATTGTTACCGCCGGCCTGAAGATCAAGCCCAGAATGAATGTTGGTGAGTGATGACGGATTGGGCACCGCCTCACTGACGATGTATCGTCAGGATTCACGACATTGACGATGCTCTGGGCTTGCAGGTCGTACCGTAGCACATCGAGAAAATACGAAGCGTTCTTTGTCAAGGGTCCACTCACATTCCCGTCGAAAAACGTCATGTAGTAACTCGGTTGCTGCAAAACCAGAGGATTGGAAGTATTCAATGCAGAGTCGCTGGCATTTGCAAGAAACGAAGATGAAATTTGTTGGTGCCAGGCTTGGTGAAAATCTGGATTCTTCCATAGCCGAGCCGATCAAACTCCGCTGAGAAAGGATTTTGGTTGATGTGAATCTCCCGAATCGAAGACTTGGGAGGAATCTGGCCACGGCTAAAGCCGTCGACATAAATCTGGCCGCCGTTTGGTCCAGCCGCGGGTCCGGCCAGCGCCTGTAGCTGATTTGCCAGTTCATTGAGATCATCCGAAAGTGCATCCAGGTCTGCCCCTTTGATAACCATTGCGCTCGCATTCTCATCCGGGCTCACGCTTACTCCGCTGTTCTCGTCTGAAACAGAGATGTTTTGCTGCTCCACCTTGATAGTGAGCGAAATGCTGAGATCGACGGCTTGCCCTGAACGGACCAGCACCTCTGTCTTCGAATATGTAGCAAATCCGGCAGCATCAACAGTGAGCGTATAGGTCCCCGAGTCACGGATTTGAAACTGAAATTTCCATCCTTGCCCGACTGGGTTTCACTACTGCTGCTGCCCTGCGTGAAAACAACAGTAGCGTCCGGCACCCGTGCGCCGGTCGGGTCCATCACTCGACCATGAATGCTCCCGATCGCTTGCGCCTGTGCGCACTGAATGCGAAACCGAGCACGAATCCAATGACAAGCAGCAACTTCGACATCTGCCGCACAACGTTGAGTTCTGGCGAGATCATTTCGTACTCCTTTTAGGCGCAGTTCACCTGACGCCGGATTCAAGGAATCTGGCGGGGAATAGGGATGGGATTTGGGCTGACTATTGGGGCGTAGGTGGAGAGGTATTATCCGGCGGCCCCAAGTTTCCTCGCTCCGGACCTGATGGTACTCCGGAGTTTGCCCACCACGGGCCTGGTTGTCGCCGTAAGCCGTGTGGCGGAGCCGGAGGTGTTGCCGAGTTCGAGGATGCAGGTGGTTGAATATTATGATTGGCCGGAAGAGCGCCAATGTTATTTCCGTTGGCTTGATGAACGTGGAGCTCAATCAAATTCTGGACAGTGGCGTTCGGATATTGCTGCTTCACCGTCTTCGCATCCTCGAGAGTGACTCCCAGGGCACGAAGAGCCTGTAATTTGCCCGGAGGAATCAAATCGAATCCCGCGGTCTTCATGCCGGAGATGAATTCTGGAGTGATGTCGAAGATTCGCAAGCCAAGTAACTGGGCGAAGCCGCGTGGCTCAAGTCCAGCGGCGCGAATTGCCGTGAGATATTGCCCAGTGACGTTTTCCCTTTTCAGCTCCAGAAGAAGACCGGTGGACGGGATACCAAAACCGAGGCCTGCCATTTCCTGAGCGTAAGAAGGCGTAATTCCTGCCTTCTCCATAATGGCGTAATTATCCAGATCGACGTCGTATCCAGCCGCACGCATCTGCTTTGCATAGTCGAGATTGTCAGAGGTCGATTTTGCAATCTGTGCTTGCGCCGGATTCAAAGTCGCAGGTTTGCCCGCCACCGATGCGCTGTGTGTGGACTGTAGAGCCAGATGTGTTGTTGCACGCGCGATTACTGTAGGCATCGCCAGAATCTGTTTCACCGGAAGAGGCTGTGCGGCGACGGCTCCCATCTTTGGCAGCGGACTCAAGAGAAGGAAGAGGCTGGTGCATGCTGCAATCAGGGACAGGGGACGCAGATCCGCAGACGGTGGCTGAGGAACGGTTTCGCCAAGAATCCGTAGAATGCGGGAATGGAACGTGGCATGGGATTGGTGGCCGTCGAGGGCCATCGCCAGACTTTGCCCTGTGGCACGTTGATCTTCCAACCGAAAAAGAGCTGTTGCGTAGACGAGCGGATCGGGGCATGTCGCGATAGCGATGTCATCGCAGCACAGCTTCCGCTGCTCCCTGAGTCTTTTTCCAAGCCACCAGACTGCGGGATGGAAAAAGAACAATGTCTCTGCCAGCGTCTGGACAAGATTCCAGAAGTAATCGGCGCGGCGCACATGCGCCAATTTATGCGCGAAGATCGCCTCTAATTGCTCGGGGCTAAGGGCAAGCAGAGTTGACGCAGGTAACAGAACCAGTGTTTGCAGAAAGCCGATCGTCATTGGGCCAGGAATCAACTCTGAGATACGCAACTCTGGCAGCCGTGCAATTCCGAGCGTGGTGCAAACCCTTTCAAAACTCGCCTGGATTGCTTCAGGGGCTCTCTCCGTGGTAACCCGGCGCAGGCGTTGCAACCACAGCCAGCCGCCAAGAGAGCGCATGGAAAGCCCAATCACGCCCAGCACCCACATTCCATCGAGCCACGACAGGAGAGTCGTCCAATGGGGAGCAGCAGACGCATTCGCCAGCAGCGCAGCCCCGGAGATGGTGCCTTTGACGGGAGTGGTGGCCGCTGAAGCAGCGGAGGTCTCGAAGGGGAGAACTGAGGTGATGGGATTGCTTAGCGTCTCATACCCTAACGTTCCTGCGAAAGCGAGAAACATCAGGGAGAGCGTTGCCAGCGCAAAGAGGTAACGAGTTTGGCTGCGTGTATTCCTGAGCCTCGAATCCGCCAGAAGATAAAGCGCAACGATGGCCGCTGCTTCCCAGCAGAAATGGATCAAGGTCCATCCGAGGGCCTGCAAAGTACTGTTCATCGCTTGCCGCCCCTCCTTTCAAGTATCTTTCGCACGTCCTCCAGCTCTTGTGCGCTTGGCGACTGCATAGAGAGGGCGTGCATGGCGAGCTGTGTGGATGAGCTGCGAAGAGCCGCTTACTGAGGTCGCGCAACATTTGGCTCTGCGTCTCTTGCTGGCTCACGGTTGCCCGGTACATGTGCGCTTTTCCAGATTCCGTCCGCTGCACCAGCCCCTTTTCCGTCATCCGCTGGAACATCTTCAAGACTGTGGTGTAACCTAGTGCGCGTTCATGGCCAATCTCTTAATGGACCTCTCGCACGGTTGCAGTGCCCTTGCTCCACAGCACC
>Ga0302308_10004495_pt1 | contig 10951 bp, 8 predicted proteins | sample III_Palsa_E3_3_FD_200531 | JGI IMG/M metagenome (GOLD analysis project Ga0302308, IMG submission 200531) | Peat permafrost microbial communities from Stordalen Mire near Abisko, Sweden - III_Palsa_E3_3 | ecosystem: Environmental > Terrestrial > Soil > Palsa > Peat permafrost | place: Sweden... | reverse complement strand
GAACCCGCTATACACCGGGCTGGACATATTAAGCGCCGAGGTCGACGTCGGCGAGTTCGCGCTGGGATTCGTACCAAAGACCGAGAAGTTCGGGTCGCGCGCGTTTTCATATGACACGCCGAGCGCCAGCGGACCATTGTCGTAGCCCGCGCCAACGGCATATATCTGGTCCTGCGTGAATTCACCCGCCTTGCCACCGAAGCTGTAGAAGCCGCCGAAGCTCAGGCCGCCATAGTTGGGGCTGGCGTACTTGATCGAGTTGTTGATCCGGTTGGTGTTGTCGAGGTTGTCCATGTCGCCCGGATGCGAGCCGTATATGCTGCCCCACTCTTTCAGCGTCACCAGCTTTTCGGCGTTGCCCGACTCGAAGCTGCCGACATAGTCGCCGAGCAAGTCGTATTGGCGCCCGAGCGTCACCGTGCCCATGGAACTCGCCAGCCCCACGTAAGCCTTGCGGCCGAACTCCGCACCGCCCTGGCCGAGCGTGCCGTTGTCGATGTTGAAGCCGCCTTCCAGGCGGAAGATGGCCTTCAACCCGCCGCCCAGGTCCTCCGAGCCGATCAAGCCCCAACGATCGCCCTGCAGGTTGCCGGAACCCAATTCGTACTGGCGGCTACCCTTTGAATTCGAATTGAACACGAAGCCATTGTCGAGGAGCCCGTAGAGAGTCACCGAACTTTGAGCGTGTGCAACGCCGTACACCGACATGCACGCGGCAATTCCCAGGATTTGTTTCTTCATCGCCCCACCCCAAAGATATCGTGAAATAGATAAAACACCGTGAAAACCAGGTCCTATAAGCAGGATTGCGAAGGATCGTAAGTGCGCAATTTTTGCTAAGTAAGACCAGTTTTCAAGATCACGATCGATATTGAAGATCATCATTTCGCAGACAGCGCGTGTGTGCCTGGCGCGACGGGCAACGCCCGGTGCGCGCGCGAACCGTTGTCCATAGATGATTTCCCGGGTGATCGGCTAACTCGATACCGATCACCTGGAACGTTCTTCTCAATCGAAATTTGGACTTATACGATCGCCTTCGAGGAGTGTCGGCGGGTGTGATGTTTTTGCGGAGGCGCATCCTAGTAATGCATGCTCGACCAAGGAGAGCGGTGGACGCTCGAGCGCTTGGCGACACAGTGGGAAAGCAACTAGATTCAGCACCCTCCCAAGTAAGACGAAGGGTTGTTGTTGAGCACGATCGTGAAGCGGGCATAGTCAATGACGCGATCAACTTCCAGCGCTCCGCCGAGGCCGACGGCGATCGCGTTTGCGATATATAGCCCGAGGCCAAGTCCCGTTTTGTTCCGAGGGTTCCTCGACGACGACACATTGAAGGGACTGGTCATAGGCCCGGGCGTGAACGAAGCGCCTGCCGGGATTCGATTCGTTATCGCGATACGCCATTGAGCGCCGGGGCGGCTCGCGCTTACGTGGATCGGAAAGCGCATATCGCCGTGATGCCGGGCATTGCTCAGCAAGTTCGAGACAGCCTGTACAAGACGGTCTCCATCCACCAGGCACTCCCCTAGATCGCCGATCTCCACGGTCATCTCGACCCCAGGGTGGGCTTGTTGCGCCCGTTCGAATGTCGCATACAAGAGGGGCGCAAGCGTTATTTGGCGAATTTCCATAGCCAGGCCCACACCCGTACGCAAGCGGCTTACGTCCAGGATGTAGGCGATCAATGACTGCATGCGCTGAGACGAGTATTCAATGCGTTTGACGCCATCCGCGTTTGAAACAAGCCCCCGCCCCATCAGCGTGACAACCATATCGATGGCCTGAAGGGGATCGCGCAAGTCGTGCCCCATGATGGCCAGTAAAGCAGCTCGTTCGTGCTCGGCTACCCGGATGTGATCAAGCGCCACCTCCTGCAAGATCGCTTTCAGTTCCCGAGCTGCAAACCGGTCGGTCGCGTCCCAAGCCCTACTGCTGCCGCGCACGGTCTCTTTCCAGACCTCAAACGATTTTCGTGGCCTCAGGTGCTGACCATTCGGGCCGGTTGCCGTGATCTTGTCTGGCTGTCCCGCCCAATGGACCGTTTCAACGAGTTCGGCGCGCCACCAGATGATCGTGATCGCGGGCGTGCCGCTCAATTGGATCGCGAGAATGCCCGAGGCGTGGTTGATCTCCGTGAGTAACCCGTCGAGTTCCGGCACGTCTCGCGAAATGGAGTCGGTCACCAGCAAGTCCTGATGGTGATCGCTCATGTAGTCGGCCACCTTGATGGCGGCCGCGCGATCGAGGTTGGCCGGAAACGATCCCACCCGCTGGTCCATCAGGACCGACAGCGCGTCGCACCCGATCAGCTTACGCATTGCGTCGTTCGCGGCCAGTAGTCCCGCCGTTGCGTCTTCCGATGCGGCCAGCGCGTTGGCAACCTGACCACGCAGATCTTCAATGCGACGCTCGGCCATTGCTCGTTGCGACAGTTCGTTGCGCTCGACGGTGATGGACAGCACTTGGGCCAGGACGGTACAGGACACGCGAACCGCATGAGGAACCGACAACGGTTCCATGTGATGACACGCAATCAGGCCCCACAGGTTGCCATCGACCACGATGGAAACGCTCATTGAGGCCGCGACGCCCATGTTCTTCAAGTATTCAATGTGAATGGGCGAGACGCTGCGCAAAGTCGAATAGGTCAGGTCGAGCGGCTTACCGTTTGCCGGCACGATAGCGGGTTCGATTGGAACCGGCGCCTCCTGGACATTTGCAATGTGCCGAATGGCATTGAGGACGTAGAGGCGTCGCGCCTGTGCAGGAATATCTCCCGCCGGATAACGCAGATGAAGGTAGGGGGCTAACGGGGCACGCCTGGACTCTGCGCTCACGCTGCCACTGCCATCGGGCAGGAATTGATACGCCATGACACGATCAAACCCGGTAAGCGTCCGTATGGCGTCAGTCGCCACTTGCAGCAGTTGCCCTGAAGAGGAGCTTGCACTGCGCTGCAGTTGCCGGATGCTTTGCTGCACCAGGTTGGCGTAATGCGTGATCGGCGGGGCGTTTAACGGTTTCTCTTCCCACTCGGCAAGCAGCACACCATCGGACCAATGCATGACAAGGTCGAAACGACGGTGACCCGCTCCGAAACATTGCACACCCTCCTCGAGTAACGCGGGATTTTCCAGTCCACGGGCAATTGCATCTCTCGCGCTTTGGTCAAAATGTGCATCGGTCATCTTCATGCCGAGGCCTGGCACGTGTCCAAGTAAAGACGTTGCGTTTGCAGAGCGGGCGACGGTCAGTCCCGCTCGATCGAATGCCACCAATGCGCCATGCGCCTGGATCAGGCCGAGCGCATGAATGGGCTCGGCATCGCAGTTTTCAATCGTTGATTGCATGGCAGAGCCGTGCGGCCTCGCGTGGGAATGGGATGGGAGCGGTTGTGCAAACGCCACTTGCGTAGCGGTGCGATGGCGGGGTGCGGTGAAATGGGGGCTTGCTTCTTATTCTCTTTTGTAAGGAACGGCCCCGGTCTGAGTCTCCCCCTATAGATGCAACATAGCAACCTTTCATTCGTCATGATGCTCCGCAACGGGAATTCCCGGCGCGGAGCCTCCTAAGTGATTTAGTGCGTTCAATGCGGCGCGACTGCCCATGGAGACCTCAAGAAAATCGAGCCTGGTCGGAAACGGTCATGGCGGCATCGCGGCAACGGGTGACCGGCCGAGCGCAAGGCCGGGAAGCTGACTGCAATACCCGTTTCATTCAAGAGAGTTTATCTAACGCGATTACCTAATTTATATGGTTTGTTAGCCAATCATAAGGTAGATATGCTGCCTGGAGCAGCTCCGATTCCAGCGTTGGCAGTCATCCAATGGGCTAGCGGACTCAATGACATCCTCGATGTTTGCTTACACCTCCTGCTGATTAATGGCGCTTCTCGGCGCGATGTCCAATCTCCCACACCCTTTCCGGCCCCGAAACGCATGATCAGCTTTACTGGCGGTCTCGTCCTCTTTGCCGCCCTGCTCCACGCAAGCTGGAACGCGATGCTGCACGGCAACCACGACCGCTTGCTGTCGATGACGTGGATGAGCGTCGCCATCGCGGCGGTCTCCACGGTCGTGATTCTCTTCACACCGTGGCCGGCCAGCAAGGCCTGGCCGTACATCGTCACATCGGGCCTCGTGCATATTGTCTACAACGTGACCCTCGTGCGGTCGTATCGCCGCAGCGATCTGGCGCAGGCGTATCCAATCGCGCGCGGCTCGTCGCCGCTGCTCGTCACGCTTGGCGCGGCGTTCTTCGCGCATGAGGCGATCGGGCCCTTGCACGCTCTTGGTATCACGATGATATCGGGCGGCATCATCGCAATCGCGCTGCAGGGGCGTCACGTGTCGCGCGCGAGTGTGCTGGCCGCACTCACGACCGGCGCAACGATCGCGCTCTATACCGTGATCGACGGCATCGGCGTGCGGTTATCCGGCGGCCAGGCGCTCGCCTATACCGCGTGGATGTTCCTGTTCTACTGGCTCATGCCGGTGCTGTTCGTCGCGAAGCGGGGGCTTGCGGCGCTGTGGACACCGGCACGGACGGCGCCCATGGCGCTCGGCTCGTCGCTCGTCGGCGGCCTGGTGTCCATCGCGGCGTATGGGATCGTGATCTGGGCGTTGCAGTCGGGCGCGATGGGCGCGGTGTCGGCGTTGCGCGAGACCAGCGTGGTGTTCGCGGTGCTAATCGGGCGGGTGTTTCTGCGGGAAGCGGTCAGTGCAAAGCGCTGGCTCGCGTGCGTGGTCGTCGCGGCCGGGGCGGTTTGTCTGGGGCTTTGACCCCGCGGGCTCTCGATCTGCACCCAACACGCGCTGCTTGGCGCGCAACAGTCGATGCGCTAGCGCTGTCTTGAGTTTTTTACTCCTTGTTTACTCCTTGTGTGACCCGTTTGAGTCATTCACAAAGCCGAACAAATGGACGTTCACATGGCGATTTATAAAGAGTGCTATCAAGTCACTCAATTGCAGTATCAAGAGGAATACTCATGAATGAAACGAGGGCTTGTCGAGCACACGTTCCGTACCGCGTTTGCCGGTGCGACCGCTACAGCGCGTTCCAACTGCCTCAGACATCCGCCGCCGTTTTCGTGCCTTGAAAAACCGTTAACCACGAAAAACGCTTAATCTAAGCAGATATTCGCATTGGGCATGATTTTCCCGCGCAGGCGGATGACAAATGACCGCTCGCCGGTCCTGAACCCTGTGCAACCTTCATAGGAGATTGCTTCATCATGGAATATCGTCAACTCGGCCGGTCCGGCCTCAAGGTGTCGACCATCACACTCGGCACCATGACGATGGGCGGCAAGGGCAAATTTGCGAGCGTCGGCGAAGTCGGTCTTGACGACGCGCGGCGGCAGATTGACATGTGCATCGACGCGGGCGTCAACCTGATCGATACGGCGGATGTCTATTCGAATGGCGCGTCGGAGGAAATCGTCGGCGAGGCGCTCGGCGGAAAACGCAAGGGCGGCGTGCTGATCGCCACCAAGGCACGCTTTCCGATGGGCGACGGCCCGAATGATCGCGGCCTGTCGCGGCACCATTTGATCCAGGCTTGCGAGGCGAGCCTGCGACGCCTCAAGACCGATGTGATTGACCTCTACCAGGTTCATCAATGGGATGGGCTCACGCCGCTCGAAGAAACGCTCGAGGCGCTCGACCTGCTGGTCCGGCACGGCAAGATCCGGTACGTCGGCTGCTCGAACTACTCGGGCTGGCACCTGATGAAAGCGTTGCACGTGAGCGGACGCGATCATCTGCCGCGCTTTGTGAGCCAGCAGATCCACTACACGCTCGAAGCACGCGAAGCGGAGTATGAGCTCGCGCCAATCGCGCTTGATCAGGGACTTGGCATTCTGGTCTGGAGTCCGCTGGCAGGCGGCTTGCTGTCAGGCAAGCACCGCCGCGACGCGACGCCCGAAGGCACGCGACAGCTCGCCGGATGGACCGAGCCGCCGATCCGCGACGAGCAACGACTCTGGTCGATCGTCGACGTACTCGTCGAGATCGCAGGCGAGCACAAGGTCTCGGCCGCACAGGTTGCGCTTGCGTGGACGCTTGGGCGGCCCGCCGTCGCCTCGGTGATCATCGGCGGACGCAACGAGGCGCAACTGCGGGACAACCTTGGAGCAGCGAACCTCACGCTAAGCGCCGACCAGCGCGCGCGGCTCGACAAGGTAAGCGCGCCGCCCCTGCTCTACCCGTACTGGCACCAGGTGCAGACCGCACACGACCGTCTTGGAGGCCCTGACCTGTCGTTACTGGGACCTCATCTGAAAGCTTAGGCCGGTACTGTCGGACACCCTGGAGAAACGGTTCTATTGCAATCGGGCGCTCTGCTATGGAGAGCGCCCCATGACCAACGGTCTTTCGATGCTGAAGCCACCGAATGTCACCGCGAGCGAGGTGCTCAGGCAGGTGCTCAGGCAGGTGCTCAGGCGACTGCGTCTCTGCCAGCAGGTCAGTCGGTTTTCTGCCTGAACGCTTCGAACGCCTGCTTGTAATCCGGATGCCAGCGCGACAGCGGCGGACGATTCTCGACAATATCCCCTGCAGCCCACAGGATGCGCCGCTCATCGAGGGAGCGAGGTACATCGTTGTCGGGGCAGAGAATATAGAAGTCGCCGGCATCCAAGCGTTCCAGCATGAAATCGACGGTCTGCTCAGGGGTCCAGGCGCCGGCCGGCTTCTCAGTGCGGCCATGCGCGGCAAGGTCAGTGAATACGAAACCCGGGATCAGCAAATGCGCGCTGAGCCGGCAATCCGGCGTATTACGCAGTTCGTGTTGCAGCGCTTCAGTGAAGGCCTTCAGGCCTGCTTTGGAAACGTTATAGGCCGGATCGCCGGGCGGCGTGGTGATGCCTTGCTTGGAGCCGGTATTGATGACCAGACCCGGGCGGCCGCGCGCGATCATTGCAGGCACGAAAGTCTGAGTGCCACGGATGGCTCCCCACAGGTTGACGTCAAGCACCCGTTCCCAGTCAGCGGCCGGACCGAACATGGCGCTGCCAGGTTGAATCCCGGCGTTGTTCATCAGGATGTCCGTGCCGCCAAAGTGATCGCGAACTGCTGCCTCCAGTCGACGCAGGTCCTCGACGCGGCTGACGTCCGCCTCGAGGGCCATGACATCGTCCGCTCCACGGTCCGCCAGAAGGGCGACTTCCTTCGCTGCGCGCGCGAGTCGGTCCGCGCCCAGATCCGCGATGCAGACGCGAAGTCCGAGTTGCGCGAATCGCTTGGCAGCGGCGAGGCCGATACCGGCAGCACCGCCCGTGACAACGGCGACGGATCCGGCAGTGAAAGCAAAGTGTGTCATCAATGATCCTTCCCAGGTGAGTGCTCGGCACCCTACCCTGTTGATTATCTCTGATCTTCCTCTTCCTCTTCCTCTCTTCCTCTTTTCCCGGTGGTGACCACGGCGTGGAAACTTTCCCCGGCGCCCGTAAGTTGGCCAATGACAGCGAGTACCGCTTGGTCGCGACCGTCGTCACCGCCGACGAGGTTCGCAGCGATCGGATCGCTCGTGCGTCGAGGCCATCTTGGTGCGGGTCGACTTGCCGCAGCAGTATCGGGCGGCTGCTGGGTCCGTTTGGGTTTGCCGCCTTAAAGGAAATCAAGCAGGTGCTGACACATCGTCGGACCAATTGCCCGACTATTGGGAAGAGGGAAGATTTCCGATGCACCACGATGGCGCGTCGCCCGGCACCATCGGCCCGCCATGCGCGTCCGGCATGCCAATATATGTAAAAACCAGAGATCAAGCTGCGGAGCCATGCGCTCTCGTCATGGCAGACATGACGATATATCGATTGTGACGGCTATTTTGCGATCCTAACATTTTTCATGCACGGACAAACTCAGACGGATACGACCGTTCGCCCGGCACAGATTTGACATCTCACTTAACCATCTACGGAGTCGGCGATGAAAAAATTCAGCACGGGACGGCGGCAAGCCTTCAAGACGATCGGCGCAGCGCTCGCAGCGTCCGCGTTGCCGGCGCCGTTCCTCAATCTGCGCGCCCAGGAACACAATTTCTCGGGCAAGACGCTCCGTCTGCTGACATGGTCAGACGATACGGGGACTGCCGCGTTGCACAACATAGCGGCTACATTCATGGCAAAAACCGGCGCGAAGGTGATCGCAGACCGCGCGGACGGCACCTCCGGCATGGTCGCCAAGGTGAAGGCTGCGGGCGAGCGCCCCACCTATGACGTGATCACGCTGGCCGGCGTAGGTGCCTCGGGTCTCGGCGATGCGGGCCTGCTCGTCAAGCCCGACCTCGACAAGCTGCCGAATCTCAAGGACGTGGCGGCGCGGTATCGAACCGGCGCGGACGGTTTTGGCGTCGGCTACCTGCTGTGGTCCGACGGACTGATCTACAACACGTCGACGGTCAAGACGCCGCCCGGGTCGTATGAAGCGCTGTGGGATCCGAAGTACACAGGCCGCATCTTCTTGCCGCCGCCCGAGTTTGCCGAGGCGGTCGATCTGGCGATCATCGCTGCAAAAATGTCGGGCGGTTCGCAGCAGAACATCGATCCGGGCTTCAAGAAGCTCGCCGAACTGAAGGACCGCGTGATGACGCTCGGCGAGAATCCGAATCAGGTCGCCGACCTGTTTCGCACGGGCTCGCTTGATATCGGCGGCATCTATTCGCCCGCGTTCTTTCCCGGCCAGATCAGGAAACCCGAGTACAAGATGGGCGTGACGTACGGCATGAAGGAAGGCTTCGCCACGCAGCTGATGTTCACGGTGATTCCGAAATCTCACCCGGGTGACCTCGATCTGATTCACGCGTTCATCAACCATTCGCTCGATGCCGGCGTGCAAGGCCGGATGGCCGCTGACGTGCTGAACGGCCCGGTGAATTCGAAGGCCAACATTCCCGCCGAGAGCCTCAGGTTCGTGCCGAGCCCGCAGCAGATTGCGGAGAAGTCCGTGCTGCACGATGACAAGTCACTCGCCGTTGTGCAGGCCGCGTGGATCAAGCGCTACACCGAGATTTTCTCGGCATGACCACCATGGCTGGACTTTCTTCGCAGCGCGCCGGACCGGGGGCGCCAGACCAGCCGGTTGCCCCGGCTTCGGGAACCGCGCTCGCCCGTGCGCGGCCGTGGCTGCTGCTCGCCCCGATCCTCGCGTTTCTCGCGGTGCTCGCGGCGGCTGCCCTCGTGGTCCTGCGCATGAGCTTCGGCGCGCAGGGCGACGAGTGGCATGGGTTCACGCTGCAAAACTACGCGAACCTGGCCGATTCATATTTCCTGAAGGCGCTGTGGCTGACACTGCGGCTCGCGTTTCAGAGCATGGTGTGCGCGGTCCTGCTGGCGATTCCGGTTGCGCTTGCGATGGCGCGCACCGAGTCGCGGCTCGCGCGGCGCCTGCTTCTGGCGGGCGTGCTGTTGCCGCTGCTCGTCAATCTGTTGCTGCAAGGCTACGGCTGGCTCGTGATCCTCGGTCCGGCAGGCTTGCTCAATCACGCATTGCTTGCAACCGGCGTGATCCAGCGTCCGATGCAATGGCTTTATCGTGAGCATGGCGTGCTGCTTGGCCTGATCCAGACCGCGTTTCCGCTCGCAGTACTGCCGCTGTCGAGCGCAATGCGCGCTGTGTCGCTGTCGTACGAGGAAGCTGCTGCCACGCTCGGTGCAACGCGCTGGCAGACGTTGCGTCACATCATGTTGCCGCTCGCGATGCCCGGGCTTGTTTCAGGCGCACTGCTCGTGTTCGCTTACAACGCGAGTGCGTTCGCGGTGCCGCTGCTGCTCGGCGGCCGGCGTGTGCCGATGCTTGCCGTGCTGGTGCATGACGAGGTCTCGCCGTTGCTGAACTGGCCCGCGGCATCGGCCTCCGGCGTGGTGCTGATGGTCGCCACGCTCACCGTCATGGCGATCTCGCAGAGCCTCGTGCGGCGAACCCAGCGTCTCAAGGAGCCGTCAGCATGAGCACCCCCTACAGTCGTGTTCGGCTCCTGCCCGCGACCATGCCGGGGCGGCTCGGCAGGCCCGCGGCGCTGCTCGCGGCCATTGTCCTGTTCCTTGCCGCCCTGCCGATCCTGACGATGATCCTGATGTCGTTCAGCGCTTCGGACACGCTGGAATTCCCGCCACCCGGCTACAGCCTGCAGTGGTATCGCGCGGCATGGCGCAGCTTCGTCTCGCCCGACGCAAGCGACGTCATGTCCATGGGTACCGCGCTGACCACGAGCCTGATCGTCGCCGTGTCGACGATGATCATCGCGACGCTGGTCTCGGTGCCCGCCGCGTATGCGTTGAGCCGCTATCGCTTTCGAGGCAAGTCGGCCGTAGAACAGCTCGTGGCGCTGCCGCTCGTCTATCCGCTGGTGATGCTCGGGCTGTCGCTGCTGTTGGTCTTCAACGTGCTGCCCGTGGAACTCGGTGTGTTCCGGCTCATCATTGCGCATGTGATTCTCGCGTTGCCGTTTACGGTAAAGAACTGCGCGGCGTCGGCGGCATCTATCGGCCCCGAGTTCGAGGAAGCCGCGTGCGTGATGGGTGCGAGCCCGCGCCGCGCGATGTTCGACGTGGTGTTGCCGTTGATGCGCCCCGGCATCCTGGCCGGCATGCTGTTCGCGTTCATCATCTCGTTCAACGAGTTCACGGTGACGTTCTTCCTGTACGGCATCAACACGATGACGCTGCCGGTGTGGCTCTACAGCCGCACGGTGTCGTCGCTCGACCCGACCGTGTTTTCGTTTGCGGTTTTTATCGTCGCCATCGACTTCGGACTGATCTGGCTGCTTGAAAAGCTGATTGGCGACGAAGGTGTCGCGCTCTAGGCACGCAAGCATCCGAGGAACCATCATGACTCATCTGACACTCCAGGCCGTGACCAAGCGCTTCAACGCCGCATACGCCGTCGACCACGTCGACCTGAGCGTCCCGGACGGCAAGCTGGTCTGCTTTCTCGGCCCGTCCGGCTGC
>Ga0302308_10004488_pt1 | contig 10959 bp, 9 predicted proteins | sample III_Palsa_E3_3_FD_200531 | JGI IMG/M metagenome (GOLD analysis project Ga0302308, IMG submission 200531) | Peat permafrost microbial communities from Stordalen Mire near Abisko, Sweden - III_Palsa_E3_3 | ecosystem: Environmental > Terrestrial > Soil > Palsa > Peat permafrost | place: Sweden... | reverse complement strand
CAACGGATCCAGCACGGCACGCCGGCATTCGCCATCTCAGAAGCCGCGTAACGGGAGAATGAATCATGTCGCATCGATTGATCGTTTTGCCCAACGACACCGCGAGTGCCATCATTGATCCAATCGGATCGGCGCGGCACACACTTAATATCCGTATGTTTCTGTTCACCGATCCCGCTCTTCTGAACGCCGTGATCGCTGCCAGGCATCGGGGTGTCCACGTTCGCGTGATGCTGAACCCTGCACGGCGCGACGGTTCCAGCGATAACGAGGTCGCGCGGGCAGCTCTACTTGCGGCAGGCGTCAGCGTTCGCGATAGCAGCAGCGACTTCGCCGTCACCCACCAGAAATCGATGGTGATCGATAACAGCGTGGGTTTCATCGAATCTCTCAACTGGGAGACGCGTGATCTGACGCAGACCCGCGATTATGCGGTGGAGACCACCCACAAATTGGAAGTCGCCGAAATGGTTCAGTGCTTCGATGCAGATTGGGCCGGGCAGCCTTTCGTACCGCGGGCCGATAGCAAACTGATCTGGTGCCCAAATAACGGCCGCCAGCGCATCGCCGATTTCATCGATGGCGCAAGGGAGACACTGTGGCTTCAGAACGAGCGGTACCAGGACATGGTGATTATCGAACGCCTCGTCCGCGCGGCAAGACGCGGGGTCCGCGTCCGCATCATGTCACGCGCGTTGCATAAGCTCAAATCGAAGAAATTGTTTGAGGGCGTCAGCGGCTTGCGCATCGTTCACGATGTCGGAGCCAAGGTCCGCATGCTCAAAAACCTCAAGCTTCATGGCAAGATCATGATAGCGGATGACAAGCGCGCCATTGTTGGATCGATCAATCTCAGTCCGGGAAGTTTCGATGAGAGACGGGAGTTAGCCATCGAGACCTCCGTCGAACACGTGGTGCGGCGATTGATCAAGACCGCTGAGCATGATTGGAATCATTCCCGAAAGTTGCCACTCTCGGACCATGCGGTGTTGGCCGATTTGGAAGGCCATGGTGTCAACGATGTCGGTCGGCTTGCGCTAGGTCATTGATAGATAAGACCGTTCAAGTCGCGCCCAACCAGCGTACGTTCTCAGCTATCAACTACATGCGCGATATTGGAAGGAGGAGCTGCGAGCGGCGCCGCCTCGGAAAGCGAGCATGACCCATGCTCATTGCGCCGTTCTTTAGCGAACAATCAAAGCCATAGGGCGCGCCGATACCCGCATATTAAAGCCATATTTGTTTTTGACCTCGATCTGCGTCACTTATCCTGCGCGTAAACGGACAAGGCGCTTCGATCGCCCTGCTCGTATCTCAAACAATGAAATGAAGTCTGTCGCGGCATCGCAACCGATGCCGCGCGCGGACATCTATTGACCTTGAAAGGAACAGTTTATGACGAGTTTTAATTCGCGCAAAACCACTTATGCGATTGCGGTTGCGGTCAGCATGCTGGGCGTAACTCTAAGCGTGTCGGAGGCGAGCGCCTACAGTTGCGTCCGGGGCGTCTATCGTGCCGGATGCATCGGCCCTCGCGGCGCCATCGCCGTCGGGCCGCGCGGCGCGGTCGCCGTCGGTCGGCATGGCAACGTCTATAGCTATCAACGCGGCTCCGGCTGTTTCTGGCGTAATGGCCAGCGAGTCTGCATCTAAGCCAAGCCCCGAGCAAATTACTTGGATCGGTTCGATTCGATCCAAGTTTCTCGACCAAAGGTCTCTTGAACTCAATCACTTCAACCCGAATCACTTCAGGCTGCGTGCCGGTGTACCTCGGGAAAGGAGAATCATAATGTTGAACATTCTTTCGACGACGGCGCTTCGCTTGCCTCTCTGTGCACTGCCCCTCGTGCTAAGCTGGAACGTGGCTACGGCTCCGGCGTACGCACAGGCCCCGACCGCCTTGGCTTCGACGCAGAGCCAGACACAAAACGACCAGACATTTTCCCAGGCGCAGATCCAGCAACTGGTTGCCCCGATCGCGCTCTATCCGGATGCGCTGCTAACTCAGGTCCTGATGGCCTCGACCTATCCGCTGGAGGTGGTCGAGGCGGCGCGATGGTCACGTGACAATCCGACCATGAAAGGGCCAGCGCTCGAGACCGCGATGCAGGCCCAGTCCTGGGATCCGAGTATCAAGGCGCTCACATCGGTGCCACAGACGCTCCAGATGATGAATGACAAGCTCAATTGGACCCAGCAGCTTGGCGACGCTTTCTTGGCTCAGCAGCAAAGCGTGCTCGATGCCGTGCAAACGCTGCGCGCCGAGGCCCAAGCCGCCGGCAATCTGCAGTCGACGCCGCAGCAGGTGGTCACGACGGCGCCGCCGCCGGCCGGCCAGATCGATACTGCCGTGCAGCAGCCGATCGTGATCGAGCCGGTCAACCCCGACGTCTATTACGTTCCCGTGTATAATCCAGCTATCGTCTACGGTGTGTGGGATTATCCGGCTTATCAACCGTTCTACTGGTCGCCGCCTGGTTTCGTCGCGAGCAATGTCGTGTCGTTCGCCGCCGGTATCGCGGTGGGCGCCGCGATCTGGGGCAACTGCGACTGGTGGCACCACGGCGTGATTATCAACGTAAATCGCTACAACGTGTTCAACCATACCAATATCAACATCACGAACAACGTCTGGGTTCATAACCCCGCGCATCGCGGCAACGTGCCCTACCGCAATGCAGCGGTCGCGGAGCGTTTTGGTCGCGGCAATGAGGCCGCCGCTCGCAACGCGTTCAGAGACAATCCCAATGTCGAGCGCACGGACCCGCTTAGAGATCGCTCGGTTGTCGAACCAGACGACGGTTCGAGGGACCGGGCCGATGCTCAACGTGAGCGAGCGCCCCTGGGTCAGGTCGATCCTCAGCGCCCCGACCTCCGCCGGTTGGACGGCCAGGATGAGGCGACGAAAGCCGCCGAGGATCGAATGAATGCGGACTTAAGAAGGCCAGGCGAAGATCATCGCATAGACGACGGCGCGTTCACCGACCGCCCGCGGCGCGAAGATGGGGACAACGTCATGCAAGATCGCAGAATGCCGTCGTCTCACCCCGAACGGCGCACCGATGGTGGTTTTCACGAGGATTTCGGATTCCGCAGGCATTGAGTGAATCAACGAAACATTCGGTAAGTGACCCAGGCCACCACGATTATGCCGGCTGCTTCCGTTTTAAGCGAATAGGACGCATGGGTGGCTGCTTGAGCGGTGGCCATCCAGCAATCCGCTGATCGTGTAGGAGAATACTGTGCTCGGACGACCTACTGACCAAGAAGCGCTTAGTGTCGTTGTCGCCTTCTGCTGCATTATGGAGCCAGAAAAACGAGCTGAGGTCCTCAGGCTTGCCGAACTGTTTGCAACTCGGTCGCAGACTGTGGATGGGTGCACTCATTTTTTATTGCTGAGTCTCGATGGGCAAGTACCCTGCGGAGTTGCCAAGCCAATCGACGGCATCCCTATGTGCGCAAGCGCAAAGCGCCATAAAATTCAATGATCGAAGCAATCATCGGGCGGTCCGGCCGATCGGCGCGACCCCGCTATCTGTGTTGAGGTCACGGATGCGACTTACCGATGATCAATGGGGTATGCTCTCAGGTGTCCGTCGATTGGCCTCCGGAGTCGACGCCTGGTTTGAGCGGATCGATCCCGGAGTCCATCGGCGCATCAAGGGCCTTCGCTTGGTAACGGCGTTTGGATTGGCTGCGATGCTCGGCACTATGCCGGAGATCGCCGGTCACGGCCTGCGGCTCATTACGCTGGCGTCGGGCTTCGCGCTTTGGGCCAGCGTATCGGAAGCACGTCCCACCCGATTCGAGTCCACGCGGGATCTGGTGCTGTTGAACGTGGCCGCCGGCTTTGGAGCGGCCAGCGTTGCGCTGTCCGTGTTCTGGCTTGGCCCCGCCTGGTCTGAAACGAGCCTGGTGTCGGGCAGTTTTTGTGTCGGCTATCTGCGCCGCTTCGGCGTTCTCGGCGCCGGGATCGGATCGCAGATCTTTATTGGTCAATTACTGGCCTATAGCGCCGGCGTCAGCGCCGCCAACCTCGGGATGATCGGTTTGGCTGTCATACTCGCGACCTTGGCCGCAGTGGTGCCGCGCGTTCTCAGCGGTCCCGCCGAACGGCCAGCGGCCGTGATCGCGTTAGACAGCTCGGAAGAAGACCGTTCAAAAAGCGGGTTGGGCTCGCCGGAGATCGCCATGGGCCTGCAGGCGGCGATGGCTTCGTCGGCGATCATCGCGCTGGGATGGATCGTCGGTCTCACCGAATCCGCCTGGGCGATCACCGCCTGCACCTATGTCGTCGCCAGCTCCAGGGCCGGCACGATCGATCGCATCTGGCGTCGGATCGCGGGGACGCTGGTCGGCGTTCCCTTGGGAATTGCCTGTCTGCCGCTGGTCACGCAATTCCCGTTGCTGATCTGGGGCGCGGCGGCGGTCGCGATGATCATCTATGCGATGTCATTGCCGGAGCGTTACGAGATCGCCTGCGGCGCCTACGCTTTCGCGCTGGTCGTGACCATGGCGGAAAGTGGTGACTATCCGGTGGCGGTGCTGGCCGCGCGCATCTGGGAGACCATCGTCGGCGGCGCCTTAGGTGTGGTTGTCGTCTTGTTGCTGGATCCCTTGCTGCGCTGGTTCAGCAACTCGCGCAGATCGGTGTCCGCTACGAAACCATAGCGGACACCGAGTGCCGATTTCCCTTGCTACCAACGTTTTCATCGTGGCGCTTTCCAATTTCGGACGATTGCGTATGCGGTTTAAACGGCTTGACAACAGGGTTATTTTTGGATGGCTAGGGTTGTTCAGTCTTGGGCCCGCTGGAGATGAGCGGATGCACTACCGACACCTGCATTATTTTGTGAAAATTGTCGAAGCCGGAAGCTTCTCGCAGGCGGCACGGACCATTCACGTGGCTCAACCGGCCCTAAGCCAGCAGATCGGCGAACTGGAGGCATCCCTTGGCGTCTCACTGCTAAAGCGCAGCGCGCGAGGCGTCCGGCCCACGCTGGCTGGGCAGCGGCTTTACGAAGAGGCCTCCTCGATCCTGCGCAAGCTGGACAATCTGCCGGGCCTGGTTCGCTCCAGCGGTGGCGAGGTCCAAGGGCAGGTCAGCCTCGGAATGCCGGCCTCGCTTTCCACCACCCTGGTCGGGCTGATGATTGCCGAATGCAAGGCGAACTATCCGAAGATCACGCTCAAATTCATCGACGGCGACAGCGAATTCCTGCGCGAGGAAGTCGAAAAGAGCCGCTTGGATCTCGCGCTTGCCTATGAGGACGAATTCTTTCCGGTGGTACTGCGGCAGCCGCTGTTTCGCCAGAACCATTATCTGATCAGTGGCCGGCATTCTCCTCCCGCCGCCGGCCCGACGATCTCGCTGAAGGAAGTCGCGAAGGTTCCGTTGGTGTTGCCGGCCGCGTTGAACGCCCGCCGGGTGGTGATCGATCGCACCTTTGCCGAAGCGGGCCTGTCTTTGAACCTTGCGGCGGAGGCCGTCACGGTGTCCAGCGAATTGTCCGCGGTTCGCTCCGGCGCGGCCAGCACCATCCTTAACCTCGGCGATATGTCAGGGTTTTCGCTGGACGATTTTGCAGAGCCGGTGCTGATCGAGCCGGTCTTTTATTTGACCTGCTGTCTGATCTGGTCGAGCGAGTTTCCGCTCACGCTCGCGGCCGAAGGCGTCAAGAAACTGCTTGTCAATTTTCTTAAAGTTCATATCGCCCAGACGAAGCGGCCTGGGGCGGTCTGGGTGGCGTGAGTGTCGCGACAAATGCCGCGTCGTCCCTGCCTGCGCAGGAACGACACGTAGGGAGGCGATTGACTAGTTGCCGCCGCCACCATGCTCATTCGCAAACTCAATTCCAGCCTGCGTTTCCGCGATTGCCTGTCCGACCAACTCCATCGCCTTCTCACGATGGCCGCCTTTGTTGGCAGTGGATTCCCGCAACGATCCGAGAGCGTTGTCGAGGGACGACAATGCGCGCTCCATGTTGCCCTGGTAGGCGTCCGCAGTGCCGACCGTGGCGCCAAGCGCACCGATCGCGGCGACGCCCGTTGCCGCTGTGACAAGACCGCGGCGGCTGAGTTTTGCACCAAACATGTGTTTTCCTTTTCCATAATCGTTAATTGAGGTCGGTTCGAACTCGCGCCGATGAAGTGCAGCGGTTCCGGTGTTACGCGGCATATCTCTCGTCGAAACGAGCGCGCAAAACAAATATGGTTTGAATACGCGGCTATAGCTGATGCTGATGGCCGATTGGATCCGTGCCAGGCCGTACCGACCGCATGTACAGCACGACCGAGCCCGCGCAGATCGCGAAGAGGCAAACCGCCGGCACGAGCATCGGTGCATCGACGCTGCCTGTCCGACGCTCGACCCAGGGCGCCAGATTTTGCGCGAGGAAGCCGCCTAGATTTCCGATCGAGTTGATGGCGGCGATGCCGGCCGCCGCCCGCACGCCCGACAGGAAACGCGGCGGAAAGATCCAGAACAACGGATTCAGCAAGGCAATGCACGGGCCGCCGATCGCCAGCGCGAGGAAGCGCAGCGTATTATTCGCAAGTAGGAGGCTCGCGACAAAGCACATTGCGCCGAGCAGCGTAGTACTGGATATCGTGCGAAAAACCGCGCGGTCGTTGCGGACAAACCGGGGTACGATAATCAACGCTGCTGCGCCCAGCGCCCAAGGAATCATGTTTAGCAGGCCATTGATCGCCGAACTGACACCAAACGCGCGCACGATGGTCGGCAACCAGTAAGTCACGCCGTAAAACGCTGTCGCCTGCAGCACATAAATCAGTCCGAAACCAATTACCACCGGGTCCCACAGCGCCGACCATGGACTGCCCTGAACGTTGATCGGCGCCGGCTGTCGCGCATGCGCGGCGGCGAGGTGCTCGCGGTCCTCCCTGCTCAGGAAATGTGCGTCATCCCGGGACGAAGGCAGATAGCGCAGCACGATTGCGGTCAGCAGTAGCGCTACTATGCCGCTTCCAATGAAAACCCATTGCCAGCCTCGGAGGCCCAGCGTGCCGTCGGCCCCGAGCAAGACGCCGTTGATCAGCGCGCCGAACATGTTGCCGAGGCTGCTGCCGATAGAGAAGAAGCCGAGCATGCGGATCCGGTAGGGTTCGGGAAACCAAAGGCTAATGTAGAACACCGCGCCGGGATAAAAGCCGGCTTCGGCCGCGCCGAGCAGAAAACGAAGCACATAAAACATCGCGGCGGAAGAAGTGCAGGCCAGCAGGAGCGTCACCAGTCCCCAACTGAAGGTCAGCCGCGCCAGCCAGATCCGCGCCCCATAGCGCTGCAGGCCGAGGCAGCTCGGCACTTCGAACATCACATAGCCGAGAAAGAACAGAGACGCCCCGAACCCATAGCTCGCCTCGGAGATATGCAGGTCGGTCAGCATCTGCAGCTTGGCAAAACCGACATTCTGCCGGTCGATGAAGGCCACTAGGAAGATCAGGATCAGCAACGGCAGCAGACGCCAGCCCAGCCGCCGCATCAGTTCCAGTTCGCCCGAGACCTGCTCCATTGTCTGGCTACGGGACGCTTCAGATCGCCCGGCGGGCTACCGTGGGGTGATTTGCCTTCTCCCGGTCGAATGTGCCTGTCATGCTGATGGCCTACTACAGGTTGAATGCATATCAGCCGAGACTTGTGACGCGGCAGAACTGAAGGGTATATCGGTTCATGCAATTTCGACAACTTCGCTATTTTGTAAAGATCGTGGAAGCCGGGAGCTTTTCGCGGGCGGCCACCACGATTCATGTCGCCCAGCCGGCGCTGAGCCAGCAGATCGCTGAGCTGGAGGAGCGGCTGGGGCTAAAATTGCTGCAGCGCAGCGCGCGGGGCGTCAAGCCGACGGCCGCAGGCGAGGTGCTGTTTCGTGAGGCCTCGGCGATCCTGCATCAGCTCGATCAGTTGCCTGGTATAGTGCGCTCCAGCAGCGGCGAGCCGGAAGGCGCTGTTAGCCTGGGACTGGCGATTTCGCTCGCCAACACCCTGATCGGCCCGCTGGTCCGGAGCGCCCGGACGGCGCTTCCGAAGGTCAAACTCAAATTGTCCGACGCCGACAGCCATTCGCTGCAAGAAGGCGTTGCCGCCAATAATCTCAACATGGCGGTGGTCTATGAGGACGAACTGGTATCGGCCTTTTCGCGCCGGCCGATCTTCCGGCAGCGAATGTACCTGATCAGCAACCAGCCGGCCTTCAAGAACGCATCGTCGGTCTCAATCGACGACATCGCGAAGCTGCCGCTGGTTCTTCCCAGCCTTCCGAACGGGCGGCGGTCGCTGATCGATCGGGCCTTTGCCGAGCGAGGCTGCTTCCCCGACATCGTGGCCGAGGCGGACACGCTGTCGAGCGAGCTATCGACGGTGCGAAGCGGTGTTGCGCATACGATTTTACCGGTCGCCAGCCCGGACCGCTTTCTCAGTGACGGCTTTGTCGAGCCGCTGATGGTCGAGCCGGGCCTTTTCCTGACCTGCTCGGTGATTTCCTCGAGCGACTTCCCCCTCAGTCATGCCGGGGAGTCGGTGCGCAATCTGCTGACCGAATTCCTCGAAAAAGAGGTGCGCAAAATGGGGCTGATGGGCGTGGAGTGGCTGACCTGAGCCGGCCCTTCGGGTTTCCCAAGCTCAGCGGGTCAATAGCCATAGGCTGCGCCGATACCTGCATATTGAAGCGGTATTTGTTTTTGACCGGTTCCTGGATCATTTGTCCTGACGTTAACGGGCACGCCAATTCGGGATTGCCTCTTAGCGTGAGAGGACCAACCGGTGCCCAATCTGATCTACCGTGTCGTTTCGCCTTGTGGCGCGCTCGGATACGGCTATCCGGACGAGTCGCTTCAGATCGCTCTGAAGGGCCGGGTCGACGCCATCGTCTGCGACGGTGGCTCGATCGACGCAGGCCCCTATTATCTTGGCACCGGCAACGGATATTTCGAGCGCGCCGCGGTCAAGGCCGACTATCGCCGCATGCTGGAAGCCGGCTGGAAAATCGGCTGCCCGGTGATCGTCGGCAGCAGCGGCATGGCCGGGGGCAACCGCAATCTCGACTGGATGATCGAACTCGCCAAGGAGGTCCTTGCCGAGCTCGGCATTCGCGACGCCAAGGTCGCCGTAATCCGTTCCGAACTCGATCCCGATGTTGCGATCAGCGAATTTCGCGACGGCGGCCTGCGTCCGACCGGCGCCGGTCCGCAACTCAGCGCCGAGGCGCTGCGCGAGAGCGTCATTGTCGGGCAGATGGGTATCCACCCCTTGATCTCGGCGCTCGAAGGCGGCGCCCAATTCGTTCTGTCCGGCCGCGCCTGTGATGTGGCGCTGTTCGCCGCCGACATGATCCGCCGCGGCATCGATCCCGGCATTGCCTATCATGCCGGCCATGTTCTCGAATCCGGCGCGCTCGCGAGCGATCCCGGTTCGCCGTCGGATTGCCTGGTCGGCGAAATTTACGATGACGGAACCGCGATTTTCGTGGCCCCCAATCCGGCGCGGCGCTGCACCGCCCAGTCGATCGCCATCCACTCGCTGTACGAAGAGAGCCATCCGCAATTGCAGTTCTATCCCGAGGGCATCCTGGTGATGGACCAGACGCAGTTCTTTTCCAGGGACGGCCGCACCGCCGGCATCCGCGGCAGCCGCTTTGTGCGGTCGCGCAAGCCGTGGCCCTTGAGCATCAAGCTCGAGGGATCGCGCCTCCTCGGTGCGCGCAAGGTCTCGCTGATCCACATCGATCCGGAGCATCTTCCAAACATTCCTTTCGATGTTCTGGTGTATGGCCGAAACGGCGTTCAGGCCTCGCCGGTCAAGGCGGGACAGCGCGAACTTGGGATCATCATCGAGACCATCGCCGGCACGCTCGAAGCCGCGGTGCGGCTTGCGGCCTTGCTGACGCGCGCGTTGCTTTATTATGCCTATCCCGGCCGCAAGGCGACCGGCGGCAACATCGCCTTTCCGTTGTGGCCCAACCTGGTCGGCTTTCAGCGCGAGGACGGCCGGTTCGGCGCCATCGTGCCGAGCGGCAGCCGCGATCCTGTGTTCATCGAAAATTACCCGGCGAACAAGCTGGGCGTGATCAAGCAGGTGTCGGACGCATTTCCCGAGGCGTTCGCCAACGCTGAATTCACGATCACCGACGCCGACGCAGCAAGACCCGTCATTTTGTTGCGCAGCGTCGATCGCGATCCAGCAAGACTGGCGTTGCTGCACAAGCAGGAAATCGAACGCATTACCAGCGTGGCAACGCCGAAGCCGGCCTCGCGGCTCAATCTGGATGCGCCAGACGCTTATGCGTGGTCGCTCTATCACCTCCTGCAAAACGAAGACCTGATCAAACAAACCCTGTTTCCAATCACTTATTACGCCTCCGCCGGCGCTGATTGGGTCGAGCAGGCGACCGAGCACGCCCGCTATTTCGATATCGGCGAGACCGGATATGGCGGCGACCTCGACGATCGCACGTTGTCGCTGATCGCCGATCATTCCCCGACCGAAACGTCGATCGGCGCACATCGGCTGATCGACATGGCGTTCGTGATCCGCAGCAAGCATGTCGGGGTCAACCGGTTGACTTTCGATGTTATCTTCACCTCGGGGGAAAATTACGAGGCCGCGCTGCATTCCAACGTTTTCGCCAAGGACAATATGGCGAAAATCCTCGATCTCCCGCCTCAAAAGGTGATCGGCACCTTCTTCGTTGATAGCTGCAACGCGATCAAGATCACCGTCGACCGGCCCAACCTCTCGTCACCGGTGGATGAGCGCGATGTGTTCGGCGTCCAGCAGCAGGCCGCGATCGAGCAAATGAGGATCCCGATCCATACCGTAGCGCTGGCCAAAGCGTCTTCCTTCTGAGGCGGCCGTTGTGCTGAAATCACCGGACCATCGAGGCTGCGTTTGCCTTTTTGGCGAATACCGCTTTTGGCCATCGCGCAACGTGACAGAGGTCCGAT
>Ga0302308_10004475_pt1 | contig 10976 bp, 7 predicted proteins | sample III_Palsa_E3_3_FD_200531 | JGI IMG/M metagenome (GOLD analysis project Ga0302308, IMG submission 200531) | Peat permafrost microbial communities from Stordalen Mire near Abisko, Sweden - III_Palsa_E3_3 | ecosystem: Environmental > Terrestrial > Soil > Palsa > Peat permafrost | place: Sweden... | reverse complement strand
AGAAACGACAAAGCCCCGCAAGCGGGGCCTATACGTATTACTTGAAGCAAATGGTGCGCCCGGAAGCCTAGTTCGTAGATAGGCTCATAACGTGCACTTTAATTTACAATAAATTCACCTTCACATCTAGAATAGCATTATCAGCAGGCAATAGATACCGTAATTACTTGATTTAACTTGTGACCTATCTCAGAATGGCATGTCACAACAAAATTAGATGATTCCATGGCTCAGCCTCAACCCGCTACCCAGGAATTGGAATTGCTTCGGTTGCTCGCGCCCTCTGGCCGGCTCACTTTGCCATTAGATGGAGGGGCTGTACTGGCTGGCGATGCATTGGCCGCTTCGCTGACTGGGCTGTTGAAGGATCCCCTATTTGAACTGAGCCAACTTGCAAGAAGAGACCTTTCGGCCCTGGCCCAATATGCGGGGTCCCACTGGCGTCGCTACGTCCCCCCTCATGCGGGTGGGCGGATCCATCCAGCGATGGGACTCACGACCAAATTCCCTCTTTTTTCGGCATTAATTCAACACCGGGATAATCCACCTGACTACCATTGGCTGCAGCGCGCCACGCTCGAATGGCTGATCACCCCGCGCGAGAATTTCACAGAAGATCAATTCAGAAGGTTAAGCCAGCTTGTTTGCACCCAACTGCCGCCGGAAGACTCCCCCATTCGGCAGGTTTTTCAGCTTGTTACTTCGGAAATCAAGGCGCGCCGCATTCCGGGCGTCCAGCAACTCGCTGAATTGACTCATTGGGGTCAACTCAGCGACCCCCAGCGGGTAGGTTTAGCTACAGCCATTAGCCTGCTTACCCCGCTGACTTTTGCGGATCCGGCAGCCCCATTGGCGAAAGGCTTCGGCTGGTCGATCCGCGTAAAACCGCCGCAATCCACACGGCTCCGAACCTACACCAAACGCATGCCAGGCTTGGTAGTCGACCTCGTCGAGCAACCCTTGCTCGTCACAATTCCGTCTGCAGGGGGCGAAGAATCGGATGGCGAATCAATAGATGAACTTCCTGGCAACCTCAGCGACCAAAGCCCCGCCTTGGAGCGGTGGAAGACCACTCAATGGGTAGACCTGCACCTAGCAGGCCAGATTCAACCTGAGACCAATATTTCGCTCACCAATGCCGAATGCGCACATATATATGTGGAACTAGACCATCTAATTGAAGAAGGCCTGGGCAAAACGCCGGCACAGGCCCTTGCCGGCGGCGCCATTTACATCATGGGTCTAACCGGGCGACCGCGAAAGCAAGTCCTCGCTGCAATGCAATCGCTAGCACTAGGGCTCGCCGATCCGCATGACCCTCCATTCTCAATTTCGGCGTTCGGCTTTACGACAACCGTCCCCAATTCCGAGAAATTTGACGCACGTTCCGCACAGCCTGATCTGGTACATCCCACGCAAGCCTCTCTAGTCCTACCTTTTCCTGACAAGTTGGGCGGTTGGCTTGGGCGACTGTCAACACCCGCGTTTGAAGCGCTTTGGCGCAACGATGCCAGTAGCCTCGGAAAACAGTTCGATCTTGTCAGAGACCGACTAAAAAGCCGAGTGACGCCTCGCTTTGTCGAAAGACGCTGGCGACAAACTTTGGCTGTATCAATGTTCGTCGACACTCAAGATCTCAGTGCGGCGCAAATTGTCACCGGGAGCACGCTCGACCACTCTGGAGCCCCCCTCCACTATTACGCAACCGAAACGTCAGCAATTGTCGACGCTTACAAGGAAACGGTACAGCACTGGCTATTAACCGAGACAAAGTGGCGACCGGTCCCGCAAGCTGACAATTCCTGGGTTGGCGCGCCACTCGCTGCGATGCGCGACGATGTCGTCTCCGACGCCGTCGGCGCACTTGCCAGATTGGCCACCGGGGCACCCAGTGACTGGACGCGGCTCGAAGATGCCATAAACGCCCACAACTATTTGACGGCATGGACGGCTTCGATGTTCGTTGCCGCTTCAACCCACCGAATGACGTTCCATTTCGGAACGATAACGCGCGCACATTTGCTGACGGGCATTTCAGCCCACGACCCGGAGTCCGAGGACTGCGGAATCGCATTGATAGTCGACAAACTGACCGATAACGGACTGTCTTATCGTCCGGTCGCGCTCCCGAATATGGTGTGCGAACAACAAAACATCTATGCGAACCACTTAGTCAGACTGCGCAGATATTTATTGAACTATGGGAGCAAGGGAACCCTCCCGGGCGCTGAGGTCGTGGAACGGATGCTGTCGGGACACGCGCCGCTCTTCCAGCTTCTGAAGTTGGATCAAAACGACGCCGAATCGGTTATTTTCCATCACATCCACCGGCGAAACCTGGCTGCACTTTGGCCAGAATGGCCATTTGAAATTTACGCTTGGCGGCATCGATTCATGTCGGCCTGCGGACGCGGGTCAAAGGCCGGATGCGACGATAAAAGGCGGCAAATGGGTCATTCTGCTGATGGCGCCCCCTTCGACGAGCTGGATCCGGACAGCTGTTTGGCTTTCGCAAAGCGAATGTCCAAACCGTTGGAGCACTTTTTGTCGGTGGACGGCTGGCGTCCAATTTCGCCCCAATATTTACCGGAGCCAGCACGAATCAAGGCCGTTGAACTCCCGATACCGACCGCCGATGTCATTGTTTCTACCGCCAAAGCACTGGACCGACGAATACGCAAAAAACTGGCTCTGGCACGAATACTTCTCCGCCGGCACCGGCGCGCCAATCTCAACCGCTTCGAGGATGCGCTGGACAAGGCCCTTAACGCCCACCTTGGCTACTATGACCGCGAATCGCCGCCTAAGGACGTCGAATTATCTGATGAAGCGATCAACCAGATCGCCGCGGGACTCAATGCACAGTTCGAATCGCAGTCGGACTTACTGTTGATCAATCGTGCTTTTAGGCGACGCATCCTTCGGCTCAAGAAAAAGCACGGCTGGAAATGCGCGCTCCCGAAACTTCTATTCGAACGGCGTATTAGCGCTCCCGTAATCACGCCGCCGTGCGCCGACGCCCTACGATGGTGCAATGCGGCTTTGACCAAGGCGGAGGCGCAACTCGAATATACCTCCGACGCTGAGTCGCCGGTCAGTGCGCTTTGCACGCAACGGTCCATTGCAGCCGTCATTCTCATTCTGGTAATCCGCGGCGGCCTTACCTCAAAACAGCGCCTCTATGCTGTGCTACGCAATAGATTCCGCGCGTTGCCGCATCCCACTTTACCTGGCGTGCTTGAAGTTCCCCTTGCACCACTCGACAGCGAACATTCTCCCACCACGGGACGAACATCCACGACGAATGCAACGCGTAATGAATCTCCAGAAAACGCCGCATCCACCGAAATCGTTGAAGAGGAGGACGATATTGGCTTTGAATCTGCACCTGCCAAAGTGCGCGCCAGCAGTGGCTCCGATGCGCCAATCGAGCCAGGAGCTATCGCCTTCTCGGGACTTGCCGCACTGGCGCTTCAGAGCGCTGCGAAGCATTGGCCGCAAAATCAGGCGTTAGACGAGGGTACCGTCAATCAGCTGCTAAAAAACTTGATCGAGGAATCGGATGGCCCACCAGCCAAAGCCGTTACAGCCGACGCGAAGTCCGAACAGTGTATTGATCGGATTCTGACTGTCGCAGCCCTTGCCCGTCGCATCACTCAACCCGGGGTACGAAGCGCTTGGGAGGACGGTCGTCTGAAGTCCGCTACCCTGCCGATCCATCGGCTGGACCAGTTGAGAGTCAATAGCGCCGCGGCCACCGGCTCCGAGACCCTTTCTAACAATGAAAACACGAGATTGCGACGCGCGCGGAAGGCGCACGATGCCATTTCAGCTTCGCGCGAGGCGGAGTTTTTGAGGAATTGCCGAAGGAAGCTTTTTGAAGCGTTTGCTCCTGGCTATCGACCGACAAGTGCGAAAAGACTCGCAAAAATCCTTGAGCAGGACAAGGTGAGCCTCGGGCGTCTTTCTGGAACGGGCCGCTTACTGCATCAGTACCTATGCCGCTCATTGAAAGAGATAACCAACAGGACGAGCTCCATGACAGAGCTATCCAGTCTCTACAGCAACTACACCACGGTACTCGAGCAGCTGCTAGAAAGCTTGGCCGGCAAAGATATCCTATTACTGGATGAGGATAGCCTTACCGGCGTACTCATCGAAACGATTCGTCGCAAACCGGATGACAATCAGTATAAAACCTACCGCGTGCTGCGCGATGTGCTTCAGGATATCGAATCCCTGGGGGGAGCGAGCCCGGACTTTGCGGACATCCAGGAATATGTCGAGCTGCCAGGCGATGATGTAACACCGTACATAGTCACCAAAGCGGAATGCGAATTCGCAATCGGACAGCTGAAGGTTTGGGAACAGCTAGCGCCGGTCGGCTTGGGAGCATCAGGGACATCAATCCCGCTGGCGATCGACTACCGTAGTGCACGCATCCTACTAAACGTACAGATCGATTGTGGCACGAGAATTTCCGAGGCCGGTCGCCTGGAAACGACCGATGTCGTCGAACTGGGCGACGACATCCTGCTCGACATCCACAATACACTTCGGCGTCATTTAAAAACCCCTGCATCCGCACGCCCTTATTTCCTGAAGCGTCGAATGGACTCGGATGGTTTCGCCCTCTTCAGAGATTTTGCACGGAATGTCCAATCGATACCTGCGGGGCGCCAAAAGCACGCCGAGTTGTTTGCCCGGCCAAATGACTCGCGGGGCATCACAGATCTGCCGTTGTTGTCACGGCTCATTACAGAAGCATTTGCGTCGGTAACGCCAATAGGAGCCGGCCGGGCACACGTGGGCCGAAGGGTCAGGGGAAACGCCGGCTATTTGGCAGTGGCTGCCCCAGAACTCACAATAGCCGGGCTACCAAAAGAGGTCATTCCTGAGCCGATTAGGAATCTCCCTCTGCGTTATCAACTCGCGTTCATTGCCCGTGGTCTAGGGCATAGCAACAGCCGGACAACGTTGATTCACTACATTCACTTGATCGGGCTGGTTCCGATTACCGATGCTGGATTCCATCGCCCCACTACCAAGGCAATCTCCGGCGCGGCCGCCATGCGAGGCGCCGCGGTCCGCAAGCAGGCCAGCCGCGCAGAAGTAAGTTTGACGAATCCCCCTCGCCTCATCGAAGTGCTCCTACCAAAGCGCGAGATCGGGCCTAGCACACCAACGCCCGCATTTTCACGGACACTCCCGAATATTGAGGGGTCACTCCCCCTTTTTAGCCTCCAAGAAGTGACTGCCCTCGCTGAAGCCCTGCTTGAGGGACGCTCACAAGTTGAACTGGCATTCGAGTCGGGCGTTCCATCCGAGCACATTGCGCTTTTGGAAGACACACTGCGCTCAGTGGATCGGCAATATAAATGCAATATCTTCGGCGCCGTCAGACAACGCGGAAAACATTCAAGACAAAGGCACTCACCACCTGGGTCAGCCAGATTTAACGAAAATAAAAGTAGACGCAAACCTCGATTCAGCGCAGCACAACCTGTGCTGGAATGGATCGAACGTGAGCATCGCCGACAACCCCAGGTCCTGCGATCTTTTCTCACTGTATTAGAGGCGCAGGAATCATTTAGCTTGGGCCCAATCGCGAAAACCAGCGCCCAGCGCGCCGCTGTTGATGCGTTCTTTAAGGACTTTGATGTTGAAGATTTGGGTGTTGGCTCGAAGGCTCGCCCAGGCGAGGGCACTGAATATTGGCTAGAGCGGAGCGGTGAGCGAGGAGATGCAAGTAAAAGAGAAGTCGTGGTCATGCGACTGACGTGTTTGCTTCTTTTATCTGCGAATCGCCTGGAGCAGCTGCTCTCGCTATAGCTGCGGCACTCATTAAAGTCGGCTTTCTTTACATTTCTTTACACTTACAATTAATGAGTTTTCTTGGGTTGAGCGTGATGCCTCATCAAAATAATGGTCAGGCATTTATCTGAGAAAACAAATGGCATTCGGGGACTTCCTTACCAGTTATTTCAGCGACACCAGCATGAATTCATTGAGAATGTTGCTTGATCGTCTTGGTGATGGCGAGTCCGCTAATATTCGATTCGTTCGGCGAGGACAGCAACTCGAACTCTTCTTGGAGGACACTCTCACGGATGAAGGGATCGCAGCGAGCCCCAAGCGATCCAAAAAGAAAGGAGCCAAACCCAGTATCGAAGAGGATTTGGCCGACGATTTGGAACGCCCATCCATTCAACGCATTGTGAGAGTTGAACCCCTCGACTACGCCAAGAAGCCGCGGAAGCTGGCAGCGCGATCAATCGATGGAAAGGGGCGACTTCTCATCTCCGTCATATCCGAAGATAACGATTTCTGCTTTTCACAGCTCGCGCCTGAGCTGTTCCCCGCAGAAATTAAGCTCCCCATAGTGGAAACCACGGATGGCAAGGGCAGAACTATTCGAACGGTAACTGATGCCAACTTCAAAGCGGCGCTGACTAAAGCATTGAACGCGAAGTAAGAGCGTGATCTAGCAACCCGGCCTGCGCCATTTTGGTTTTTTACCCGGCTTTCCGAACCATCCGCGATCCGTCACGGCATCTAATGTTTTGGTTGCCATTCAAAGTTCAGCATGATTCTCGGTGCCGACATACAGCGATCTACGGACGCGTATCCTAAAGCCGCAGCCCGGCCTGAATATGACCTTGCAAAACAGCGGTGCAGCCTAGGTTACTGGCCACACTTCTCCAGGAACCCTCGAACTCACCCCGAATATGATCGATGCACCGAGCCGCTTGCCGGCTACTGAGTCCGAATTCCGCCGCAGCCGCAGCAGCATTTTCTAGCGATCCCTGGAAGCTGTCTTTTGTGATGCGCATCTGGTGACGGCCCTCATCGCGGCTACCGCAGGGCTCCAGGTCGAAAGCAGGCATCAGCCGTAGCCACTTACCGTCCCATCCAAATAGATGGTTCAGAGCATGGTCGTCGATATTTGCAAGCACGATGTTGAATGCCATGCGCTCGAACCAGCGCTCCCCGATATCCGCCGACGTACCCTGCTTGCGCAAAAGCGCCGCCAAGGCGGGATAGCTGCCATCGAGATCCAGACTGCCCTCAGGCACCTGCAACAAGGTGCGCGCCGACAAGACGTGGTCACGACTACCATCGGGCCGCCGGTCAAATCGCTCCACCAGCAGCACAGCCTGCCCTCTCACGCGCTCAATATGAAATGCCTGTTGGCGGAATAGTGTCATCGAGCCAGACCCTCCGGTTTAGCCGTGGGTGCCCACGCAGGCACCCCGCAGCGGCCGTTCGTCGCATAGTGCTTCCCCATTTGTCGCCTCTAAGTTATCAAGTAAAGGCGTGATGTGATGCTGGGTCGTGCGAACGTCAATCTGACTTGAGCCCAACTAAGCTAACATCGGTATAACTCCGCTGTTTGTTCAAGACTCGTTATGACCAACCGTTCCAATCAGCATGATGTTCTGCGGCCGTCGCGCCGAGCTTTTCTGAAGCAACTGGCGGCCTGTGCCTGTGCCGCCGCGGCACCGGCCGGCATTGCCCATGCCCTGCCGGCGGACTCGCGCTCGCTGTCCTTTTTGCACACGCACACCGGCGAGAGCCTGATTGTCAACTATTGCTGTGGCGGCGTGTACCAGGAAGCTGCGCTGGCACAAGTGAACCATTTCCTGCGCGATTTCCGCAACGGCGACGTCCATCCGATCGATCCGAAACTTCTCGACATCTTGTATGCCCTGCAGCTTCAAGCCGATCGCGAAGGGCGGTTCGAAGTGATTTCCGGCTACCGTTCACCCGCAACCAATGCGGCACTGCACGAGCGCTCGTCGGGAGTCGCCACCCACAGCCTGCACCTGGAGGGCCGTGCCATCGACATCCGCATGACCGGCTTTCCCACCGCCAGGCTGCATGATCTTGCAATGAGACTGCAAGGCGGCGGAGTCGGGTTTTATCCCGCTTCCGACTTCTTGCACGTGGATACTGGTCACGTAAGGTTCTGGCAGGGCTGAGCGTTGTGAACCGGCGGCAGCCGGTTTTGGGGAACCTGGGTCCCCTAGTGCATGACCACGATCGGCGCTAGGCCCAGCAAATGTTCGAGATTCCGGTCGTGGCCGTAGATGTCGTCGAAAAAGTAAGTGCGGCCGGACTCCGTCGCCACCGCGGTGCCATACAGGATCATCACCTGCACCGGCTGACTCAGCGTCACTCGCTGATTGGGGGCGCCATTCATTGCCGCGGTGATGTTATCCGCAGTCCACTCCCCAGGTGCATTGCGTAATACGAAAGCGGCGAGGCCCTGCGGATCGCTGACTCGGATGCAGCCATGGCTGAAGGCCCGTTTCGCCCTTGCGAATAGTTCCTGCGCCGGGGTCGAATGCAGGTAGACGTCATAGCGGTTGGGAAATATGAATTTGATATCGCCCAGCGCATTATCCGGTCCGGGAAGCTGCCGCAGGCGCACCTTACCGCTATCAAGCAGGGCGATGTTCTGCGCAGTTGCCGGCACCACCGGCGAGCCGTCACTGGGTCCTTGCACCAGTTCCAGGTGGCTGTGCTTCAGGTAGCCGGGATTGCGAAGGATCTTCGGCAGGATTTCACGGTGCGTAATGCTGGAAGGCACGTTCCAATACGGACGGAACACCACGTATTGCACCTTGCCCAGAAACACCGGGGTGCGCTTTTCGGGAAAGGCCTGTCCGACCACCACTTCCATATTCAGCATGCCCAGTTCCACATCACTGTCCGATGTGAATGCGAACAGACGGAACTGCGGGATGTTGACGGCGATCCACGGCGGCGCCAGGTCCGGCAGCCAACGCCAGCGTTCAAGAGTCAGTTCGATTTGTCGAACACGGAATGCAAGGGGTGTGTTCAGCGCCTGCAGCGTCGTTATGCCGAGAACGCCGTCGGCCTGGAGACCGTGCCGTTGTTGGAAGTTCTTCAGGCCCTCGACCAACGCGTCATCGAGGACTGCGTCATCCGCGGCGGCGCCTTTATCCGGCAGGTCGCCCAACAGCGCGAGCCGCCGACGCAAGTCCGCCGCACCGGCATAGGGGGCTCCCGGCCGCACGGATTTCCCGACAAAATCCGGCAGCGTCGACAGGTCAGGATCGGCGGCAAGCCGCCGGTACTTCGCCAAAGCGGCTTTCAGGAGCTGGTAGTGGTGGAAGCGCGGCTCGACCGCAGCCAGGTTCACCGCTGGGTTGTCAGCGCCGGCGAGCTGTGCAAGTGTTGACGGTAAATCGAGTGCCGCGCGCGGCTGGTCCAGGTCGAATCCCGCCAGGTGCGGATCGATGCGGCCGTAGTGCAGATGCCTGACGAACCTGAGTGCGACGGTGGACAGGGCGACATCCCAGTCCGCCCAGGACGCCGCCGTCGCAGCGGGGTCCGATTGCAACTCGGCCAGCTTTCGCGCCAGCAGATCGGGCTCGTAATCTACCGGCTCCAGGCCATAATTGGCAGCGTTCTGCAGCTCCCGCAACAGGCGCTGTGCCTGCGCGCTGGCCGTATCGGCATGCTCCCAGAGCGGCGTGTTCGCGCGCTGCCCATACAGCGTGCGCAGCACATTCTGTTCCAGGTGTAGATCCCGGCCGTGCAGATACGGATGCTCTGCCGTGCCGAGGACCTCATCAACGCGGGCCGAAAACTCGTCAGAAGCCGCCCAGGCGGGAAAGGCCACGGCCAGCGCAGCAAGGAGCAGTGTTTTTATCAAAGGATGCCAATACATCGGCCCACTTTAGTCCCATTCGGGGCGGAAAGGCTTGATTGAGCGCAATGTCGCGTGTGCTGCCTAAATGCGGTGAGCTGGGTGTTGCCTGTAAGCGTGCATACGCTTTAATCCCAGCTGTTCGTCGAATTCCGACCCAGAGCCAGTGCATCCGGAAGAAGTCGCATCAGGCAAGCCGGCTGCTTTGAGCGGGTCAGTGTGCCTACCTGCGCTACGTCATCGAGCGCATCACCGAACATCCGGCCAATCAATTCGATGCACTTCTGCTCTGGAACGTCGTCTCACAATTAGGGTGACGGGGGACGCTTACTGCTAGCCAACTTGAGCAAGATGGGAGGCGAGACTGGACGGCGCGCTTGAATGAGATGCGATTCTAGGGACGGTACACCGGACGCAGCATTCGAACTTCGGCAGGTCTGTTCGCTATCCAACCCACTACGAGGATTCACCTCGCGCCGTCGAACCCGGACTGTTCCCGTGTTCGGCACCGAACCGACTTACCATACGGGTTACCTCATGATCGCGACCCATGACGCCAATCCCTGTATCGATGCCATCTGATCGAGATGGCCGCTGTCTCAATCAGGATTGATCGTGCTTGCATTTCTCGACACCGAATTCACCGAATTCGGCCTCGGCCCGCAGCTTCTGTCCGGGGGGCTGGTGACGGGACCTGGACGCGGAGGCGAGTTCTACGCCGAGGTCATCATTGACTCCGGGGCCAACCGATGGGAATCGACGCGGTGCCGGATTCTTCCACTGAACGTGTACCAATTCACAGGCTTTGATGCCGGTAGGCTCGCTTCCAACGCCTACTTCAAAAGCCAGGCGATGGCGCCGTTCTCGCGCCACCATGCGCTCTACGATGCGCGCGTTTCGGCTCGCCTACGAAGCTGCTGCATACGCCGCGATTGACCCGGACGCAGTCTTAGAGGAAAACGCTTATGACGACCAGGATGACCGAAAAAGCTCCCGATCGACGTTCTCTCGAACTGTCCGGCCTTTTGCTAACCCAACTTGAGCGTACGCAAACCGCTGCCAATCTTCTTCTGGACACTTGGCGACCGAATACCCTTTCCGCGTTCGATCGTTTACCCGAGCGTCCATCGTGTTTAGAGAGGACTTTTGTATGCCAATAGCAGCAGATTTTGTGAAATCGGTTACGGGAGAAACGTTCGACTCCCTGGTGCTTGCGTCGTTAAATCCCGTGGCAGTTGAGTTTATGTCTTACGGCTGCGAACACTGCCGCTTGCTGGAGCCGGTCCTCCAAAAGGTG
>Ga0302308_10004472_pt1 | contig 10980 bp, 11 predicted proteins | sample III_Palsa_E3_3_FD_200531 | JGI IMG/M metagenome (GOLD analysis project Ga0302308, IMG submission 200531) | Peat permafrost microbial communities from Stordalen Mire near Abisko, Sweden - III_Palsa_E3_3 | ecosystem: Environmental > Terrestrial > Soil > Palsa > Peat permafrost | place: Sweden... | reverse complement strand
GATCCCAAATACCGTGAGCTGGCAGCCCGCATCGCCACCAAAATGGCCGAGCGCTTCGGCCACGACCCCAACGTCATCGGCTGGCAGATCGACAACGAGTATGCCGCCGAAAGCTACGCCCCCGCCGACCGTACCCGCTTTCAGCAGTGGCTCAAGGCCCGCTACAAAACCCTCGACAACCTCAACACCCGTTGGACTACCGCCTACTGGTCCCAAACCTATAACGCCTGGGACGAGATCAACATCCCCCAGAGCACACGCGCTGAGAATCCCGGCCTCAACCTCGCCTGGAAGGAGTTCGTCTCCGACACCTGGCGCAGCTATCAGAAGAACCAGCTCGATGTCATCCGCGCCCACGCCGAGCCGCGCCAGCACATTACCACCAACATGATGGGCTGGTTTGACCGTTACGATCACTACACCGTCTCGCAGGACCTCGACTTCGCCTCCTGGGACGACTACGTCGGCAGCGGACAGCTTGACCCCGTCCGCAACGGCGCCACCCACGACCTCACTCGCGGGTTTCTCCGTAAAAACTTCTGGGTTATGGAGACTCAGCCAGGCTTCGTCAACTGGCACGGCATCAACAACGCTCTCAACAAGGGCTCCGTCCGTGCCATGGCCTGGAACGCCATCGGCCACGGCTCCGAAGCCGTCGAGTACTGGCAGTGGCGCTCCGCTCTCAACGGCCAGGAGCAATACCACGGCACGTTGGTCGGCGCGGATGGCACACCCGTCCCGCTCTACGCCGAAGTCCAGCAGATAGGCGCGGACTTCGACAAAGCCGGCCCCGCGCTCGCCGGAACCACCGTTCAGTCTGACGTCGCAGTTCTGCAGGACTACAACAGCCGGTGGGCCATCAACTGGCAGCGTCACAACAAGGATTTCGACCCAGTCAACTCACTGATGACTTATTACAAGCCGCTCCACCAGCTAGCCCGCTCGGTCGATATCGTCTCCGACACCGCCCCACTTAATCGCTACAAGCTCGTCGTCGCCCCCGCACTCAACGTCCTCACTCCCGAAGCTGCCGCCAACCTCGAAGCCTACGTTCGTGCCGGCGGCCACCTGGTCCTCGGTCAGCGCTCCGGCATGAAGGACGAAGACAACGCCCTCTACCCGCAGCGGCAACCCGGTCCTCTTGCATCTCTCCTCGGCGCCCGCGTCGAGGAGTTCTACGCGCTCGATTCGACCGTTCCCGTCTCCGGCGTCTGGGGCAGCGGCCCCACCAACACCTGGGCTGAACTGCTCGGCATCACCAGCCCCGACACCAAAACCCTCATGACCTACGGAAAATCCAACGGCTGGCTCGATGGCCAACCCGCCGCCGTAACCCGCCAGGTAGGCAAGGGAAGCATCACCTACATCGCCGCCGCGCTCGATGAGCCCACCATGCTCAAGGCCGCCACCTGGATGCTCAAATCTGCCGGTCTGGAAGCCATTCTGCCCAACATCCCCGAAGGCGTCGACGTAGCCTTACGCTCCGGCGACGGCAAGCACATCCTCATCCTCACCAACTACAACCCCGATCTGCGGACCATCACGCTCCCCAGCGCCATGGAAGACGTCCTCACCGGCACAAAATCCTCCACCGTCACCCTCCAGCAATATGGCGTCGCGGTTCTCCGCATGAACTAGCGGTAGACTTAAGACTCTGATGGTTCTTCACTTCCTCATCCGCGGACGCGTACAGGGCGTCGGCTTCCGCTGGTTCGTCCACCGCGAAGCCGCCGAGCTCGGCCTGCACGGCTGGGTCCGCAACACGGACACCGGCGAAGTAGAAGTCGTAGCCTCCGGCGACCCCGAAGACCTCGCCGACCTCCGCATCGAGCTCCGCAAAGGCTCCCGCGGCAGCCGTGTCGATTCCATCATCGAACACGAACTGGCAGAATCCGAAGCCGCGAACCTGGGCCCCTTCCAAATCGAAGGAGCCTGGTAGTCCACCTTTATAAACTTTGTCATCCTGAGCGCAGCGAGGGACCTGCTTTCTGCGCGCTAGCCAACTATCTCGAAGGAGTACCGAAAACACCCATGTCCCAACCCATCAACTGCGAGCCTCTCAAGCAGCTCATCCGCGCCGTCCCTGACTTTCCCAAGCCCGGCATCCTCTTCTACGACATCACCACGCTCCTCAAGGACAAGACCGGCTTCGCGCAACTCATCGACGCCTTCGCGCAGTACTACATTGACAAGCATGTCGATCTCGTTCTCGGCATCGAAGCCCGCGGCTTCATCTTCGGTCCTGCGCTCGCCTACCGCCTCAACGCCGGCTTCGTCCCTGTCCGCAAGCCCGGCAAGCTTCCCGCCGAAACCGTCAAGATCAAGTACGACCTCGAGTACGGTTCCGACTCCCTCGAGATGCACAAGGACGCCATCCAGCCCGGCCAGCGCGTCATCATCGTCGACGACCTCCTCGCCACCGGCGGCACCATGGACGCCACCATCAACCTCGTCAAGCAGCTAGGTGGCGAGATCGTCGGCCTCACCGTAGCCATTGAGCTAGATTTTCTCAAAGGCCGCGCCAAATTCCCCGAGTACGATGTCTTCAGCCTGTTGCACTACGACGAATAGCCCGCCTCCAGTAGCATCTCATTCCGCTGAAAGAGATAGGCTGTGTTTGATCATCAGTATCGTCACTACCGTATGGTGCCATCAATATGAAGATGTTGCCTCTTGCTTCGTTAGCTTTAGTCGTGGCTTCCGCTTCTTGTATCGCGGCGGCAACGCCAAAGCCCGTAGATCGATTGACATCGGTCACAGAGCTTTACTCACTCACCGATTCAAGCATTTCCCCCTGGCATTTGAAGTTCAACGTCACGGTTTTCGACGACAAAGGCCAAAACCCCAATGCGGGAACTGTTGAAGTTTGGCATGCCGGAAAAGATTCGCGGATTGTCACCACCCTCGGTGCCTCAACCCTGACCAGAATCGAGATTGGTGGAAAGGTTTACCGTAGCTCGACGGGGCCGGACGTTCCATACAGTGTGGAAGATGCAGTACAAGACATTCTTCATCCGGGTCCGACTCTTGATGATCTGCAGCATAGCAAGCTTGAACTTCGCAAGCAGAACTTCGGCAAGCTGTTGCTTGACTGCGTCATGGTTACACGCCCGGATGACGGTGTCGCAGACACACCACTCGGATTTTACCCAGCCTATTGCCTGCAGCCGGGTGACGATCGCCTTATTGAAATTTTCAATGTTGGAGGGCAAAGGGTAGACATCATACGGGTAGGCAAATTCCTCAACCATGAAGTCCCAATGAAGTTCAACGTTCATCAGGGAGCTGTTGTCGTGTTGACTGCTGACATCGTTTCGCTCGGAACCTATACTCCAAGTCCAGGCGAATTCAATCCCACTCCGGGCATGCATGTAGAAGGAGCTACTCGTGTGCCAGGCGTTAGTGCTGAAGTTAAACTTCTGACTAAGGTTGATCCGAACCCCCCAGAGAGGGTAATAAAAAATCAAATATCCGGGGAAGTAACATTGCACATAGTCATCGGTGGTGATGGTCGTGTGCGTTCTATGCATGTTGTTTCCTCTCCGGCATCCGACCTTACAATGGCAGCTGACCTTAGAATGGCAGCTATGGAGGCTGTGCGCCAGTGGACATTTAAGCCGTATCGTGTGAATGGTGATCCTGTCGAAGTCGATACCACGATCAGCATTAGCTTCACAACGAGCACACATCCCTAAGGATTAACTGCAACAGATTTTTGACTCTGGCCAACCATCACTACATCTAATCGCAAGGAGCACCCCCATGAAATCTCACGGTTACGCCGCCCAGTCCAAGACCTCACCTCTCGCCCCCTTCGACTTCGAACGTCGCGAACCCAACCCCGAAGACGTAGTCGTCGCCATCGAGTACTCCGGCATCTGCCACTCAGACATCCACCAGGTCCGCGACGAGTGGGGCGGCAGCATCTACCCCATGGTCCCCGGCCACGAGATCGTCGGTAAAGTCACCGCCGTCGGCTCTGCCGTCACGAAGTTCAAGGTTGGCGATCTTGCCGGCGTTGGCGTGCTCGTCGATTCCTGCCGCGTCTGTGACAACTGCAAGGCCAGCGAAGAACCCTACTGCGTCAAGGGAATGGTCGGCACCTACAATGCCAAGGACTACGCCGGAAACCCGACCTACGGCGGCTACGCCAACAACATCGTCGTGCCCGAGCGCTATACCCACTCCATCTCGCCTAAGCTCGATCTCGCCGCCGTCGCGCCGCTTCTCTGCGCCGGCATCACCACTTACTCGCCGCTGCGCTACTGGAACGTCGGTCCCGGCAAGAAGGTTGGCGTCGTCGGCCTCGGCGGCCTCGGCCACATGGCGCTCAAGTTCGCTCACTCCTTCGGCGCGCACGTCGTCCAGTTCACGACATCGGAGAACAAGATCGAAGACGCCAAAAAGCTCGGCGCCGATGAAGTTGTCATCAGCAAAGACGCCGCCGCCATGGCGAAGCACGCAGGCAGCTTCGACTTCATCATCGACTGCGTCTCCGCCCCGCATGACATCAACGCGCTGCTCAATCTGCTCCGGCTCAATGGCACGCTCTGCCTCGTCGGCCTGCCCGATCAGCCCGTCTCCATCTCGCCCTTCGCCATCATTACCAACCGCCGCTCCTTCGCCGGCTCTATGATTGGCGGCATGACGCAGACCCAGGAGATGCTCGACTACTGCGCCGAGAAAAATATCGTCTCGGACATCGAGCTAACCAGCTATGAAAACCTCTCCGAGGCCTACGAGCGCGTCATCAAGGGCGACGTCAAGTACCGCTTCGTCCTCGACAACAAAACCCTCAACCAGTAAGCTCCGTTACGCGCACGCGTTCGCCTGCCTTCACGTAGCCTTTTTTGCGGAACCACTCTTCCATCGCAACCTGCAGCCGGTCCACCGGAACCCGGTGGCCGGCTTCCATCTCACCGTCGGCAACAGGCAGCGTGTCGTCAAAGACGGCGTCGTTGGTAAAGTTGCGCATGGCGAAGTTGTCGATCCATGCGATGGGGCAGGGAACCACGCTGCCATCAGCGGCCACGTGGTCAATGCGAAGTTTGCGCTGGAACATGGTGCGTCTCAGTTTTCGGTCGGCTTGGTGATGTGGTCGACCACCAGGTTCGGCACGGTCTCATGCGTGGCTTCCAGCTTCAATCCAAGCTGCTCCTGCACCGCCGTAAAGATCGACGGATAGCTGTCAGGATTGCCCAGCGACCAGTCGCCCGAGATCTGCAGCGTGAAGTTGTAAACGCTGAGCAAACCGGTCTTGTCCACCACAGGCTGTTTCACCTGCGAGTTCAGGACGCCGCATATGGCCCGCATTGGCTCGTTGGTGCCAATGAACTCGAGCCCCTTCGCATTGCCGTGCGCCTGCACATCGGCTGGCGGAGGCGGTGGCGGAGCTTCTCCAGCAGCAGGCGGCGGAGGCGGAGGTGCGACCGTCATCTTGAGGCCGCCCTTGGCCACCGACAGGTTGTAGATCGCGCTGTTGCGGGATTCGAGATGTGTCTTCAGCCCCAGGCGATCGGCCAGCAGCGCCTGAACGGCGTGCCGCTTCTCCAGCCGCACCTCGTTGTAGGTCAGCTTGGCCAGCTTGGCGTCCGTCTCGGCATCCGAACGCGCCTGGATGTCGTATAGCGTGCTTTCGACCCAGTCCGGAGCGCCTGCGATCGGCGTATCGAAGCCATAGGCAATCTGGATCAGCGCCTTGATTGGAAAGTTCGTCGCCTCAAACCGGCTGGAGTGCGGCGGGCTCGTAACCGAGACATGAAAGTGAGCGTCCGGCGGCGGTGAAGGACGCATGGAGACTACGTCGAAGGTCAGCGTCGGCGTATAGCCAGGTTCCTCCAAAATCGGAGCCTGCGCGTGCAATGCAAAGCCATGCGCGAACAAGAAAGCAACCGCCAGAAAACCTGCAGATCGAAACGCAGTCCGATACATAGACATAGATCTCCTTTCGAGAATCATACGGTGGATCGAAATCTCCGGTTCCCGCCCTTGGATGAAATCTCCTACACCCAGGCCACAAACATCGCTGTGTTTACCTCAAACGTCTTCGGCTGCTCCGCAATCTTTCCCGTAGCCAGATCATGCGCGAACACCGTCACATTTCCCGCGCCGCCCTGGTTGCAGCACACCAGCCAGCGCCGCGTCGGATCGAACGCAAAATACCGAGGAACCAATCCACCGCAGTTCAACCGCTGCTGCTCAACTAACAAGCCATCCCCGGTCCCCACGCGATAAACCACAATTTCATTCGTGCCGCGTACGCAGGTATAGACGTACCGTCCGTTGTCGCTAACCACCACCTCGCAGCCGCTATTGCCGGTGATCGGAGTCCCTGGTTTAAGCAGCGAAACCGTGCTGCCTGCCCGCAGCGTCATCTTGGCGTTGCCGCCCGCAACCTTCCAGTCATATACGTCGATCGTCGCGTCCAGCTCATGAATGCAATACACCCACCGTCCATTCGGGTGAAACGCCACATGCCTCGGCCCCGATCCCGTCCGGCAGGGAATATGTATCGGCGTTCCCAGCGGCTTTGTCGCTCCAGGCGTAATCGGAAACACCTCAATCGCATCCTCGCCCAGGTTGCAGACCAACAAGAAATCGTTCTTCGGCGAAATCGTCGTGCAGTGCATATGCGCTGCTTCCTGCCGGTCGGTCACTGGTCCCAGTTCGCCGCATACAGGATTCTTGCGGCAATCGAAGACGTTCGTATCATCCCGCAGCGCACCATCTGGACCCAGCCCATACACACCCACCGTGCCGCCCATGTAGTCCGCCACAAACACGTTCTGCCCTGTATGGTCGACCGACACATAGCATGGCGAATCTCCATGCGAACTCACCGAGTTCAGCAGCGTCAGGCTGCCCGCCTCGGCATCCACGCGATACCCTGCAACCTGTGCCGCCGCTCCCGAGCCCTCGATCGCCGAATACATCACCGGCAGCTTCGGATGCATTGCAAAAAAGTCCGGGCTCACTGCCGCAGCCGCCAGCTCCACCTTGCCCAGCTCCCCGGTCTTCGCATTCCAGGCCGCGCGATAGATCCCCGCACCCCTGCCCGTTCCCAAAAAAACCCACCGCGGAGCTACCGGGGCTTCCGCAAAACTACGCAATGCAAAAGGCAAAGCAGCCGAAGCTGCCAGAAATTGGCGACGAGTGGTAGAGGAAGTCTTCATCGAAAGCCAGTGTACGAGAATCCCGACAGAATCGCTGCGAGGCTATAAACAAAAGACTTAGCTGCAATAAGGCAGGAAAGGGAATTGCTAAATCTCGCTGGCGACCGTATGCGGCTCGCCGGGTAGCTTGAAATCCAGCTCCGCCGGATGCGCATCCTCGTTGATCACCGGCAAGCTAGGCAGATTATCCGTCCGCCCCGCCTCTTTCACCACCGCCGCCGCATGGTCCAGCACCTCTGCAACGGTCATGGTGTACATCTCGCGGCCATTGTCATAACCGCTTTCGATGGCCTGTTTCAAATAACGCCCAGCGATCTGTGCGGCCAGATAATCCGTAATCACCTTGCCATTGAGCTTCTTCTGCTCCACCCAGGCCGTATTCGGCAAGGCAATCCACAGCGGCCGCCCATTTACGGCAAAACGAATATCGGTAGCATCGGCGTGCCGCGTTGCAATAGCAACCACGGTGCCTTTCCAGACGCAGTGCTGCGCCTCTCCGGTCCAGCGGTCGCTCGCGACGAAGTCTTCATACATAGCCTCTTCAGGCTAACCGCTCCAGCCCAAGCGAGCAAGCGCCCCTACTTCGCCACCATCGTCCACGCCATCGCATCCACACCCGGAGCAAGCTGAATTGGCGCCTCCAAAGTCCACTTCTGAGGCGCCGCACCCCACACATCCAGCACCTCTACCGCACCATTTGCCCCACAACTCATATACGCATGTCCCTCATGCACCAGGAATGACACAACCGGCGCAGCCGTCAGGATCGTCCGCACCACCTTCATCGTTTTCAGGTCCACAATATTCAGCACACCCTTCCCATCCTTCGCCGCAGCCACCAGCAGATATCTTCCATCCGGCGTAGGCTGCGTCACATACGGAATCCCCTCCACCCCAATCCACTGCCCCAACGCATTCGTCCGCGTACTGATCGCTGCAACCCGCGGCTGATCCGAGTCTGACGTAAACACCCACAACCCATCCCTGGATATCGCAATCCGCTGCACACGCTTAGTCAGCGGAATCACCTTCACTAGCTTGCGCTCTCTAATATCCAGCACACTCACCGACCCCGCACCCACATTCGCCGTATACCCTCGTCTCCCGTCCGCAGACAGCCCCAGAATGTGCGACTGCGGCTGCCCAGTCGGAACCTGCCCCACCACCACGCCCTTCTCCACATCCACCACATCAATCGCCTGATCCAGCTCCGCCGTCACATACAACAGGCCATCCGGGCCAAACACCGGCTTATGTGGTCGTACCGGGTGCCCCAGGTCGATCTCCTTCACCACCTTCGCCTGCGCCAGGTCGATCACGTCGATCATCTGCCCATCGGTGCCCGGCTTTCCCACTCCCGTATTGCTATAGATCGGTACATACGCCAGCCGGCCACCTTTATCCAGCGCAATCTCATGTCCATTCACGCCAACCGACACCGCTGCAAGCACCTTCTTCGTCGCCGGATCTACGAGGTCAACGGCGTGTTGTTTCTGATTCACAACAACCAGTGTCCCGCTCTGTGCCACAAGCGCGGAAGGGATAAGCAGCAAAGAAGCAAGCAGGCGAACAATCATCAAAAATCCTCCGGATCTCTAAGTCATGGGAAGCATAACCAGCCGCCAAACTACACCGTGCCACTGTCCTCGCACAAGCCAATTCCACTGTTCGATATTCTCCCCGCCATTTACCCTAGTAGCGAGGAGAACCACCTTGCGACATCTCACAATCCTGCTCGCCACCAGCCTTCTTACCCTGAGCCCCTCCCTGCTGGCGCAGTCGGCCCCCGATGCCACCAAGCCCACTCCGGACGTCCTCATCTTCAGCAACGGCGACCAGCTCACGGGCCATCTTGAGAAGGCCATGGGCGGCAACATCGTCTTCAAGTCGGATATGGCTGGCGAGCTCACCATCGGCTTCGACAAGATCAAGGAGCTGCGTTCCGGCTCCAAAGCTGACCAGTTTGCACTCCTGCGCAAAGGCGTGCCCGTCAACAAGAGAACCCCGGCGCCCGAAGGCACCATCTCTGTCGCTGACGGCAATGTCCTGGTCGCCACGGACAAGCCCGCAGCCAACGCCGATTCCTCCTCCACACCTGCTTCCGTTCCCGCCAAAGAGGTGGACATGCTGATCGCAAAGTCCGAGTTCGACAAGCAGGTCTCCGGCAAGCACAGCTTCACCGAAGGCTGGAACGGCACTGTGAGCGGCGGCGCCACAATTGTGCGCGCAACCACCACGGACACCACACTCACAGCCGCCTTGAGCCTCGTACGTGCCTTCCCGACGGTCTCCTGGCTACCGCCGAGCAACCGCACCACCTTCAACATCGCCGAGAGCTACGGCAAAAATACCTCTCCCGGCGCCATCCCGCAGACCGTCCCTCCAACTCCTTCCGTCACAACCCTCAGCAGCATCTTCCACGCGGACGCCGAGCGCGATGAGTACTTCAGCCCCCGCTTCTATGCTCTCGCCGACGTAGACTTCGACCACAACTACGCCCAGGGCCTGGAACTCCAACAGGTCTACGGTGTCGGCATCGGTTGGACGCCCATCAAGACTCCAAAGCAGGAACTCGATCTCAAGGTCGATATCCACTACGAGACGCAGGAGTACATCTCCACGCCGGTCAACGGAGCCGTCGTTACGCCAACTACTCCAACCACCAACCTCATTGGTTCAACCATCTTCGAGGGCTATCACCGCATCTTGCCGCGCAAGATGGTCTTCACCGAATCTGTCGACGTATTGCCCGCCTATAACGATGCGACAGCCTACTCCGCCAACGCCACTGTCGGCCTTGCCGTCCCTGTTTTCAAGCGTTTGAGTGCATCTGTCACCACTACAGACAACTTCCTCAACGATCCCGCACCCGGCTATGAGAAGAACTCCTATCAGTTCATTACCGGCGTAACCTACAACCTCCACTAAGGTGCGATGCCCCATCCTCAACCCATTTGGGTGCGCCAGGATGGGGCTTTCGTTTGCGGCGGGATCGCGCCTCAGGCGCCCCGTTGATGTTCTAATGGAAAGATGCGAGTTTGTTGCTCGCGAAAGCTTTTGCAGGGAGTTTGAAATCGATGTGTGATGTGCGCAAGTCTGTCGTTCGGTTATTGACAATAGGATTGGCTGCCGGTCTTCTGGCCGGGACCCCGGCAACGGCGAAAGCCCAGAGAAAACAGGAACGGCATGCTCGTCGCGAAACTAACGCCAGCCGTCAGGCCCGCATCGCGCGCACCATTCAGGAGACCTACTCCCACCGCTACGAGATCTTCGGCGGCGGCGGCTTCGAGCGTTTCCATCCCGGCGAGTTCCTGAAGAAGGACAACCAGATCACCTGGGCCGCCAGCACCACCTACTTCCTGAATCCGAAGCTGGGCATTATTGGCTCCGCGCAGGGTGCCTTCGGCCACGCCACAACGCTGCAATTCAATCAGAACTTCAACGGCCAGGCGAACAAAGTCCAGATCAACGAGTACTACTTCATGGCTGGCCCCAGCTACCGCTTCTACGCTACGGAGAAGTTGGCCGTCAGCGCACAGGCGCAGGGTGGCATCGGCTGGGGCATCTTCGGTGGCGGATCGAAAGCCATTCCGCCAGAGCAACTCGGCCTCTGGCCCGACCAGACCCGCGCCGCCTTTTCGTTCGGCGTCAGTGCGGACTACAACCTCTATCCGAACTTCGCAGTGCGCCTTACGCCGATGTACCTCGGAACAACTTTTGGCGGTAATATTCAGAACAACATCGGCTTCAATGCCGGCGTCCTCTACCGTTTCGGTCACAAATAAGCGCATTCGGAAATGCTCTAAAA
>Ga0302308_10004470_pt1 | contig 10983 bp, 8 predicted proteins | sample III_Palsa_E3_3_FD_200531 | JGI IMG/M metagenome (GOLD analysis project Ga0302308, IMG submission 200531) | Peat permafrost microbial communities from Stordalen Mire near Abisko, Sweden - III_Palsa_E3_3 | ecosystem: Environmental > Terrestrial > Soil > Palsa > Peat permafrost | place: Sweden... | reverse complement strand
TTAGAGCGATTTGGTCGAGCGCCGCGATCAGGGCGGTGGTCAGGCGACGGCGCTGTTTAACGTCGGTGACGCCGAGGATCAGCGGCGCCCCGGCCAGGCTTAGGATGTCGCGGTTTTGGGTAACCTCGGCTGGGTTTTCCAGCAGCGGGGTCAGGAGTTGCGGCACGGAAACCTGTTGGACTGCTGACAATTTGACCGCGCCGTAGTTGGTATCGAGCGCCAGGCTGGTGAGCCCGAACCGGCGGCGTAGGGCGGGCGTGGGGGCGGCGGCAGCCAGTATTTTGAGCAGGGCGGAGGCTTTGGCCGGATCGGCGAAATGTTTGGGGTCGTCCGTCCAGTCGAAATTTTCGAGCAGCAGCCAGTCATCCTTGGAGAGATTTTGCGGGGTACCAGCGCGTTGCAGCAGGTCTTCGGTGGAGCTGGCGCGGGTCGCGGTCAGGCGCAGGACTTGTGCTAAGGAGGTGGCGGCTGCATCGCCGGACAGGCGAGTAATTTCGGAGCGGTCGGGCCGGAGGATGATAACAGTGGGGTAGCCGGCGATGCCGAACACATCGCCCCAGCTTTGGGCGTTTTTGTCGTCACCATCGAGATGGACGGCGATGAAATTGCGAGTTTGGGCGATAAAGACCGGGTCCTTGAACAGGGTCTGCTTCAGCTGGTTGCAGGGCGGGCACCAGCGGGCGCCCCAGTAAAGCATTACCGGTTTGCCGGTCTCGCGGGCTTCGGTGAAGGCATCGTCCACATCGCCTTCGCGCCAGTCGATGCTGGCCGCTTGCGTGGTCGCAGGCGCGGGGAGGACAGTGGCGTGGGCGGCGGCGTGCACGCCGGCGAGCAGGGCGGCGATCACAAACAGGGATTTCCAGGTCGTGCGCATCGGCGTTTTCTCGATCCTTGGCGGGTCCGAGCGCCAATGTTACAAGATCGCCGGCAAACGCAAAAGCTGGGCCTTGCCCAAAATTTTGGCGCCTGAGCGGGCCGAGCCATATGGGTGCTCGCTGTAGTATTAGGTTTAGTCTAGAAAGAATCTTCTTTTTGTGAACAAAAAGAAGCAAAAAAACTTTGCCAATTAGGGTCCTGGCGGGCGGCCAAGTTGGGTGGGATGCTGTCGGTCCGCTTTCGAGTTATCTGATGAGAAACCAGACATTCACCCCAAGGGGGAGACTGGACGAGCCTCGAAGGGATGTCGTTGCGATATGACGCATATGATCTCGGGCATTGGTTGCAAGAAACAACGCTAAGCTTGATACTCAATCGCTCCATTCTTGACGAATGAAGCTCTCAATGCGTGCTGCGCGATTCCTCACGTCCTTCTCAGTCCACGAATCGCTATTTTCAATGATCCTGCCGACGGAAACTGTCCCCTTAATCCCACATTCAATATAGCGAGCGGCCTTCTTCTTTGGCGGTGTATCCTGTAGCGATGAATTTACGCCTGGTGGTAGCATCGTCAGGTTGCCGAGATGATGCACGTAGGACCGCTCAGCACTTTGAGGCATAATGTGTTCGATCGATTTTGACGGATCCATCGCCCAGATCTTTGTCCACTGAGCTGTGTTGATTTGCTCGCCCGCCTCACGAGCAAGATGCTCGTCATAACGGAACAGTAGGTATCGCAATTCCTCCGTCCAGCCGTTATAAGATTCATCCCAAAAATCCTTGTGATTAAGCACCTCGCTGATATTAAAGCCATCACCAAGCCTCTTAATGCCTGCCCTAATGTCGTCTGCGGTTAGTTGCTGGGTTACCACCTCATATCCGAGCCGGACGTACTCACCGACTTTGTGCCGGGTATCTGCTCCCCCCAAACCAAAGATGCGAAAGGTTACACGTTCCCAGGCGGCCAAGAGCTCCTCCTGAACATCGGCTTTGAACTCGCGCAGCAGAATGCCGACCGCGAGGAACCGTGCATGTGCAATCTTTGTAACCGCTGCCCGCCGAACGTCACCGTTGAGCAGGTTGGCAACACGGACCACGCGTCTAAGCCACTCAGCCGTCTCAATTATTGAGGGAAGCTTTCGGCCAGCGCGGCGAATGAGTTCTACCGAGGCTTCCTCTTCCCCATAAATACGGTTTGGCCGAGAACCGCAGGACCAGGTTCCTGCAAACCGCAGGGCCTCATTGCCGAGGTTCTGCCGTAGGCCAAGAATTCGAAAGATATCTTGCCAGACGGTCTGCATCTCCTTGAGACCCTCTAGCCGAGAGCCTTCCTCAACATATTCGAAGATCGATGCCATTAGCTGACTTTTCGTTTTGTCAATCCATTTCACGGCAAGGCCACGGCTATTGAGGACTTCAAAGACGCGATAAACTGTGGCTTCGTCTGCTACCTCATGGTAGATCATCGACAGTTTGTTCCGGATTGTGCCCAGCAATAGTACAAGCGCTCCCTCGTTCTGCCAACGAGCGACGAACTTCTCGCATTCGGTTATCGCATCGACAAGATTTTGATCTGAGGCAGTCACCATCGCGGATGTATCCAGCGTGCCTTTGCGCAAATAGTTCAAGAAAATGTTACTGCTGTCGTGGTTTGTCTGGAGGAGAACGAGTGAATGGTCGTCTCCCTTGACGAGCAAATCATCAAGGTCTCGCTTACTCTTACGCTCCGCTTGGAGTTCACCGTCAAGTGCCTTCTCAATCGCCTTCAGAAGGATCACCAACGTTGTCACGCGCTGCTGCCCGTCGACTAGCTCGACCGTTTGCAACTCATCGGCCGCAATCACCCGTTTCTCTCGCGCCAATGCCACCAGGGTCGCCATGAAATGCTCACGGCCCGATCGATGCGACTCCTCGATGTCGTTAAACAAATCTTCGCGCTGCCGAGATTGCCACGAATAAGCCCGTTGATATTCCGGAATTCTAAAGAGTCTGCCCTCAAGCAGCTTCGCTACGGACAAATGGAGTGGATTTAGTTGCATTGTTTCTCCCAATCGGCGACCGTCATGCATGAGCTATAGAGTCATTTTGACAAAAGCCAAACTGGTATTTGTGGGAAGATAGGGTGTCCCGAGAGAGCCGGAATGCATGCGTAGGCGTCAGAACCGCGTCACTGCCGAACGTCCGGTTTTTGGATCATCGGAGCGGCGGTTTAACGCCCAACTTGGGTCGAGATCAGACAATCCGCCTCGAGCCACATCACAGGTACCGATCACGCTTTCGGATAAAAGTTTTTTGCTTCTTTTTTTCAAAAAAGATGCTTCTTCCTTCCCTTCAACCTATTGATTTCCCTATCTTACCTGCTGCGGAGCCGGTGTCGCCGCCGCGGCTGGCTTGATCCCGCGTTCAGTTCTTTCGTGCCGGCTTGAGGACGTCTCTCTACATCGTGTAACTTTTGATCGAGAACAAAGCGTTAGGGCATGAGCTTCTGAAATTTGACGAGATCAAGGGCGAGGGTTGGGGCTTCTACCGGCAGGCGGGTAAAGCCATGATGAAGGTAAAACGCCTCGGCTGCGGGCGAAATGGCATGAACGATGACGAGCCGCGCCGAGGCTTCGGCGGACGCGCGCAGTGACCGGCGGAGTATATCGGCGAGCATGGCTCGACCCAGCCCCTGGCCCTGCCAAGCCTGGTCAATCGCCAGCCGTCCGAGAACAATCGCGGGAATGGAGCCTGGCATGTTCCGGCGCATCGAGCCGGTGACATCTTGTGCCAGAATTTGCCCCATATTGAGGGCATAATACCCGATGATTTGCCGTGAACCTGTCGGGCACACAACATAGGTTCGGCTGGCCGCCGCCTGCAAATTGTTCCAAGCGCGTTGCCGCAGCCAGTCATCCAGCGCGGACTCGCCGGAATTGAACAACGAGCCGTCATGCGCTTCGGTTAAAAGAACCGGAGGATCAAAACGCGGCAGCGCATCACTCACTTTGCCACGGCGTTTTGGCTTGCAGAATGCGCTTCATCCCGGATGTTTCAGAGCGGGTTACGGGCGCATCCATCCAGTCCATGATTTTCTGAAAGGTTTTGGCGTCGGCAAAGATGGTTGATTGATCGAGGAGGATATTTTTTGCCTCTTTGAGGGCCGACGCCATCATGAACTGAGATCGGTTTGCACCGACCAGTTCCGCCGCTTGGTCAATAAGAGCCCTGTCCTGCGTGCGGGCACGCAGATGGATGTTAACCTCGGCAATGGATGGTTGAGTCCTCATGTCCAAATATAAGACAACTGTGTTGTCATTGTCAACACATGGCCTGCGAAGCAGCAGCCGACCCATCGGCGGTCCCGGCAAATACAGTTAGCGTTTCTAACTAACATATGCTATAACCCGCCGTTTCCTCCGCCCAGAACCCCAAGTCCAATGCCCGCACTCCGCCCACTTCGCACAGCTATAAAAAAAGCCCAGTTCCTCGACCCCCTTGGCCGAGACTGGCCCCGCATTCTCCCCCTGAAACCCAAGGTCCCAATGCCCGCATCCTGCACGCTTCGCACAACTATAAAAAAGGCCCAGTTCCTCGACCTCCTGGCCGAGACCGGCAACGTCTCCGACGCTGCCGCGGCATGCAACCTGCCGCGCCGCACGGCATATTCCTGTCGCGCCGTCGATCCCATCTTCGCCTCTGCCTGGGACGAAGCGCTAGAAATCGGTCTTGATGCGCTCGAGGATGAATCCATCCGCCGCGCCCGCGTAGGCGTCGAGGGGCCCGTGTTCCACGGCGGTCTACGTTGTGGCAGCGTGCGCAAATATTCCGATCTGTTGTTGATCTTTCTGCTCAAGCACCGCCGCCCCCACCGCTATGGCGGCGCCGTCTCCGGTTATGCTCAAGCGGTCCCGCTCACCATCGGTTCCGACCCCACCACAATCCCCATCCAGCAGCAGCGCTAATGGTTGCCACAACCCGACCAGTCCCCCAATCGCGCCTTTGGTGCCCCTAGCGCGCAGGGGGAGCGCTCCGCCCCAATCCCGCAAAAGTTTTTTGCTTCTTTTTTTCAAAAAAGATGCTTCTTCCTTCCCTTAGCCACTACTTCCCGACCTGCCGCGGAGTCTGTGTCGCCGCCACCGCCGGTTCGATCAATTGGTTGCAATCATTATCCTTCCCCAGCCCAAGTTGCACCGTCGGGATCAGGGCGCCAAGGCCGGGGATGACCACTCCCAGCACGACCGCGGCGCCGGCGCGCACTGCCAGCGACTTTACTCCCACGCTAATCGAGGGTTTCTTCAGGAGTCCGTTGATCTCGATTGGTGCGTGCAGTGCCAATATACTGAAATGCTTCGGGTCTTGGCTTAGTTCGTACATGATCGTCTCGTTGCGCAAGTCGACCGTTCCTTTGCCGATGATATCCGCCTCCTTGGTGTCGATCACCAGGCTGCGTGTTGTCACCAGGCCATTCTGCAGCCCGAAGTCGGTCACCATGCAGCGGATTTCAGTATTCTCCGGGATGCCCAGCAGCGAGAGGATCGACCGCCCGAAATCGAGCCCGGCCAGATCGACGATAAGGTTGCTCACGTCACCGCCGGTCATGAACAGCTTCAGGCTGCCATCGCCGTTGGCGAGCACCTGCGCCAGCGAATTACCGCTGCCGTCGATGATCGCCCTGCCGCCGATCACGCCGGTCCCCCGGAAAATCTTGGTCGACTGCATCAGGCGGTGAAAATCCACCCGGCGGAAATCGATGTCGGACTTGAGGTGAGCAACATTTCCCTGCGCGTTCAGTGAGATATAGGCAATGATCGAGCCGGTGCCGACGCCGAAGGCGATCGGATGAACCGATACCTCGCCGGAGCGCCCGGTCACCACCGCGCTGATATTATCGAGCGGGATGGACTTGTTCACGAAGTGCTCGCCGCGGAAGCGGATATCGAAGTCCGCGGCGCGAATACGCGGCAGGCTGAGCTTGATGTCAGGAAACAGGTTGGAACTCTTAGCCTCCTCGACATGTTCGGCTTGGACCGTGGGGGATTCCGCCTTGGTAACCCCGGTCCCCGGCGCGCCGCCGATAAAGCCCGCCAGGTCGCTCATCACCACCCGGCGCGACGTGACATCAGCCACCACCAGGGGACGAGGTATGCCTGGCGTAACACTCAGATTTCCCTCAATATCGCTCTGCCCGACAGTACCCGCGAAGTTCTCGAAGCGGAACGCCCCACGGCCATAATCGAGATGGCCCCGCAGCGTGTACGGCGGGGTCTGCGCGATCGGAATGCCCAGGATTGGATAAAGGTCGCCGAGATCACTGCCGATCAAGGTCATTTCCAGGTTGGCACCAGCAAACTTCATCGGGTCCCGGACGGTTCCCACCAGGGTGATCCGGGTCTCGCCGTTCCGGGCCCGAAAATCGATCGGATAAGGTTGGCTCTGGTCACGCAGCGACAGGATGGCGCCGCCCACGAACGACGCCGTAATCGGCTGCCCCGCGTAAAGACCCTTGGCACTGGCGATGAGCCGGCCGCGGTCTCCATTTGCCGGCGGCTCGGTGTGGACCAGCACGGTGAAATCGGCCTTGAGGCGCGGATCGTTGATCCGGAAGTTGCCGTCATTGATCGCGAGCCCCCCGATCTGCGGAGGCGGACCGCCGTTTGATTTGGGCAGGCCGAAAGCCCAGTTCGAGTTACCCTCGGGGCTGGACCGCAGGTCGCCGGTGGGATGATCGATGTCGATCTCGGGCAGAACAATATTCTTGCCGCCGCTACCGAGCAAAGCCGGCAGATCGACACTGACGGTCAGATGATCGATCGAGCCGAACTCGCTACCTTGCGGAAAATCAGGCGGATTTCCGATCTTGATCCCGTCGGCCACGATCGCCGGCGTGCCGGTGAGAATGCCGCGGATATCAAAATGCGACATGGTGACGGTCCGGCCCAACTCCGCCGAGGCCTTGCGCTCGACCCAGGGCCTGAACCAGTCCCAATCCCATATCAGGATTCCCACCGCTATTAGAGCAACCACGGTGAGCAGCCAGCGGAAACGACGCGCGCCGGCAAGCAACGAATTGGTGAAAGACGTGTTTTGAGACATCGTTATGGAACTCCGTGGCACGTCCCCCCGGTCCCATTCTGGTTCGGACCGGAACATACCAAACCTGGAGCGGTTGGCTGCTTCTTTTTTTGAACATGAACGCTTCTTAAGGTCTTCTTTTTGTGAACAAAAAGAAGCAAGAAAACTTTGTCAATCGGAGCCCGGCACCATCATGGGCGCTTAGGAATTTCCAGACCGCGCTGCACGGCGGGGCGCGCCAAGCCACGCTCCAACCAAGCGGGGACGTGCTTCAACTGGTCGAACCCGACCAATTCGCGCGCGCCGTAGAAGCCGACCAGATTGCGCACCCAACCGAACATGGAAATATCGGCGATGGTGTATTCGTCCTCCATGATCCACTGCCGGCCGTCGAGCCGCCCCTCAAGCACACCAAGCAGGCGTTGCGACTCCTCGCGATAGCGCTCCAGCGGACGTTTGTCGGCGATATCCTTGCCGCCGAATTTATAAAAGAAACCAACCTGCCCGAACATCGGGCCGATCGACGCCATCTGGAAAAACACCCATTGGATCGCCTGATAGCGCCGCGCCGGGTCGCTCGGCAGCAGCTTGCCGGTCTTATCCGCGAGATAGAGCAGGATCGCGCCCGACTCGAACAAACCCAGCGGCACCCCGCCCGGTCCATCTGGATCGATGATCGCGGGGATTTTGCCGTTCGGGTTCAGCGAGAGGAATTCAGGCGTCCAGCTTTCATTCTTCATGATGTTGACCGCGTGCACTTCGTAGGGCAGCCCGAGTTCCTCGAGTGCGATCGAGATTTTGACGCCGTTCGGCGTCGGCAGCGAGTAGAGCTGAAGCAGATCGGGATGTTCGGCCGGCCAACGTTTGGTGATCGGGAAGGCGGAAAGGTCGGACATGGTAAATGGCCCTAACTGACAAAAGTTTTTTGCTTCTTTTTTTCCAAAAAGGAAGACTTCTTCCTACCTAGCCTTCCGGTTCTGCGTGGTTTGTTTTGCCGGCTGGCGCCTGGGTGCTCCGCGCCCTTGGTTACCGCCGTTACCCATGACTGGCGGTTTCATGGTGGACAGTCGCGCGGCCTCGGAGTGGTACGGATGGTCGAGCAAAACCGGCACTTGTTGCCCGATTGTGCGTTCGATCGCGTGCAGCCAGGCGCGGTGCGAGGGCTCGCACAGCGACACGGCTTTGCCATCCCGCCCGGCGCGCGCGGTCCGGCCGATGCGGTGGACGTAGCTTTCGGCGATGTTAGGCAGGTCGAAGTTGAAGACATGGCTGATGTCATCGACATCGATGCCGCGGGACGCGATGTCCGTGGCAACCAGGACTCGGACCGCACCGGATTTGAAGCCGGCGAGCGCACGTTCCCGTTGGCCCTGGGATTTGTTGCCATGGATCGCCTCGGCGGGAGAACCGGAAGCGGAGAGCGCTTCGGCTACCTTGTTGGCGGTGTTCTTTGTCAGGGTGAAGATGATGGCGCGGCTGACTTCGGCGGGTTTCACCAGCATTTTCAGCAGAGTAAGCTTGTTGGCAGCGTCGGTGAACATGACCGTCTGGCCGATACGGTCTATCATCGTGGTGGGCGGGGTTACCTCCACGCGGGCCGGATTTCGCAGCAGGCCGGCGGCCAGGCTCGCGATCGCGTCGGGCATTGTGGCGGAAAATAGCAGGGTTTGGCGATCGGTCGGCATCATCGCGACGGTCTGGCGGATCGGTTTCACAAAACCCATGTCGAGCATGTGGTCGGCTTCGTCGAGCACCAGGATGTCGGTTTTCGCCAGGTCGATATGGCCCTGCCCGATCAAATCCAGCAGTCTGCCGGGGGTTGCGGTGAGAAAATCGACGCCGCGGCGCATCGCGGAAACTTGGCTGAATTGACTGACGCCGCCGAAGACCACGGTGTGAGTCATGCCGAGATTGCGGCCATAAGCGGCGACACTCTGGTCGATCTGGGACGCGAGTTCGCGCGTTGGGGCCAAAATCAAAACGTTGGCGCAGCGCGGCTGGGCCGGACGGCGGCGCAAAGCCAGGCGATGCAGAATAGGAAGAAGGAACGCGGCGGTCTTGCCGGTGCCGGTTTGAGCGAGGCCCAATAGATCACGACCGGCGAGCAGGTGCGGGATGGCCTGGGCTTGGATCGGGGTGGGGACGGTGTAGCCTTCCTGCGCAAGGGCTTGGAGAAGCTTGGGATTTAGGCCTAGATTCGAAAACGAAGGCGCGATTGCAGCAACGTGAGTCATACAGTTAAGGCGCCTCCTGGGCGCGTCGGAACAGCGCGAAGGGGCACGCATTGGCGGTGAAGGGCTGGTCATCGCGCCCACGGCCCTTACCACGCGCGCATGCGCCGGACTATCGCGCCGACGCTCGTTCGGGACCGGACATAGAGGAAGCTCGCGAGAATAGATAGTACATAATTCGGTTTTGATCCTGGGGGCGTCCGGTGGCCGATGCATTAGGCCGGTCCGGCGTTAGAAGAAGGAAGCATCTTTTTTGAAAAAAAGAAGCAAAAAACTTTTGTCCGGAAGGATCGGAGGATGCACACCACAACGGCCGTGGCGCGCACCACTTGACCGGATCGCTCGGCGCCGCGCCACAAGTCTCACTCGTGATGCTTGGCGGCGATGCGGTCGATTACGGCCAGGAGCAAAGCGGAAATGACGAAGGTTAGCTGCATCACGACTAGCCACATCAGTTTTGTGCCGTCGTAGGCGTCGATGTTCAGGAACGCCTCTAGGAGGTGGATGGCGGAGATGGCCACGATCGAACTGGCTACCTTGATTTTCAGGCTGCCGACGTCGAGCTTTCCGAGCCACGCCAGGTCGACGTCCGAAGTGACGATGCGACTGACGTAGTTCTCGAAAGTCGAGATCATTACCATCAAGATCAGGCCGGCGACGAGTGCGGCGTCGACCAGGTTCAGCATGGCCAGGACGATTTGGGACTCGGCCATGCCGTGAAGCGCGAAGGCGAGTTTCAGCAAACCCTCGAAAAAGCTTACGGCGTAGAGCAGCAGCGCGATGATCAGACCAATGCTGAAGGCTAAAAGGATCCAGCGAGCGCCGAGGATGATTGACTCGATCAGGGCGGCGGGCGATTTCATTATGCGGGCTCCGGAGGGATGTTGCGGCGATCTTTCGTCCAAAGTTTTTTTGCTTCTTTTTGTTCACAAAAAGAAGACTTTTTCCTTACGCTTAATCGCCTTCTGCCTCGCCTGATCCAGCCCGCGGGTCGTTTACGCCGAGCCAATGATCGTTGATACGCTCGATCGATTCGGCGGCGCCGAACGGGGGCACGCCTTTGATTTCGTAGCCCATCGACCGCAAATTGCCGACTGTGGCGGGGGCGAGCGCGTTTGGTTCGAGGTAGAGCACGTCGGGGAGGTATTGTTCGTGGATGCGGGGGGCGGAGACGGCCTGGTCGATTGGCATGCCGTAGTCGATTACGTTGATGATGGTTTGCAGGACTACCGAAATGATACGCGAGCCGCCGGGACTGCCCAAGACCATCACTAATTTGCCGTCGCGCGTGATGATCGTGGGGGACATCGAAGACAGTGGCCGCTTGCCGGGGGCGATCTCGTTGCGCACACCTTGCAAGAGGGAAAACATGTTGGGCTGGCCCAGGTCAGTGGTGAAATCGTCCATTTCGTCGTTCATTAGAACGCCGGTGCCGGGGGCGGTGACCTCGGCGCCGAAACGGCCGTTCAAGGTGTAGGTTACCGAAACCGCGTTGCCGTCACGGTCAATCACGGAATATTGCGTGGTTTCGTATTTCTCGTGCGGCGGGGAGCCGGGGGGAAGAGATGAAGACGGGGTGGCGCGGCCGGGGGTGATAGCGGCGCGGATGGCGGCGGCGTAGGCAGGATCAGTCAAGTGCGCGGTCGGGTTGGTGATGAAATCGGGATCGCCCAAAGCGTTGTTGCGGTCGAGGAAGGCGTGACGCTCGGCTTCGGCGATAAGCTGGATTGAAGAGGCGCTGTGGTAGCCCAAGGATTTCAGGTCGTAGCCCGAAAGGATGTTGAGCGCCTCGCAGACCGCGACACCGCCGGAACTCGGCGGA
>Ga0302308_10004465_pt1 | contig 10987 bp, 11 predicted proteins | sample III_Palsa_E3_3_FD_200531 | JGI IMG/M metagenome (GOLD analysis project Ga0302308, IMG submission 200531) | Peat permafrost microbial communities from Stordalen Mire near Abisko, Sweden - III_Palsa_E3_3 | ecosystem: Environmental > Terrestrial > Soil > Palsa > Peat permafrost | place: Sweden... | reverse complement strand
GCAAGCGCACGATGTCGGTCATGAGCGGCGTCACGTCGGCTCCCACAGGCAGCTTCGAGGTGTCGGTTTTCAGATCGATGGCCGAAAGCCGGCTCTTGTAGCGATCGCGGATTTCCCAGGCGAGATCGTTGTGGCCGTCGATGAGCGGCGTTTGCTCGAGCACGCGCAGCACCCGCGCGTGGTAATCGGTGGCGGCGGGCGAGGCACCCCCCGTTGCCGCCGCCGCCGCGACCGCGCAGGCGAGCAGCGTGGAGGCCGCCCACAGCGCCGCGAGTCGGGCGGCGCAAAATGCGTTCTTCATGGTCATCCCTCTCGAGCACTCCGGCACGGCAAAAGCGCCGTGCGCCCAGCAATTTGCCATAAGGGGCTCCGTGATGCGGCGCTTTTATTCTTTGCCCCTTGCGGGGGAGCCTTGAGCTGTGATCAAGTCGGATGAGGCCCGCGAGTCGTGCCGCGGGCGCTGGAGTCAACCAGGGTCATCGATGAATAACAAAAACGCTTCAGGCAAGTGAGTGTCGTTCGGGTGCCCCGCGTTCCCCCGCGGGGCGCTCTTTTACTCCGTAAAGACCCTTAAGGCGCCCCCGGCGGCTTGAAAACCGCATCTTCCGGCTCCAATTTGGGGCTGCGCGGCCCAAACCTCGCGCGAAACCGCCGGCTCGGATAGAATCCGCGCCGGCAGCGCCCCTCCCGAGCGGCGCCGGCCACCCCCTTTTCTCAAGCTCCAACGGAAGTCGATGCTTTCTACGTCCAACGTCGCCGTGCAATTCGGTGCGAAACCCCTGTTCGAGCAGGTGACCGTCAAATTTTTCGACGGCAATCGTTACGGCCTCATCGGCGCGAACGGTTCGGGCAAGTCCACGCTCATGAAGGTGCTGGGGCGCGACCTCGATCCGAGCGCGGGCGAGGTGATGCTGCAGACGGGCATGCGGCTCGGCAAGCTCAACCAGAATCAGTTCGGCTACGAGGACGAGCGCGTGCTCGATGTGGTCATGCAGGGACACGCGGAGCTGTGGCGCGCGATGACCGAGCGCGACCGAATCTATGCGAACCCTGAGTCGACGGACGCCGATTACATGCGCGCCGCCGAGCTCGAGGCGGTGTTCGCGGAGTACGGCGGCTACGATGCCGAGGCCCGCGCGGGCAGCATCCTCACCGACGCCGGCATTGCCGAGTCGCGCCATAACGGCCCCATGCGCGAGGTGCCCCCCGGGTTGAAGCTGCGCGTGCTGCTCGCGCAGGCGCTGTTCTCCAGACCCGATGTGCTGTTGCTCGATGAGCCCACGAACAACCTGGACATTCACTCGATCAACTGGCTCGAGCGCGCGCTCAACGATTACAGCGCCACCATGGTCATCATCAGCCATGACCGGCATTTCCTGAACCAGGTCTGCACCCACATCGCCGACCTCGATTATCAACAGCTCAAGATCTATCCCGGCAACTATGACGACTTCATGCTCGCCTCGGTGCAGGCGCGCGCGCGGGTGGAGGCATCGAATGCCAAGGCGCGCGACAAGATCTCCGACTTGCAGGAGTTCGTGCGGCGCTTCTCGGCGAACGCATCGAAAGCGCGCCAGGCGACCTCGCGCAAGCGGCAGCTGGAGAAGATCAAGCTCGAGGAAGTGCGCCCATCGTCCCGCCAGAATCCCTATATCCGCTTCGAGCAGGGCAGGAAGCTCTATCGCTCGGCCGTCACGGTGGAGGGGCTTTCCTTCCGCTATCCCGGCACGGAGCAGAATGTGCTCGAGAAGGTCAACTTTCAGATCGAGGCGGGCGAGCGCATCGCCATCATCGGCCCGAACGGCGCCGGCAAGACCACCTTGATGCGTTGCCTCGCCGGCGAGCTCACGCCGACGGCCGGCCGCATCACCTGGGTGGAGAATGCGCAGGCCGGCTACATGCCGCAGGATCCGCAGGCCGAGTTTCTACCGCCCTGCGATCTCTTTACCTGGATGTCGCAGTACACGGGCAAGGCGGACGACGATCAGATCGTGCGCGCGACCTTGGGGCGACTGCTGTTCTCCGGCGAGGAGACCAAGAAGTCGGTGAGCGTACTGTCGGGCGGCGAGAAGGGCCGCATGATCTACGGCAAGCTCATGCTCACCCGGCCGAACGTGCTGTTGATGGACGAGCCCACCAACCACATGGACATGGAAACCATCGAATCGCTCCAGATCGGTCTCGAGCATTTCGCCGGGACGCTCGTGTTCGTCTCGCACGACCGGGAGTTCGTCGGCGGCCTCGCGACGCGTATTCTCGAGCTCAAGCCGGGCGGCAAGCTGGTCGATTTCAAGGGCACGTACGATGAGTACCTGAAGGCCCAGGGCCTCGACGGCTAGGGCGCGCATCCAAGCGCGCGGCCGTATCGAATCTCTCCGGGTAACACCCCGTGGGAGATGACGATGGCCGATCACCCGCTCGCGCGCGCGCCGCCCGCGGCGCTCTGGCTACTCGCGCTGTTGGCGCTCTCGGGGCCCGCCATGCCCCTGGCGGCCGAGCGTTACGAGGGTATCGCCTATAGTCACGGCACCGATCGCATCGCCTACCGCGAAACCCACTGGTTGTTCGACCGCGACGGCACGCAGCAGCGGCTGGTGATCTATCGCTGCGCCGACGGCACGCCGTTCGGACGCAAATGGGTGGGCGCGGCGCCGTCGGCGACCGCCCCGGATTTTGATTACGAGGATGCGCGCGACGGCTACCGGGAGGGTGTGCGCACAGAAAAGAACGCGCGCCTGGTGTTCGTGCGCGAGAACACGCACGCTCCCCTCGAGACGCGGCCGTTGCCGGCAAGCGCCGACGGGGTGCTCGATGCCGGGTTCGATGCATTCGTGCGCGAACACTGGCAGGACCTCGCCGGGGGCCGCGCACCGCATCTCGATTTTCTGATTCCCAGCCGCTTCGAGTACCTGTCGTTCGCACTCTCCGGCGTCCACGACACCACGCTCGACGGCAAGCCCGCGCGCCGATTCAAGATGAGACTGGCGGGCTGGTACGGCTTCGCCGTGCCGGGCATCGATCTCATCTACGATCGCGCAGGCCGGCTGCTGGAATTCGACGGCGTCGGCAACGTGCGCGATGCCGCCGGCAAGAATCAGCACGTGCGCATCGTGTTCCCCGCCGCCGCGATCCGCAGCGATGTGCCGGAGAGCGATATCGCCCGCGCGGCCCGGGAGCCGCTCGCCTCCCGGTGTGAGCCCGACTGAGGCAACGCCGCCCGCATCCGGGCAGGCGCCGCCCTCGAATAGCTTGTACAAGGCCAAATTCGAGGAACGGGTATGGAATCGAGTCGTGGGGGGCTCCCGGAATATTTAAAGCATCTCCCATCCGCTCCTCGGATGTCGCGAGCGGTGTGCCTTCTCTCTGCGTTCGGTCCTACGCAAGATCGACCTATGCGGCCCCCATCGAGCCGCGCGGCAGGCATCGATTCATGAGCAGGGTTCAGCGCATCGCCGTCATCGGCTCCGGCATCTCGGGTTTGGCGAGCGCGTGGCTCCTCGGGCGCCGCCATGCGGTGACCCTCTACGAAGCGAACGACTATCTCGGCGGTCACACCCATACGCACGAGGTGCGGGTCGGTGGCCGGGACTACCGCGTGGACACGGGATTCATCGTTTTCAATCCCGCGCACTATCCGCTCCTCGCGCGGCTGTTCGAGGAACTCGGCGTGCGCTCGCAACCGACGCAGATGAGTCTGTCGGTGCGCAACGAGAGGAGCGGTCTCGAATACAACGCGAGCTCGCTCGCGACGCTCTTTTGTCAGCGGCGGAATCTGTTTTCGCCGCGCTTCCTCGGTCTCATCCGCGACATCCTGCGGTTCAACCGCGAGGCGCGCGCGTTGCTGTCAACGGCGGGTCCGGGTCCAACCCTCGGCGACTATCTCGCGGAGCAGCGCTACGGCGCCGCGTTTCGCGACGAGCATCTGGTGCCCATGAGCTCGGCGCTATGGTCGGCGCCGCCGCGGGAGGTGCTCGAATTTCCAGCCAAGTACCTGGTGCAATTCCTCGCGAACCACGAGATGCTGCAAGTGAGCGGCCGTGCGCCTTGGCGCGTGGTGCAGGGCGGCTCCTCGACCTACATCCAGGCGCTCACCGCGCGTTGGAACGTGACCACCCGGCTGGGCTGTCCGGTGATGGGCATCGAGCGCTCGAGCAATCAGGTCTCGGTGGACTCCCTCGCCGGGCGCGAGCGGTACGATCAGGTGGTGCTCGCCTGCCACAGCGATCAGGCGCTCGAGCTGTTGAGCACGCCGACCCGCGCAGAGCGCGACATCTTGGGCGCGATCGGCTATCAACCGAACCGCGTGATCCTGCACACCGATGCCTCCGTCATGCCGCAGCGGCCGCGGGCCTGGGCCGCTTGGAACGCGCTCACCCCCGCGCAACCGGGCGCGCCCTGCACGGTGAGCTACTGGATGAATTTGCTGCAAGGGATCGACAGCGCGGAACCGCTGATCGTCACCTTGAATCCGACGCGGCCCATCGATCCCGCCAAGGTGCTGCGCACGCTGCGCTACTCGCATCCGGTGTACACCCTGGCGAGCGTCACGGCCCGGGCGCGCAAGGCTGAGATCCAGGGCCGCTCGCGCACGTGGTTCGCCGGCGCCTACTGGGGGTGGGGATTTCACGAGGACGGCATGCGCAGCGCCGTCGACGTGGCCGCCGCGCTCGAGGTCCCGTGGCCCGCGCGCGCGCCCGGCTCTGTGCCGCCGTCGGAATCGCGTGAGCTTGCGGCATGAGGGATGCTGCCGTCGCGACCGCCGATCCCGCACGCGATGCCGCCCTCGCGAGCGCCGTGTACGAGGGCGTGGTGCGTCACCGGCGGCACTCCCCGCAGCCGCATGCCTTCCGTTATCGAGTGGCGCAGCTCTATCTCGATCTCGAGGAGATCGAGCAAGTGTTCGAGGGGCGCTGGCTCTGGTCGGTCGGCGGGCGCAACGTCGCGGAGTTCCGGCGCAGCGACTACCTGGGCCGGGCCGACCGCCCGCTCATCGAGGCGGTGCGCGATTACGCCGAGGCGGCTCTCGGTCATCGGCCGCAGGGACCTGTGCGGCTCCTGACCCATGTGCGCTACGGCGGTTACGTGTTCAATCCCGTGAGTTTTTACTATTGCTTCGGCGCCGACAGCACGCGCCTCGAGTGCCTCGTCGCCGAGATCACCAATACGCCCTGGGGCGAGCGGCATGTGTATGCGCTGCCCGTGGCTGAGGCCGAGCGGCAGGCAGGCGCGTGGCGCTGGTCGTTCGACAAGGCCTTTCACATCTCGCCATTTCTGCCTATGAACCGGCGCTACGCCTGGCGTGCGAGCGAGCCGGGCAAGAGCTTGCGCGTGCACATCGAAGTGCTCGACGCCGGACGGAGCGAGTTCGACGCGACGCTCGTGCTCGAGCGTCGGCCGCTCGATGCAGCCTCTCTGCGCCGCGTGCTCTGGCGTTATCCGCTCATGACGGCGCAGGTGATGGCTGCCATTCACTGGCAGGCCTTGAAGCTCTGGGCGAAGCGCAATCCGGTGTACACACACCCTGCAACGGCGGAGGAGCGATGATCGATCAGCAGAAGACCTTTCCCGCATCTTGTCTGCCGGCGCCGGCCGAGTTCGGCGCTTTGGATCGCGCGCTGCGTGCGCGGCTGATCGAGCGGCTGCGCCCCCTGCAGCAAGGCCGGCTCATCATCGAAGATGCCTGCGGCCGCGTGGTGCTCGGGCATGCAGGTGAGGCGGGATTGTGCGCGTACGTGCGCGTGGACGACCCCGCGCTCTATCGCGCGCTCGCCACGAACGGCGCGGTCGGCGCGGGCGAGTCCTATATCCGCGGGCACTGGCGCTGCGACGATCTCGTCGCTCTCATGCGTCTCTTGCTGTGCAACCGCGATTTGCTCGATGGACTCGAGCGCGGCTCCGCGCGGATCGGCAGCTGGCTGCTGCGCGCCTGGTCGACGCTCAGGCCGAACACCCGCCGCGGCAGCCGCGAGCATATCGCCGCGCATTACGATCTCGGTAACGAGTTCTTCGCGCTCTTTCTCTCGCCCGATCTCATGTACTCCTCGGCGCTTTGGAGGGAAGATGATCACGACACGCTCGAAGCGGCCTCGACGCGCAAGTTGGACGCCATCTGCACGGCGCTCGCGCTGTCCCCGCGCGATGCGGTGGTCGAGATCGGCACAGGGTGGGGCGGCTTTGCCCTGCATGCCGCACGCCGCTACGGCTGCCATGTGACCACGACTACCATCTCGCGCGAGCAACATGCCCTCGCGAGCGAGCGCGTGGCGGCCGCGGGCCTTGGCGATCGCGTCACCGTGCTGCTCGAGGATTATCGCGACTTGAGAGGCCGCTACGACAAGCTCGTGTCCATCGAGATGATCGAGGCGGTGGGTGCGCGCTATCTCGAGACGTACTTCGCGAAGCTGGGTGCGCTGCTCAAGCCGCGGGGTCTGGCGCTGCTGCAGGCCATCACCATCGAGGATCACCGCTATCAGCAGGCACTGGGTGAAGTGGATTACATCAAGCGCTACGTATTTCCGGGCGCGTTCATCCCCTCGGTAAGCGCCATGCTCGACGCGAAAAGTCGCGCCACGGACCTGAACCTCGTGCACTTCGAGGATTTCGGACCGTCGTACGCCCGCACGCTCGAGGCGTGGCGCACGCGCTTTCTCGCCCAGCGCGGCGAAGTGCGCCGGCTCGGGTTCGACGATCGTTTCATCCGCCTCTGGGAGTTCTATCTCGCCTACTGCGAGGCGGGGTTTCGCGAACGCTCCATCGGCGTCGCGCACTTGAAGTTCGCCAAGGCGAGCCTGCCTTAAGTGAACGGCGTGATCAATTTCGTGGCCTATCAGGCGGTCTGGTTCGCCGTCGTGGCGAGCGCCGGCCACCGCCGCGCGGCGCTCGGCATGGCGGCAGCCGCGTTGTTCGCAGCCGCGCAGCTCACGCTCTCACGCCGGCGCCTGTCCGATGTGCGCCTCATGGCGGCGGCGGTCTGCCTCGGCGTCGTCATCGACGGCACGCTGGGGCGTTGTGGCTGGCTGCGCTATGCCTCACCTGCGCCCGCGTTTCCGCCGCACGGCGCGCCGCTCTGGATCCTGTGTCTGTGGGCCGCCTTCGCGCTCACCCTCACGCGCTCGCTCGCCTGGCTCGTGCGCCGGCCGTGGCTCGCCGCCCTGTTGGGTGCGCTCGGTGGACCGCTCGCCTATGCGAGTGCGGCGCGCGGCTTTGCGGCGGTCGAGCTCGCCCCGCCCGCGGCGCGCGCGTTGGGCGGACTTGCGCTTGGCTGGGGAGCCGCTTTAGGCGTGCTCGCCCATCTCGCTCGGCGCGGCTCCGCGGATGCCGCCGCGGCGCTCATCGAGGCGCGGCCGTGAGCCTGTGGGTCGCCGTCGCGATCCTGTGGGCGGGTGCGGCGCTCGCCATGAGCGTCGGCTGGGCGTGGCAGAGGCGGCACGAGAATGCGGGCATCGTCGATGTGATCTGGACGACGGGCATCGGCGCCGCCGCCTTGTGGTATGCCGCCGTCCTCGACGGCGCAGTGATGCCGCGGGCGCTCCTCGGGCTCCTTGCCGTGCTCTGGAGCCTGCGACTCGCCGCGCATCTCGCGCCGCGTGTATTCAATCGCCCGGAGGATGGCCGCTATCGGCAGTTGCGTCTGCATTGGCAGGGCAATCAGGCAAAGATGTTCGGGATGTTCCAGTTACAGGCGCTCCTCATCGTGCTCTTCTCGCTGCCGTTCCTCGCCGTGGCGCGCAATCCCACCGAAGGACTCACGCCCTGGATGACGGCGGCCATAGCGATCTGGATCGGGAGCGTCTGCGGCGAGGCGCTCGCCGATCGCGAGCTCGCACGCTTTCGCGCCGACCCGGCGAATCGCGGCCGCACCTGCCGCGCGGGCCTCTGGCGCTACTCACGCCATCCCAATTATTTCTTCGAGTGGCTGCACTGGTTTGCCTACGTCGGACTCGCGGTCGGCAGCCCCCTCTTCTGGCTGAGTTTGTCGGGACCCGCCGTGATGTACGCGTTTCTGCGCTGGGTCAGCGGCATTCCGTTCACCGAGGCGCAGGCGCTGCGCACCCGCGGCGAGGACTACCGCCGCTATCAGGCGCAGACCTCGCAGCTCATTCCCTGGTTTCCGAAGGAGCATCGTCGTTGAGCACCGTAAGTCCGATTTCTTTCTCCAGCGCGGCTGAGGCGACCGCGAGCCGCGGCCTGCTCGGTTGGGCCGAGCGCGGCCTCCTGCCCGATGCGCTCATTCGCCATGGCATCGAGCGACTCTGCGCCGCGCGTCTGCGCGAGGAGCGTGCCGGCGGTCTCGAGGGCCAGGCGCTGCGCTTCGAGCAGCGCATCGAGCTCCTGCGCAACAGCCCCATCGCCATCCACACCGATGCGGCGAACGCACAGCACTACGAGCTGCCGCCCGCGTTCTTCGAATCCTGCCTCGGTAAGCGCTTGAAGTACTCCTGCGCCTTTTATCCGCGCGGTGACGAGACGCTCGATCAGGCCGAGGAGGCGATGCTCGCACTGTACGTGGCGCGCGCGGAGCTCGCAGACGGTCAGCGCATTCTCGAGCTCGGCTGCGGCTGGGGATCCTTGACGCTGTTCATGGCCGAGCGGTTCCCCAACGCTCGCATCGAAGCGGTGTCAAACTCGAGGCCGCAGCGCGAGTTCATCGAAGCGCGTTGCAGCGAGCGCGGCATCCGCAACGTCACGGTACGCACCGCGGATGTGAACCGCCTAGAGCTCGCCGCCGGCGTCTACGACCGCTGCGTCTCCGTCGAGATGTTCGAGCACGTGCGCAACTATCACGCATTGCTCCGGCGCATCGCCCGAAGCCTCGCTCCGCACGGCAAACTCTTCGTACACATCTTTGCGCACCGGACCCTTCTTTATCCTTTCGAGACTGAGGGCAAGGACGACTGGATGGGCCGGTACTTCTTCACCGGCGGCCTCATGCCCTCGGTCGATACCTTGCTGCGCTTTCAGGAGCACGTCGAGGTGGAGGCGCAGTGGCTTCTCGACGGCACGCACTATCAGCGCACGGCCGAAGACTGGCTCGCCAATCACGACGCCCATCGCGAGGCGGTCATGGCGACGTTGCGCGATGCCTACGGTACAGGCGCGGCGCTCTGGAATCAGCGCTGGCGCATGTTCTGGATGGCGTGCGCCGAGCTCTTCGGCTACGCGGGCGGGCAGGAGTGGGTCGTCGCCCACTACCGCTTCGCGCGGCGCCCGTGAGCGCGGCTCGTGCGGTACGGCGCGGTGTCCGAACGCTCATGCTCGCAGCGCTCACGGCGCTCGGAGGGGGCTGCATGAGCACCGGCGCGCCCACGGTCCCCGTCGCACCCGCAGTCGACCTGTCGCGCTTCATGGGCGCCTGGTACGTGATCGCGAGCATACCTTCCTATCCGGAGCGCAACGCGTACGATGCCGTCGAGTCCTATGAGCTGAAGCCCGACGGCCGTATTCAAACGACGTTTCGTTATCGCAAAGGCAGCTTCGAGGCGCCCCTCAAGACCATGCACCCCGTGGGCACGGTCGTGCCGGGAACCGGCAACGCGGTATGGGGCATGCAGTTCATCTGGCCCATCAAGGCCGAGTACGTCATCTCGTATCTCGATCCCGGTTACTCCGAGACCATCATCGCGCGCAGCAAGCGCGACTACGCCTGGATCATGGCGCGCACCCCCGAGATCTCAGAGGCCGCCTACGCGGCCGACGTCGAGCGCCTCAAGGCGATGGGCTATGACGTATCGAAGCTGCGGAAGGTGCCGCAGAGCCCGCGTTAGCGAGCGGCGATCCGAGCGAGTTCTGTCAGGTGCATCCAGCCATAGGCCAACTCGACGAGGACCGCGTCCTTGCGTACATCCTCCCTCTCGGCCAGGACTCGAGCGCCGAGGCGCTCGTAGAATCGTCGCGCCCGAGCGTTGTCCCGCAGCACCCACAGACTCGCCGCGCCAAAGCCTCTCCGCAACAGATCGGAAGCCAATGCAAACAACAGTCGCGTGCCGATTGAACGCCTTTGAAATGCTTCGAGGACGTAAATCGCGCTAATTTCGCCGTCGTAGCCCCGCTCCCTTAGTGTCTCCGTTCGCTGTGCACCGCAGGAGCCAAAGCCGGCGATTCGATTTTCGAGTTCCGCGAGGTAGACGATTGTGGCGCCTGATGTCGCCGGTTCGCTCATTATCCTGGTCCACGTCGCAGCGCGCCCGTCGACCGACAGTGAAGCCAGCATTTCGGGCGGCACCATCCCCGCATAAGTCTCATGCCACGACGCAACGTGCATGCTGGCGAGAGCCCGGGCATCCGCGAGCGTGCCCATTCGGATCGTTGATTGGTCGACGGTTGACATCGGATCTGAAGCGATCGTCTTCGATTGCCTTAGGCCAAGCCTTTAAAGGGATCTTCCCAGGCCGGGATCCCACGCAGGCGGTCGTGCCACGCCAGAATACGCGGATAGCCCTCCACGGGCAGCTTCGAGGCATCGGCAAAGGGCAATGGGGTGGCGACGCGGAAGTCGGCGAAGCTGAGTCGGTTGCCCACGAGCCACGTTCGATCGGATAGAGACTCCTCCAAGACAGCCGCAAAGCGGTGAAACTCGGCGCAGGCCTCCTCGACCTCGGCGGCGCCGGCGGGCGCAAAGCCGAGACGCGGTTTCATGGCGTACTCCCAGTAAAAGAAGCTCGCGGCGCGGGTGAAATGATGCGCGCTCCAGCTGAGCCACATCTGGAACTCGGCCGCCTTTTCGCCCGACACCCAGAAGTCCGATCCCGCGAGCATGGAGAGGCGGCAGGCGATCGCGTCGGTCTCCCAAATCGTAATATCTTTTTCTACGAGCACCGGCACGAGCGTGTTCGGATTGATGCGACGGAAGGCCTCCTCGTTCGCTGGATCACGCGGGCTCGCCCGGATGAATTCGACGGGAGAGTGCAGGTGACGCGCCACCGCGACCGCCACACGCGGGTTCAAGTTCCTGGAATAATAGAGCTTCATGCCGTGCTCCTACTGCTTA
>Ga0302308_10004460_pt1 | contig 10994 bp, 8 predicted proteins | sample III_Palsa_E3_3_FD_200531 | JGI IMG/M metagenome (GOLD analysis project Ga0302308, IMG submission 200531) | Peat permafrost microbial communities from Stordalen Mire near Abisko, Sweden - III_Palsa_E3_3 | ecosystem: Environmental > Terrestrial > Soil > Palsa > Peat permafrost | place: Sweden... | reverse complement strand
CGCAACGGCCACCACGCAAGCCCGCGCTCCAGCCCCTACCCAGGGTGGATTTTTCCCAGTGCTTCACGGTGTCAAAGACCAGTGGCCCGGCCCCGCGAACGGGCGAGCCTGCCGCAGCCTTTACTCCTGGTATTGAATCGCTTCAAGCCCCCGACGGCTTCCACCCATTCCGCCGCCGCCCATGGCGCCGGCGCCTCGCCAGCCCCATGTGCCCCCCAACGCCGCAACCAGGAAGCCTCGCCATGTCCGTCTCGCTCTACGATATCTCGATCCCGACCTATCGCCGGGGCCTGCAGAACCTCTCCAGCTTCCTCGACAAGGCCGAGGCCCACGCCAAGACCGAGGGCGTCGACCTCGCCACCTACGCCGAGGCCCGCCTCGCCCCGGACATGCACCCCTTCGTCCGCCAGATTCAGATCGCCAGCGACTCCGCCAAGGGCGGCGCCGCGCGCCTCGCCGGCGTCGAGGCGCCCGCGATGGCCGACACCGAAACCACCTTCCCCGAGCTGAAGGCGCGCATCGCCAAGACCATCGCCTTCCTCGACACCATCACCAAGGCCCAGGTCGACGCCCGCCACGCCGCCATCATCGAGCTGCCGCTCCCCGGCCGCACCATGACCTTCACCGCCCCCGACTTCCTGATGCAGTTCGGCCTCGCCAACTTCCTCTTCCACGTCACCACCGCCTACGCCCTGCTGCGGGCCAACGGCGTGCCGCTGGGCAAGATGGACTTCCTGGCGGGGGGGCAGATGGCGGCGGCGGCCGCCTGAGGGTTGGCGGGGACGCCGCGCACCCGCGATTCGCTCCCCGGCCACGCGGCCCCGCCGCGTGGCCGGGCCTTTCGGATGCTCAGCTCTGCGGCAGCCTGCCCGTCCGCGGGCAATCCCGAAGAAAACCGGCGCCCTCGATCCCTACCATCACGTCGTGATATTAAGTGGCGCGACTCCGGCGCGGCTTGGCCGTGTATGTATTCGCCGGAGCCGGCGCGGCCAATCTCGCGCCGAGGCATCGAGAGGAGCCCAAGCATGACCACCCGCCTGATGGATCGCGACGCCGAGGAAGAGCTCAGCGAGCGCGGCTTTTCGCGCCGGCAGATCGGGCGCATCGCCATGCTGCTGGGCGCCGGCGCGGCGATGACCCAGCTCCCCGGCGTGGCCAAGGCGCAGCAGTCGGCTAGACCCGTGGTCGGCGCGGTGCGGATCGGGGCCAACGAGTGCTGGACCGGCCCCTTCTCCGAGGGCGTCGCGGCGGCGAGCGCGAACGCCGTCCAGGGCAACCGCTACGAGCCCGACAACGACCACGCCAGGCTGTTCGCCGCCGTCGCGGCGGTGGAGGGCATTCCGGCCGAATATGTGCTGGCGTGGCCCGGCTCCAGCGACCCGCTCAGCCGCGCGGTGGTCACCTTCTGCTCGCCCGACCGCCCGCTGGTGACGGGCAATCCCAGCTATGAGCAGAGCTGGGGCACGGCGGCCTGGCTGGGGCTGAAGCCGATCCGCGTGCCGCTCACCGACGACTACCGTCACGACGTCAAGGCGATGCTGGCGGCGGGTCCCAAGGCCGGCCTCTTCTACATCTGCTCGCCCAACAACCCCACCGGCACCCTGACCCCGCTCGCCGACGTCGAGTGGCTGCTGGCCAACAAGCCGGCCGACTCGATCGTGATGGTCGACGAAGCCTATATCCACTGGGCCGACGCGCCCAATGCGGCGAAGCTGGCGGCCAGCCGCAAGGACGTGATCGTCATGCGGACCTTCTCCAAGCTGTTCGGCATGGCCGGCATGCGGCTGGGCCTCACCATCGCCCACCCCGACCTGTTCAAGCGGATGGCGCGCTACGACGGCTGGCAGGTGACCTACATGCTGCCGATGACCGCCGTCGCCTGCGGCACGGCGAGCCTGCCGCTGGCCGACAAGATCGCCGCGCGGCGGGCCGAGATGATCGCGGTGCGCGAAGAGACCCTGGCGCACCTGAAGCTGCGCGGCCTCGCCTACATCCCCTCGCGCGCCAATATGTTCATGGTCGACTGGGGCCCGGGCAAGGATTCGAAGGCGATGCAGGCGGCGTTCCTGGCCGAGGGGGTGCAGATCGGCCGCTCCTGGGACGCCTACCCGACCAAGAGCCGCATCACCGTGGGCTCGGCCGAGGACATGCGGGCGTTCCGCGTGGCGCTGGACAAGATCCTGAAGGTCTGAGCCGGCGGGCGGGTGAGGGCGGCGCGGCGCTAAATCGCCCGCCCCTCCCAGTACCGGTCCTTCAGCACCCGCTTGTAGAGCTTCCCCGTCGGCAGGCGCGGCATCTCTTCGATGAAGTCCACCGATCTCGGCGCCATGTAGTGGGCGAGGTGCTCGCGGGCGAAGGCGAGCAGTTCGGCGGCGAGGGCTTCGTCCGGGGCGACGCCGGGGGCGGGCTCGATCACGGCTTTGACCGCCTCGCCCATCTCCTCGTCGGGGACGCCGAACACGGCCACGTCGCCCACCTTGGGGTGCAGGATCAGCGCGTCCTCGATCGCCTGCGGATAGATGTTCACCCCGCCGGAGATGATCATGAAGGCCTTGCGGTCGGTGAGGTAGAGATAGCCGTCGGCGTCGAGGTAGCCGACGTCGCCGAGGCTGGTCCAGGCCGGATGGTCCGGGTGCTGGGCGGCGCGGGTCTTGGCGGCGTCGTTGTGATAGCCGAAGGTCAGGGTCTCGCGCTCGAAATAGATCAGCCCGGCCTCGCCGATCGGCAGCTCGGCGCCTGCCTCGTCGCAGATGTGCAGCACGCCCAGCGCCGCGCGGCCCACCGAGCCCGGATGGGCCAGCCAGTCGGTGCTGTCGATGGTGGTGGCGCCCGCGCCCTCGGTGCCGGCGTAGTATTCGTAAAGGATCGGCCCCCACCACTCGATCATCCGCTTCTTCACGTCGACCGGACAGGGGGCGGCGGCGTGGATGGCGACCTGGTGGCTGGACAGGTCGTGGGCGGCGCGCTGCGCGTCGTCCAGCTTCAGCATACGGACGAACATGGTCGGCACCCACTGGCTGTGGGTGATTTTATATTGGTCGATGAAGCGCAGCGCGGCCTCGGCGTCGAAGCGGCGCATCATCACCACCACACCGCCATAGCTCTGGATGCTGGTCACATATCCCAGCGGCGCGGCGTGATAGAGCGGCGCGGGCGACAGATAGACCGTGTCCGGAGAAAAGCCGTAGCGGTTCACCGCCTGGCGGGTCTCGAAGCCCTCCGCCGTGGTCTTGTCCGGCAGCGGGCGGAGGATGCCCTTCGGCCGGCCGGTGGTGCCGCTGGAATAGAGCATGGTGTCGCCCATCCATTCGGCGTCCAGCGGCTCGGGCGCATAGAGGGCGACGGCGTCCTCGTAAGGCTCCCAGCCGTCGATCACGCCGTCGACCATGAGGCGGATGGGGCAGCTTGGGATCAACTCGGCCAGCGGCCCGGCGATCGGGGCGCGGTCGAGCGAGGAGACGATCGCCTTGGCGCCGCAGTCGCCCACCACATAGGCCGCCTCGTCCGGCGGCAGGTAGCGGTTGACCGCGGTGAGGTAGAGCCCGGATCGGAACGCCGCCCACACCACCTCCATGAAGCGAAGGTTGTTCTCCATCAGGATGGCCAGGTGGTCGCCGCGCCGCAGGCCCTTGGCGTGCAGCAGCTGGGCCAGCCGGTTCGAGCGCGCGTCCAGCTCGCCGTAGGTGACGGTCTCGCCGGTCTCGGCGATGATCATGGCCGGCTTCTCCGGCGTCAGCCTGGCGTGGTCGGCGATATACATGCTGGCTCTCCCTGGGCGCGTTTCCTGCCCCCTCTCACGCCGGGTCAGTCAAATCCGCCGGCTGTCATAGGCCCATTGCAACAGGGCCTGGCGCTGGCGCGGGCGGCAGGTGACGTCGCCGGGGTCGCAGTGCTTCTTCAGCTGGCCGATGTGGCGGCGGATCGCCTTCCAGCGCCCCACCTGCCGCGTGTCCTCGAACGGCAGCCGCCGGCCGAAGTAGTAGCGGCAATACCACTGGAACCAGCCGCGCGGGTCGTCCTCATGGATCCAGCCCTTGCGCCGCCACTCCGCCAGCGGCTGGCTGGCGATGACGCCGAACCAGTTGAGGCGCTTGTCCGGCCCCTCGGGCGACAGCTTCGCCCCCTCGAACCAGCTCTCCGGAAACTCGCCCCGGCAATCGGTCATATACTTGCCGCCGAACACCCCCAGCTCCAGCATCTGCTTCGGCGTCAGATCGGGCGCGAACTCCGGGTCGAAGTCACGGCCGGTGGGCGCGGCCAGGACATAGCGATAGTCCCGCTGCATCCGATCCTTGACCACCACCTGATCCCCGATCTTCATCCCGCTGCCTCCCCCAAAGGTCCGCTCATCCCGGCGAACGCCGGGACCCAGGAAAAACGAAGGTCAAGCATCAACACAAAGGTCACGAAGGACACCAGGGTCACGAAGGGCGCGACAGCGCCTGACAAACGCCGTCTCTCGCGATTTGATGCGCGCTTCGCGCGCCTTCGTGGGCTTCGTGACCTTGGTGTAAACCTTCCTCCAGCTTTTTCTTCGGTCCCGACCTGTGTCGAGATGGTCGGATTTCCGGGCGATTTTTGCCCTGGACCGCACGCTACGCCCCGTGCGAGCGGAGAGCGCATGGAAGAGCCAAAGGACGCCACCTCGGTCACCCGCGCCGCCAATGCGGCCGTCGCCGCCGCCCTGCCGCCCGACGACGGCGCTGATTTCGAGCGGGTGCGGCGCGGCTTCATCGATACCCTGCCGAACGCCCGCATCGAGTCAGCCACGCGCGGCGTCACCTGGGATCTCTCGTCCTTCGCCTTCGAGGAGGAGGAGGCCCCGCCGCCCACCGTCAATCCCAGCCTCTGGCGCCAGGCGCGGCTCAATCTGAACCACGGCCTCTTCAAGGTCACCGACGGCGTCTATCAGGTGCGCGGCTTCGACATCTCCAACGTCACCTTCATCGAGGGCGAGCGCGGCTATGTGGTGATCGACCCGCTCACCACCGCCGAGCCGGCCGCCGCGGCCCTGGCCTTGATGCGGCGCCATCGCGGCGACAAGCCGGTCACCGCCGTCATCTACACCCACAGCCACGTCGATCATTACGGCGGCGTGCTGGGCGTGCTCTCCGAGGCCGACGTCGCCGCTGGCGCCCGAATCGTCGCCCCCGAGGGCTTCCTGATCGAGGCGGTGAGCGAGAACGTGCTGCTCGGCAACGTGATGAACCGCCGCGCCACCTACATGTACGGCGCGCTGTTGCCGCGCGGCCCCCGCGGCCACGTCGACGCCGGCCTCGGCAAGGCGGTCTCGCTCGGCCAGCCCAGCCTGGTGGCGCCGACCGAGAGCGTGTCCCGCACCGGCACGCGGCTCACGATCGACGGCGTCGAGGCAGTGTTCCAGGTCACGCCCGGAACCGAGGCGCCGGCGGAGATGAACTTCTTCTTTCCGCGTCTCAAGGCCCTCTGCATGGCCGAGAACTGCACCTGCAACCTGCACAACCTCTACACCCCGCGCGGCGCCCAGGTGCGCGACGCCAAGGCCTGGAGTTTCTACATCGACGAGGCGCTGGAACTCTTCGCCGGCGACAGCGAAGTGCTGTTCGCCAGCCACCATTGGCCGCGCTGGGGGCAGGAGGATGCGGTCCATTTCCTCAAGACCCAGCGCGACGCCTATAAGTTCATCCACGACCAGACGCTGCGCATGGCCAACCACGGCCTGACGCCGAAGGAGATCGCCGAGGATCTCGCCCTGCCGCCGACGCTGGCGGCCGAATGGCACGTGCGCGACTACTACGGCACCCTCAATCACAACGCCAAGGCGGTCTACCAGCGCTACCTCGGGTGGTTCGACGGCAATCCGGCGAACCTGCACCCGCTGCCGCCGGTCGAGGCCGCGAAACGCTACGTCGATCTCGCCGGCGGGGCCGAACCGCTGCTGGCCAAGGCCCGCGCGGCGTTCGAGGCCGGCGACTACCGCTGGGTGGCCGAGCTGGTGAACCATTTGGTCTTCGCCGACCCCGGCAACGACGCCGCCCGCGCCCTGCAGGCCGACGCGCTCGAGCAGCTCGGCTACCAGGCCGAGTCCGGCCCCTGGCGCGCCTTCTACCTCACCGGCGCACAGGAGCTGCGCAACCGCCGCCCGCCCGCCACCGCCCCGCGCCAAGCCGCGCTCGCCCAGCTGCCGCGGCTGCCGGGCGCCTTCCTGCTCGATTCGCTGAGCGTCCGCCTCAACGGCCCCAAGGTCGGCGCCGCCTCGCTGAAACTCGGCGTGCGTTTCAGCGACACCGACGAGAGCTTCCTAGTCGAGGTCGAGAACGCGGTCATGCGCCACTACACGGACCGCGAAGACACCGCCGCCACCTCGGTCACCCTGACCCGCGCGGCCTTGGTCGAACTGGTCACCGGCGCCAAGACCATCGAGGCGGCGCAGGCCGACGGCGCGCTGACGATCGAGGGCGAGGCGGGCAATTTCGCGGATTTCCTTGCCTGGCTCGACCGATTCGACTTCTGGTTCGAGATCATCGAGCCCTGAACAGGGGCCCAAGGGAGAATTCCAGCTTGAGCGAGACCCTCACAGCCCGCCAGAGCGACGTCACCGCGCGGCCCGCGACCTGGGCCGACGCCGATGCCGCCGCCGCGACGCTGGCGCGCGCCTTCCACGACGATCCGCTGATCTGCCACCTGCTGCGCGACGAGGCGCGGCGGCCGGCGGTGATGCCGAAACTGTTCAAGGTGCTGTTCAAGCTCGGCCTGCCTTACGGCGCCTGCGACGTGACCACCGGCTGCGAGGCCGTCGCGCTATGGCGTCCGCCCGGCGCATGGCACATCCCGCTCCACCAATACATCACCAACGGCGCCGCCCTTATCGACGTCTTCGGCTTCGGCGGCGCGTTGCACGTGATGAACACGATGGATTTCGTCGAGAAACGCCACCCCAAGGAGCCGCACTGGTACCTGCAGGTGCTCGGCACCGATCCGGCGCGGCAGGGCAAGGGCTACGGCGGGGTGGCGATCCGCCGCCAGCTCGCCCTCGCCGACGCGGCGGCCAAGCCCTGCTACCTGGAGTCCAGCAAGGACTCGAACATTCCGATCTACAAGAACTTCGGCTTCGAGGTCACCGGCGAGATCACGCTTCCGGACGGTCCGACGATTTGGCCGATGTGGCGCCCGGCGGCGACGCCGCGTTAACCCTCCAGCCGGCATCCTCCGCGCACGCGAGAGTCGTGGGCGCGGAGGAATGTGTTGTCGCAGTCGTCTTCGGACGGGGCCCGCGGGTGGCTCGTCGCGCCGCGCTGGCCGTGGGCGCTGCGCCGGCGCGCGCGGTTGGCCGAGCTCGAGGCGGCGGCGCGCGATTTCCGCGTCCTCACCGAGCACTCGCGTGACATCATCCTGCGCGTCGACCGCGATCGCCGCATCGCCTTCGTCACGGCCGCCATCCGCCGCTTCGGCTACGAGCCCGCCGAGCTGATCGGGCGCCAGGTCGAGGAACTGACGCATCCGGACGACCAGGCGTTGCTCCGCACCGGCTTCGACGCGGTGATGGCCGGCGCGCCGATCCCCTCCTACGGTCCGTTCGAGCATCGCATCCGCACCGCGTCGGGCGATTGGGTGTGGACCGAGGGCTCGCCGCGGGTGGTGCCGGGCCCCGACGGCGAGCCGGCGGGAATGATCACCCAGATGCGCGATATCACCTCGCGCAAGCTCGCCAGAGCCGCGCTGGCCGAGAGCGAGGTGCGCTTCCGCCTGCTCGCCGACCGCGCCACCGACATCATCCTGCGCATAGATGCGGCCGGGACCATCCTCTACATCTCGCCCGCCTGCCGCCTGCTGGGCTACAGCGCCGGCGAGATGATCGGCCGCCCGGCGACCGATTTCCTCGACCCCGAGGATCACGCCCTGGCGGCCGAGCGCACACAGGACCTGCTTTCGGGCCCGCCGCGCGGCCCCAAGGACCGGCGGGAATATCGCGCCCTGGTCAAGGGCGGCGGTCACATCTGGCTCGAGGGCGCCGCGTCGTTGAACCGCGACGCCGATGGCCGGGTGATCGACATCGTCTCCCACCTGCGCGACGTCACCGAGCGGCGCGCGGCGGATGCGGAGATCCACCGCCAGCGCGCCGAGGCTCAGGCCGCCAACCTGGCCAAGTCCGAGTTCCTGGCCAATATGAGCCACGAGATCCGCACCCCGCTCACCGGCATCATGGGCTTCGCCGGCCTGCTGGAGGAGATAGCGGACCTGCCGCCGGACGCGCGCACCTATGCGACCCGCATCGCCACCGCCAGCCGCACCCTGCTGACCGTGGTCAATGACATCCTCGACTTCTCCAAGATCGAGGCCGGCCAGGTCGACCTCGATCCGCAGCCGCTCGATCCGGCGGCCTTCGTGGTCGAGACCGTGGAGCTGGTCGCGGTCCAGGCCGAGGAAAAGAAGCTGACCCTCGCCACGGTCATCGAGACGCCGCTGCCGCGCGCGGTGGCCGCCGACGGCCCGCGCCTGCGCCAGGTGCTGCTCAACCTGCTCACCAATGCGGTGAAGTTCACCGAGGCGGGCGGCGTCACCGTCGGCGTCGGCTACGAGGCGGCGGACGGCGGGCGCCTGCGCATCCGCGTCACCGACACCGGCGTCGGCATTGCGCCCGACTGCCAGGGCCGGCTCTTTCAACGCTTCTCTCAGGCCGACGGCTCGATCAGCCGGCAGTACGGCGGCACCGGCCTCGGCCTCGCAATCTGCAAGAGCCTCACCGGCCTGATGGGCGGCGAGATCGGCGTCGAGAGCGAGCCGGGCCAGGGCGCGACCTTCCGCTTCACCATCCGCGCCCCGCCCTGCGAGCCGGGCGCCGAGGCGGCGTGCGAGGACGAGATCGCCCTCGACGCGCGGCCGGCGCGCATCCTGGTCGTCGACGACTCGCCGGTGAACCGCGAACTGGTCGGCGTGCTGCTGCGCGTCTTCGGCCACCAACTCACCGAGGCGCCGGGCGGCGCCGAGGCGGTGGAGGCCGCCGCGCGGACCGAGTTCGACCTCATCCTGATGGACCTGCAGATGCCGGGCATGGACGGCCTCGCCGCCACCCGCGCCATCCGCGCCGGCTGTCCGCTCAACGACGCCACGCCCATCGTCGCGCTCAGCGCCAACATCCTGCCCACCCACCTGGAAGCCTGTCGCCAGGCCGGCATGGCCGACCACATCGGCAAGCCGATCGACACCCGCGAACTGCTCACCAAGGTGGCGCGCTGGAGCCAGCCGGAGGCGCGCGCCGAGGTGGGCGCGGCCGAGCCCATCGACACCGCCGCCTGATCCTTTACCTCCGAGGTCATTGAAGCGCCCTCCGGCGCCGGTCTATCGAGACCGGATGTCGATGACCGCGGCGCCCGTCGGAGACCATCTGCGCGAATGGCGCCGGCGCCGGCGCATGAGCCAGCTCGACCTGGCCTGCGAGGCGGAGATTTCCTCGCGCCACTTGAGCTTCGTCGAGACCGGCCGCGCCTCGCCCAGCCGCGAGATGGTGCTGCGGCTAGCCGAGCGGCTCGAGGTGCCGATGCGCGAGCGCAACGTGCTGCTGGTCGCCGCCGGCTATGCGCCGGTCTTTCCCGAGCGCAGCCTGGCCTCGCCCGAGCTGGCGGCGGCACGCGAGGCGATCCGGATCGTCCTCGACGGGCACAAGCCCTATCCGGCCTTCGCCCTCGACCGGCACTGGAACATGGTGATGAGCAACGGCGCGCTGCCGCAGATCTTCGACGGCGTCGATCCGGCGCTGCTGCAGCCGCCGGTCAACGTCGTGCGGCTCAGCCTGCACCCCAAGGGCGTCGCCCCGCGCATCATAAACCTCGCCGAATGGCGGGCGCATATGCTGGCGCGCCTGCGCCACCAGGTCGAGCTCACCGCCGATCCGATGCTGATCGACCTGCTGGCCGAGGCGCAAGCCTACGGCGGGCCGCCGGCGCGGCCGCATCGCGGCGCGTCCGCCGAGATGGTGACCGCGCTCAGGATGCGGGTGGGCGGCGAGACGCTGTCGTTCTTCACCACCACCCTGGTCTTCGGCACCCCGGTGGAGGTGACGCTGTCGGAGCTGGCGATCGAATCGTTCCTGCCCGCCGACGCCGAGACCGCCGCGGCGGTGCGCAGGCTTGCGGGATTACCTGCCACGTAATCGATCCGCCGCCCTGGCGCCGGCATCCTTGCGCTCATTCCAGCAAGGAGCCTTCCAGATGACCTACATCACCACCCGCGACGGGACCCGCCTCTTCTGCCGCCGCTGGGGCGACGGCGCGCCGGTCGTCTTCACGCATGGCTGGGCGACCAGCTCCGAGCTTTGGCAGTCGGCCATGACCCTGGTCGCCGAGGCCGGCTTCCAGGCGATCGCCTTCGACCGCCGCAGCCACGGCCGCTCCGACGATCCGGGACGCGGCTACGACTACGACACTCTCGCCGACGACCTGGGCGACGTGCTGGCGGCCTTGGCCGTCACCGACGCGACGATGATCGGCCACTCGATGGGCAATGGAGAGATCGCCCGCTACATCACCCGCCACGGCGCGGGCCGCGTGGCGCGGATCGTGATGGCCGCGCCGTCGCTGCCGTTCATGCTCAATTGCGCCGACAATCCCGACGGGCCGAGCGATCTAGCGCGGACCGAGGAATGGCGCCGGCTGTGGGCGACGAACTGGGTCGATTGGCTCGGCCAGGCGGTCCCGGCCGCCTATGGTCCCGACACATCGCCGGCCCGCGTCGACCAGACGCTGCGGGTGATGCTGCAGACGCCGCCGCGGGTCGCGGTTGAGGTCAACACCAGCGTGGTCGAGACCGATTTTCGCCCGGAGCTGCGCCAGATCGCGACGCCGACCCTGGTCCTGCACGGCGACGCCGACCAATCCTGCCCGCTGGACGCCACCGGCCGCAAACTCCCGGACCTGATGCCGTACTGCCGCCTGAAGGTCTATCCGGGCGCCGACCACACTTTCGTCGGCGCCCACGCGCGCCAGATCGCCGAGGATGCGCTCGCCTTCATCGCCGAG
>Ga0302308_10004458_pt1 | contig 10995 bp, 8 predicted proteins | sample III_Palsa_E3_3_FD_200531 | JGI IMG/M metagenome (GOLD analysis project Ga0302308, IMG submission 200531) | Peat permafrost microbial communities from Stordalen Mire near Abisko, Sweden - III_Palsa_E3_3 | ecosystem: Environmental > Terrestrial > Soil > Palsa > Peat permafrost | place: Sweden... | reverse complement strand
GAAGGATCTACAGGCCAAGCAGGGTACGGGTGGATTGCCGGCAGCACCGCCATCCGCACAGGCTCCTCCAGTGCAAACGCCGTACGCCGCGGTTGCGCCTCCGCCAGACCCGAAGGATGCCGCCGATCTGCAGGCGCAAACCAAGGATGCTGACCAGGCTGAGGCCGAGGTGCAAACGACGGTGGCCCAGGATACCGGGTCGCCGGTTGGAGCTGCAGCTCCTGCCGCTCCGGCAGGGCCTCCGCCGAGCGTAGCGCTCGGGCAAACTCCGGATCAGGTGAAGGCGATTCTTGGCAATCCCAGCAAGACGGCAAACCTTGGACCGAAGGTGATCTTCTACTACGACGGAATGAAGGTCATTTTCAAGGATGGCAAGGTCAGCGACGTCGAGTGACCCGGCTCTCATGAGCCTCATTCCCAAAGAACGACAGGCTTCTGCAACCTGTAATTCGATAACCTCCTCACAGCGGGCCATTTCTTCCAAGCAACTGGAAGAAATGGCCCGATTCTATTGCATCGATAAACACCCGGAGATTTGCTGACCTTTGTGATGGGTTCTGCACCGAAGCTACGCAGTCTAGATCAGAAACAGGGAGGTGCTTCGTGCGCAGATTCATTGTGGTCCTTGCAATTCTGGTGCTTTGCCCGTTGCTGCTGGCGCAGCAGGTCCTGGACAATGCCTCGATCATCAAGATGGTCAAGGCCGGGCTCTCGGCGGAGATTGTTGTGGCGACTGTACGCGCGCAGCCGGGGCATTATGACCTCTCTCCGGACGGGCTGATCGCGCTCAAGAAGGCGGGCGCGAGCGACGCGATCATCTCCGCCTTGATTGCGCGCAATGCTCCCGGGAACGCCGCGGCTGACGCAGCCGCACCAGATGCGGAAACTCCCGTAGGGCCCAATGGTCTGCCCGCCGGCGTCGACAGCGTAGGCATGTATTACAAGGACAAGGACAACAACTGGACCGAGGTCGACGCCGAAGTGGTGAACTTCAAGACCGGCGGAGCGCTCAAGCATATCAGCACGGTGGGTATTATCAAGGGCGATCTGAATGGGCATGTGGCCTCTTACCATAGCAAGCTGGTGCTCTCGCCCCCGGCTGACTTTCTGCTCTATGTGCCGGAGGGTACTTCGCCGGGCGAATATCAATTGGTCCGCTTTCGCGTCAGCAGCGACAGCCGAGAGTTTCGAGCTTTGACAGGCGGGGTCGCCCATACGTCTGGCGGAGCCGTGCGGGACAATGTCGACTTCACATCGAAGAAGATCGCATCGCGTCTTTATGCAATCTCCCTGTCTGGAGAAATCGGCAAAGGGGAATATGGTTTTCTGCCGCCACAAGAGGGTACGGGGAAGAATGTCGAGAACTCGGGAAAGATCTATACCTTTTCGTTCGTGAATTAGCTGCGATAATCCGCAGAGTTTGAAGCCCCGCCGAGGTCGGTCGAAATAGTTGGGAAGCTGCATTGCAGCGTGTACCGATAAGTTATGGAATTCGCTACTCCCTAGATTCTCTATTTCGATTGGAGCTAACTTGATTCTTCAGAGGACATCGGCTGTCACGCTAACTTTCGTTTCGATCTGACCCTTTCGAGTGGGGCACACTGCCAGCACGCATCTGGCGGCTGAACTTGAAGCCCGTCCAGCAACTCGATAGGGCCCTATATCCGCGCTCGCCAAATCCTTCCGGACCTTTCCGAAATGGTAGGGTAGTTTTGTCGGTATTCCATGCTGAGACGTACTCGAAGAACGCTTTGGATTGTGGCTGCTGTGCTGCTGGTGCTGGCGGCGGCCATCTACTTACGCTTCAAGGCTCCGCCGGAAGCAGCGCGCCTGTTGCCTGAATCCGACGGCATCGTCTACGTCAATTTGCGCCCGCTGCGGGCCCTCGTGCACAAGAACCTGAAGCCCGTAACCCGCGCTCCGGATTACCAGGCCTTCATCGACGCCACCGGCATCGACTGGGAACGCGATCTTGAAGAAGCAGCGGTCGCGCTGCACCGAATGCAAGATCCCCATGGCCCAAACGGGCCGGTGGCGTACTCGATGGTGCTGGTGGGCAAGCTGGATGGCAAGGGGCTGGCGCGATACCTAGAGGCGCACGCCAATAACAAGGAGACTTACGACGGCCACACTATCTACAGCCTGCCCAGCGAGGGACGAACCGTGCGCGTGGCGCAGATCGCATACGACATGGTGGCGATCTCGAATTTCCCGGATACCGAGAAAATCCACTCGATTCTTGACCGGCACCGCACTGCGGCGCTTCCCTTCTCGGGGTCAACGCTGCTGGCCGAGCACTACTCCGAGATGCCGATTCTCTCGGTGGCCTGGGGCATGGGCGCGATTGGGCTGCCGTTCACGGAAGACGGCAAGATTCATGTTCTTGGAGTGGAGTTGCCGATCGAGCCAGATACCACTTTTCTCGCCTCGGTGCATTGGGCCGGCGCGCTCAAGCTGCGCGTAATCGAGCTTACTGCCACCGATGCCACGGCGGCGAGTCAGGCGCAGAGCTTGAATATGCTGTTAACGCTGGCGCGCGGGGCAACCGCCGGCCTGGGGTCCAATGCGGCCAACAACAGCCTCAAAGAAGTGCTGAAAACAGCGCAAATCACCCAGCATCGAAATCGCGTGGTAGCGAATGCGACCCTGCCCCAGAACCTGCCGGTTCAGCTGCTCAATGGAGCCGAAAACGCAAACGAAACCGACAGCGGCCCCAAATAAATCGGTGTATTACAGAATCTTTCATTTTCCTTACAAAAGCTCTGTTGCATACAATTGTTGCGTCCTCAGGATATGGACCATCGTCCCATAGCCAAGTTGAGTTTCCGCTCCGATTCACACCCGCCACAGCCAAAGGAGTTTTATGTTTGTTTCATTTTCCGGCTCTCGCTTTCTCAAATTTGCGATTTTCTGCCTGGCTCCAATCAGTCTGACTACACCCGCGTGCCTTGCCGCCAGCCCGGCCGATGCTGCCGGACAAAAAGCGACGGTGACCGGTCAGGCGGCATTTGCTGACTGGAACCAGCAGCAGCCTGGCGTTCGCCGCAAGATCACGGTTGCAGATCTTCCCCAACCCAAGCCTGACGAGGCGGTCAACAATACACCCCACGTGATTCCCCGTCCAGCCGACGCCTGGCCGCAAGCCCCGGCTGGCTTCAAAGTCACGCTCTACGCCGGAGGCGACTCCGCTCCCATGCAGCGCGCGGACAACAAGGAAAACATGGTGCGCAGCAAAGGTACGTTTACCATGCCGCGCCTGATCCGGACAGCGCCGAATGGCGATCTCTTCTTAGCAGATTCCGGCGCGGGAACGATCTTCATCCTGCGCGGGATTGGCGCCGACGGCAAGGCGACGCAGATTGAGCAGTTCGCCACCGGACTCGACCACCCCTTCGGCATCGCGTTTTATCCGGCGGAGAATCCGAAGTACGTCTACGTTGGCAATGCTACGACAATTCAGCGCATCCCTTACCATTCAGGGGACTTGCATGCCTCCGGAGCGCCTGAAACAGTCGTGCCGGACGTTCCCGGCTATGCCCAACTCACCGGCGGCGGCCACTGGACGCGGGACGTGGTTTTCAGCAAAGACGGTCAGCATATGTTCATCTCGGTCGGCTCGGGCTCCAATGTCGACGACGCAGACACGCATCCCAGGGAGTTCCATCGCGCCGACGTCCTCGAGTACACGCCAGACGGCAAATTCATCGAGGTCTATGCCTCGGGAATCCGCAACTGTGTCGGCGAGGCGATTAACCCGGTTACCGGCTCGCTGTGGTGCTCCACGAACGAACGCGACGACCTTGGCAATCACCTGGTCCCCGACTACGTGACCTCCGTCAAGGAAGGCGGCTTCTACGGTTGGCCGTGGTACTACATGGGCGGCCACCAGGACCCGCGGCTTCCGCAGCCCTGCGCCAACGGCACCGGGCCGAATCTGCAAGCTGCCGCACTTACATCCGACCAGGCAAGGAACTGCCAGCGGGTCGATCTCCACTCGAAGGTGATTACTCCCGACGTCCTTGTTCAACCGCACATGGCCTCGCTGGAAATGACCTTTTACCCTTCAACGGGCAACTTCCCGAAGGAGTACGACGGTGACGCCTTTGCCGCCGAGCATGGGTCGTGGAATCGCGCCAACCGGGCTGGCTATGAGGTCATCCGCATCCCGATGCACAACGGACACGCGGACGGGAGCTATGAGGACTTTCTGACCGGCTTCGTGACCAAAGACGGACAGGTGTGGGGGCGCCCCGTAGGCGTAACAACTGGCCACGATGGATCGATCTATGTCACGGATGACGGAACGCGCAGCGTGTGGCGCGTCACCTACATGGGCAAGTAGAAACCTCTACAGTAACAGCAAAAAGGGACGGGCCAAAAGCCCGTCCCTTTTGCATTTGGATAACTGGTCTTACTTACCTGTAGAGGTCTCGGACGATGGGGCTGGCAGATTGTTGGCGGTCATCTCCGCAAACGTTGAGCGCAGGTATTTGTGGGGGTTGACTGGCACATTGTTGATGCGCACTTCGTAGTGCAGATGGGGGCCGGTGGATCGGCCGGTTTGGCCAACATAGCCGATGATCTGACCGCAAATCACATGCTGGCCGGCGATCACAACCATGCCTGAAAGGTGACCATAGACGGTCCGTACCCCGTGGCCGTGATCTAGAATCACCTCGCGGCCGTAGCCGCTCACCGAGGCTGCTGAGTCGACGATGCCGTCGCCGGTGGCCCGGACTGCGGTCCCAGAGGGCGCGGAAATATCCAGGCCGGCGTGAAAAGCGCCTTCTCCGTTGAAAGGATCTTCGCGTTCACCGAAGCTCGAGGTCACCGGGCCTTCTACGGGCCAAAGGGAAGGCGCGTCAGCAATCTGCGTCCAGTCACTGAGGCTGGAACTCATGCCTGGGGTGAGACCACCCTGAAGGGCCCGAGAAACACGGCCGGAGAGAGCCTGGTTACGCAAGGTATAGAACTGATCGAGCGAAAGCTTGACCTGCTGCTGGTTTACGTCATCGGTAACCGCGAGCGTGGCCGGGGTAGGGGCGGCTGCGGCTGCGGCTGGATTTTGTTTACCGCCAAGTTTGTTCTGCTTCAAACCGTAAATTGCGGTCACTTCACTGGCGAGGGCGCCGAGCGAGGCTACTTGAATATCCCGCTCGTGGGCTACGGCGGCCATCTGCTGATAGTTCTTGCGAAGCGTCTCCCGCTCCTGGCGAATCTGGTTGAAGCTTTCTGTTTTCAGCAGCATACGTGTGTATGAGCCGGCCAGACCTACGATGGTGAAGGCTCCCACAAGCGCTGCGGCGACGAAGCCGTAGACGTACTGAACCGGGAGCGAAATCTTGCGGACGCGACCATCTTCATCTCGGGCAACAAACAGAATGTAATAACGTTTACGTAGCATTAATACTCCTCGGCAACACGTCTCACACAGGCAGGTTCGGCAGGACAGACTCCCTTAGACACAAAAAATGAACGGGACTCTAGCCCAGAGCCTTCCTCAATGAATAGACGTAACCGGATCTGGTAACGCCAATTGTAGATCAATGTTGTACAGAAATTCCTCGAACTCCCGCGAATGTCTTAGAAATAGTTTAAATGATTCCCAGGATTGGGAAACCGTTTCTCGTTGGCTTTGCGCGTTATGCTTCATCTATGGTGCAAAAGCGCAGATCAGGGGGGAAGTCGGGGTGGCAACAGGAATCCTCCACCGGCGAGTTGGCGATCCTGAACACGATTCGATCCCGTGCGAGCTCAGCGCTGAAGTCTCAGGCGGACTCGAGGGTCAGGCTGGGAATCGGAGACGACTGCGCGCTGTTGCGGCCTCGTCGCGGCGAAGAACTGGCGATAACGACCGATCTTTCGATCGAAGGCAGGCATTTTCGCCTGGATTGGCATCCACCCGAGTCGGTGGGCCATCGCACGCTGGCCCGGGGGCTCAGTGATTTGGCCTCCATGGGCGCCAAGCCGGTCGCTGCATTTCTATCGCTGGGCTTGCCCAGGGTGCTGACGGTTTCGACCAGCGGGTCGCGTGCCTGGGTGGAGCGATTTCTGGATGGGCTGCTGGCCCTGGCCGCCGAGCACGGCGTGCCGCTGGCTGGGGGCGACCTGGCAGAGTCTCCGCTGGCAATTGCGGATATCGTGCTCACCGGCACAGTACCCAACGGCAAGGCCCTGCTCCGCTCCGGCGCGCGACCCGGGGATCTCCTTTATGTCACAGGAAGCCTCGGCGGCGCAGCGGCCGAGTTTGCGGCGCTCGAGGCGTCGCCGAAGAGCTTTGCGGAGGCGTTAACTGCATCGCGGACGTCGCCGCACCTCTTTCCGCAGCCCCGGATCGCGCAGGGTATCTGGCTGCGAAAGCGGGAGTTAGCTTCCGCTGCGGTCGATCTGAGCGATGGGCTTTCGACCGATCTGTCCCATATCTGCAAGGAATCCGGCGTCACTGCGGAAGTAGAGGCCGGCGCCTTGCCGCTTGGCGCGGGAGCTACGCTCGCGATGGCCCTGCATGGCGGTGAGGACTACGAATTGCTCTTTACTGCTCCCGCCTCGGCGAAACTACCGCGCACGGTTCGAGGCGTCGCGATCACGGCGATCGGCCGGATCCGCTCTCTTCGAAAGGGGGCGCCGATCGTCACCCTGCTGACCTCGAAAGGCTCGGAGCCGCTCCAACCGCGCGGCTGGGAGCACTTTGCCGGGTGAGGCTAACAATTAGGGTTGGCGGTTTACACGCGGTGGAGTTGCGTTACTTGGGCTTGAGCGTCTTGACGTGCTCGAAGCTCAGGTTCAGATATTGCTTGAGCTCTTTGGTATTTTTCAGAAGCGAATCCGGCACCGTCACGTAGTCCTTTTTCACCACGCCGTAGGACTCGAAGAGAGTCGTCTTATATTTCTTGAGAAATGCTTCAACCTCTTCCTTGGGCAGACGAAGGCCCAGGGTGCCCGTCTGGTCCAAATAGGTAAACATGTGGCCGTTCAATGAGGTATAGGGATGGACGTCGCCCTTGCGGTCGATTTCAGGATGCGTGGCGAGAAGTTTGTCGTAGAGTTCCAGCTTTTCTGGCGGAATCTTGCTCTCTTTGGCCTTGGCCATTTCAACCTCGCAAGCAGTTTTCTCGGATGCGACAGAACCGTACCACCCTTTTCACGCGGCGAGCAACTTCGCGCGCAGGGATCGAGCCATCTTCTGGTCAAGAGCTAAGGCTCAATTCAGATCGAAATCGTCCTCCTGCTCCGAACCGATCGGCTGGCCGGGTGGGGTTGCCAGCGGTGGAGGAATGGAGAATTTCCCGGGGTCTGTCCAGAAGCGCTCGATATCGTCGAGAGACGCAGACCAGTGGGCAACTACATCGACAGGAGCATCGTTTTCCAACTGGTCGGTTAGCCAACTCTCAAGATCGGCAATCTTGGTGATAGCGACAGCGCGCGCTTGCGGTGAGGCTTCCTTGGAAATGCTAAGCTGCATCAGGTTCTTGAGCACCACGGTCTCTATCGCGAACTGCGTTTGCGCCAATACTCCGCTCTGCCGGGGAGCTTCCCAGGTGGTTTGAAGGGTTTGATCGATGACCTCATCCAGGCCGGGCGACTTGGAGTCGCGGGCGTGGTACTCCACCAGCCGGCTGGCGCGGGTGGGCTCGAAGAGCAGGGATGCGGTGAGGTTGGCCGCGGCTTCAACCGCGCCTTGCGGATCGAAGGTCAGGCCGGTGTAGCCCTGGAACGCCTCCCTGGTCCGCGGATAGCCGGGAGGGTTGGGAGGCAGAATGGCGAGGAAATCCGGCGAAAGAGTCAGTGCCTCAGGATCAAGCGTCTGCAACACGGCAGCCAAGGCCTTACGCTGTTCCTCGGGCGCAATCATCTCCGTGACCATGCCGTCGTCTCCGCGAACCGCGTAACGGTAATTCAACCCGCCGACGAGCTTCGCAGTGGCTTCGGTCTGGTAGCGGTGCAGCAGATACAAAGGCACCAGAGTTTCTTCGAGATCGGACATGGGCTGGCCAGGCCGGATCGCATCCTGGCCGAAGCGGGCCAGCGCCGCCTTGCGTACGCTCAGGATGCGCTCCAGTTCGGCAGGCGCATCGGGGCCGTTATCCCACAGATGGGCGAAGGGATGCGCGCTGCCCAGCGGACGTGAGTCTTCGTCGGTGATATAGCGGAGACCCTGGGCTTCATCCTGCTTGAGCAGATCGTTGAGAGCTTTGGTCTCGTCTGTTCCCGGTGCAAATTCGCTATAACCGTAGCGGATCGCAGCAATGTCCCATGCGCCGACGCCGACGGCGTAGGCCTTATCCAGATTGGGTTTGCCGTCCCCATCGAGCGTGATCCAGGGATGGGGATAGTCCATCACCGAGGTGCCCGGCGCAACGGAAGAAGCGGCGAAGTTGTGTTGCAGGCCCAGCGTGTGCCCCACTTCGTGTGCGGCCAGTTGCCGCGTGCGCGCCAGCACCATCTGCTCCATATCGGGTGGGATGGGCTTGCCTTCCATATAAGGCGCCAGCAGGGCTTCGGCGATTTTGTAATCCTGCCGGGCGCGCAAGCTGCCCAGGGTGACCTGACCTTTGATGATTTCGCCGGTGCGGGGATCGGTAACCGCGTCCCCGTAGCTCCAGCCGCGCGTGGCGCGATGCACCCACTGGATCATGTTGTAGCGGATGTCCATGGGGTCGGCGCCTTCCGGCAGTACTTTCACCTGGAATGCATTCTTGAAGCCTGCCGCCTCGAAGGCCTTGCCCCACCAGCTCGCGCCCTCAACCAGCGCAGAGCGAATCGGCTCTGGCGCGCCGCGATCAACGTAGTAGATGATCGGCTTGACCGGCTCGCTGACAGCTGCCTTTGCGTCACGCTTCTGCAGCCTGTGTCGCACCAGGAGGCGCTGGTCCATCGATTCGCCGAGAGGGACGGAGTAGTCGCGAAATTGAACCGAGAAGAAGCCAGAGCGCGGATCGTTGCGGCGCGGTGTGTAGCCGGATTCCGGCAGCTCGATCAGCGAGGTATGCTCGCGCAGGGTGATGGCGTGGGGATCGGGTGTGACCGAGGCGACGTATTCGCCGCGCGGCCGCCCATCGGAAGCGAAGGTGAGGATGGCTTCAACTTCGGTGTTCTTGGGGAAGTTTTTCGTATTGTCGAGGGTAATTGCGCTTCTGGTTGGATCAACCTTATATAAGCCTCCTCCCAGAGCGTAAGTGCCTTGTCCCGCTGCCTGCAAGCGATCCGCTACCCCATGCGCATCGCGCAAAAAGAAATCAGTGGCATCGACAAGCAGTCGGCCGTTCTCTTCCACCTCGATCTTGAATCCCCAAAGAACAGATTCGGCGAACGACTCGGTGACCGCGATGCGTTCGGCAGGATCAGACGCGCTGGAGCGGTAGTCGAGGTTTGGTTGAATCAACAGAATTTTGTTGCCAACACGGGTGAAATGAACCACCCTTCCGCGGCCCAGCTGGCCTCGATCCAGGCCAACATCGTTTGAGCCGAGACCGTAAGGCAATTGATCCAGGAGCAGAAAGTCTTTCCCGGTCTCTGGAATCTCAAGGTAGAGTTTGCCGTTCTTCCCATCCCAATCGAAAGGAAACAGGCCGTCTTTGTGGTCCATTCCGGCGATCTTCTGGGCGAGTGTCTGGGGTGTCTCCGCGATTGCAATCCGGGCTGGGATTGCCGGCAGAGAGCCGAGCAGGAGTGTGAACGCTAGGAGAGGAGTCGTGCGCAGCGGGATCAAAGACCTCATGAACGTGAGAATACCGCACCCTTTCTACGGTTGAGATTCCCGAATCTCGAAGGGCGATTCTCAAATCTAACGTAGTCGTTCCTGAACGCTTGCCATGCCGCGACGCGGTCCGAGCGCTTATGCTTCAGAAGGACGGTGACTATGGCGACACAGGCAGAAATTGATGAGCTCTTCCGGCAAACGCTGGAAGGCGATTACGACGACGAGGATGACGAAGGCGGACCTTGGGAAGCGGTCAGCAAGCTGCAGGCGATTGCCAGCCGAGAGGTCTTCGACCGGGCAGTCCAGTGGTGCCGCAACAACAAGCCTGCGAAGCGAAGGCGGGGCGTCGACATCCTTGCGCAACTGGGCAAGACAGAAGACCATCCAGACGTGGTTTTTGCTGCTGAATCCTACGACGTCGTCACCGGCGTGCTTGAGGACGAGCTCGACACGCAGGTCATTGACTCCTGCCTGGTCGCGCTTGGCCATCTGGGCAACCCGGAGGCGGTGCCGCTTATTCTGGATCACCGAACCAACTCCGATCCCGACGTACGCTTTGCCGTGGCCTTCGCGCTGAGTTGTTTTGCGAACGACCCGGCAGCGATCAGGGCATTGCTGCAATTGATGGACGACCCGGACCCGGACGTACGCGACTGGGCGACCTTTGGCTTGGGAGTGCAAGGGAATGCGGATACGCCGGAAATCCGCGAGGCTCTGGTGGAACGATTGGACGACGGAAATCCCGATACGCGCGAGGAAGCTGTGGCTGGCCTCGGAAAGCGAAAGGATCTGAGGGTACTCCCCGACCTGCTCGAGCTGCTCCAGCAGGAAGAAGTGTCGTACGGTGTCGTTGAGGCTGCCTGCCACCTGCTGGATCTCAAAGAGATCAACGAAGAGTGGAGCGCGGATGAATACATAGAAGCCCTCACGACGCGCTACGCAAGGGAATTGGAGCGCTATAGCTAGAGCAGTTCTCCCTCTGGTATGCACATTGCATTCATGCGAAGAGTGGTTTTTCCTGGGGAAAAACCACGAATTGCTTTGTTTCTTCTGTGTACATCTGAGGGAGAACTGCTTTGGCGGGGCTGAAATATAAGACAAACAGAAGGGCCTTTGCCTACATGGCAAAAGCCCTTCCCTATACATCGCAATTGCGCAGAAGCAGCGCTGGCTTATGGTTGGCCGCCCGTTGTCATGATGCCCTGGGTCAAAACACGATATTCCGTGAGCACGGTGGCCAAGGAGTATCCCGGGCCTGTTGTTGAGGTGACAAACGGCGTCAGCGCAGCCAGTGC
>Ga0302308_10004456_pt1 | contig 10998 bp, 11 predicted proteins | sample III_Palsa_E3_3_FD_200531 | JGI IMG/M metagenome (GOLD analysis project Ga0302308, IMG submission 200531) | Peat permafrost microbial communities from Stordalen Mire near Abisko, Sweden - III_Palsa_E3_3 | ecosystem: Environmental > Terrestrial > Soil > Palsa > Peat permafrost | place: Sweden... | reverse complement strand
CCCCCAGCACCATGGCACGGCGGCCGCCCAGGATACGGCCCTAACTACCGCGGTCCCCGCGTCTACGGCGTCGGCGCCATCGGATGGGTCGGCCCCGGCTATCTAAGCTACGCCGACTCAGGCCCCTACGCCGATTCAAGCGACACCGACCAGGACAATCCCATCACAGACGACGAGTTGGCCTCTGCCCCATACCCCTACGTCGATCAGCCGTCTCCCGACGCACCCCAGCAGGGATACGCCCCGCAGGAGTACGCCCCCGCACCTTACAACGGCCCCGTAGCGCCAGACCCCTCCCAATATCAGCCTCCGCAACAGCAACCTCCGCAACGAGCCGTACACCGCGTAGCAGCTGAACCATTACCGGAAGAAGATGCACTAACAATCCTCTTCAAAGACGGCCGCACCCCGCTACAGGTCCACAACTACATGCTGACCACGACGACACTCTATGTACGCGATCAGCAACACCGCGATATCCCGCTGAACGACATCGACATCGCAGCTACACAAAAAGCAAACCAAAACACCGACATCAACTTCAAGGTCCCAGGCACAAAATAGCCTGCCTCTGAGATCGCCACTCCCCCTGGAAGCCACAACTCCGGGTGCCCTACCCTTTCGCGCATTTTGCGAAAGGGTGGGGTATCGAGCTACGCTCGACCGCTCTCCTCCACCCCACCCAAATCTGTCATCCTGAGCGCTGTCGAAGGACCCGCCACACCGCCCGTCCCAGCACACTGCTCGGCCCTTTCAACCGCAGACCTCACCTTTGCCGCTGTTATTACCGCCGCTCTTGCTTCTAGGTACCCTAAGGCTTCAGCCTTGGTCTCATAGGGCCGCCCCAAATCCAAAGGTCTGAAAGACCGACATAAAATTCTCCCCAACACCCTAACCTCATAACGGTTGCTACACCGCTAACCACCGATAATGCCCAATCGCTCGATGCGGCGCAAACGTAATCAGCGAAGACTCCTCAGCCCCATTCCCCCAGTTGTGCACAATCCGCGTGCTCAACAAACTATCCGCAACCACAACCCCGATATGTGGCATCCGCGCATCAAGCCGCCACGTCAAAATATCGCCAACCGCCAGTGGAGAAGGGAAGCCATTGCCGGCAGTCGCACCCGTAGCTCGCCAAAGCTCCCCATGAGCTCGCCGCCAGAACGCCTCAAGATTCAGCACTCGCCGCTGATCGATATTGGCATCAGGATGTTGCATCCCCCACGTCCGCGGATAGGCCGCAAAGTCGCGCGTCATATCCTCATGCAGCAGCTTTTGCAGATCAAGCGCCAGCGCATCCCGATAAGCCCGCACAACAACATCCGCACAAACCCCGGTAGACCGCGGAACATCCCCGTTCGGATAAGGAATCCGAACATAGCGCGGATCGTAGCTTGTAGTCACGCCAAGCTGCCTCCGCGCCGCCTGAGCAAGACGCGTGCCAGAATCTGCAAGGAGCGTTGGGGTGAGGAAAGAGGCGGTTAGATTCGCGAGAAATGTTCGGCGGAGCATTGCCACCTCTACATGATGATTGCCAGTCCTGCATGGCCTATGTTGTATGACTCATACTGGTCGCTGTCGTCTAGAAGATGAATCTCATCTCCACCCTCGAATGTGAGGATAAGCGTGCCCATCTCAGCCCATTTTGCCAAAACAACATCCTTGTTGAGAAATGGGCGCAAACGATACCCCTCTTCATTTTGGTGGATGCTGATATTGTCGCCTACGAGCATTCGAAATGAGCTCTGCGCCATAATGCGGATAGCTGGCTTATCGAAGTTCCATCCAAGATCGTGAGCGCCTAGGCAGACTTGACTGAGATAGGCACCGTGGAAGAACGAAAGATCGATTGTGCTGATACTCTTCGGGTCAATCCGACCGTACACCCTGACCTCCGTTCGATCGCTCACATTACTTCAATGAGGCATTTCCCATCGACGCCAAATGTGCGAGCCATTCTTTTGTTGGCAAGTAGACTTTTTCGCCCTGCTCGTTCGACCACATAATCCAACCCTCGGCCAATTCATGGGCAACTCGAAGCTCTTCTATCTCTTCCTCAGATAGTCCCCATCCCTTGTGACCGGGAACTTCCTCGCCGGTCAGATCGCCCCATAGCGCGTACTCACAGTGACTCAGCCACCCAGTGCACCAATGGTCTTCCGATAAGTCGGACATCAATCGAGCGAGTAGCCTGGCTTTAGCATTGTTCTGGAGAGTCATCTGCATGTCTCTTAACCGCGTAACTTGTCCGCGAGATTAGTTCTCTCTATCTTCGTTTGTTCACCGGTGGCAAAGTTTTTGGTTGTGAAAATATTGCTTGCTACTTCATCCTCTCCGACCAAAATGACACTCCGTGCAACCTTATCCGCCGTATCGAAACTCTTCCGCAGCTTAAAGCTCCCATCCCCAACTTCGACAGTAAGCCCTTCCCGACGAAGCGCTCTCCCCAGCGCCAGCGCCGCTGCATTCTGCGCGACGCCCAGCGGAGCGATATAAGCATCCAGCTTAGCCGCAGCCACAGAGATCCCATCCGCCTCAGCCTGCGCCTGCAGCGTCAGGATTAGCCGGTCCTCGCCAATCGCAAACCCAATCCCCGGCGCTCGCGGTCCACCCAGCATCTCAGAGAGTCCGTCATACCGCCCGCCGCCCAGCATGGCATTCTGCGTACCCAGCCCGGTCGTCACGGTGAACTCAAACGTAGTGCGCGTGTAGTAGTCCAGCCCCCGCACCAGCCGCGGATTCAAATGGTACGGAACCCCACAAGCATCCAGCGCCGCCAGCACCTGCGCAAAGTGTTCCCGCGAGTCCTCGACCAGATAGTCCGCAATCTTCGGCAGCCCGTCGATAATCTCCTGGTCCGCCTCATCCTTGCTATCCAGCACCCGCAGCGGATTCGTCTCGGCCCGCCGCTGATTATCCGGGCAAAGCTTATCCTTCACCGGCGCCAGCGCCTCGCGCAACGCTTGGTTATACCGCACCCGGTCCTCCGACGACCCCACCGAATTCAGCTCCAGCTTCCAATCCCGAATCCCCAGCTCATCCAGCAGCGAAGCCAGCATCTCCAGAATCTCAGCATCCCGCAGCGGCGACTCCGCCCCCGACGTCTGCGGCCCAATCACCTCCGCCCCAATCTGCCAGAACTGCCTGTACCGCCCCCGCTGCGGCCGCTCCCGCCGAAACTGCGGCCCAATGTAGTACAGCTTCTGCAATTGCCCCGTCTCGCCCAGCTTGTGCTCGATATAAGCCCGTACCACCCCGGCAGTTGACTCCGGTCGCAGCGTCAGCGACTGCGCCTTCTCACTCGCCGCTCGCGCCCGGTCCTCCCACGTAAACATCTCCTTGGAGACGATATCCGTCTCTTCCCCCACCGACCGCGAAAACAGCGAGGTGTCCTCAAACACCGGGGTCCGAATCTCCCCAAACCCATAGCGAGAAAAAACAGAGCGAGCAACAGACTCAACGCGATTCCACAGCGGGGTCTGGTCAGGAAGAAGATCACGGGTTCCACGGACGGCTTTGATAGTCGGACGAGGTTTATTAGCCCCACCCTGTTCGTTTTGACTCATAGAACTTCCAGTCTATCGAACCGGATCACCGTCACGGTGAAAACCACCGTAAACCACCGTCCGCGCGACCGTAAAATGCTCCGTGCCTCACCATGCCCTCACCGTCAAAACCACCGTCTTTATTCGTTATTCTGTCTATTGGAGAATCCACTGTGCCCGACACCCCAAAAACCTTCGCCACCGCCCGTACCCGCATGTGGCGAGCCGCCAACCTCGGCGAAGACTTCCTCTCCATAATCAACAACATAGAGAAGTTCGGCTGCCAGATCATGCAGGTAAAAGGCACCAGCACCACCCCCGGCTGGTCCTACTCCATCGGCCTATACGACACCTGCGCCCAACCCGAAATCCTCGCCATAGGCCTACCCCAGGCCTCAGCAGTAACAGCCATCAACAAAGCCGCCAATCTACTCCGCGAAGGCGTCGATTTAACCGCAAAACCCCAGCAAAACATGCTTTCTTTCCGCGATTGCGACTTCCGTCCCATCGACCCAAAGTGGGTAGATCACATCATGGGCCGCGCCCTCTGGTACTACGAAGACGAACCCCCACCGGCCCTGCAACTCATCTACCCCGACCTAAACAACCATTTCCAGCAAGAACCCAACTTCGACGAGCGCTTCCGCCAACCCCTACTCCAAATCAACGCCCCCCAAACCCCCAAAGAAGAAGCCTTCTGGAATCATTTCTAGCGCAAACAAAAAAGCCCCGCATCCTCCATCTCGAGAGGGTACGGGGCTTTGGTTTGCAATTTTCGCTGCTAAAACTAAGAAAACTAAGCGGCGACGGCTTCAGCTTCGATGATCGAAACGAACCGCCCAAGCTTGCCACGATCGGCAAACTTCACGGTGCCGCTGATCTCGGCATAAAGAGTGTCATCCTTGCCGCGACCGACATTCTTGCCGGCCTTCAGCGGTGTCCCACGCTGGCGAACCAGGATCGAGCCGCCGGTGACAACTTCGCCGCCGAACTTCTTCACGCCGAGTCGCTGGGCATTCGAATCGCGACCATTTTTAGAGCTTCCAAGACCTTTTTTATGTGCCACTGTTCTACCTCTTTCACGCCGGGCTCAGAGTCACCGGCCGTTATTCAAATTCGTGCCAATTACTTGGCTTCAGCCTTGAAACTCTTGCCGTTCACGAGGATCTCGTTGATCTTCACTTCAACAAAGTTCTGGCGATGGCCCTGCATCTTTTTGTACTGCTTCTTGCGCTTGAAGTGGAAGACGAGGATCTTGTCGCCGCGGCCTTCGCGAACGACTTCGCCCAGCACTTTCGCGCCGTCGAGCTTCTCTTCAAACTTGCCCTCTTCGCCGCTCACGGCAACGATGTCGGAAAACTCAAGTGCGCCATTCTCATGCGCGGTTGTTTCGATCCTGAGCGTCTCGCCAGGAGTTACGCGGTACTGCTTACCACCGGTTTTGATAACTGCGTACATAACTTGAAACCTCATCGCCAGGGCGCAGAACGCCACGCTCGGCTTTCCTCAGGGAGTTGCTAAATGTCGTGTCAGGAGGCGGCTAACCTCGCCGGATTCGGGCCCCGCAGCAGTCGTTCTGCCACAACCCAACCGGCCCTGCTTTCGGAAGACTCCGGCAGCATCGCCAAACTTAAGAAGTTTATCCGGTATAGACCCCTCAAGTCAATCAAATCCGCCCAAAATCCCCTCACAACGCCTGTGTCGCGACCGCCAGCACCTTCCCCACGCCCTGTTCCTGTGCAATCAGGAGCACATGGTGCCCACCTGCCCCCTCGCTCGGCACCGTCACGCTCACCGTCCGCGCCGTCGAATCCTTCACCGTCGCCACCTTGGCCAGCCTCCGTGCCACCGATACATGCGTGATCGTCCGCCCCTTGTTCTCCCCGCGCAGCACATCCGTCGTATCGGTGTCGTCGGCGATCACCGCATAAACATCGGCACCCTTCTTCGGCAGATCGCCCTCCACGGAAAACGTCAACGCCACCTTTTTGCCATCAGCCTTCGCCGAAGCAATATGCACCGTCACAGCCGTCGACCGCGCCGCATCCACGGCCTTCAGGATGTTGAATCCATCGCTGCCATTCATCTGCGCACCGCCATTCACCACCACCTGTGGCGTATAGACCTCTTTGACCCCGAGGCGTTCTCCATACGCACTCTGACGATCAGTAAAGTCCTGGTCAGAGAATGGATCAGTCCACCCATCATGGTTCCAATAAGTCACATGCTCACTCAACGTAACAATCAGCGTCCCCGCCTGCGTATGCTTATCGCTCAGCTTCCGCAGAATCTCATCGGCCGGCGGACAGCTCGAACAACCTTCGGAGGTAAAAAGCTCCACCAGCACCGGATGCTCCTGCACCGGAGCCTGCGCATGGCACAATCCACCAGCGGCTATGGCAACGACAGCAATCATTCGCCTCATCCCGCGCCTCCTTTAAAACACACAACCAAGATAGACCCGCACCCACAGAAGCTGTAAGCCTCGCCGCAAAAAATACCCGCCGCCCGGCCCCTCCGATAGAATCAGACCCGCAGCGCAAATGCCTGAAACCGCCCACCGCCGCCCGCTCGCCCAGCGCGTTCTCCGAGCCGCCGTCATCCTCGCGCTCGCTCTCTCGGTGCTCTCCGCGGTGCTCGGCACCATCCACTGGCCCATCGTCGGCGATAGTCCCCTGCTCCACTACACAACCTTCCTGCTTGACCACGGCAAGGCCCCCTACACCCAGATCATCGAGATGGACCTCCCCGGAACCTACGCGATCGAGTGGACCGCCCGCCACGCGCTCGGCTCTGGCCCACTCGGCTGGCGCATCGCAGACTTCCTGCTTGTAGCCATCTGCTGGCTCTCCATGATCTCCATCGCATGGGATACCGACTGGCTAGCCGGCTTCTTCGCCGGAGCCATCTTCGCGCTCATACACTTCCGCGACGGCCCCACCCACACCGGTCAGCGCGACCTCATGATGACCGCCATGCTGCTGCCCGCGGTCGCCCTTCTCTTCATCGCCATCCGCCGCCGTCACAACTGGATCTACACCCTCTCCGGACTCTTCCTCGGCATGGCGGCCATCATCAAACCCTCCGGAGTCTTCTTCGCCGTAGTCTTCCTCGCGCTACTGTGGATCGAACTCCGCAAGCTCCACCGCCCAACCATCGGCCCACTGATAGACGCCACCCTCGGCTTCCTCATCCCCGTCCTCATCATGGCCGTATGGCTCAATCATTACGCGGCCCTCGAAGCCTTCATCAGCACCATGCGCGGCCTCGGCGCGTACCACGCCTCACTCGGTCGCCCACCCTTGTTGAACCTCATCGTCGGCAGCTTTCCATCGGTGCTGCTTGCGATTGCGATTCCCGCATTGCCAATCTTCATCGCCAGAAAGCCATGGCGTCATTGGCACGGCCAGATCATCCTCGCCGGCGTCATTCTTGGCTGCTTCAGCTACATCCTGCAAGGCAAGGGCTTCCCCCACCATCGCTATCCCACTGAAGCCTTCCTCACGCTGCTCATCAGCCTGCTCGCCTTCCGCGCCCTCTACCGCAAAGACTGGCTCCGCTACCCGGCATTTCTCACCATCCTGCTCGGCACACTGTATCTCGCGCCCGTCTCAGCCTCCATCGCCAACCACTTCGACTGGCGCAACCAGGAGTTCAACAACGAGCTCACCGCCGATCTCAACTACCTCGGCGGCCCCGCTCTCAACAACCAGATCCAGTGCTTCGACAACACCGCCGGCTGCATCAACACCCTCTACAATCTCCAACTCGTTCAGGCCACCGGCTACCTCTACGACTGCTACTCCTTCCAGGCAAAACCCTCACCCTTTCAGGACCGCTATCGCGCAGACTTCCTCGACGCCGTCCGCGACGCCGACCCCAAAGTCCTCGTAGTCAGCGACCAGGACTGCTTCACCATGAACCGCAGCTTCTCTCGCCTCGACCGCTGGCCGCAGTTCGAATCCTTCGTGCAGCAGAACTACACCCTATTTGCACAGCGCACGCCACCCCACACCATCGGCTGGTGGCGTCACCCCTCGCCCCCGTTCTCCTACCGCATCTATCTCCGCAAAGAGTGAAGCGGCTCCGCAAACAATGAAATAGTGGAAGCAGATGCAAACCACGCGCCCATCCTTCCGCGCCCCCATGGCCATCTTCTGGACAGCCTTCGGCCTCCGCCTCGCCGTCATCCTCATCGGCCATACCTATAAAGTCCGCGTAGACCAGCAACACTTCAACTTCGGCTTTGAAGCCGGACGCATCGCCCGCACTCTCGTCAACGGCCAGGGCTACGCCAACCCCTTCAACGGCCAATCCGGCCCAACGGCGTGGCTCCCGCCGCTCTATCCGCTGCTAATGGCGTTGGCATTCAAGCTCTTCGGCATCTACACCAACGCCGCCGCGCTCTTTCTCCTCATTCTCAACAGCCTCTTCTCCGCGCTCATCGCCCCAGCCATTTACGAGATCGCCGCCCGCTGCTTCGACGCCAACGGCATCGCCCGCCGCGCCAGCAAACAAGTCGCCCCGGTAGCTCTGTGGTCAGCATGGCTCTGGGTCGCCTACCCCGCAGCCCTCCAGTACGCCATCCACTGGATCTGGGAGATGTCCCTCACTACCTGCCTCTTCACTTGGACGCTGGTTCTCGCACTACGCCTCCGCAAAACCGGCGATCCCCAACAATCTTCTTCCGACTCCGCGAACCTCGGAACCTGGATCTTCTTCGGCCTCCTCTGGGGCCTAATCGCCCTCTCAAACGCCTCACTCCTGCTAATCTTCCCCGCTTCACTCCTCTGGATACTCTGGCCCACGCAAAAGTCCTGGAACCTCAAATCAGCGCTCCTCGGCGCACTCCTAGCCTGCCTAACCTTCGTCCTCATCCTCGCCCCTTGGATCATCCGCAACGAGCGCACCCTGCACGACTTCGTCCCCACCCGCAGCAACCTCGGCATCGAGCTCTACCAATCCACCCTCGACGCCAACGACGGCCTTCCCTGGGGCACAACCCTCCCCCTCTGGCCCGGCGACCCCGAGTTCCAGCGCTACGTCCGTATGGGCGAAATCCCCTACGGACAGCTCCGCGGCCAGCAGGCAAAGCAGCGCATCCTCGCCCGTCCCGGCCTCTTCCTTCACCGCACCGTAGACCGCTTCTTCTTCTTCTGGGACGGCACACCCCACCCAATCGACCGCCATCCCGCACAGGAGTACCTCCGCCAATTGAGCTACAGCTTCCTCAGCGTCTGCGGCCTCCTCGGCCTGCTCCTCATGCTCAAACGCCGCGTCCCCGGCGGGCTGCTCTTCGCCTTCATCTTCCTTCTTGTGCCGCTGCCGTACTATCTCGTCACCGTCCAGCCCCGCTTCCGCCATCCGATTGAGCCACTCATCGCTATTCTGGGTGTGTACCTCTTTCGCTCCGCCCAAACGGGCCAGAGCACCAAAAGAGTCTGAAGGAGCTTCATGCCCGATAGCAATACCGCCGCCCGCCCCGAAGTGCTCGTAACCGGAGCCTCAGGATTCTTCGGCGGCATCCTCAAGCGCCGGCTGCTCGCGGAAGGCTTCGCCGTCACCAACATCGACCTCGTCCGCGACGAAGACGCAGACCCCGTCCTCACCAGCATCCAAGGCGACATTCGCGACGCCGCACTCCTCGCCCAAACCTTCGCCACCCACAAATTCCAGGCCGTCTTCCACTGCGCCGCCATGCTCGCGCACGACGTCAAAGACAACTCCCTCCTTTGGACCTCCAACGTAGACGGCACCCGACTGCTCGCCGAAGCCGCCGTCGCAGCGGGCGTCCACAAGTTCATCTTCATCTCCAGCAACTGCCTCTGGGGCGAAGGCTTCGGCCGCCCCGTCACCGAAGCCGACACCCCCGCCCCCATCGAGCACTACGGCCGCTCCAAGCTCCAGGGCGAGCTCGAGCTCAACAAACTCCACGAAGCCCATCCCGAGCTCCAGACCGTCATCCTCCGCTGTCCCACCATCATGGATAGCGGCCGCCTCGGCCTGCTCGCCATCCTCTTCGAGTTCATCGATGACAACAAAAAGGTCTGGGTCGTCGGCGACGGCTCCAACCGCTACCAGTTCATCTACGCGCAGGACCTCGCCACCGCCTGCCTCAAATTTCTCGACTACCCTCACACCAACCTCTTCCACATCGGCTCCGCCCAGGTTCCCACCATGCGCGGCATGTACGAGACCGTCATCCAGGCCGCCGGCAGCCGCTCCCGCGTAGCATCGCTCCCCAAAACACCAACCATCGCAGCCATGCAGCTAGCTCACAAGCTCAACATCTCTCCACTAGGCCCCTATCACTACCGCATGATCGCCGAGAGCTTCATCTTCGACACCACTCGCATCCAGCAAGAGCTCAACTGGTCCCCCACCTTCACCAACGAGCAGATGATGCTCCACGCCTTCTCCTACTACCGCGACAACCGCGACGCCATCCACTCCCGCACCGACGTCTCCGCCCACTCCAAAGCAGCCCCCATGGGTATCATCCGCCTTCTGAAGTGGCTCTCCTAAACCGCCCAAAGCCGCGCGTTCAACAGCACACCCTATGCGACACTCAACCAGAACCCAATGACTGACGACCGCAACTTCCCTACGATCCGCGTGCAACGCCTACACCCCGCCGCCCAACTCCCGCGCTACGCCCACACCGGTCCTTTCGGCGACCTCGCCGCCGACCTCTTCGCCGCTGAAGCCGCGACGCTAGCCCCTGTCGGCCAGGAAGGCTCCACGCAAGCCGTCCGCACCGGTGTTGCGATCGAGCTCCCCAGCACCCACGGCGCGCTCGTCGAAGACCGCTCCGGCCTGGCCGTCCGCGGCATCACCACCCTGGCAGGCGTCATCGACTCCGGCTATCGCGGCGAGCTCAAGATCGTCCTCACCAACCTTGCCCCCGAGGCGCAAACCATCGCCCCCGGCCACCGCATCGCCCAGCTACGCATCGTCGAACGCATTCAAGCCACCTTCGAAGAGACCGACACCCTCGCCGAAGCCCCCCGCGGCGTCGCCGGCTTCGGTTCCACCGGAAGATAACCTACTCCACCACCACAGGCTTGCCCTTCTCGTTCCACTGCAAATACGCAAACGGAACCTGGTGATCATGCGTAAACATCACCAGCCACTTCTCCGCAATCGCCTGCGTCAGAAACCTCTTCCGCTCCTCGATGCACCGCAGCGGATCGAGGTCATATCCCATCACCCACGTAGCATCCAGATGATGATGCGTCGGAATCAGGTCGCCGATATAGCAGGCATGTTCCCCACCCGACGCCACATGCACCCCAAGCATCTCCGCCGTATGCCCCGGAAACCGCTCAACCCAAACGCCGGGAACAATCTCGGCTGTAGTTTGAATTTCCACGCCAGGTAAACTCTCCGGCCCACATAAACGCGCATCATCACCAACAAATCCGCCTGCTCCATCCAGATCGATCAACGT
>Ga0302308_10004451_pt1 | contig 11009 bp, 14 predicted proteins | sample III_Palsa_E3_3_FD_200531 | JGI IMG/M metagenome (GOLD analysis project Ga0302308, IMG submission 200531) | Peat permafrost microbial communities from Stordalen Mire near Abisko, Sweden - III_Palsa_E3_3 | ecosystem: Environmental > Terrestrial > Soil > Palsa > Peat permafrost | place: Sweden... | reverse complement strand
AGCAATCGACCTTCAACAAGTTCATCGTGTCGAGGTCATCCTTGTCCCATTGGATGATCGTGCGATCGGGCATCGCCGCGTTCTCCACGGGCACCAGTTCGCTCAGTGGCGCATCAGAGATGACGAACCCACCAACGTGCTGCGACAGGTGCCGCGGCATGTCCAGGATCTCGGCCGTCAGCTTGACGATGCGCCGGATGACCGCGCTCTCAGGATCGAATCCACGCTCTCGCAACCGCTCAGCGAGTGACGCATCACCGTTCGACCATGCGAATACCTGGCTCAACTGATCGACCTGATCGAGTGGCAGTCCCATGGCCTTGGCCACGTCCCGCACGGCGCTCTTGCCGCGATAGCAGATAACAGTGGCCGCCAGAGCGGCACGTTCTCGCCCGTATTTCCGATAGATGTACTGGATGACTTCCTCACGGCGCTCGTGCTCGAAGTCGATGTCGATGTCGGGTGGCTCGTTGCGCTCCTTGGAAATGAACCGCTCGACCAACAGGCTCATCTTCATCGGATCGACCTCGGTCACGCCGAGGGCGAAGCACACCGATGAATTGGCAGCGGACCCTCGGCCCTGGCAAAGGATTCCCTGGCTGCGCGCGAAGCGCACGATGTCATGCACCGTCAGGAAATAGGACTCGAAACGCAGTGCTTCGATCAGTCCCAGCTCGTGCTCGATCTGCTTATGCACTTTCTCCGGCACACTCTCGGGCCAGCGCCATCGCGCACCCTCTTCTGACAGGTGGCGCAACCAGCTGGTAGCGGTGTGGCCTTCCGGCACGAGCTCGGCCGGATAGCGATAGCGCAGCTCCTCGAGCGTAAAGGTGCACCGGGCGGCGATCCGTCCGCTCTCGTCGAGCAATGCCTCGGGATAGAGTTTGGCGAGCACGTGGCGGCGACGCAGGTGCCGTTCACCGTTGCGTGCGATCAACCCGCCTGCTTCGGCGATGGGTACGCGGTGCCGGATCGCCGTGAGCGTGTGCTGCAAGGCCAGTCGGTGCCGGATGTGCATATGCACGTCCCCCGTCGCGACCAGCGGCAGGCCAACCTCGCGGCCGATCGCTTCGAGTTCACGCACCCGCCGTGCATCGTTCGGTCCGCGATGCAACTCCACGGCCAGCCACGCACGATCGCCAAACGTCTTCCGCACCCAACGACCGTGAGCCATGTCGACTACCGGTTCCGGTGCCCACAGCACCAGCGTGCCTGGCAGGCCGTTGGTGAGGTCTGCCCGCGTCAGACGGTAGGTGCCTTTCACTGAGGCGCGCCGGCCCAGCGTGATGAGACTGCAGAGCGACGTGTAGCCTGTCTTCGTTTCGCACAGCACCACGATCTTCGGGCCATCGTCGAGCTGGATCTCCGAACCGACAATCAACGGCACGCCCGTGTCACGCGAGGCTTCCAGCGCGCGGACGATGCCGGCGAGAGAACACTCATCGGTGATCGCCAGTGCAGCATAGCCACACGTTTTCGCCCGTTCGAACAACTCGCATGCGCTGGATGCCCCTCGGCCGAAGGAGAAGTTCGAGAGGCAATGGAGCTCCGCGTAGGCTGTCATGCGAACCACCCGTGGATCATCCAGCCGATCTGTTCGTCGGGGGCACAGAACGCCCAGGCCTCCTGTCCCAGTGATGTCTCGATGACGTAGTAGTCGCGACAGACTTCACCGCCATCCCACCAACCCGTTTCGAGGCGCTCCGGACCAGCCAAGATGATCGGATCCCCTCCGCGCAACGGAATAGGCCGTTGAAGCAGCCACGTGGGGCGTGGATGCGGCTCGACCGGCACTTCATCATGCGTGGCTTCGCGCTGCGCACGTTCGGGCCGAGGGTCCTGCGTGCTGCCCAGCCGATAGACCGCACCATCGCCCAGTCGCGCACGCAATCGCTCGCGCAGTTGTTCGATCGGTAAAGCATTCGCCGGTCGCTCATCGAAGAGATCCCGCCCCGCCGGTACAAACGCCGGCAGGTCACGTGCGATCAGACGCAGCGCAAGCACCGGCTCGGGAAGCACCACATGTTCTAGCCGGCCCCGTGCGAACTCAAACAACATCGCACCATCGCGTTCCGACGCCAGCAGCCCGACGGACACATCGGTATATCGACCATCGCGATGTTCAAGGCGCAACAGAAAACGTTGAACACCTCCATCGCGGCCCGCGAGATAAGCCGCAAGATCATCAACCATGCGCCGCACGGGAAAAATCAACGCCGACTGATTTTCCACTTCATGATGCAGCTCGATGCGCAGATCGAACGTATCCGGTGGGCGATACAACGCCAAGCCAGAAGGCAGGTCACCAGTTAGACGATCCAATGACGCCAACAGTTCCGCACCGAAGCGTCGACGCAGCCCATCACGCGGCAGCGCCAGCACTTGGCCCAACGTGCGAATGCCCATGCTCGGCAACGCAGCGATGGCGTTCGCGGGCAATCGACTCTTCGCGATCGGCACTCGCTGCAGTGCGTTGCGCAGCGTGTCCACGGATAACACCGCTTGCCCATCCGAAACCGTGGTCATCACATGTGCGGCATGAGCCGTTGGTGCCGCCGCCAAGCGATGACGGAATCCCAGATCAGTGAAGTCCGTCCGCAGCATGGATTCAAGCCGTGGCCACGGTCCGAACAGGCCCATGCTCTTGCTGACTTCCAGCACGATCGCATGCGGCAACAAACTGACTTCGGAGCTATAGCGGTAAGCCACAGCGGCCAGGAACCGGTGCCATCGCTCCACCGATTCGCGGTCATACGGGATCGCTTCGAATTGCGACAGCAGCGCTTGCGCAGCGCTCAGTCGCTGCCCGACATGCAAGCCGGCCGCTCGAGCGGTTTCATTGGCCGAAACGATCGTACGTGCGTTGATCGGCCCGTCGACGAGCACCAACGGTCCCCCCGTGGGACGGCGTCGGAGAATGCCATCCAAGGCCAGATGTGGCAGGTTGATGCAAGCCCAAAGCATATCTGGCTGCCATCAATGGACAGAACGCGGCAAGGGAACAGCCTGCGCGGGCACGGCCCCGCCTCGACATTTGCGCACCCATATCTGCGGGCGCGGCGGTGCTTCCAGTTCCAGACGCAACGCGGCAGGCGATGCGTTAGAAAGGTGAGAGCGATCGCGGAACACGAAAGCGAGGGCCTGCCCGGTAACCGCTGCCACCTGCAGACGACGCAAAGCGCGATCGTCGGCGTGATGGGGCCACGCGAGCACGGCAGCGCAGCTTCCCGATCGCAAGCACTGCTCGGTCGCCCAGAGCACATCCTTCTCGCCGGCATCGACGAATTCGACACGGCGCATGTCGACACCTTGCTGACGCCATCCAGCAACACACGGCGCATACGGCGGCGACACGATCACCACGTGGCGCTGGCCTTGGGTCAACCGCGCGAGCGTAGGTAGCACGAGGCGAAGTTCGCCCACGCCATCGACGGGTAGCAGGATCTCGGACAACGAGGCCTCGGGCCAACCGCCGGCAGGCAGCACCGCATCGAGTGCGCGCCACCCGGTGGGCTGATCACCGATCGGCACCCGGTGGGCACGACCACGCCAGACCTGTCGCGCATCGAGCAAAGCAGAGAGTGGGACCACAGCATTCATCAGCTGCCCCGCAGCAAGCCTGCAAACAGACCTTCGATGGCGAAGTCTTCGGTGGGATCGGGGTCAATCGGATGGAAGCCGGGACTGTTCGGCATCAATCGGATCACATCGCTTTTCCAGTGAAGACGCTTGATCGTGAAGCGGTCCCCATCCAATCGCGCCGCGACCACTTGGCCATGTCGGGCGACAGGCGTGGCATGCACCCCCACGATGTCCTGATCGAGAATGCCTTCGTCGCGCATCGAATTACCCACAACGCGCACAAGATAGTCCGGGCGTAGGCGGAACAGCCACGGCGACACCCGCAGCACACGCTCTACGCGTGACTCCGAAAACATCGGCTCGCCCGCGGCGATGCGACCGACCAACGGCAGTTCCAGGGTGTCGTTGTCCATGGGATCGGCAGTTCGCACCAAACGAATGCCACGCGCGCGGTTGGGCTCAATCACCAAACGGCCCTTGGCTTCGAGCGAACGCACATGTTTGAGAACCGCACTGACGTGGCCAATGCCCAGTTCATGCCCGATTTCTTCCAGCGTGGGCGCGTCTCGCCCGCTCTCTAATCGGTTGCGGATGAACTCAAGGATGTTGGATTGGCGACTGGTGAGTTGGAGGGTCATGGCCGCCATGTTTTCACCTTTTTAGGTGAAAATAAAGCACTGAGGCACAGGCTCGGCCTGTAAAGCGCTTGTGCTAATCAATTTGGAGCTGACGCCGACGCGACACCCACACCGCGCGGTTTCCCCCGCCGCACCCGCGCCTCCTTTGGACATCGATTTCGACGCGTGTATCCACAGGCTCGAAAGAACGGCGCCACGCGGCAATCGGCGGGTGAAGAGAGGCTCTCGGCTGACGCAGTTCGACGCACGCTGAGGTCGTTTTACAGCGCTTTAGTAGCCACTTTGGCCACGATAGGCGGGTGGGATGCGGAAAAAGGTAATCACGGTGATATGCGGCCAAAAGTAACATAACAGATTGATTTTATTCATTAAAATAATTACCTTCTGAAGGTAATTCCAGGTAACTGGCAAGGTAATTTAAATTTAACTGTTTGATTGGAAAGAGTTTTATTTCTTGCCGACGTTACCCTTTGCTAGGGTAATTGATTACTTTCAAATTACCATTAAATTACCTTTGCCGTTTGTCCGTACTACTTTGATTTTGTTTATTAAATAGCCAATGTTGAGCGGCAGGTTACCTTGATTACCTTTTTCCGAATGACCCTCACATTTTCACCGCGTTTGTAAGACGCCAATAACTTGATGTACCAGACAGCTGGTACATCCGATCCAAATTGATTTGCTGGCTTGTAGCGTCAACGATGCCCGCATTCGGCCACTCAAACGAGATTGCCGCTACATGCGATGCGCGCAGCTAAGGAAAGCCGTGCCGCTGACAGAATTGACTACGATCGGAAAAGTTTGAGATGAACACCCTCCTCGCCCTGATGGCGGAATACGAGACAGCGCAAATTCCACTGTCTAAGTGCGCTCACTTGTTTGGCCTCACCGCCGAGGAAGCGAACAAGCGCGCGAACCGTCACGGCCTACCCTTGCCTGCATACCGGGCTGGCACCCAGAAGTCGCCTTACATTGTTGATGCGAGGACTTTGGCCGAATATCTCGATGATCGAAAGAATGCAGCAAAGGCCGAGTGGGAAAAGCTGCACGCTGCATAATCTAGAAGATCGCGCTGCAACGGAGCTCGACCTCAACAGCATATGCCCGGATATGCCCTACGCCGCCAGCACCAAGCTCCAGCGCGCTGAGTCTCGAAGGTTCTGATTCGGCAGGTTCGATCTGACGTTACCGAGGCGGAAATGCTGGATTCAGTGATAAAGCGCAGGGCCTACCAGCGCAGTAACATGAAGCCCGTTGCTGCCCGATATCTTAAGGGGACATTAGCTTCAGCCGTAACCGCGATCCTGATGATTGCGCATGCCTGCGTATTCCGATCAAACCCCCCACCGATTCCATTCCCAAACCGGCCACCGGAAATGCTCTGAATCCGGCCACCCAAAATGCTCTCAAACCAGCCAGCCGGAGCGCTCTCGAATCCGCCAGCCTGGGCTCATAATCCCGCCCTTCGGCGACACCTACGTCGCTTCTGGCGCGACGCCGGCGCGACCGGCAGACATCGGCCGATAGTGTTGAAAAACTCGCTTCGAAAACTCGAGATCGTTTAAAGCGAAAAAATTCGGCCGCGACAATCGCTTTCTGTCGGCCTGAATGTATAAATTTGTACAGAATCGATTTGTCGTTGCCGTCGCGATTCAAAATTTGGACGTCTATTTGTTAAGTCGGAGTTTTTCAACAGAATCGGCCAACACCGGCCGGTCGCCAGATACAAATGCATGCCGCAAAGCAGCCATTGCCGTGAGCGTAAAGATTGTGGCGCGGCTAAGACTTGAGCTGCAGGTCGTTCTCCGCACTCCATCTTCGCAGGGCCTCCTCCACGGCCGTCTGCTCGAACGCGTACCAATCTTCAAGTCGGTCCTTTCGATCGAGCAATGCCTTAAATCGTTGATACGCGCCTCGGCTTTGAAAGTACCCATAGGTAAGTTCGTAGGACTCCGGCAAATGGGCCTCGACAAAGCGCAAGGCGAGCTCCCGCCCGAGACCAAGATCCCCCTTGCTCGGGAGTGCCAGGTAGACCTTGTTGTCTTCGATATCTTCCGGGAGATCCTCTTCTACATCGGCGCTACTCGATGAGCAGAAAACCTTACCGCTGATCCTGTTGACGTAAGCCTCGTTTTCGAAGGAACCTGCAGCGCTCGCCCACTCGAGACCTGCGAGGAGTTCATCGAAACTGACGGGCGTGTTCGTTTGCATTTTCGTTGCTGGTTAACGCTGGAGTTAAGCGGCGGCGTCCGCTTGAATGAGTGGTTAGGCCCTCTTAGGGGAAGGTCGTAAATTTCTTTAACCACTTTAACGATTTACCGTCCCACCTATACTTTTGATGCTCCCAGTATGTGGTGAACGGTGGACTAGACCTGATATCAATTATTTTACCCGTGCAAGTAGCATACAATTTCGCCGCATTCACTCCTTCAGCTCTTGGGAACTCGCGTTTCCATATAACTTGACTACCCTTCAGCCCGATAAGTATCGGGATGCCGTAGGAGCCCTCTGTTGGCGTAACACGTATGGCCACCGTGTCCGCACCCTCATTGAGAACGCTGGCGCAAGGAATGGGTACGTCAAGCGGAATACTCGGCTGCCAAGCGTAAGCTTGACTGGCGGCTAAGACACCCACAGCCAACGGAATGAGATAGATATTTTTCATCGCAGCACTTCCGTTGTGGCCTAACGCTAGAGTTAAACGGGGGCGAAGCCGTCCGCCTTGAACGAATTGTCAGGCGGGTGGTCCGGGAGGCTCAACCCCAACCTGTTCTAAGCGCCTGAGTGCCTCTGCGAGTTGCTCATCTGTAAATAGTGACCGCCAAGGGTCTTGCAGAACAAGATACTCAACACTGAGTTTCAGATTCTCTGGTCCGCGAAGAAAAAGCTCTGTGAAGCCCGATGAGGGATTTGTCCCACCCAAGAGTTGATCAGCAGCCGACTTGCCGCCGCTCCCTTGCACCATTTGTAAGAAGCGGGTGGCTCGATACGGTGGCTTGAGCCGAGCGGCGCTCTCGTAAATATGCAGCATCGCTGCATGGAACTGATCTTCAATTTGCGACGACATTCTTCTGCCCGCCTAACGCTGGAGTTAAGCGGCGCCGGAGGCGTCCGCCTTGAACGAATGGTTAGCCACTTTCTTTGCCAAGCCAGCTCGAATTGTTGCTGCAGCCAACACCATCAGGGCCGGTGGAAGTGCGCGCACGATAATGACCCAGAGCAATTGCGCCACAAGGTTTGTAAGGCTTGCGTTGCCCCAGCCCCACAGTACGAACTGAGTGAACACGCCGATTGCAGGCCCCCCCCCAACAGCACATAGTGTAAGGCGGCCCAGAGCCAATTTGAGTTGATGAGGCCCGACCAGCGCAGGGATAAAGGCAATAAGAAAGACCGACCACGATGCTACCCAAGGATTTGGGAAGTAACTGACCCAATCTGGTAGGAAAACGGTTTTGGAAAAGAAGATGAGATTGGGCCAAAGCAACACTGCAGATAGCGATAAGCCAATACTCAGCGACATTGTTGACCAAGTGCGCATTGATGCCTCCAAAGCGGCTAACGCTGGAGTTAAGCGGCGGCATGTTGCTCACCGTATGGGGCTGGCTGCAACTACCCACGTTTTGCCTTTTGCAAAGTAGTTGCTCCAATTGCAATGAAGGCCACGCCAATGCCACAAAAGGCCAACTGTTTGCCAAAAATGGCGGCGGTGAAAAACATGCAGCCACTCGCCAAAAATAGGTAGCCACTACGCTTAGCATTTTGACTATTAGACATGTTCTTCCTCGGTCGCTGTTACAGGCCTAACGCTTGAGTTAAGCGGCGGCGAAGCCGCCTTGAACGAATTGTTAGGTGATTGCGGCGCACTACGATGGAGCGATGAACTACTTGGCAAACGAGGATCCGCTCCATCGATTGGTTAGCTCCTAAGCGCGTCACTAATGTCGCTGGACTATCCAGGACGCAATCGCTGCAACTCCCACCAAGGCCAGACCAATACATATGATCCAGATTGCACCTTGCGACTCCACCGCAGCGCGCTGTTGATCGGCTAGCTTCTCGGCGCTCTCGGTTCGTGACACTTGAGTGTCCTGAATTCTAGCAACAAGGTCATCAAAATCCTGCAGCAACCCGCTGAGCTTTAGCCGACGGCCACCCCGTAAGTAGACGATCAATTCACGGGCGCGCCCTTCGAGTACGTTAGTGTCGATGATATCTGTGAGTGGAATAACTCGCTCGTTAAGAAGAAAGCGTACATCCAATGATTTGGCTCCGAGGATTACGCGGTAACGCATAAAGAATATTGACGCAACAACAGCGGCTGTGGAGAACGAAGCAAAGAACGCATCGAACCACAGAGGTGCAGCGCTGCCTTCGACGCCAGGAATAAATGGCACCCCGAGAAAACCGACCCCAATGACTGCCATTAGATAGGCGAGCGGTAACGGGAGACAGTAGATGTCCTTGTCGACTAGATGCTTATGACGAGATCGTGCTGATACGGCCAACACCACAGACAGGGCGAGCGGTACTACTACGGACGTAGGCAATAAGAAGACGTGGCTCATAGGCTTGGAACACCTAACGCTGGAATTGAGCGGCGGCGTAGCCGTCCGCCTCGAATGAGTGGTTAGGCAACACAAATGAACCACCAATTTATCGTTGTTCGGCGATGCTACTACTCAAACAGAATGCCCGCTTGCACTCCGCATTGCGCCTTCCATTTTTTTGTAACGACATCTGTTATGTGCGTGTCTGGCATCGAGGTTGGACTTGACACCATGCCAGGCAACATGGTCTGAAAGTAGATTTCATTCTTACTCGCGCTCTCAAAAATAAACCGCGTGGGCGCTGTCCAACGCGCCATTTCAGCCGCTTCGTACTCTACGTACGGGCGAGGGGTCCGGCCTGGAGCAGGTAGCACTTGGCCGGGAATACCTACAGTTATCCCCTGCCTCGGGTTACTCACGCCTGGCACAGTATTTAATACCTTTAACATGCATGCCGTGGCCTGCTTCACGCGGGTGAGCTCGGCTGACGTTTTACCGTAGACACACGTTGAGATCGCGGATATGCAGAGGACAACAAGTAGGCTAGGAGCGAGTTTCATGCGTACGTACATGGTAGTAACGCCTAACGCTGGAGTTAAGCGGCGGCGTAGCCGTCCGCCTTGAACGAGTGGTTAGGCCAGACGCTACACATTGTGCCGAGGATACCAAACACCCCGAACAACTATAGGCCCGGAATTTGGAACGACATGCTTTTGGTCGAGCTCTGCAAAGGTAATGTTTTGCACGACATTGGTGAATTGAACTTCTTTTGGCGGATAACCAAATTGACGCAATAGCTGCTCAGCTTCCGCCTCGGTGGAAGCCGTGACGCCGAAGCCGAGACCCTTAGTCACGTTGAACCAGAAAGGTATGAGCATTGAAGGCCTAACGCTGGAGTTGAGCGGCGCCGGAGGCGCCTTGAACGAGTTGTTAGGCGCTCACACGCGGAGCGGACGATTCCCGCAACCAGTAAAAACAGTGTTCGCAGTACTCTGCCGACAATGGAGACATGTTCCGACGATAAAGGCTGAGCTTAAACCACCGCAGAGGACGTTGACCACAGTGAGGGCAGAATAGCTGCGGTGCCTTAATGCTGAGGGCTGCGCCAGTTACGAGTAAGCCTACGGAGAAAGCGACAAACGCTGCAATGAAGTATGACGCGCCGAAAACGGCAACTACGACAATCGGCGCCACTGTGCTAAATAGAGCCAGCGGCCAAAGCCACAGGGTTTCGCGACTATTGACCGCGCAGCTCTGAGACCAAGCGCGCATCACTTCAAGGTCGACAGTAAATCTCCGTTCCATAGGAAGCCTAACGCTGGAATTGAACGGCGGCGTAGCCGTCCGCCTCGAATGATTGGTTAGGCACAACCGCCGCGAGGCGCTTTTGCCAATTGGGCTACATACTCGGCGCGTGCCGCCCCCGTTAGCGAAACATTACGCTCACGGCACCATTCTGACATGGCTAACACGTCGACAGAGACGCGCTCCACTTTACGTCCGCTGGACTCGATCTCGCGAATAGCTTGGCGTGCAGATTGCTGCCATTGTTCGTACGTGTCATCGAGCTCGCCGCGATTGGGTACCAACGCACAAAGTAGCTGCCATTGCTCCTCGTCGTACCAAGCCAGGCGCAGAACATAACGATCTTGTTTCGAACTCATTGTGTGCCTCAATTTGCCGAGGTGGCGCATTGGTGCCTAACGCTGGAGTTAAGCGGTGGCGAAGCCTTGAACGAAATGTTAGGCGCCAAACTCACGCAACACCTCAATCTTGCCAACGATGTTGTCGTTGAGAGCCTCAAGCTCGCCGGCTGGAACCCACCACTCTGTATGAAGAGCCCCGCCGACCTTTTGAATGGGGTAGTTGGACATAAATGATGAGCGGACCGAGAAACGTGTGACCGCACCGTACCCACTGTCTTTGACGTTCCATTTCTCCGCAATCTCAGCAGCGTACTGCTCGTTAGTGACTGGATAGAAAATAGGTTGCCCGGGAAGCCTGGGTGGCCAGCGAGTGAAGCCGGAAGCTCGCAGAAGTTCGAGCTCCTCCGGCCCAACAGGGCGATACAAAATGGTGGTTTCGTCCGAATCTGTCATTTGGTGCCTAACGCTGGAGTTAAGCGGCGCGCGGCTTTTCGCGCGTCCGCTTGGACGACGGGTTAGGCCTGCCCGCAGAGCTGCTTGGAGAGGCCCGCTGTACCTCGTACGGACTAGCACGCAGCGGAAAAGCCGCAGGCGGA
>Ga0302308_10004450_pt1 | contig 11010 bp, 8 predicted proteins | sample III_Palsa_E3_3_FD_200531 | JGI IMG/M metagenome (GOLD analysis project Ga0302308, IMG submission 200531) | Peat permafrost microbial communities from Stordalen Mire near Abisko, Sweden - III_Palsa_E3_3 | ecosystem: Environmental > Terrestrial > Soil > Palsa > Peat permafrost | place: Sweden... | reverse complement strand
TTCATCACGAGTAGGGGCCTCAAGAGATTGCTTGCTGCTCAGAGTAGAACAGCGTTGCCCTTAGGATGCAGAAAAAATCTGCTCAGCCCGGTAACCCGGCCAGTGACATCCAGCAAAGTGCCGCCTGCGTGACCACTACCGCGCCAGAGAGCAACAGAAACAGCTTGCGCTGCCTGGTCTCCAGCATGTCCGCGAAGACGCCGCCGACGAACGTAAACAGGAACGGCAACGCCCATAGCCACGGTGCGCTGACCACCTGCGAGGTATACAACGGAGCTAACACCAACACCATCAACAGCGGTGCAGTATTGCCGAAGTAGCGGCTGCGCCGGGTTGTCACATAGACAACCAAAGCTACCGCCGTGGCGACCATGATGCCGGCGTTGCCGGGCGTTGTCGCAAAGTTTCGCGCGGCTTCCAGTGAGAACCAGAATCGCGCGCTGCCGCCGGTGAACACGTAGGTGAACGGCGCAAGCCGAAATCCGAAGCCGGCGAAGACGATTGCCATGGCGCCAAAGGCCGCGAGGATCATGATCTGTGCCACATAGGCCCGGCGATGCTCCGCGAGGTAGTAAAAGAAGATCGTTCCGGCAAGCAGGCCCAGCATTCCTGCGAGCAGATGTGCTGATGCGGTGAGGCCGAGGGCTACGGTCAGCAGGATGATGCGCGGCTTCCACTTTTTGCGTGGCCCCTGCAGGGCGTGGGCTACGCCCATGGCGGTATAGACCATGCCGTAGAGTCCCCAGAGGGCGAGGATCTCGTTGTTCGGGGTTGTGGCGTAGCGGACGACTGCCGGACAGAAGACGTAGAGTGCCAGCGCCAGTGCGCCGCCCTCGTGGCCGAAGAGGCGTTTTGCGACCCACCACAGGCCGCCGCCAAGCCAGACTGCGAAGAGACAAAACGGCAGCCGCAGAAGGTAGCTGACCCACTTCAGCTGATGCCGAGCCTCCCAGGTGGTTCCGTTCAGGATGCCGCCTTCGTACTCGCGGTCCTGCGGCTTGCGGAAGTGATCTGCGGCGTGGAGTACGAGCCGTTGCGCGATCAGCGGCACTCCAGCCAGCCGATAGGCAAATGTGCCGTCGCCGTTGAGGTTTCCGCAGGTGGTGTAGTAGCCGGCGATGGCCGACGGGGCTTCCCACATCTCGCTGCCACAGCGGGCATAGCGGTAGTCGTTGGCATCCAGCGGGCGATGCGCGATGGACCACAGGCACTCCGCAAAAAGCACGAGAAGCAGCACGGCGGCCACTCGCTGAGCCCGCCCAATATAGAAGCCTTTCAATCGCATCGTCAGTATTGAGTTTATAGGCAAGAGGGTACGGGGTTCAGAGCCCAGTATCCAGAAAACCGGGTTGGGTCTTGGGCGAGGAACCTATAACCTGTGTTTATGGACTCTCTTACGTTTACCCCCGGTCGCGCCTTTCTCTCCTCAAACTCTTCTGCGGTTCCGTGGACGGTGGTCTTTGAGGATGAGGGTCCCGCGGGCTACTTTTATGCCTGCGACCGCTCCCGCGAGACGCAGGAGGAGAGCATTCTCGACGCGATGCTGATTTATAACGGCTCCTCGCTGGAGGATGGGGAGCGCGAACGCATTGCCAGCGTGCAGTGGTCGCGCGACGGCCAGCAGGCTGTGCTTTATCTCGACGGCAGTCCCCAGGCGCTGGTGGATTTTGCGACGAAACAGAGCTTCTGCCGGTCGGATTTTCCTAATTTTCTTGATGAGGGTGGTCAAGGCTGGCGGAAGGACTCCCACGCGTGGAATGAAGAGGCTGTTAAGCGTTTTGAAGCTGCTATTTATGCCTAAAAATGGCTGCTAGACAACAAAAAAGACGACCCAAAGGCCGTCTGGTTCGTACCGGTGTACCCCCATGATTCGACTAGTCGAGATCCTTCTCGCTGTTGCCGGAGCGCATTGCAACCAGGCAAGGCGTGAGAATCATAACGAGAAAAGTGCCGGCAATAATTGCGCTGTGCATTTAGGAGTCTCCAAGTGTATCAGTCTGAAATCAGGTGTGTCTGATTGCGTTTGATTAGCTTCTCGTACAAAGGCAGTCTCCAACATTACGCAATGGTCAAAATTGACCGGACGAACGATGCAGAGCGAATCCCCTATTTGGGTCATGCGGCTCTCCGAGCGTAGCAAAGGGCGGGGATAACACCCGCCCTTTGAGTTACTTCTGAATTTGGTGCCGAAAAGAGGACTCGAACCTCCACACCCTTGCGAGTACGTGGACCTGAACCACGCGCGTCTGCCAATTCCGCCATTTCGGCTCACCATCAGCCGCGCTTTTGCGCCTGCCTTCGTGAATCTCTAGTGTTCCAGAGCTGGCACTTGCTGTCAATCAAGTACACTTGGCGAATCGTTTGGTACGGGCCCCTCGTCAGATGACAAGTACCGGTTTTTCCCAGTAATCTACCCCAAAGAGCGAGTTTTTAAGACACCTATGTCGAGCCCATCGCAGCAGAGTCAGCAGATTCCCGAAGATTTAGCCCTCGAGATTCGCCGCCTTGCGCACGATCTCTCGAATTCATTGGAGATTATCGTGCAAACGAGCTATTTGCTCAGTATGGCTGAGCTGAAGGAGCCTGCGTCCGATTGGCTGCGGATGCTGGACTCCGGGGTGGCTAAAGCCCTTGATATCAACCTGGAGCTGCGGGAGTACATCAAGAAACATACGCCGCGGTAGAAACCCAATAACGACGGGGGTTTTCGCGGTGAGGGGCATGGTGAGGCACGGCTCGTCGCACGGTCCGCACGGACGGTTTTACGGTGCGGTTATCGCACGGTTCACTCCGCTGCGGCGATGGCGGCGACGATCTTATCCATCGTAATGCGATCTGCTGCGGTACCGGGGGAGTGGTCGTCGACCATGATCGAAAAGATGACCTGCTTGCCGCTGGCGCAGTCCACATAGCCGGAGAGCGCGCGGGATTCGCCGAGGGTGCCGGTTTTGGCGAAGACGTGGTCTTTTAGGGGAGCGACGGGAAAGCGGGAGCGGAGGGTTCCGTCTTCGCCGCCTATGGGCAGGCCAATCTTCCAGGCGGCGAACCAGGGCTGGGTGGTGGCGTAGGCGAGCAGCTTGACTGTGGCGCGGGGGGCTACGAGGTCGTGGGAGCTCATGCCGGAGCCATCGAAGAAGATGAAGTCGTCGCCGTCCAGACCGGCGTTGAGGAGGAACTGGCGGACGACGCGGGTTCCCTGGGCGGTGGTGCTCTTGCTGGACACGGGTGGCTCGCCAAAGGATTGCATTTGTATATCGTCTGGCTCGCCGAATTTGGCGCCGAGGCGCTGGAGCATCAGCTCGGCGTGGAGGTTTTGGGAGAGTTTGAGGGTGAGCTTTACGTCCTCGGCCAGCGTTGGGGAGGTATGCGAGAGCTTTTGTGGGCACGATGCCCCGCATTCGGTATCGGGGTCTACGTGGTCGGTCAGGGTCAGTGGCTCATGGGATTCGCGGAAGAAGCCTTCAGTGTCGGTTAGTGGGCGATGAAAGGCACGAGCTCCGTCGGTTACCTCGATGCCGTGCTGTTGGAGTTTGAGCTTGAACGCCTGCGCGGCGAACTCGGCTGGGTCCTGGATGGCGATCTCGGTTTTGTAGGGCTCTCCTTCGGCTACGGTTCCATAGAGCCGCACGAGCTTGGAGCCGGGGGCGCGGTCTATCTCGACGTCGGCGTGGGTGTTGGCCGGGACGGTCGCGACCTGGACGGAGAACTGATAGTAGCCGACATCCGGGACGACGCTGACCACGGCCTGTGCGCCGGGGGTGTTGCCGGGGGTGACAGTGAGTTCGAGCTGGTTGTCGACGATGCTGAGGGCAGAGATGGGAGCGCCGTAGCCCCAGGTCATGTCGTCGATGCCCCAGGCTTCGGGGTAGGGTTCATACGTCCAGAGTTCATCGCTGCCGTTGACGCGGCCCTGGATGCGGCGGACACCGGCTTTGGCTACTTCGGCGGCGAACTGGTCGAGGTACTGGAGTGGATCGGCGGGGGGTGTGGCTGTGGCGGGTGTGCCTTCGGCGCGGCGCTCGGCCGGAGTCTTGTAGGGGAAGGCCTGGCCAGAGATGTTTGCGTCTCCGGCGCCGATGAGCGTGATACCGCCTCGTGAAGTTCCATCGGCCGAGGGCTTTAGAAACCAGACGCTGGTGGTGACGGTGCTCTCGGGCTTAAGGAGGGCCATGGCGGCGGCGGTGGTGAAGAGCTTGGTGTTGGAGGCTGGGCGGAAGTATTCGCCTTCGTCGTGGCCGTAGATGGGGGTGCCGTCAAGGGTGGTGACGGCGATGCCCCAGTGGTCGTGGGCGGCGACGGGGTCGGCGAGGAGGGCGTCGATTTGAGCGCCGAGGGGGGTCGTGGGTCCGGTGGGGAAGGTTGGGTGGGTAATTGGGACAGGCGTCTGCGCGGACGATGTAAGGGCGGCGAAGGCGAGTGCCAGGGTGAGTTTGACGGTCGCGGGCATGGCCGCAGTTTATATTGTGACGCGGGTATTGGGGGGTGGGGTGTTGAGGAGAGCGGATTCGGTGGTTGAAAAGGGTCGAGACCAGCTTGGCTTCTGGTGTTCCCCACTCATGCGCAAAGAGCGCGCATGAATGGGCCACCCGGGAGGTGTGGGTGGAGTTGAAGAGAGCATACCCCAGGGGCTGAAGCCACATTCTTACTGGACCTATGAAACCCGAGGCTGAAGCCTCGGGGTACCCGGAGTTGTGATCTCCGTGGGAGGTTGAGGGGAGTGAACACCCCGATCTCCAAGTGCGAGAGATCGGGGGCACCCGGATTGTGCCGGTATGAAGGAGAACCAATACAGGGGTCCTTCACTACGTTCAGGATGACGAATATTGGGGTGATGCGGGATTTTGTAAGAGCACGGAATCGCAACAGCATAGGTACATTTGTCTCGCTACAATCGGCGGATGGGATTTGTGCGGCGAGGGCGGTTTGATTGGCGGCTGCGGACGCAGGGGTTGGCGTTGGGGGAGCGGACGCAGATTATGGCTATCGTGAATCTGACTACGGATAGCTTCTCTGGTGATGGACTGGCAGAGGCGGGGATGGAGGCTTCTGTTGCGGCGGCTCTTGCGGCGTTGGATCTTGGGGCCGATATTGTCGACCTGGGGGCGGAGTCTACGCGGCCGGGGGCTGAGGCGGCTAGTACGGAGGAGGAGCAGGGGCGGTTGCTGCCGGTGCTTGAGGCGTTGCTGAAGGAGCGACCGGGAGCGATTGTTTCGGTGGATACCTACCATGCGAACACGGCACGGGTGGCGGCGGCGGCGGGAGCGGAGATTGTGAATGATGTCTCCGGGCTGCTTTGGGATGAGGGGATGGCGGCGGCTGTTGCGGCCAGTGGGTGTGGGTTGGTGTTGATGCATACGCGGGGACGGTCGAAAGAGTGGCGGACGCAGCCGGCGTTGGAGCCTCGGGAGGTTGTGGTTCCGGTGGTGATGGGGGGGCTACGGAAGCAGTTGGCTGTGGCGCTTGGCGCGGGAGTGCCGAGGGAGAAGATCGTCTTGGACCCGGGGTTTGGGTTTGGGAAGCTGGGTGGGGAGAATTTTGTGCTGCTGGCAGGGATGGATCGGCTCCGGGAGTTGAGGTATCCGGTGCTGGCGGGGGTTTCGCGGAAGGGGTTTTTAGGGGAGGCGGTGCGGGAGTTGCAGTTGCCAGATATGCCGGTGAGTGAGGCTCGGTTGATGGCTACGGTGGCGGGGAATGTTGCTGCGGTGTTGCAGGGGGCGCATGTGCTGCGGGTGCATGATGTGCAGGCGGCGCGGGAGGCGGCGGTTGTTGCGGATGAGGTGTTGAAGAGCGGTGAATAGTGAATAAAAGCGCACCCCATTCACTATTCACTGCTCACTATTCACTGTTTTACAGCGTCATTACTTCTTTTTCTTTGGCTTTGAAGAGGTCTTCTACGCGTTTGATTTCGGTGTCGGTTAGTTGCTGGATCTCTTCGTTGGCGCGTTTTTCGTCGTCGGCGGAGATTAGCTTGTCCTTGGCGGCTTTCTTTACTGTTTCGTTGCCGTCGCGGCGGATGTTGCGGATGGAGGTTTTGTGGTCTTCGAGGACGCCGGCCAGGGCCTTGATGGCTTCCTTGCGGCGATCTTCTGTCATGGGTGGGATGGGCACGCGGATGATCTTGCCGTCGTGCATGGGGTTGAAGCCCTGGCTGCTGGTGCGGATGGCCTTCTCGATGGCGCCGACGAGAGAGATCTCCCAGGGCTGCACGATGATGAGGTTGGCCTCAGGGGTTGTGACCTGGGCGATCTGCGCGACGGGGGTGTCGGTACCGTAGTAATCGACCTTGATGTTGTCCAGCATGTGGACCGAGGCGCGCCCGGTGCGGACGCTCAAAAGATTGGCGCGAAAGTCGTCTACCGTCTTGCTCATGCGCGCCTTCAAACCGTCGTATACGCCCGTGAGGGCTTCCATGCTTGCCATTACCGATGCCATTCTGTCCTCCTGCTACAACGCCTGATTTTACAGACCTGAGCCGAGGCGCGCGAGTGCCGCGGGCGGGCGTTGACTCTCCAGATACCAGTGCTGCGGGAAATTGCAGCGCCTGACACGGCTGGTCTTGCGCCAAAATTCAATTCTGCTATTCTCTGTGTAGCTTCCCGGCAGTCGATTTTCAATATCTAAACCGAGCACGACGCGGTGGCTGATGCTGTATCTATGCAACTTTTGTGCGGATCTATGGAATTTGGGCCACGCTGCCGCCTACTCTGAGAGCTTTGGGCATGATCGCTTCCCTAGACCCTGATTTTGTAGTCCGGGCCAATTGCTAACTAACTACCGGGGCCGCTTTACCTATGAAAAGAAATTCGCTGCTATTCGCTCTCACGCTCTGCCTGCTCTTTAGCGCAACACGTTATGCCCGTGCCGATTGGGGCGTCTGTGAGGACTCCCCTGAAAACCCGACGCTTGTGCTCGCCGGGCTTGCCAGCGGGGCGTATGCCATCTCGGCTGTGAGAACGCGCCTACGCGCACGCCGCCAAACGAAGGTTCAATAGAACTTCACGGTAGAACTCCACGGTGTGAGCATCGAACCCCGCGCTTTTGCGCCTGCTCGATGGAATCCGCCGGAGGAGCGACTGCACGCCCCCTATTCTATTGAGACGATTTTTAGAGCCTCGCTACGCAGTTTTCCTTGCGTCCTGCTGCGCCGCGGCAGGACTTCTTACTATTTATCCCTCGGTCTGGGCGCTGCTCGATATCTGGCGGACCGATGACCTGAAGTCGATGGGACTGGCGGTTCCGTTTCTCAGCTTTGCGTTGATTCTTCGGGCGTGGCGGGGCATCGGGTGGGAAGCGGAGGGCTCGTGGTGGGGATTCTGCATCCTGGCGAGCGCGGCGACGTTGATGTTTGTGCGCGACCGGACGCTGCTGGTGATTACGGTAAACAAGAACTGGCAGCTACAGGTGCCTCCGCTGCCGCTGGTTGCGGTGGTGTATGTGACCGGGATGGTGTTGCTGTTCGGCGGCAGGAGATTGCTGCGGGCGGCGTGGTTTCCGGTGTTGTTTGTGTGGGCGGTGATTCCGGTGCCGCAGACGTTCAGCAGAGCCGTTGATCTTCCTCTACAGCACATCTCGGCGACCGTGGCGCGGGCCTTTGCGCATGCGCTTGGCCAGCCGCTGACCCAGGATAAGCTGCGGCTGATGTTTACGCCGGAGTTCGGCATGTTCATTGCGCCGGGATGCAATGGCATTCGCGGGGCTATCACGCTGGGGATGGCGGCGGTGGTGGTGGGGTATCTGTACCGGTTTCGGTGGTATGTGTTTGCGCCGGTTGTGGCCGGAGCGGTGCTGATGGGGTATGGCTTCAACTTTCTGCGGCTGTGCCTGCTGGTGATCTATTACAAGATCGCGGTGCCTTATCCGTGGCTGCATCACCATGCCAAGCGGGCGGATTACCTGATCGGCGCGTGCCTGTTTGTGGCGGCGCTGGGGGTGTTTTTTACCGTAGCCGACAAACTGCGGCGGGATTTGCCGAAGGATGGAGTTATCGCTGAGATCTTTCCCGCGGCGGCTAAGCCGGTTCCGGCGGGAGGCTACCTGGCGAAGGTTGCGGCGGTGCTGGTGTTGTCGGCAATCTTCGGGTTCGACGCGCTACAGACGCACTACGTGGAGGCGAAGGCGCTTGGGCGGTCGGCGGTGCTGACGCCGATGCCGCAGACGATCGGCGACTTTACGCTGGTAAGGACGTGGAACGACACGCTTGTCGGGGGGACGATCGTCTATACGTGGGGCGAGTATGCCGAAGGCAGCCAGGGGCCGCATATCAAGCTGGGAATCTCGCCGGTGTTCAATGTGCATGACGTCGAGGTGTGCCATATTGCGCGGGGAGAAGATCCGACGTGGCACGGGCAGGTTACGGCGCTGTCTCCGGCGGGCCAGGTGGATCTGACGGCGGCGAGCTATAACGATGGGAGCCTCCAGTGGCTGGAGGCTTCGTCGGTGTGCGACAACGGGGCGTGCCAGCAGTTTTCGCGGACGTCGGAGCATGTGACGCTGGTGTTCTCGCATCCGCATAAAGGGCTTCCGATGCATGAGGTTGCGAGCCGGCCAGTGCCTATTCTGCTGCGGGTGGAGACGCACGATACGGCCTCCGCGGTGACGACGGTGGTGCCGGAATTGGGCGGGATTGTGGCACGGTTTTTGAAGAATGCCGATCTGCTGAAGCTGACGGCTCCTTACAGTAAAGAATGAAAAGCGGCAATAGGCAGCTCGGCACCTGATGGGGCACCTTGTGGGCGAGGGAGTAAAACCTGAGGGTCGGGTTCGCTCTGCGTGGGGCGCGTCCCCTATAATCAAGATTCCCCTCGATAAGCGCGGGGTTCAGATTCAAAGAGCAGTGAGGGTGTGGTTATTTTTACCGGAACGCGAGTGAGCGCAAGCTCCCTGAACTATACGACCCAGCCTGTGCGCACGCGCTCGAGCCGCCTTCGCATTTGTCACTTCGAGATTGGCCGTCTTCACCTTCCCGCAGTGGCCTTACTGGCGACGGCAGCGTCTGTGTTGTTGCCCGGCAGTTTGACCGCGCAGGTGCAGGCTACGCCTACCTTCAGCGCGACTGCGGCGACTGGACCGCAGATTCTGTGCGCGACACAGGTAATCGGCAATCGCCGGATTCCGAAGGAATCTATCGAGGCGCGGCTGTTTTCGCGGCCGGGCGATCCCTACGATCCGGCCGTGGTGGAGCGCGACTTCAACTCGCTTTGGAACACGGGCTACTTCGACGACCTGCGCATTGAGCGGGTGGATGAACCGACCTGTATCCAGCTCATCGTGTATGTGAAGGAAAAGCCGACGATCCGCGAGATCAACTACAAGGGCCTGAACGCCGTTACGGTGTCGGATGTGCTGGACCGCTTCAAGAAAGAGAAGGTTGGCCTCACCGTCGAGAGCCAGTATGACCCGACACGCATCAAGCGGGCCGAGGTAGTGCTGCAGGAGATGCTGGGAGAGCACGGCCACCAGTTCGCGACGATCAAGACGGAGATCAAGACGATTCCTCCGGCTGCGGTTGCGCTGACGTTCAACATCAAAGAAGGTCCGACGGTTAAGGTCGGCAAGATTGTCTTTACGGGCAATGCCGAGATCAGCCCGCGCGAACTCCGCACGGCGATGGTGAACCTGAAGCCGATTGGGATTCCGCACTCGATCATCCTCGAAGACCTGCTGCCGCGCACCTTCGACGCCAGCAAGCTGGACGAAGATGCAGAGCGCGTTCGCCAGGTGTATCGCAACAAGGGCTACTTCAACGCTCTGACCGGCGAGCCGCAGACGAATGTACGCAATGCCGGCGGCATCAATCCGTTCACGCTGCGGCCTTCTACCGGCAAGCGCGTCGACATCCTGATTCCGATTGAAGAGGGTGAGCGCTATAAGCTGGGCGGCATCACGTTCAGCGGCAATAAGGCGTATACGAACGTGAAGGCGCTGCGGGCGCAGTTCGCGGAGAAAGATGGCGAGTACTTCAACGCCACGCTGTTCAGCAAGGGTCTTGAGGCGCTGCGCAAGGCTTATGGCGAGGGCGGCTATATCAACATGGTCGGCGCGCCTACGCCGAGGGTCGATAAGGCCAATAAGCTCGTCTATCTGAATATCGATATCGACGAAGGCAAGCAGTTCTATGTGTCGCGCATCGAGTTCAGCGGCAATACGATTACACGCGACAAGGTTATCCGCCGTGAGATGCTGATCGAAGAAGGCCAGGTCTATAACAGCCGCCTAGTGGACATCTCGCTGCTTCGCCTGAACCAGTTGAGCTACTTTGAAGTGCTGAAGGCAGACCAGGACGTTGAGACGCGTCAGAATACCGATGCGGGCACGGTCGACCTGCTGCTGAAGCTGCGCGAAAAGGGCAAGAACTCCATCGGGTTGAACGGTGGTGTCAGCGGCCAGTCGGGATCGTTCATCGGACTCAACTATGAGACCAATAACTTCCTGGGCTTCGGCGAAACGCTGAGCGTGAACGCCAACATCGGCGACCTTTCGCGGGTGTTGAGCTTCGGCTTCAACGAGCCTTATCTGCGGAACAAGCCAGTCTCGCTGGGCGTCCAGGTGTTCGATCGCAAGTCGGACTTCAATCCGGCGAAGAGCTATGCCATCACCAACGGGCAGAGCGCGAACCTGACCAACGCGCAGTCGTCGCTGCTGAACAACTACAACCAGTCGTCGAAGGGCTTGACGGTCTCGACCGGAACGCCGCTGCGCAACCTGTTCCGGCACTCCGGTGTGGCGCGCGTCGGCCTGTCGTACTCGCTTTCGCGGTCGGGCATTACCACTTTCAACCAAAACACGCTGAACGTCTTCCAGACGCTGGCGTTCCGTTCGGGCATCGCCGGACAGAGCCAGTTGAGCGGCATCATCACTTCGGTGCTGACGCCGAGCTTCAGCATCTCGACACTCGATCGTGGTGTCGGGCCGCACTCCGGCAAAGACCTCAACATCGCCTTCCAGGTTGCGGGCATCGGCGGCAATACGAAGTACTATGCGCCGACCGTCAGCTATCGTCAGTTCTTCCCA
>Ga0302308_10004440_pt1 | contig 11019 bp, 9 predicted proteins | sample III_Palsa_E3_3_FD_200531 | JGI IMG/M metagenome (GOLD analysis project Ga0302308, IMG submission 200531) | Peat permafrost microbial communities from Stordalen Mire near Abisko, Sweden - III_Palsa_E3_3 | ecosystem: Environmental > Terrestrial > Soil > Palsa > Peat permafrost | place: Sweden... | reverse complement strand
CGTCACGGGTCTCCCAATCACGCAGCCATCCCCCAAACCAAAAGTCATGGGGGTCCAGGGGCCCTCGCTCCTGGCGGGGTCGAGGGGCAGAGCCCCCGCCTTCCCCTTTCCCGACTCTAAGCTGCCTTGATCGCCGCCGCCTTTACGTCTTCGCCGACTACATCGGCAAAGGTGTCGAAGTTCTTCACGAAGCGGCTTACCAAGTCGCGGGCGGCTGCATCGTAATCGCCCTTATCCGACCATGCCTCACGCGGGTCGAGCACTTCGCTCGGGACGCCTTTGACTGCCTTCGGGATCGCTAAGCCGAAGAAGGGATCAGTGCGGAATTCGGCGTGCTTCAGCGAGCCGTCCAGCGCCGCGGACAGGAGGGCGCGGGTGACGCCGATCGACATGCGCTTGCCCACGCCGTAAGCGCCGCCCGACCAGCCGGTGTTCACCAGCCAGCAGTCGGAGCCATGTTCCGAGATCAGCGCCTCCAGCATTTTGCCGTAAACTTCCGGATTGCGTGGCAGGAACGGCGCACCGAAGCAGGTCGAGAACGTCGCTTGCGGTTCGGCGCCCATGCCCTTTTCGGTGCCGGCGACGCGCGCGGTGTAGCCCGACAGGAAGTGATACATCGCTTGCGATGCGGTGAGCTTGCTGATTGGCGGCAGCACGCCGAACGCGTCGGCGGTTAGCATCACGACGTTCCGGGGGATGCCGCCGCGGCCGGAAAGCTCGACGTTCGGGATGAATTCCACCGGGTAGCAGGCCCGGGTATTTTCAGTAAAGCGTTTGTCTTCGAGGTCGAGGTGGCCCTTTTCGTCGGCAACCACGTTCTCCAGCACGGTGCCGAAGCGGTGCGAGGCGGCGTAAATCTCCGGCTCGGCCGATTTCGACAGGTTGATCACCTTGGCGTAGCAGCCGCCTTCGAAATTGAACACGCCGTGCGGGCCCCAGCCGTGCTCGTCGTCGCCGATCAGCTTGCGCTTGGGATCGGACGACAGCGTGGTCTTGCCGGTGCCGGACAGGCCGAAGAAGATCGCCACGTCGCCGTCGGGCCCCAGGTTGGCGGAGCAATGCATCGGCAACACGCCTTCGGCCGGCAGCTTCCAGTTCATCACAGTGAAGATCGACTTCTTGATTTCGCCGGCGTAGAGCGTGCCGGCGATCACGATCAATTTTTGCGCAAAACTGAGTGCGATGGCGGTGCTGCTGCGCACGCCGTCGATCGCCGGATCCGCCTGGAAATCGGGCGCGTGGAGGATCACGTAATCGGGCTCGAATTCTTCTAACTGATCCGCGGCGGGGCGGATGAACATGTTGCGGGCGAACAGGGCGTGCCAGGCGCCGGTGGTGACCACGCGAACCCGGACCCGATGCTCGGGATCGGCGCCGGCGTAAAGGTCCTCGATGAATAGTTCTTGGCCCTGCAGATAGGCTTGCACGCGCACCTTGAGTGCGGCGAATTTTTCCGGCGCCAGCTTCTGATTGATCTTGCCCCACCACACGTCGCCGGTGGTCTCGGGCTCATCGACGACGAACTTGTCGGCCACGGAGCGGCCGGTGTGTACGCCGGTGCGTACGATCACGGCGCCATCGGCTGACAGGCGGCTTTCGCCTTTACAGATTGAGGATTGGACCAGTTGCGGCGCCGTGAGATTGGCGTGAAGGGAGCGGGCGGTGGTAAGTCCGGTGCCCTTGAGCACGTCGAGCGTAGCCGACTGGGTCATAATCTTGTCTCCTGCCATACTGATCAACAATTCCGGTGCCGAACGATCGGTTGTCGAAGCTTATAACGCCCTTAGTCGTTCGGTCTAGAGCAAGATCGGTGCGAACGGAGGTCCGCGGGGCGCCGATTTGCGCCGGAGACGCGGCGGGCGCACCAATTCTTCGCCCGACATTAAATCTTTGACCTCAGCGTCCGCCCCGAGGGATAGCAAGTGAAATCAGTAGGTAAGTGGTAGGAAGTCTTCTTTTTGTGAACAAAAAGAAGCAAAAAAACTTTGTCACTTGGAGTGCACCGGCCCAGGTCGGTCGCTCCAGGTGACAGAAGTTTTTTGCTTCTTTTTTCCAAAAAAGATGCTTCCTGCTTCACTGCAACCTGTTGATTTCGCGTGTTATCGTTAGTTCGTTCGCGCCCAGCCGGCTCGCTCGCGCGAAGCCGCCCACGAAAAGGGCACTCGAAGGCTTAAACTGCCACAGATTGAAGTCGCCGAAGCCGGCGTAGAGACTTGCGTACGGATGCACGGCCAGATAACGGTCCATAAGTGCCTTATCCCCGATTACCGAGGCCGTGCCCGTGATCGAAACCCTGGGCGCGGTTTGCGGGTTGGCCTCCGCGGGTGTTCCCACCACCAGGAGATTACAGCGTGGCTCGGCGCGCAAATGACGCGTATGCTCGGACAAGTCCGAGAGCAGCAGTAAAATCTCGCCCGTCGGCGCAACGGCCGGCGTAACCAGCGCCCCAAATGGCTGGCCATCTGCTACCGTGGAGAGCGTCGCCGTCCGGCAGTCTCGCAGCAGGTGCCGCGCCACCTGGGCGTCCTGCTTCGCCTGCTCCTCTTTTGTCGACCCCGCTTCTGCCATATTCCCTCACTATCGTCCTGAACCTCTACCCTGCAAGAGAGCGCCTCATGAAACAGACCATCGCCCTGGTTGACGACGACCGCAATATTCTGACCAGCGTCTCGATGACGCTGGAGCAGGAAGGCTACCAGGTTCGCACCTATACCGACGGCGAGAGTGCGCTCCAGGGAATTACCGCGAAGCCGGTGGACCTAGCGGTGCTGGACATCAAGATGCCGCGCATGGATGGCATGGAGCTGCTGCAGAAACTCCGCCAGCGCTACGCATTGCCGGTGATCTTCCTCACCAGCAAGGATGAAGAGGTCGACGAACTGATGGGGCTCCGGCTCGGTGCCGACGATTATATTACCAAGCCGTTCAGCCAGCGTTTGCTGCTCGAACGCATCCGCGCGCTGCTGCGGCGGAACGAAAGCAGCCGCGCCGAGGGCTCCGGTGTCCCGGTCGGCGGGCTTCTGGTGCGAGGCGATCTGATGCTCGACGAAACCAAGCATCAGTGCCTGTGGAAAAACCAGGATATCCAGCTTACGGTTACCGAGTTCCTGCTGGTGAAGACGCTGGTGCTTCGCCCCGGCATGGTGAAGTCGCGCGATCAACTGATCGACGCAGCCTATGGCGACAGCATCTACGTCGACGACCGCACCATCGACAGCCACATCAAACGGGTGCGCAAGAAATTCCGCCACGTCGACGATACGTTCGACGCGATCGAAACCCTCTACGGCATCGGATACCGGTACAAAGAACCGTGAGCGTCACCAGCCCAATTCAGGTCGCTCGTAGCCCGCAAGCCTCCAAGAGCACGAAAACCTCCAAAAGGCCGGGTCTGGTCTCGCCGTTGATGCGGCGGATCCTGCTGGTTAACGCCGTGGCGCCGGTGTTGTTCTTCTTCACCTTATTCTATCTCAACCAGTATCAAACCGGGCTGCTCGCCGCCGAGGTAGCGGCACTGCAGGAACAGGCCCGCGCCTATGCCGGCGCGCTCGACGACCAGCCGGTGGTGAAAGAAGTCCAAACCGACAACCCCACCATCGTGCCGGAACAAGCCCGCCCGATGCTGCGGCGACTCACCGAACCTTCGCCCAATGTCGAAGCCAAGCTCTACGGCGCCGATGACACAATGATCGCAGACAGCGCGGTGAGCGAGGGCGACGGCGGTTCCGTCACCAGTGAACCCCTCCCCGCGGTGGTCCAGCTCAGCCTGACCTCGAAAATCGTCGACGCCATCTATGATTTCTTGTCGCTTGGGAGTTCCAGCCAGGTCGCCGCCGGCGCTGGGGAGGATTGGCAGCCGGACGTGGAGCAGACGCTCGCGACCTACAACGCCGACCCCAATGCGGACATTTCCTACGCGCGACGCAGCCCGACCGGCCAGCTTCTGGTCTCGGTCACGGCGCCGGTTATCAATAGCAATCATCTGCTCGGCTTCATCCTGGTCACCCGCGAGGCGACCCAGGTCGATGACAGCGTGCGCCAGGAGCGCATGTCCTCGCTCGCGGTGTTCATTTTGGCGCTGCTGATCACCGTCGTGCTATCGACCTATCTCGCGCGCACCATCGCCCGGCCGATCCTGCGTCTTGCCGGTGCCGCCCTCGCGATGCGCGAAGGCAAGGGGCGCCGGCTGGATGATCTGGGCAAGGATCTACTCGAACAGAGCGACGAAATGGGCCAGCTCGCCAACGCGCTGTACTCTTCCAGCACCGCGCTGTGGGAGCGCATGGACGCGATCGATCGCTTTGCCGCCGATGTGGCGCATGAAATCAAGAACCCGCTTTCATCGATCCGGAGCGCGATCGAAACCCTGCGCCGGATCGAGGACCCCACCCAGCAAAAGCGCCTGCTCGCGATCATCACCGATGATGTCAGGCGCCTGGATCGTCTGATCACCGATATCTCGGACGCAAGCCGCGTGGACGCCGAACTCTCGCGCGTGAGGCTGGAGCCGGTCGATTGCGCGGTAATGATGCACACGCTGGGCGAAATCTACGAAGCCACCATGGACGAAGACGAGGATCCCAAGATCGTGGTGCAATCCCCTCCCAGCGGCCTGTGGGTACTGGGTGAGGAACGCCGCCTGGTGCAGGTGATCCGCAACCTGATCGGCAACGCAAAAAGCTTCTCCCCGCCGCACGGCGTGATCACGCTCAGCGCGCGCGAAACCGGCAACGTGATCGAACTCAGCGTCGAAGACCAAGGCCCCGGCATCCCCGAGGCCAACCTCGAACATATCTTCGACCGCTTCTATTCCGAACGCCCCGCCGGCGAGCAATTCGGCACCCATTCGGGCCTGGGACTGTCAATCAGCCGCCAGATCGTCGAGGCGCTACAAGGTCGGATCAGCGCGGAGAACCGTCGCGACGCCGAGGGCAACGTGCTCGGGGCGCGGTTTGTGGTGCGGTTGCCGAAGAAGGAGGGAGTTTAGGGTAAAAGGCGAAAGTTGAGGTGTAGGAAGTCTTCTTTTTGTGAACAAAAAGAAGCAAAAAAACTTTGATAATTAGAAATTGGAGTGCTCAGTTCTACGAATTATGTCCTCCGATCCAGTTGAATAAAAGTTTTTTGCTTCTTTTTTTCAAAAAAGATGCTTCCTCCTTCCCCTCAGCGCATGACTTGCGCGGCGACGCTTTCGTTTCCATCTATTAGGCATGTCGCTCGTGTTCCATGGTCTCGCCGATTTCGCCCTGGCTTTTGTCTTGTTGACGGTCATTCCGGTTTTGCTCGCCACCGTGCGCTATCGGCTTGGCGCGCGCGTCGGCTGGCGCGACGCGGACCGTTCGAGCGCCGGGCTGTTGCCGCCAGCGTCTCATCCCGATGCGCTGGTGCGGATTTTCGCCGCTCGCACCATAAGCTGGCGCGGCGTGGTTGCGAGCCACTGTTGGATCGTGGTGAAGCCCGCCGGCGCCGGCGGTTATACGCGCTATGACTACACCGCCTGGGGTGGCCCGATCCGGGTCAATGCCTTCGCGCCCGATGGCCGTTGGTTCGGTGCTGTGCCTCGCGTGATATTCGCAAGCGACGGCGCCACGGCCGCCGCGATGATCCCGCGGATCGCGAACGCAGTGGCAAATTACCGCTGGCGTCATTATGGCGACTACCGCTTGTTCCCTGGGCCCAACTCGAACACCTTTGTCGCCGCGGTGATCGACGCGGTGCCGGGCCTCGAGGCTGCGTTGCCGCCAACAGCGATCGGCAAGGATTTTCCCTACGACTTGCGCCCGCTCCGCCGCACTCGCACCGGTGTTGTCTTGTCGCTAGGCGGTTATGCCGGGCTTCGCATCGGCTGGGTGGACGGCATCGAGCTTAATGTTCTTGGTGCCGTAGTAGGTCTGGACTGGCGGCATCTCGCCGTGAAGCTTCCCGCGATCGGGCGCATTGGCTGGCGCGAGGCAGTTGATGCTGCGCGGCGCTGTTGCCGGCGAAAGTCGGCCTTCGGGCAGCAACCGGATTTCAGCTGATTCCGCAACGAAACCATATTGATAAAAGTTTTTTGCATCTTTTTTTCAAAAAAGATGCTTCTTCCTTCCCCTAAGCCGATCCGCTATCACGAAGCCATGCGCGCCTGGCTTCGCGATTATGCCGACATCCCCGCGGCGTTAGGCCGTGAATTGGCGCGCGTTCGGCTTACCGGCGCGCGCGCCCACGAGCCGCTCAGAGCGTCGCTTTCGGTCCTGCTCGCGGTCGTTCTGGCGCGGGCGTTTGGCATGCACGATGTCTGGTGGGCGGCGTTCAGCGGCTTTGCGGTGTTACGCGCGCAGTTGGACGAGTCCCTCCGGCGTGGTGTCTATCGGATAGCCGGCACCATCGTGGGCGCTTTACTCGGTGTCGCCGCCGCCGGCTTTTTGTTCAAAAGCGCGCTCTTGTTCTTGGTGTATGTCTTTGTTTGCTCCGGCGTTACGCTGACCTGCACGCTGCTATCCCGCTATAGCTACGCGTGGCTTTTCTTGGGCCTCACCAATATCATGGTGGTGGCTTTCGCGATCCTTGAACCGGCCCAGCTTCACGCGATCGCGCTGCTCCGTGTTGCCGATGTAGCTATCGGTACCGTCGCCAGTCTGATCGTCGCGTTGTTAATTGTTCTAATCAGCGCGCCACGTTCGGTGCCTTGGCGCAATACGGTGCGGGGCGTTTGGAGCGCCCCAAAGCCAGGCTTCGCAGCAGCCCTAACCCGCGACGCGCGCATGCGGCTGTTGCGCCATGTCATCGAGGCGGCGTTCGGTATAACTTTGGTCACTGCGCTCGGCTTCTGGTTCCGGTTGGCCAGCTTCAGCCAGGCCGCGATTACCGTTCTGGTGGTGATGGTCGTGCCCTATGCCGATTTCGAGGCCGACCGCTACCGCGCGGTGGGCCGCCGTCTGGCGTTGCGAGGCCTGGGCTGCTTCGCCGGCGGGTTGTTTGGCTTGGCACTATTGGTGCTGACCGCGCATGTCCCACCGCTGTGGTGGGTCGCATTGCCGGTCGGCGTCTGGATCGGCGAACATATCCAGTCGGGCGATAAACGCGTCGCCTATTTCGGGACCCAGTTCGCCTTCGCGTTCCTCGTGGGGTTCGTTCAGGAATCAGGAGGGCAGGAAGTGGTGACGCAGCATACCGGCGGGTTCGCAAGCAACTATCCCGCTTTCCTGCGGCTGGCCGGCGTTCTGACCGGAGTCGTCATAATCGCAGTGATTTTTATCATCAGCCACCTCGTTTCCTCGCGGCTGGTTAGGCATTACCCGAAGGAAGTCAAGCGAGCTCAATAAGTTGTAGCGAAGGGTAGCAGCATCTTTTTGAAAAAAAGAAGCAAAAAACTTTTGTCCTATCGGAACGTGCCGACTGCGGGCGGTGGGCTCCAAGTGACAAAGTTTTTTTGCTTCTTTTTGTTCACAAAAAGAAGACTTCCTGTGCTTCAACCTATTGATTTCATTTATTATCATTCGTGACGGAGGCTTATTGTGGGATCCCCGCATTGGGGAGGCGCTTGCCGGTGTCGATTTGTTTCTGCATGCGGTCCGAGAAAGCCTGGTTATGGCCGTCCATGGTGATGGTGATCGGCGGTGAGGCGTCCCAGTGATCGGTGATCAAGCCGTTATGGACGCGCCAGATGTCGGCGCCGGCACCCCATTGGGTGACCATTTCGCCGTTCACGGTCGCGGCGACGGGAAATTCGATCGAGCCGCCTTTGGCAAGCATCCCGCCCATGCGTTCGAACATTGCGCGGGTTTCGGTCCAGTCCGCGCAGTCCTTCAGCCCGGCGTTGATCATATGGCTGTGATCGCAGAAGTCCTTGGACACGTAGAGGTCGAACGCCTGATCTGCTTTGCCTTGGACCAGGGTCAGACAGGTCCACTGATAGACAATCTTCTTGTTGGCGGCTTCGAACTTGGTCTCGCCGTAAGTGGTGCGGGGACCGACATAGCCGGCCGCACACCAGGCTTTGAGCTGAGCAATCGGAATCTCGGCCGAATTGGCGGGCATCGCCGCGAACAGGGCGACGCCGAGGGCGATCGGTACGGCAATAGCGCTCGGGATAATGGTTTTCATGGACTTCTCCCTCCGGAATGTTTGGGCGTTGGTCGTACGCCAAGGTAGGGCAGGATCATCACAGATTTCAGCGGGACGGGCAACCGAGGCGCGCGGTTATTGGGCGATTGTTGCGAGCTAGGGGCGGGCGGCCTCTTTTTGTGAACAGAAGGAACCAAAAACCTTGCCAAAATAAGTTGAAGTGAAAGAAGAGGCATCTTTTTTGAAAAAAAGAAGCAAAAAAACTTTTATTCAACCTGTGTGGAGCACACGAAACTACGATTCGTGGCTCGGTCGAGCCGGCTCTAACGGTTGATCTCCACGAGCAAGACCCATGCGTTGATCCCCGCGGCAACGAAGGACACAAGAATGCCTACCGGGAGCAGATAGAGTCCTACCTCGTCTCCCCGCCAAAGCATCACCGCTCCGGCGAGCGCGATCAGCGTCACCGCCGCCCGACTGGTGAAGACCATGGTCATGGACCCCCTACGATAGGGTTGTTCGACAAGGGGCATGTAGGTGCGTTGCAAGATCACTGTGATCAGGAGGGCAATTGCGCCGAGGATAAGGATTTCGCCCCCCAGTAGACGCACCGGCTGTCCAGGCACCAGAGGCACGGACGCCACCATGACGACCAACAGCAAAATGGTGAGCGCCTCCAGCCCGCGATCCGCCATCCGGCCAAGCGCAAGAATCCTCACCTGGTTGACTGACACGCTGACGAACAACAGCCCCGCCAGCGTCGCGGCGGTGCCAAGCTCGCCCTGAAAGAAACTACTCCACGCAGATATCATCGCCAGCAACCTCGGATTAACGGGTCACGCCAAGTTCCCGGATCCTTGCCAGTTGGTCCGGGCAAAAGTCGAGCATCCTTAACTCAACAACCGGTCTCACCGCCATCGCAATGAGATCATTTGCACCGAAAATGCCAGACGCTCTCCCGAGAAGCCTTGATTCCGCAAGGTGGGTTTTCCAGGGTACAAAATTTTCTCAATAGCTAATTGACAAAAGCTAATTGACAAAGTTTTTTTGCTTCTTTTTGTTCACAAAAAGAAGACTTCTTCCTACATTTCAACTCATTAACTGACCGCCGCCAAGCTCACCACGACCTCCAACCCGCCACCATCCCGATTGTGTGCTTCCACCACTCCCCCCATCGCCGTCACGTTCTGCCGCACCAGCCACAGCCCGATGCCGTAATGCGAGACGCTCTCCACCGGCCGCGACGACACGTAGCGCTCGAAAATATGCGGCAGCAGATCGGGATTCACACCCGAACCCTCATCGGCCACGCGGAGCACGCATTGTGTGCCCTCGCGCAGCAGGCTGATCGACACGCGACCGGGATCAGGGGTGAAACTCAGCGCGTTCTCGACCAGATTTTCCAGTATTACTTCGAACATCTCCTCGTCGCCGTTGACCCGGATTCCCGGTTGGACTTCGCAGGTCAGTCGTGCGCCGGCGTCGCCCAGCATCATCCGGTATTCGCGGCAGAACGGCTCGACCAGCGATGACAGATTGAACTCGTGCCGCTTTCGTTCCAGCGCCTCGGCGGTGGCGGTGTCAAGCAAACGCGCGCTCCCTACCAGGCCGTCCAGGCGATCGAGCACCGCGATGATCGCGGCGGATTCGGCTTCAGGCAAGGTTGCGACAAGTTGGCGGATGGTCCCCAATTTGCCTTTCAAGGCGTGCGCGTTTTCTTCGGCCGCCAGACGCAGTGTCGCGGCGGCTTGGCCCAACCGTCCCACCATCTGATCGAATTCGCGTGCCAGGGGTACGAATTCCGGCACCGCGGTGTGTGCGACGAAACTGGCGCCACCCTCGGCGGCGCCGAGGGCGGCGCGACGGAACGCCGCCAGCCCACCCCGCGTACGCGCAAAAATCCACAAGCAGATCATCGCCATCGCGGCATAAAGCGCCAGCGCGGCCTGCACTTCGGGGCGGGCCCAATAGGCGCGCTGGTCGGCAAGTGAGAGCTCGCTCGCTTCATCCGACGAGATCACCACCGCCCAACAGCCGTTTGGGCCGGTGATCGGCGACACCGAGGTCAGCAATTCAGCCTTCTGCCCGGGCAACTCCACTCGTTCCGCGAGTGGAGTGTTGCCCGAACAGGCTTGGCTGAGCCGGCCGAGCACACCCATATCGACCAGACGCTGACGAACGGCCGCGAGTGCACCGGTCTCCAGGGTGGCGGAAGTTACCGCGGGTATCCCCGCGACATAGAAAAATCCCGCCTCACCATTCGCGCCAAGATTTTTTCCGGCGGGGTCGGCGGTGAGGTTTGGTTTGTAGAGCAGTGTCACCCTGCGGTGCAGACCGGCAAATGTCGCCAGATCACTCTGCAGCGCGCCGAATTTCGCGGGTGGCAGCGTTGCGAGCGTCGGTTGCAGCGCGGCACCGACCAACATGCCGCTGTCACGGATGGTATCGAGCGCGAGCGCGCGCCGGTCTCGATCGATCTGGTTGAAAGTGACGAACAGCAGAATTGGCAGCACCAGAAAAAGCGCCACCAGCAGATTCAGCATAAAACTGATCGAGCGCAGCCGGCCGGGAGCGTCCTCAGCCGGGGGGGCGCCAGCGGTAACCGAAGCCGGCATAGTTCTCGAGCTGCTCGAACTGGGGGTCGATGGCAAGAAATTTCCCTCGGATGCGCTTTATCATGGCTCGGACGTTGTCACGATAGCCCTCTTCGCCTGGTCCCGCCACGAAGCCGATGCCCCGTATCTCGTCATAGAGTTCCCGATAGGATACATCCTCTCCGGGCGCGCGCACCAGTCGCCATACCACCTGGAATTCGCCGAGCGAAAGTTTGACTTCCTGATTGCGCCACAGCGCCCGCTTGGTTTCGATCTTGAGCGCCAGGTCGCCGACCGCGAGCGTCCCTGGAGTTTCTCCCGCCTGCTGCGCCCGGTCGGCGAGTGCCATCTCCACCCGTTTCAGGATGATTGCCGGGCTGCG
>Ga0302308_10004436_pt1 | contig 11021 bp, 9 predicted proteins | sample III_Palsa_E3_3_FD_200531 | JGI IMG/M metagenome (GOLD analysis project Ga0302308, IMG submission 200531) | Peat permafrost microbial communities from Stordalen Mire near Abisko, Sweden - III_Palsa_E3_3 | ecosystem: Environmental > Terrestrial > Soil > Palsa > Peat permafrost | place: Sweden... | reverse complement strand
ATTGGCCGGCGCATAGAGATCGACATGCGGCAGCGCGGCCTTGATGCCGGCAGCTTCGGGGGCATAGCCCTCCCACGCCATCATCGGGTTGAGCCAGGCGATGCGGCGGCAGCGTTTTGAAAGTGCTGCCATCTCACGGCCCAGCAACATGGCGTCACCGGTCTCGTAACCGTCGGACACGATCATCACGCAAGTGCGCGAATGGATCACGCGGGCGGCGTGCCAGCGGTTGAAGGTTTGCAGGCTCTCGCCGATTTTGGTGCCGCCGCCGGCGCCCTGCGCCATGATCGAGAGGCGATCGAGCGCCCGCGCCGCGTCCTTTTCCTTCATCGCATCGGAAACATGCGCGAGCCTGGTGTGAAACAGGAACGCCTCGGCTTGCCGGAACTCATCCAGCACGCCGTGGATGAAGCGAAGAAAGACACCGGTGTACATGCTCATCGAGCCGGACGCGTCGAGCAGGATCACCAGCCGCAGCGGCTTTTCCTTGCGCTGGCGCTTGACCAGCGAGATCGGCACGCCGCCATGGCTGATATTGCCGTGGATGGTTCGCCGTAGATCGAGCCGATAGCCGCGACGGCGCGCCAGATCGCGCCGGGTCAATCGCGTGCGCATGATCCTGGCCAACCGCGCTGCCGCGGCGTGGGCTTGCTCGATCTGGCCGGGCTCGGCCATTTTCCGGAAATCGATCTCGGCGATGTTGGAGGCCGTGGACGCGCCTTCCATGCGGCCTTCGCCCGCGCGGTCTTCCGGCGCATCGTCGGTCGAGGGAATCTGGTCCATCGCGCTGTCGCCGCCAGCGCGTTGCTCGCCGGGATTATTCGGCAGGCTTTTGAGCGACGGATTGTTGGCGGCCTTGGCCGAACCTGATGTGATCGAGCGCGACCTCAGGCGCTTGCCGAGCCAGAACGCATCGAACAGTCCATCGAACCTGTCCCAATCGGATTTGCGCGCCGAGAACAGATGTTTGAACGCCGAACGCAGCAGGCTCGGCCGCGCCGCATAGCCCGCGGTCATCAGCGACGCCGCGTCCTGGCCTTCATGCAGTCCCACGGCAAAACCATTGTCGCGCAAGGTTGCCAAAAAGCCCGCGAGTTTTCCCGCGACGAAGCGCGAGACCTCGTCGATCTCGTCGTAATTGGCGCCGGGACCACAGCAGCTCATGCCACTTTCCCCAACAATCGTTCCGTCACCTCGCGCGTGACCCGCGATTTGTCTTCGTGGGTCTTGAGCAGGCACATCAGCGTGTCGTGCACGGTCTCCGGCGCGTCATGCAGATCGCGCACGTCGATGCCAACCAAGGCCGCCGCCCAGTCCAGCGTCTCGGCGACGCCAGGCACCTTGCGCAGTTCCTCCTTGCGGATGCTTTCGACCATGCGCGCGATCTGCAGCGACAGCGAGGTGCTGGCGCCATCGATCCGCGCCATGATGATGCGGGCCTCGCGATCGACGTCGGGATAATCGACATAGTGATAGAGGCAGCGGCGGCGCAGCGCGTCGGACAATTCACGGGTGCCGTTCGAGGTCAGGATCACGTGCGGGATCGTGACCGCCGCGATCGTGCCGAGTTCGGGAATCGACACCTGAAAGTCGGACAGCAATTCCAACAGAAACGCCTCGAACTCGTCGTCGGCGCGGTCGATCTCATCGATCAACAGCACCGGCGCCTTGTGGCGGCGGATCGCGGCCAATAACGGTCGCTCCAGGAGGTATTTCGCCAGCAATTGGCGCTGGTAGTTCCATTCATAGAGCGCTGCCGATTGATCAAGGCCCTCGTAGCATTGCAAACGTATCAGCTCGGTCGCGTGCATTTTTGCCAGCGCTTTTGCCACCTCGGTCTTGCCGACTCCGGCTTCGCCCTCCAGCAGCAGCGGCCGCTTGAGCAATTGCATCAGCGAGACCGCGGTCGCCAACTCGCTATCGGCGATGTAGCCGCTGGCTGCGAGGCGCTCTGCGATCTCGTCGCGGTTTTTCATGGCTTAAGTGCTTTCCGCGTCGTTCTATTCATTCTCGTGTCTTCTCTGACCTCACGGTGCCTGTCATCCTGAGGTGCCCGCGCCCTTGCGCGGGCCTCGAAGGATGGCTGCGAGTCTTTGCGTGTTGCCATCCTTCGAGGCTCGCTTCGCTCGCACCTCAGGATGACGACATTGAACTACGCCGCGAACACGCCGAGATTCTTCGCCGCCCGCCAGTTGCGCCAGAAATCATGCGGCATCTGGATATGGGTCGACCCCAGGAACGAGAACGCATCGTTGACGGCGTTGGAGAACGCCGGCACGCCGCCGACATTGGGGCTTTCTCCGACGCCCTTGGCGCCGATCGGGTGATGCGGTGACGGCGTCACGGTGAAGTCGGTCTCCCAATGCGGGGTTTCAACCGCGGTCGGGATGAAGAAGTCCATGAACGACCCGGTCACGACGTTGCCTTCGTCGTCGTAGCGGATCTCCTGGCCCATCGCGATCGCAAACGCTTCGGTCAGGCCGCCATGGACCTGGCCCTCGATGATCATCGGGTTGATGCGGGTGCCGCAATCATCCAGCGCGTAGAAGCGGCGCACCTTGTAGACCCCGGTATCGACATCGATGTTCATGACGCAGATATAGGCGCCGAACGGATAGGTCATGTTGGGCGGATCGTAATAGCTGACCGCCTCGAGGCCCGGCTCCATGCCCGGCGGCACCGAATTATAGGCCGCCCAGCAGATGTCCTTCATCGACATCGATTTCTCCGGCAGGCCTTTGACGCGAAAGCCGTCGATATCCCATTCAAGATCGCCCTCGTGGACTTCGAGCTTGTAGGCCGCGATCATCTGCGCCTTCGCCTTGATCTTGCGCGCCGCCATCGCAATGGCAGCGCCCGCTACCGGCGTCGAACGCGAGCCGTAGGTGCCGAGCCCGTAAGGCGCGGTATCGGTGTTGCCTTCTTCGACCATGATATCGTCGGCGGGAATGCCGATTTCGGTGGCGATGATCTGCGCCCAGGTCGTCTCATGGCCCTGGCCCTGGCTCTTGGAGCCAACCCTGGCGATACCCGCGCCGGTCGGATGCATGCGGATTTCGCAGGAATCGAACATCGCGATCCCCAAAATATCGCAATTCTTCGAGGGGCCGGCGCCGACGATCTCGGTGAAGAACGACACGCCGAGGCCCATGATCTCGCGGGTCTCGCCACGCTTGAACGCCGCGCGCTTTTCCGCCTGCTCCTTGCGCAGGCCGACATAATCGACTGACTCCATCATCTTGCGCATCGCGGTGTGGTAGTCGCCGGAATCATATTCCCAGCCGAGCGCCGAGTGATACGGGAACTGCTCTGGTTTTATAAAATTCTTCAGCCGCAATTCGGCAGGATCCATCCCGAGCTTCTGGGCCAGGATGTCCATGCCGCGCTCGATGCAATAGGCGGCTTCCGTGACGCGGAACGAGCAGCGATAGGCGACGCCGCCCGGCGCCTTGTTGGTGTAGACGCCATCGACCGAAAGATGCGCGGTCGGAAAATCATAGGAACCTGTGACGATGTTGAAAAAGCCTGCCGGCCATTTCGACGGGTCGGCGCAGGCATCAAACGCACCGTGATCGGCCAGCACGTGGACGCGCAAACCGGTGACCTTGCCTTCCTTGGTCGCGGCGATTTCCGTGGTCATGTGATAGTCGCGCGCAAATGAGGTCGCGGTCAGGTTTTCGATCCGGTCTTCGACCCACTTGACGGGTTTGCCGGTAACGATCGACGCCACCGCGGCACAGATGTAGCCGGGATAGGCGCCGACCTTGTTACCAAAACCGCCGCCGATGTCGGGGGCGATGACATGGATCTTGTGCTCCGGAATCTTCGCGATCAGCGCCACCACGGTGCGGATCACATGCGGCGCCTGGAAGGTGCCCCAGATCGACAGTTCGCCCTTGATCTTGTCGAACGAGCAGACGCACTGGCAGGTTTCCAGCGGCGACGGATGGGTGCGATGATAGGAGATCATCTCCTTGATCGAGACTTCCGCGTTGCGGAAGGCGGCGTCGGTGAGGTCCTTGTCGCCGACGACCCACTCGAAAATGTGGTTGTGATGCTTGCGCGGACCATGCGCGCCGGTGGTTTTGCCGGCGAGGTCCTCGCGCAACACCGGCGCATCCGGCTCCATCGCCTTGAACGGATCCATCAGCGGCGGCAACGCTTCATATTCGACCACCACCTTGTTGATGCCGTCATCCGCCGCATAGCGGTCGGTCGCGACCACGAATGCGACTTCCTGATTCTGGAACAGCACCTTGCCGTCGGCCAGCACCATCTGAACGTCGCCGGCCAGGGTCGGCATCCAGGCCAAGTTGACGGTTTTGAGCGTTTCGGCGGTGATGACAGCCAATACGCCAGGCACCTTCAGCGCCTCTTCCGAGTTGATGGATTTGACGCGGGCGTGGGCGTGCGGCGAGCGGACGAAATCACCGTGCAGCATGCCCGGCAGCTTGACGTCGTCGACGTAATTGCCACGGCCTTGGGTGAAACGGATGTCCTCGACGCGCTTGCGTTTGCAGCCCATGCCTTCGAGTTTGGCTTCGCGTTGTTCCCGCGTGGGAGTCATGTCGTTCATTCCGCAGCCTCCTGGAATTCGACGCCATTGATTTTGGCGGCGGCGTACTGGATCGCCTTGACGATGTTCTGGTAGCCGGTGCAGCGGCAGAGATTGCCGGATATGCCCATGCGGATTTCGGCCTCGGTGGGCGACGGATTTTCCGTCAGCAGCCGTTGCGCACGTACGATCATGCCCGGCGTACAGAAGCCGCATTGCAGGCCGTGCATCATCCGAAAGCCTTCCTGCAGCGCCGACAGCGAGCCGTCGGCGTTGGCGACACCTTCGATCGTGGTGATGTCGGAACCCTGGGCCTGCACCGCGAACATGGTGCAGGACTTCACCGACATGCCGTCGATATCGACGGTGCAAGCGCCGCAATGGGTGGTCTCGCAGCCGATATGGGTGCCGGTGAGCATTAAATTTTCGCGGATGAAATGCACCAGCAGCGTGCGCGGTTCGACGAGGCCTTCGACCTCGGCGCCGTTCACTTTCATGGTGACGTGCGTTTTTGCCATCGGTCTGTTCCTCTCAGGCTGCTTTTGCAAACGCGCGCTGTAGCGCCCGCATCACCATGATGCCGCCGACATGCTTGCGGTATTCGACCGGGCCGCGGGCGTCCGCGGCCGGTGACATGATCGCGCTGGCGGCGGCCGCCGCCTTTTTCAGTGTGGCGTCATCGAGGCTGGTGCCGATCACGAGCTTGGCGGCGGCGGCGGCCGAGAGCGGCGTCTCCGACAGATTGGTGAGGCCGATCGTGCACGACGCGACCTTGCCATTGGCCTTGGTCAGCATCACAGCGGCGGCGGCGGTGGCGTAATCGCCGACTTTGCGCTTGAGCTTTTCATAGGCGTAGCCGTGGCCGGCCGCCGGCACCGGGATCAGGATCGAGGTGAGGATTTCGCCGGGCTCCAGCGCGGTGAAGTAAGCACCCTGGTAGAACTCGGAAGCCGCAATGACGCGAACACCAGACGCGCCTTCGAGCCGGTAGCTGGCGCCGAGCGTCAACATCAGCGCCGGCATGTCATTGCCGGGATCGCCATTGGCGACATTGCCGCCGAGCGTGCCGCGGTAGCGCACCTGCGGGTCGGCGATCAACAACGCGGTTTCGTGCAGGATCGGCAACGACCCCGCGATGTCGCTGGAGGCGAGCAGATCATGCTGGGTGGTCATGGCGCCGATCACGATCGTGGCGCCGTCGCGGCGGATGCCTTTCAGCCCGTCGATGCCGTGCAGATCGATCAGATGCTCCGGCGTCGCAAGCCGCAGCTTCATCATCGGCACCAAACTATGACCACCGGCCAGCGGCCGGGCATCATCGCCCAAATCCGAAAGCAACTTGATCGCATCGGCGACGGTCGCCGGCCGGTGGTAGCTGAACGGGCCAGGGATCATGGGTCTCCTCCATCGTCTTTGGGCGCTGTTACGAAGCGCAGACTTTGGAGGAACGCTCTTACCGGCCGCGTCCGCACGCAAGATAGCGGCGGCTTCTGGCTCACAAGACCCGGAATTTCGCACCAAATGCGGCTTCTCGCGCACCAAATGCGTCAGGTTTCGCGACCTAACCAGATCGATCGACGTACTCTCCCTCTCCCCGCAAGCGGGGCGAGGTGAAGCAAAGCCGCTTCGTGATGTACCCTTTGCCTATGCGTGGCGCCCGGCCAGGCCCAATCGGGCCTTGACCTCGGCGATCTTGGCGCGGCTGACCGGCACCCGATGCGGCGACGGGCCATCGAGTTCGACCACAGCACCATCGCCTTCCTTGCGCACGAAGGTGACGTGCGGGATCGCCACGATGTGGCTGCGGTGCACCCGGACGAACAGCCCGGGGTCGAGCTGGGCTTCGGCCTCGGAGATCGACCACGGACACATCCGCTCGCGGGTGCCGTCATGCACCTTGGTATAGTGGGCGTCGGCGCGGACGCTGCGGATATCGGCGCTATCGATGAAATGGGTGCCGTCGGCGCCCTCGACCGGAAGCCGCGGCGCCGGCGCGGCGCGCGGCGGCTGGCCGATGCCGCCGAGCGGCGTCGGCCGCAGCCGCGAACCGGGTGTTGCGGCAAACTCACCCGCCGCAAGGGCATCGGCCGGCAGGCCGGCCGTTTCCACCGGCGGGACGGCACTATCGCCGGGCGCTTTGCGGCGCGGCTCCGGCACCAGCGACAGCAAAAACCCTGCTGCGATCACAAAACACAGCAGCGCCACCACCAGCGACAGGATTTGCGGCGATGCGGCGAGACCCTCGATGTGGTGATGCGCGCCTTCGGACGCCGGAACAAACTGCATGCCGGCCATCGCGGTATAGTGCATGCCCGATACCGCGATCCCGAACGCGACAGCGCTCAGGATCAGTTGCACGCCGCCCTGCCGGGCCAGGAAAGCGCGCAGGCCGCCATAGGCCGCGGCGATCGCGATCAACACCGAGAGCACGACCATCGCGCCCTCATGCTGCATCGCGAAGTCGCCGGACAGGCCGTGCATGCCGACATAATGCATGCTGGCGATGCCAAGTCCGAGCAGCACCGCCGAGGAAGCCACCCGCAACAGCGAGGGCTCGCCGACGCTGACAAAGAACAGCGAAACGCCCACCACCAGCGCGCAGATCAGGAACGATATGATGGTCGGCAACACCAGATAGACGGTGCCTGCCGGCAGCGGCGCGGCCAGCATGCCGACGAAATGCATGGTCCAGATGCCGACGGCAAGGAAACCCGCGGCGCCGGCCAGCAGCACGCGATGGCTCACATCCGGCGTCCCGCGGATACGCGCCGCGAGGCCGAAGCCGGTGTAACCTCCCAGAATCGCGATCACCACCGAGAGCGCGACGAGATAGGGATCGTGTCCTACGAACATGATCGTCTCGGCCACCCGTCTCCACGGATGTGCCTCCTCCCGCCGCCGAGTTTATAGGTGCGGCGGCGGAAATGACAATCGGCCGATAGGCGCTACGGCAGATAGTTTACTAAACAATCCCCGCCGCCACCTGGCCGCGCAGCCGTTCCAGGCTGTGCAGCGTGTTGGCGCAGGCTTCCGCGACCTCGACGCCTTTGGTAGCAAAATGCTTGCGGAAGAAATCGAAATGCGCCGCGCTTTCGTGGAATTGCTGCGGCGTCAGCACCGCCGAGAAGATCGGCACTTCGGTCTTTAGTTGCACGTCCATCAGCGCCTTGATCACGGTATCGGCAACGAACTCATGGCGGTAGATGCCGCCATCGACCACGAGGCCGGCCGCCACGATCGCGGTGTAACGCCGGGTCTTGGCCAGCAACTGCGCGTGCAGCGGGATCTCGAACGAGCCCGGCACCTCGAACACGTCGACCTGCGCGCGCGCGATATGGCGCGCCTCGATCTCGGCCAGGAACGCGATACGGCATTCCTCGACCACCTCGCGATGCCAGGACGATTGCACGAAGGCGACCCGCTGCGGTTTTGTAAAACGCGGATGCGCCGGCGCCGGAGGAAGATCCGGCGTTTCGGGAACGTGGCTGGTTTGGGTTACTGCTTGGGAGACTTCAGGCTCTTGCAACATCTGATTCATGGCTTTCCTCTTTCAGGACCAGAATCAGGGCACACGGAACGAGACAGCCACGCGCCAACGCGCGGGACCTTTCGCAACCGTTCTCTTTCATCCGGACTTTAACCGTCGGCTTCGGAATCACACCGAATCTGCTGACCCTTCCTCACCGGGAAATATCCCAGCCAGGAAGGCGCTCGCGGGCTTGGGCTTCGTCACCCTTACCGCCGGTGGGGATTTTCACCCCGCCCTGAGAACATCGGCCGCCCGGAATGGACGACCTGGAGGGAACTATGACGAATCACCGGCGGCCCAGCAAGCGCCTTGGCTCCCGGAAATCTGCATGTCCCCATGCCGCCAGAGCAAAGTCCGCGCGGAAAGTTCCGTGAAAAGAGTCACTTGCGCCGGATTTCCGCGCGACGGCTGAGGCCGTGCCAAAAGTTAACGAATATGGCGCGGCGCAATCCGATTCCGGTTTGTTCTCATCTTAATAATTATAGCGCGCGATGAGCTGTGGACGACGGCGTTTGTCTTGTGGACGGACTCTAGGGTCGGTTGCGCGGATTCCGCAAATCACATCAGTTGATCCTCGCAGGCCCCAATTGTTCCCAAGCGTTCGGGGGATGCAGTCGGCAACGACGCACCGGTTCTCGCGCGGGCCGGACCCCGTATGCGTATCAACAGAATCAAGAAATAAGGTCGAGACGGAAATGTCCCTCCTCGAAGGCATGATCGATTCCCGGAACAACCCGCTTGCGGTGGTCGAGGATATCGCAGCCGACAATAATTGGTCGTTCGAACGCTCGGGCGAAGACGAAGTGACGATCGTGTCCAAAGGCGACTGGACCGATTACCAATTGTCCTTCACCTGGATGAACGAGATCGAGGCGCTGCATCTGGCGTGCGCCTTCGACATGAAGATTCCCGAGCCACGCCGCGCCGAAGTGCAGCGGCTGATCGCGGCGATCAACGAGCAATTATGGGTCGGCCATTTCGATATCTGGACCCACACCGGCATGATCATGTACCGGCAGGCGCTGGTGCTGCCGGGCGGCATGACCGCCTCGACCGCGCAATGCGAGACCATGCTGGTCAGCGCCATCCATGCCTGCGAACGTTATTACCCGGCGCTGCAATTCGTGGTCTGGGCCGGCAAGACCGCCGCCGAGGCCATGACGGCGGCGATGTTCGATACGCAGGGCGAGGCGTAGAGTTCGCCGCTCCACATTCAGCGTCGTCCCGGCCAAGCGCGCAATTGCGCGTAAGGGGCCGGGACCCATACGCCGTGTCACCCGTGTTCAAGCAAGAACGCTTGTAGCCCGTCCCGCAGTTAAATAGAAACGTTGGGGTTATGGGTCCCGGCGTGCGCCGGGACGACGAGAGTTTGTTCCGAGAGTTTGCTTCGATGTCATCAGCCACCATCAGCTCGCTAAAAAACCTTTCAGGCACCATCGTGCTCGCCGGTGCGGGCAAGATGGGTGGCGCGATGCTGGCGGGCTGGCTGGCCGGAGGGCTCGACGCCAGACAGGCCGTCGTGATCGAGCCTGTGCCTTCGGACGAGATCGACGCGCTGGTCAAAACCGGCGTTCGCCTCAATCCACCGGCCACGGATGTCGGCGCCGTCGAGACGCTGGTGATCGCGGTCAAACCGCAATCGTTCGCCGAGGCCGGCGCCAGACTGAAACCGCTGGTCGGACCGTCGACGCTGGTGGTCTCGATCATGGCCGGCGCCACCATCGCATCGATCTCGCAAATCTGCGGCGGCGCCGTGGTTCGCGCCATGCCCAACACGCCGGCCGCGATCGGCCGCGGCATTACGGTCGCGGTAGCCGCCAACACTGTCAGCGCCGCGCAGCGCGCCACCACCGACGCGCTGTTGCGCGCCGTCGGTTCAGTCGAGTGGGTCGATGACGAACAATTGATGGATGCCGTGACCGCGGTCTCCGGCTCCGGTCCTGCCTATATCTTTCTGCTGGCCGAAGAACTCGCACGCGCCGGCGTCGAGGCTGGCCTGCCGGCCGAACTTGCGACCAGGCTGGCGCGCGAAACCGTCGCCGGCGCCGGCGAATTGCTGCGCCGCTCGGAAGCCTCCTCCGCAACCTTGCGCCAGAACGTGACCTCGCCCGGCGGCACCACCGCCGCAGCCCTTGAAGTGCTGATGGGAGCGGGCGGCATGCAATCACTATTGACCCGCGCGGTCGCGGCGGCGACGAAGCGCTCGAAGGAATTGGCGAAGTAGGTCGCCCGACTACTTCTTGCCGAACTGCGCGGTAAAGCTCGCGACATTGACCAGGCCGCGGGCGTGGCGGCCTTCCCCGATCCGGCGCTTGTCATCGAAGGCTTCGACCTCGAAGCGGATCACCCGGCGTTCCACCGCGACCACCTTGGCGGTGGTGCGTACCGTGGCGCCGACCGGCGTCGCCGCGAGATGGCGGATATCGACTTCGGTGCCGACGGTAACCCAGCCTTGCTCCAGCACGGCTGCAATGGCGTCGCCCGACGCCATCTCCATTTCCAGGATCATCATCGGCGTCGCATAGACCATCGGCATATGCGAGACGAAATGCCCGACCGTCCGCTCGGGCGGCACGACCAGCGTGCGCTCCGCGCTCATGCCGACCTTGATGACGTCGCGTGCGTCCATCGGACCCTCTATCAGCGTCGTCCCGGCCTTGAGCCGGGACCCATACGCCGAGGAATCGCGTTGGAACGATGAGGCTGACGCCTTCAACAACACCAACGCGAGCGGTTATGGGTCCCCGCCTACGCGGGGACGACGAGAAAATTACTTCTTCGCGGCAGCCGCGCGTTCGACGAAGGTCTTGCCGCCCTTCATCTTGTGGGCGAGCGGCGCTTCGTTGATCTGGATCACGACCGCATCGGCGTCGACGCCGAGGTTTTTCACCAGCGCTTGCGTGATGTCGCGCATCATGCCGGCCTTCTGCTCGTCGG
>Ga0302308_10004435_pt1 | contig 11023 bp, 7 predicted proteins | sample III_Palsa_E3_3_FD_200531 | JGI IMG/M metagenome (GOLD analysis project Ga0302308, IMG submission 200531) | Peat permafrost microbial communities from Stordalen Mire near Abisko, Sweden - III_Palsa_E3_3 | ecosystem: Environmental > Terrestrial > Soil > Palsa > Peat permafrost | place: Sweden... | reverse complement strand
CCGGCGCCAGCGCCCGCTCCGGCCGCCCCCTCCGTCTCCCTGCCGAAGCCTCCCGGCGCCGTTCCCGCCCCCGTTGCCCCCGTCGGAATTCGTCCGCCCGAGGTAAAGCCGCGCCCTCCCGGCGCCGGGCCGGTCTCCCCCATCGCCGCGCCGAAACCCGTCGCAGTGGCACCCGCGCCTGCGCCCGCTCCGGCGGCTCCCGCCCCCGCCCCGGCCTCAGTCGATGCGGGCGAGCTTGTGAAATTCCGCGCCCAGATCGCCGAGATCGAGGGCAAGCTCGCCTCCGCCACCCAGGAACGGAGCGGCATCAGCGAAGAGCTGCACAAAGCCCAGAGCCAGCTCCGCGACCTCGAACAGGTCCGCGCCAAGGCCGCCGAGGGCGAGGCCCAGCAGCAGGCCCTGACCAAGGAAAAGAGCGGCCTCCAGGAACAGATCGCCAAGCTGGAGAGCCAGGTCTCCACCCAGCAGACCAAGCAGAGCACCCTCACCGCCGATCTCGAAACCGCCAAGGCCCGCAGCGCCGAGATCGAGGCGAAGCTGGCCACCGCCAGCCGCGAGAAGGCCGAAGTGGAGGCGAAGCAGCAGACCCTCACCAAGGAAAAAGCGGCGCTCGGTGAAGAGCTTCAGAAGGCTCAGGCCAAGCTCCCCGAACTCGAAAAGGCCCGCACCCAGATCGCCGAGGGCGAAGCCCAGCGGGAAGCCCTCGCCAAGGAAAAGGCCGCCCTCCTGGAAAAAGTCGCCAAGCTCGAAGTCCAGATCGCCGAGCAGCAGGCCAAGCAGATCTCCGTCACCGGCGAGGCCGACCGCGCCAAGGCCCGCGCCACCGAGGCCGAGGCCGAGGCCTCCGCCGCCAAGACGAAATACACCGAGGGCCAGGCCCGCGTCGTCGAGGTCGAGAACCGTCTGGCCAACGCCGAGAGCCGCACCACCGCCATCCAGCGCGAGAAGGAAGCGCTCGGCGACGAGCTTCGCCTGAGCTCCAGCCGCCTCGGCGAGGCCCAGGCCAACCTCGACAAGGTCCGCGAGCGGGTCACCGAGCTGCAGGGCCAGGCCGCCGCCGCCGCCGAGATCGTCACCCGCGAGAAGGCGATCCTCCAGGACGAGACCAAGCGCGAGAAGGAAAAGGCCGAGGCCGCCGTCGCCGATCTCGCCAAGACCCAGGAAAAGATCGCCGCCCTCCAGGGCCAGATCGCCGCCAACATCGAGACCGCCACCAAGGAGAAGACCGTCCTCCAGGACGAGGCCCGCTCCCTCAAGACCACCCTCACCGATCTCGTCTCCGAGTCGGCCCGGCTCCGCGCCAAGGCCGCCGAGGCCGAGAACCGCCTCGCCGACGGCCTCCAGACCGCCGACGACGAGCGCAAGGCCGCCAACCGCGAGATCAAGTCGCTCAAGAGCCGGCTCGACTTCGCCACCGAGGACGCCAACCAGCTACGCGCCAAGCTCTCCCGCATCCAGGGCGAGCTCGCCGAGGTCAGCCAGACCGCCGCCGACGCCCACCGCGAGCTCCTCGGCCAGAACCGGACCCTCAAGAGCCGCCTCCTCAACGTCGGCAAAATGGTCGACGACCTCAAGGAAACCCTCACCCTCCGCCACTTCGAGGAAGTGCCCCTCCGGCTCCGCCGCGCCAGCGCCCTCCTCAACGGCGAGGAAGATCCCGAGGCCACCGAAGGGGAAGCGGGCGAAGAGGGAGCCGAAGGCGAGTACGCCGCCGAAGAGGGCGAACAAGCGGAAGCTTGATCGGCCTCTGGGGATCCGGCGCGCCAGCATCGCCATGACCGCCTCCCCCTTTCCGCCGAGGAGAGGGATGGCCGTTCTTCGGGCGGCGCTGGGAGCCCTCCTCATCTCGGCGCTTTTCCTCCGCTCCGCTGCGGCCCAAGGGGACGCCTCCCTGGCGGCTCCGGCTCCGAACGCCGCGCCGACCCCTGAAACCCCGCCCGCTTCCGTCCCCGCCGCCCCGGGACCGCTCGACGGCCTCCTCTCCAACATCGCCCTCCCGCTCCAGCCCGAACAGCGCGCCGAGATCGCGCGGGACGCCATCGCCCGCAATCGGTGGAACGACCTCAGCCGCCTGCTCGGCGCGGCGCTCCTCTCCGATACCACCTCCGGCTACGTCGATCAGCTCCCCTGGATCTCGCGGCTGCGGCTGGCCCAGGCCTTCGCCTGGCTCGGCGCCCCGGAGGAGAGCTTCGCCGCCCGCCAGATCGAGATTCAGAAGACCCTCCGCGGCGTCAGCCGCCGGGAGATGCCCCAGCCCTCCTGGCTCCGCGCCCCCGACGCCGCCGAGAAACTCGCCCCCGTCTTCGGCGACGCCACGAATTTCCCGCGCCCCGGCATCGTCGCGCAGCGGATCAAGCCGGAGACCCTCGCCGCCCTCCTCTCCAACCAAACCCTGATCAACGACCTCGGCGAGACCGCCACCCTCGACGACTATCAGCCCGGCGTCTGGCGCGTCCTCGCCGACCTGCAGGAGCACCGCCCCGAGGGAATGGCCGATTATCCCGCCCTCGCCGTCGCCCTCGCGGTCGTCTACGACCGGGCCTTCCCCCCCGATTGGCCCCACGCCCAGGTCGCCCGCTCCCAGGTCCCCTTCGTCTGGGAGAACTGGAACACCCTCTTCGATTACTTCATCGACGCCCAGCGCGACGGCGTCCTCCTGGCCGATCCCGCCACCCTCACCCCCGGCCAGCTCCGCTTCCTGGTCGACATCCCGCTCGACCGGAGCGAGCTCGACTGGGTCCGGCAGAACGTCCAGGCCAGCCGCTCCTCCTTCGAGCAGATCTTTTCCACCATCCAGTACGATTATCCCCGGCTCACCGATTGGCAGATGTCGTGGGGATTGAAGGACTACCGGCTCCAGCGCATCCATGACGCCGGCGGCATCTGTGTCGATCAGGCCTACTACTCCGCCATGGCGGGGAAGGCCCTCGGCCTGCCCACCCTCTTCTTCACCGGCCAGGGGAGCTTCGGCGGCCACGCCTGGTTCGGCTTCCTCAAGGACGAGAACACCTGGTTCCTCGACGCGGGCCGCTACGCCAACCAGAACTACGTCACCGGCACCGCCCGCGATCCCCAGACCTGGGCCGAGATCAACGACCACCAGCTCGCCTTCCTCAGCGACACCGGGGACAGCCAGGTGGTCTACAACTACTGCCGGGACATGTTGGCCCTCGCCCTCCTGCCCGGCATCCGCGAGGACGCCGCCCAGCGCCAGCGCCTCCTCGCCGCCGCGCTCGACGCCGATCCCAAGCTGCCTGAAATCTGGGAGGCCGTCGCCGCCACCCTCCGCGAGATGGGCCAGACCGACCTCCTGGAAAAGCACTACCAGGCGATGGCCGATCAATTCGCCGACCAGCCCGATCTCCACGTCGAGGCCCTCCGCTCCCTGGCGGAACTCGACGAGGAGGAGGGGCGGACCGACGACGCCGAGGCGCTCCGCCAGCAGATCCTCGCCTCCCGCTCCGACCTCGCCATCGCCGCAGCCCGAGGAATGGTCGAGCACGACGTGAAGGCCGGCAAGATCGACGCCGCCCAGGCCCGCTTCGAAGCCTTCCTCGCCGCCTTCTTCGCCCGGCCCAAGAGCGAGAAGACCAGCGCCGGCGATCTCTTCGTCGACCTGGTCGTCCCCACCGTCCTCTCCCTGGAGAACGCCGGAGCCGACGCGGCGGCGCGGAAGGAGCTCGCGGCGGCGGCCACCCACTTCGATCTCACCGACACGCACAGCCTCCTCACCCATTACTTCGCCGAGCTCCAGGCGGAGGTCGAGGCGCGGGCGAGGAAGGGAGCCAGCGCCTCGGCGGGGTAGGGTGGTTTGGGCGGGATCGAGCGCCCCGCCCCGGAATTTCCCCCATGCCCCATTAAGGAACCTCTCCCATTGCCCCATGGGCCCATCGGGGGTTTGTTTTCCTCATGAAACTGAATTTGAAATCTCTCCCGGCAGGATTCCTCGGAATCGCCTTGGTTTTCGGCGCCACCGCGCTCTCGGCCTCGGCTCAGGAAGCCACCAGCAGCACCACCACCACGACCACCACCAGCCCGGCCGTCCCGGTCGCCCCGCCCGCGCCGGTCGCGGTCACCCAGCAGACCACCTCGACCACCACCGTCCCGGTGGAGACCCTCCACCTGCGGACCTCCTATCACGGCTCGATCGAGGCCGGCGTCCAGCTCTACCTCCGTCCCAGCGGCAAGGTCTATGACGCCGACGGCGATTACGTCGCCCACCTCGCCAACCTCGACGGCGATACCGTCCGCGACGTTCCCGACAGCGGCGATTACAAGCTGACCACCCCCGGCGGCCACGTCATCGCCTCGACGGTCGTCACCACCGCCTACGACAGCGGCCGGACCATCCAGCTGGGCCGCGAGGACGCCGACGGCACCGTCGCCAGCCGGACGACCACCGTCACCCGCACCACCAGCACGACCACCAGCACCCAATAACCGGAACGAGGGAAACCTTCCCTCCCTCCTTCCACTCCAGCCGGGCTCCCTTGCGGGAGTCCGGCTTTTTTTGTTCCGCTCCGGCCCGGTTCCCGCTTTTCTGGAATCGAGTTATGCACTTCTGCTGCCTGCAACACATCGCCTTCGAAGGCCCCGCCGGAATCGCCGATTGGATCGAGCGCCGGGGCGACACCTGGAGCCGCGTCCCCCTCTACGCGGGAACGCCCCTGCCCGAACTCGCTGCCGTCGACGCCATCGTCGTCATGGGCGGACCGATGAACATCTACCAATACCGCGATTACCCCTGGCTCCGCGCGGAGGCCCGCTTCATCGAAAAGGGATTGGCGGCGGGCAAGAAGGTGATCGGCGTCTGCCTGGGGGCGCAGATTCTGGCGAATCTTCTCGGCAGCCGCGTCTTCCAGAACCCGGAGCGGGAGATCGGCTGGTACCCGGTCCAATTCTCGGAGGAAGCCCGCGCCCTCCTGCCCGCCTTGCCCGAGTTCCAGACCGTCCTCCATTGGCACGGCGATAGCTTCGACCTCCCGCCTGAGGCCGTCCGGCTCGCCGCCAGCGAGGCCTGTCCCGAGCAGGGGTTCCTTTATCGGAAGCAGGCGCTGGCGCTGCAGTTTCATTTGGAGATGACCCCGCAGACTGTCGCTGCGATCGTCGAGGGGTGCCGGGACGAGCTCGCGCCCGGGCGTTATGTCCAGTCGGAGGAGACGCTGCGGGAGCTTTCGCCGCTTTATGCTCATGGGGCGCAGCATCTGCTGGCGCGGATGCTGGACGAGTTCATCGTTGCGTAGAGAGGGGAGGGGATGGTCGCCGAGTGTGGGTCTGTTCTACCACGCGGACGCGAGAAGCGCGGGAGAGCGGGCTCTTGGGTTTGCCTCCCGGCCATGCGAATTAGTTTCCCCTGGGAACGATGTGCGCTATCGCGCAGGCATTCTGGCTCTGACTCGATCTGTAACCTCGATGGGGGCAACGCGCGTGATTTTTTCGGGAATTTTTCCCGTTCTGCGGCATCGTACAGTTATGCAATCCATCCGCCGATCAGGCGTGGCCATCCTAGCTGCCCTCACGGTCCTCCTCGCCATGACTCCCCTCCACGCCCAGACCCCCGCTCCCGTCTCCCCGGCCGCCCCCACCGAGACCGCCGTCTTTGGCATGGGTTGCTTCTGGTGCTCGCAGGCCCTCTTCGAGAAATTCAAGGGCGTCACCCACATCGTCTGCGGCTACGCGGGCGGCACCGTGCCGAATCCGACCTACGAGCAGGTCTCCAGCGGCGAGACCGGCCACGCCGAGGTCGTCCAGATCACCTTCGACCCGGCCCAGATCACCTACCAGCAGCTCCTCGACATCTTCTGGGACGTCCACGACCCGACCACCCTCAACCGCCAGGGCGCCGACGAGGGCACCCAATACCGCTCGCTCATCCTCTACGCGAACGACGAGCAGCGCCGCCTCGCCGAGGCCTCCAAGCAGGCCGAGCTCCCGAAGTTCAAGGTCATCACCACCGAGATCTCCCCGCTCAAGGCCTTCTACCCGGCGGAGGATTACCATCAGGAATACTTCAAGAAGCATCCGAACGTTCCCTACTGCATCTTCGTCATCAGTCCGAAGATCGAGAAATTGGAAGCGCATCATCCGGAGCTGAAGGGGGCGTAGGGCGGTTTTGGTTGGATAGGCTCGCGAGGGGGGTGTCAATGGGGCTGCGATTGCCTCCCGGCCATGCGAGATAGTTTCCCCTGGGAACTATGTGCGCTATCGAGCAGGCATTCTTGCCCCCGCTGGGAGGGGAAGGTCGCCGGGTTGGGTGGATGATACCACGCGGACGCGAGGAGCGCGGGAGAGCGGGCTCTTGGGTTTTAGGTGGTTTGTATCTATTAGCAGATCTAGCGCGTTAGATAGCGGCGACCTGGGATGCACGGGGGCAAAGAGGAGGGAACGACGCAAAGGGGCTGCGCCCCCTTGGACCCTGCCATGATTCGATCCGCCACCTCTATGGGAGCTGCGTCTTGCGCTTGCTTAAACAGGAAAGGCTTTAGGAATCGGGCGGCATAGCGCCATCGCGCATTGTGCCCGAGGAGAAATCCGAATCCGCGTACAACGCGGCATCCGCTCGAGTGAGCCGGTTCGCAAAAAAGTGCGGCCTCCCTTCGCGAAGAACAACTTAAAGCTCGAAGCGCTGTGATGGCACGAGCCGTGCGAATTAAAGGACAACCTCAACGATCCACCGATCCCCACTCCTATGTTCACCATCCTCATGATCCTCCTCGTCCTCATGCTGCTCGGCGCCCTGCCGGTCTATCCCCACAGCCGCAGCTGGGGTTACGGCCCCTCCGGCGGCCTCGGCACCATCGTCGTGATTCTCCTGGTCCTGCTCCTCTTCCACGTCATCTAAGCGGAAGAAGGCGCGGCGCCCGCCCTCCGCTTCAGGAGGCGGGCGCGGCCTTCTCGTCCAGGCACTCCCGCACCATCTTGAGCAGCCCCTGGGGCTGATAGGGCTTGGCGAGGAAATGGGTGCTGGCGTCGAGCGTCAGATCCTCCCCGATCACGTCGGCGCTGTAGCCGCTGCTGAAGATCACCTTCAGCTCCGGCTTCTCGGCGGCCAGCTTCTGGCCGAGATCGATCCCGGAGATCAGGCCGGGCATCACCAGATCGGTCAGCAGGAGATCGATCCGCTCCCGGTTCGCCTCCCAGACCCCGATGGCGTCGAGGCCGCCGCCCGCCTCCAGGACGGTGTAGCCCGCGCTGCGCAGAATGGTGAGGATCAGCTGGCGGACCGCCACCTCGTCCTCGACCACCAGGATCGTCTCGGTCCCTCCCAGCGCTTTGGCCTCGACGGGGGCGGTGATGCCGCCGCTGAGATGGGCAGCGGAAAGAGGAAGATAGACATGGAAGGCTGTCCCCACGCCGACTTCGCTCTCGACCTGGATCCAGCCCTTGTGCTGCTTGACCACGCCATAGACCGTCGCCAAGCCCAGGCCGGTCCCCTTGCCCATTTCCTTGGTGGTGAAAAACGGCTCGAAGATCCGGGTCAGCGTCCGCTCGTCCATCCCGCAGCCGGTGTCCTGTGAGGTGAGGCGGATGAAATGGCCCGGATAGGCCTCGGGATGGAGCGGCTCGCCGGTCCCTCCCTTGATCTCGATCAGCTCGGTCCGGAGGGTGACGCAGCCGCCGGGGGCCATGGCGTCGCGGGCGTTGGCCACCAGGTTGAGGATGATCTGCTCGAGCATGCTGCGGTCGCCCTCGACCAGGAAGGGCTCCTCGCTGCAGGCCACCTTCAGCTCGGTCTGCTCGCCGAGGAGCCGGACCAGCATCTTGGCGAGGTCGCGGATGATCTTATTCAGGTCGAGGGTGATCGGCTTCATCACCTGGCGGCGGCTGAACATGAGGAGCTGCTTGGTCAGGTCGCGGGCCCGTTCCGCGGCCACCGCGATCTGGTTGAGCTGGTCGACCACCGTCGGGTCCTTGTGCTCCTGGGTGAGCAGGAGATTGGTGAAGCCGTGGATGACGGTGAGGATGTTGTTGAAATCGTGCGCCACCCCGCCCGCCAGCTGGCCGATCGACTTGAGCTTCTCCGACTGGCGGAGCTGGCTCTCCAGGCGGAGCCGGTCGGTGATCTCCCCCGCGTAGCAATGGACCCGCCGGGTCTCCTGGATCGGGAAAAAGGACCAGGAAATCGTCCGTTCCCCATAGACCTCCTCGCGCCGCAGGCGGGGTTCCCCGCTCAGCAGGCACTCGATCACCGTGTGCTTGAGATCGGAGGGGAGGATCGCGCTGGGATCGTCGAAGCCGAGGGACTGCGCCAGCTTCAGCGCCGCCTGGTTGGAGTAGCTGACCTGGCCGTCGGCGCCGATCTCATAGACCGGATTCGGGTTGAAGCGGGGGAAGGCCGCCATCCGCTCCATCCGCAGCTCGGCCACCTTGTTGGCGGTGATGTCGTCGGCGATGCCGTCGTAATGGACCGGCTTCCCCGAGAGGTCGAAGACCACCCGGCCCCGGTTGCGCAGCCAGCGGATGTCGCCGTCGTCGCGGGTGATCCGGTAATCGATCTCGAAGGAGCCCCGCGCCAGGCCGACCCGCATCGCCTCGACCACCGCCTCGCGGTCCTCGGGATGGATCATCGAGGTCCAGAGCTTGGCGTTATGGTAGAAATCGTCGACCGGCCGGCCGAAGATCGCCTCCGTCGAGGGGCTCAGGTAGATGAAGCGGTCCTTGGCCACGTTGATCGACCAGACCACGTCGCTGAGCGAATTGAGGATGCCGTTGAGCCGCATCTGGCTTTCCAGCAGCGATTGCTCGGTCAGCTTCCGCTCCGAGATATCACGGAGGATGCCGACCCAGTGGGTCGGGATATGGGGCGGCACCGAGACCGGCACGATCTGGAGCTCGGCCCAGACCTCGGAGCCGTCCTTTTGGAAGAGGAGGATATCGCGCAGGAAATGGTCGGTCTCCTCCAGCGATTCGCGGACATGCTCGCGGAGGATTTCGGCCGTCTCGCGGCTGTAGAAAAGGGAAGGGGCCTTGCCCTGGATCTCCGCCAGCTGGTAACCGGTTAACTCGCAAAACGCCCGGTTAACGTAGGTAATCCTTCCCGGCTCGGCCTCGCTATCAGGTGTCATCACCAGGTAAGCTTCCTTAGCCTGATCGAGCGCCGCCAAGATCAGCGAGAGGGGATGGGCGGCGCCATTACCGCCCAAGGGGTTTGATATGGAACGGTTTCGATGCATCCACCCTGGACGCAGGAAATGCGAACGCACCATGGCCTTTACATTGAGAGGGATGTGCTTGGATGTCAAATAATGTTATTCGCGGCGATTGCTAGTGTAATAACAGTAGGAGTCGCTTAATCACCAACTGTTTATTGGAATGAATTATTTCCAATAAAAACCCCAATTAGTAGGCATGCTTCCAGCTTAATCCCCCATAGGAAGTAGAATTTTAGCAAAAAGAAAGGGTTGACGACCAAAAAATTCTTGCCAAAAAATTTCGTCTGTGCAGAAATACTCATGCAACCCTACTATTAGTGGGGCGTTCTTTGAGCTTCCGGCACTATTCGAGGTAGGGTGAAAATAAAAGGTCGATCAGAAAAGAGTTCTGAAAGGTCTAAAAGTTCTTCTGAAAGTCCTTTTAGGTTAAAAATCAGTGACGATTGGGTGAATTGATCAAGTTAAGGAACTAGGCGAAGGAATCAGGCGAGTACAAAGCAGTCCCAGGCATCCAGCAGCGGGACTGTCCAGGCTTCGGTATCTCTCAGAATCCGTTTTTGGGCCCCGCGAGGTCCGCTTCTTTCAAAAACTTCATCTCAAACCCAGGCAACTGGTACTTTTTACATAAAACAACGTTAAAACACCCTTAAAACCCCGAGCCAAGCCAAGGAAGCAGCAGTAGAGATAGAGAAAGATAGAAAAAGATAGAGAATTGTAGCAGCAGGACAGCGGAAAAGATTTTTCAGACAGCATCATTTTAACATCATCGAAAGAACCAGGAGTATATTATGTCAATGACCGACGCGCCCAAAGGCCAGCTGAACCTCACCGGCATTGATCCCGTACAAGAGCGGGAATTCACCCTCCGCAAGCGGGACGGCCGGGTGGAGACCTTCAACGAGGAACGGATCTTCCTCGCCATCGAGGCCGCCTTCAAGGCCGAGGCCAGCCTCCCCCGCGAGGCCGTCCTCGACGCCAACCTCCTCGCCACCGTCCGCTACATCACCGACGCCGTCGTCGAGCGCGCCCTCGCCCTCGCCATGAAGGGCGAGCAGCTCGAGATCGAGCGCATTCAGGACCTCGTCGAGCTGGAGCTCATGCAGGGCGGCGAACTCTCCGTCGCCCGCCGCTACATTCTCTACCGCGAGGAGCGCCGGATCGCCCGCGCCCTCCGCGGCGATCGGGACGTCTCCGGCCAGCCCCAGGCCGAGCTCCGGGTCACCCATCCGGACGGCACCACCGAGCTGCTCGATCCCCAGCGCATCCGCCGCGAGCTCATGCACGCCTGCCGCGGCCTGGAAGACCGCACCTCCTGGAAGGAACTCGCCGACGAGGCCCTCACCAACCTCTACGACGGCGTCCGCACCACCGAGATCGAGCAGGCCATGATCATGACCGCCAAGGCCCGGATCGAGCGCGAGCCCGCCTACACCTTCGTCGCCTCCCGCCTCCTCCTGGCCCGCATCTACAAAGAAGTCCTCCCCAAGGGCTACGGCAAGGCCGGCTCCCTCTCCATCGAGGTCGCCGACGCCCACCGCGCCCACTTCAAGGATTACCTCCTCGAAGGCATCAAGGTCGGCCGCCTCACTTCCGATCTGCTCCAGTTCGACATCGACCGGATCGCCGCCGCCCTCAAGATCGAGCGCGACGACAAGTTCACCTACATGGGCCTGCAGACCATCTACGATCGCTACCTCCTCCACCACCGCGAGCGCCGCCTCGAGTCGCCCCAGTACTTCTGGATGCGCGTCGCCATGGGCCTCGCCGTCAACGAAGGCGCCGACAAGGACGCCCGCGCCATCGAGTTCTACGAGGTCATGTCGTCGTTCCTGCTCACCTCCTCCACGCCCACCCTCTTCAACTCCGGCACC
>Ga0302308_10004431_pt1 | contig 11026 bp, 8 predicted proteins | sample III_Palsa_E3_3_FD_200531 | JGI IMG/M metagenome (GOLD analysis project Ga0302308, IMG submission 200531) | Peat permafrost microbial communities from Stordalen Mire near Abisko, Sweden - III_Palsa_E3_3 | ecosystem: Environmental > Terrestrial > Soil > Palsa > Peat permafrost | place: Sweden... | reverse complement strand
GATTGGTCGGGCAACCTGCGGGAACGGGTGGGTGTCCTCGTTTCGGGTGCCTCACGACGACGAAAACTACGTCTTCCCCCCGCCCGTCCCCGCCTTGGCGATCGCCGAGGCCTTCACCGGCGCGCCGGTCGCCCTGGCCTGGGTCAACAGCCCCGCGCAGTCGGCGTTCTTGGTCAGGCCGGGGTCGATGAACGGCAGCACCGCTCCAAGCGGACCGAGGGCCACGCCCAGCGCCACGGCAAGTCCCGCCTGGGCCGCGGCCTTGCCCGCCTTGACGCCGACCTTGGGGCTGCGCAGCGGTCCGGTCAGGGTGATCGGCGCCATCACCCGGCCGATGCGCAGCTTCTTGGGCTTGCCGATCAGGCTCAGGTTCAGGGTCTCGGTCGCCAGGCTGATGTCGCCCGTCCCCCGCGCCTGAACATGGTCGGCGTCGAGCACCACATTGCGCGCCGTCAGCACCCCATGGCTTGAGGAGAAGTCGGCGATGGCGCAGCGGACGCCGGTGTCGGACTGGTCCTTGGACAGATAGAGGGTCAGGGCATTGGAGACGTCGATCCCAAGCCCCTCGGCGAACAGCTTGCGGATCTTTCCGCTCGGCACGGCCAGGGCGACCGCGCCGTCCGCCGTCGACGCGGCCTTGTGGACGGAATCGCCGACCCCGTGCAGCTGGGCTCGGGCCTCCAGCACCCCCTGCAGCGGCGCGTTGGCCCCGCCCTTGAAGAAGTCCTCCAGGTGGGCGTTGGTGACGCGCACATCGATGTCGTCCTTGGGATTGTCGGTGCGCGCGTCGATACGGATCTTCGACGTCACCGCGCCGCGCGGCAGGGTGAAGTTCAGCGGCGACAGGGTCAGGACGCCGTGGTCCAACTTCAGGTCGAGCAGGACGTGCGTCAGCGGCAGGCTCCCCTGCGCCGTCATCTGGTCGGCGGTGTAGTGCAGGGTCGCGTCGGTGGAGCGCAGACGGGGGATGTTCAGGGTCGCGTCCGGCAGCAGCCGGCCTTGCGCCCGCCGGTGCGCCGCCTGGGCCTTCTCCGCTGGCGTGCCCGCCCCGTGCTGCGGCGCGCCGACCAGGGAGCCGAGGTCGTAGACATTGAGGCTGTGGGAATGCAGGTCGGCCTTCAGGTCGTGCCGGTTGTCGACCCGCGAGACCTTGAACTCGCCGGCCAGATCGCTCGACCCCACGCGTCCGTGGACATGGGTGAAGGTGTAGCTGGTTCCGTCGCGCAGCAGATCGCCGGACAGGCGGTAGGCGGGCGTGTCCGGCAGCGCCAGGCCGGACAAGTCATAGAGGTTGGCGAAGTCTGCGCCGGAAACCGTCATGGCCGCCCGCACCTGGCCGAAGTCGAACGGCTTGGCCAGGACGCCCTTGGCGATCACCCGGGTTTGGCCCTCCCGGATATCGGCGTCGAAGCCGTAGGGACGATTGGCCTTGAGATTGAGCAGCGGATCGCCGCGCACGTCGAGCAGGAAGGGAAAGCCGTTCTCGGTCCCTTGCCCAACCAGTCTGAACCAGCCATTCCCGTTGGCGGCGGTGGATTCTCGCGACTGGAGCGCGCCGGAAATGTGCAGCCCCTTCAGCTGATCCACAAACCCGAGCCGGCCCGCATTGATGATGAAGTGCTGGATCGGCGGAAACTTGGTCGGCTGCCCGTCGTCCTTGATCGCACGCCAATTCGCGTGGCCGTTCTTGTCAACGAAGAGCCAGAAGGTCGGGCGCTCCAGGTCCAGCAACGGCAGGTTCCAGTGGCCGGTCAGCAGCGGCAGGATCTTCACCCTGACCCGCGCCTGAGGGATGTCGGCCATCAGGCCCGGAACCCCGCGCGGATTGCCGATTTTCAGTCCGCCGATGTCCGCCTCCGGCGACCAGGACCAGGGATGGACCGTCAAATCGCCCTCAAGGGTGATCCTGCGGCCGGTGACGGTCGACGCATAACGCCCGATCGGACCCCGCAGCATGTTCCAGTTGGCGAAGGTCAGGAACAGGGCGATGGCGAGCACGAAGGCGAGCACAGCTCCGCCGGCCCAGATAACCGGTCTGGGAACGTGGACGTGATGTTTGATCGCGGCGTGGGCCATGAACGCATCTCCGCGCGGCACGCTCTTAAGGCCTTGTGGAGCGATCTTGTTCCGAATGCGGGTGTCCCCGCGCGCTAACCTTCGAACTGGGTGGCGAACTCCAGCCTTGTGGTTACGCCGGTCTCGGTTGTCGGCGTGGTCATGACGCCCTTGACCTGATCGGTGAGGCCGCGAATGAGCCAGAGGCCCAGCTTCGAGTGCGCGCCGCTCATCGCGCCGAGGCCGACGCCGTCATCGCTCACGATCAGCTCGGCCTTGCCGTCCTCGAGCGGCCGCAGTTCGACGCGCACCACGCCGGCGCGCCCGCCCGGGAACGCGTGCTCCAAGGCGTTGGTGACCAGTTCGTTGGTGATCAGCATCAGCGCCGAGACCAGGTGTTCGCGCACCGGAACGGGCTCCGCCACCAGGATGACCTCGACCGGCCGGTTTGCGCTGCGCCGGTTCCACTGCTGCGACAGATCCCGCATGTAGCCGGCAAGATCGTCAGGATCGGTCCCAAGCAGGCGCTGCTGCATCGCCGCCAGGACGCTGGTGGCGTCCAGCATCCAGGTCAGCTGGCGCTTGGTCTCGGGGTCTTGGGCGCGCTGGACCCGCATCCGGGTGAGGGCCGAGAGCAGTTGGAACACATTGGCGAATCGATGACGGACATCGGCCTGCTGCCGCTCCGACAAGGGTTCAATGCTACTCACGGTCGTCACTCCAATAGATTGCGCCATTGGCCATCTTCAGCAGGCCGGACACAACTGCCTAGCTTGGTTTTTCGTCCACTATCCAGCCAAATCGCAAGCACGCAGTCCATCTCCGGAACCGACCCCGGGGCTGGCGCGCTTTGATCAAGCGCGGCCGTGAGCCGAGGCGCTGAATCAGAAGCTCGCTCACAGGTCGGGCGCGGTGTGAACTTCAGATCCAATGGGCGCGCCGGAATTCACAGAATTGTTGTGTGGCTGATGAATCAGAACTTCGCACGGCGCATTCCATCGTCTACGGGCGAAGGCCTGAATCGCCACGCCGCCGCCGCGGCGCGAATTGCCGGAACCTGGGTCCCATGAGCCATCAAGATGTCCTGGCGCGGCCCGACCCCCTGTCGGATCAGGGCGCATCGCTTTTGCTCGACCTGGACGGCACGATCGCGCCGATCATGCCCAGGCCGCACGATGTCGTCCCCAGTCCCGCCCGCACCGCGCTGATGAGGGCTCTGCGGGAGCGCTTCGGCGGACGCCTCGCCATCGTCAGCGGCCGCACCATCGCCGAGGTGGATCGCGTCCTGCAAGGCGCCGTCGTCGCCGTCGCCGGCGTCCACGGCCTTGAGCGCCGCACGGCGGACGGTCGCCTTGAGCGGGCGCACCCCGATCCCGCCCTGGACATCGTCCGCGCCGAGCTGCCGAAGCTGCTGGCGCGCTTTCCGGACCTGATCACCGAGGACAAGGGTCTGTCGGTGACCATTCATTTCCGCAGCGCGCCGGAAGCGGCTTCGACCGTGAACGCCTTTGCCCGCGATATCGTCGATCGGACCGACCTGGTGCTCCAGCCCGGCGACACGGTGGCGGAGCTGCGCGGACCCGGCGCCGGCAAGGGCGCGGCGATCCGCGCCTTCATGCATGAAGCGCCATTTGTCGGCGCCCGGCCCATCTACCTCGGCGACGATCAGACGGACGAGGACGGCTTTGCGGCGGTCGGCGCGCTGGGCGGCGTCGGCGTCCTGGTGGGTCCGCCACGGCCGACGGCGGCGACGCGGCGGCTGGCGAATGTGGACGCGGTGATGGATTGGCTATCGGCGGCGATGTCGGGGAACATGGCGACATGACGGAAGAGACCGGCATCAAGGGCAGGGACCTGGGCCCCGGCGGTCTCGACCTCGCGCCCATCGGCAACTGCACCGTCAGCGCCCTGATCGATCGTATGGGTCGCTATGTCTGGGCCTGCGCCCCCAGGTTCGATTCCGATCCGCTCTTCTCCTGCCTGCTCAGCGATACCGATCCCGAGAGCGAAACCGCCCAGGGCTTGTGGGCGATCGACCTGATCGATTTCGCCGAGGCCAAGCAGAGCTACGTTCGCAACACCGCCATCCTGCGCACGGAGCTGATCGACAAGCACGGCGCCTCGCTGGAGATTCTGGATTTCTGTCCCCGGTTCCGCCACTTCGGCCGCATGTACCGGCCGACGGCGTTCGTGCGGCTGGTGCGGCCGCTCTCGGGCGCGCCCAACATCCGGATGCGGATGCGGCCGACGGTGGACTGGGGCGCCAAGCTCGCCGACCACACCTCCGGCTCCAACCACATCCGCTATCTCTGTTCCGACACCACCCTGCGCCTGACCACCAACGGGCCGCTGTCGCACATCCTGTCCGAGCGCGTGTTTCGGCTGGAGCAGGACCTGGCCCTGTTCTTCGGACCGGACGAGGGACTTGAGGTCAACGCCGTGTCGACCTGCGTCTCCATGCTGGGCGACACCACCAACAACTGGTCCGAATGGGTGCGCACGCTCTCGGTGCCGCTGGAATGGCAGGCGGCGGTGATCCGCGCGGCGATCGCGCTCAAGCTCTGCTGTTACGAGGACACCGGCGCCATTGTCGCCGCCATGACCACCTCGATCCCCGAGGCGCCGCACAGCGGCCGCAACTGGGACTACCGCTATTGCTGGCTTCGCGACGCCTACTATGTTGTCCAGGCGCTCAATCGCCTGGGCGCCGCCGATATCCTGGAAAATTTTCTCCGCTATCTGCGCAACCTGATCGACCAGTCCAAGGGCGGCCACATCCAGCCGGTTTATGGCGTCGGGCTCGAGGCGGCCATCGACGAGCGGATCATCGACACCCTGCCCGGCTACCGCGGCATGGGGCCGGTCCGCGCCGGCAACCAGGCGCGGGAGCATCATCAATACGACGTCTACGGACAGATCGTGCTGTCCTCGACCCAGGCCTTCTTCGACGAGCGGCTGTTGCGCCCAGCTAACGTGGACGATTTCCACGCCTTGGAGAAGATCGGCGAGCAGGCCTTCCTGAAGCACGACCAGCCCGACGCCGGCCTGTGGGAGTTCCGCACCCGGGCCCAGGTGCACACCTATTCCTCGGTCATGTGCTGGGCGGCCTGCGATCGGCTCGGCAATGCCGCGAGCACCTTGCAGCTGGCTGATCGCGCCGAGTACTGGAACAAGAAGGCCGATATAATCCGTAAACGGATCGAGCAGTGCGCCTGGAACGAAAAGCTTGGCCATTACGTCTCGGCCTTCGATGGCGACGCCCTCGACGCCAGCCTGTTGCAGATGGTCGACCTGCGGTTCCTGAAGCCTGACGATCCGCGCCACCTCGCCACCCTGGCCGCCATCGAAGAGAGCCTGAAGCGCGGCCCCTATCTGATGCGCTACGTTACGCCGGACGATTTTGGGGCGCCGGAGACGGCCTTCAACGTCTGCACCTTCTGGTTCATCGAAGCGCTGCAGCTGTCGGGGCGAGGAGACGAGGCGCGGACGTTGTTCAACGAAATGCTGTCCCACCGAACCAATGCCGGCCTGCTGTCGGAGGACATCAGCCTGGAAGACGGCCGTTTGTGGGGGAACTATCCGCAGACCTATTCGCTTGTAGGTCTGATCAACTGCGCTTCGCTGCTGAGCAAGCCCTGGAGTTCCGTACGGTGAGCGAACTGCTGGTCATCTCGAACCGGGTGGCCAAGCCGGCCGCCAAGGGCACGAGTTCGACGGGCGGCCTAGCCATGGCGCTCGCCGCGGGCCTGCGCGAATCCGGCGGCGTCTGGTTCGGCTGGAGCGGCAAGACCACCCCCCAGTTCGACGGCAAGGTCTCCAAGACCCGAGCCGACGGCGTGACGGTGGCCACCGTCGATCTGGAAGAGATAGACGTCCAGGAATACTACAACGGCTACGCCAACAAGACGCTCTGGCCGCTGTTTCACTACCGCATCGACCTGACCGCCTTCGACCGCTCGTTCGGGGAGGGCTACGAGCGGGTGAACCGGCGCTTCGCCGAGACAGTCCGGCCGCTGATCAAGCCGGACACGGTGATCTGGGTGCACGACTATCACCTGATCCCGATGGCGCGCGAGTTGCGCCGCCTGGGCGTGACCAATCCCATCGGTTTCTTCCTGCATGTGCCCTGGCCGGCGCGCCAGTTGGTCACGACCCTGCCGAAGCACAGGGCGCTGGTGGAGTCCCTGTTCGACTACGATCTCATCGGCTTCCAGACCGAGGACTGGCTGGCGGCGTTCGAGGACTATGTGGTCAACGAGGCCGGCGGCGAGGTGGGGATCAGCGGCCGGCTAACCGCTTTCGGCCGCACCACGCGGGCGGCGGCCTTCCCGATCGGTATCGACGCGGCCGAGTTCAAGGAAGCGGTGCAGTCGGTGACCGCCGGACGCATGTATGATCGGATGGCCGCTTCCACCGCCTTTCGGGCGATGATCGTGGGCGTGGATAGGCTGGACTACTCCAAGGGGCTGGAGGAGCGGCTGACCGGCTTCGAGCGGCTGCTCAAGGACCACCCAAAGGTCCATCGCGAGGTGGTCATGCTGCAAATCGCGCCGATCTCCCGCGACGAGGTGGACGCCTACCAGGACATTCGCGCGCGGCTGGACGCGCTGTCGGGCCACATCAACGGCGTCTACAGCGACGCCGACTGGACCCCGGTCCGCTACGTGAACAAGAATTTCCGGCGCGACGAACTTGCCGGCCTCTACCGCGCCGCCCGGATCGGCCTGGTCACGCCCCTGCGCGACGGGATGAACCTGGTGGCCAAGGAATATGTCGCCGCTCAGAACCCGGAGGACCCCGGCGTGCTGATCCTGTCCCGTTTCGCGGGTGCGGCCCTGCAGATGAAGGACGCTCTGATCGTCAATCCCTTCTCGCCCGAGGAACTCGCCGATGCGCTTAAGCGCGCGCTCGACATGCCGCTGGCCGAACGCAAGCGACGCTGGGAATCCCTGATCCACGGCGTCGTTAAAGACGACGTCACCGCCTGGCGCCGATCCTTCGTTGGCGCCCTGGAGGCGACCCGCGGAGGCCGGCCCACAGGCTATCGGGCGATGAGCGCGCCCGAAAAATCGATCACGCACATCGCGCCATAGACGCGGTGCGGACCGCAGCCGACCCCGGCGAAGCGCAGCATTGAATCGAACAGGACCTTGCGGTGGCCCCGGCCCTGGACCCCGTCGTCGACGATCAGCTGGCGGACCACGTCACGGGGGTTCTCGTAACCGTAGGAGATCGCCTCGGCGGTCAGCATCGACCAGACGTCCTGGCGACGCATGCGGTCGCTCAGGGTCGTCCCGTCCGCGCTGACGTGGCCGGTAAAGCCTTCCGAACCCTGATCCCTGGCGTAGCCGCCGGCGGAGCGGGCAAGCTTCAGATCGGCCTTCAAGGGCGCAAGCGGCGCCTGCCGTTCTAGGAATTCAATCGCCTCGTCCATCGCCGCCGGCCCCTCGATGCTGGTCTGCCCCTCGTAGGGATGGTTTCGGTAGTCGCGCAGGATGCGAGCGTATTCGGCCGGATGGGTGCGGGCGTAGTTGATTTCCTCCAGCACCTTGGCCTCCAAGCCAGGCGTGCTCGCGCGCACCGGGGCGAAGCCGCCGAACGTTAAGGCGGCGATCAGAATGGACAGGGTTTTAGCGGTTCGGAACACGGATACGCCTGTAAGGCTTGAGGATTTACGCCCCTTTGCAGACCCCGGACGCCATCAAGGCTCGGCCGCGCTTGGCGTCAATGCGACCATTTCGCCCCGGTTCCGCCGGGGCGGTTCGCCCCCGCCTGTCCCGCCCTAAAACTAAGCCATTGAACCAGACGGCGAATCCCTGGCGTGAATCGGGGCTAGGAGCCGGTGGGAGGGCGACATGGCGGCGGGGGAACGCAGAGCCTATCAGACGCTGGACGGCCTGCGCGGCGTCGGCGCCTTCGTCGTCGTCATGCGCCATGTGCCCTACCTGTTCGGCCCGGTGCGGGTGCCGGAGAGCTTCCTGGCGGTCGACCTGTTCTATCTGGTTTCCGGCTTCGTCGTCGCCCACGCCTATGGCGAGCGGCTGAAGGCCGGCGGCTTCTTCAAGGATTTCGTCAAGACCCGGCTGATCCGTCTCTACCCGCTCTATCTGTTCGGGCTGGCGGTGGGAATCCTGCCGGCGACCTACGACGTCATCACCGACCCACACGGCTGGTGGAACCTGCACAAGCTGTTCGAGGCCATCCTGCTGGGCCTGTTCATGGTCCCGATGATGCCGGGGCTGCAGGCGACGGGCACGGCGCTCGACGGACCGATCTGGACCCTGGTTCCCGAACTGATCGCCAACTTCACCTACGCCGCCATCGTCCGCTACCTGAGACCCATGGTGCTCGCCGCCATCCTCATCGTCTGTGGGGCGGCGGTGGCCTATGGCGAGATGCGCTATGGGACCCTCGACATCGGCTACAATCCCACCGACCAGTGGGCGGCGCTGGCGCGGGTGGGTTATTCCTTCTTCGCCGGCGTGGTGGTGTTCCGCGTCGTGGGCGACCGGCGGATCGATTCCGAGGCCCTGTCCTGGCTCTGCATGGCGGTGTTGACCGCCCTGCTGATCTTCAGCCCGTCCGAGGCCGTCACGCCCTGGTTCGAGGTCGGCGCGGTGCTGGTGGCCTTCCCGCTGATCATCGCCGCCGCCGCCCAGATCGAGCCGGGACCGAAGACCGGCAGGGTCTTCGCACTCATCGGCCTGGTGTCCTACGCGGTCTATCTGCTGCACCAACCCATGGGCAACATCGCCCGGATCGTCCTGGGCCGCCTGCACGTCCATATCCCGACCGACTGGCATGGACTGCTGTTCGGCGCGGTGTTCATGGCCGCCGTGTTCGGCCTGTCCTGGTGGCTCGACGGCCATTACGACGCGCCGGTCAGAGCCTGGCTTAGGGCGCGGTTCATGCCGCCAAAGACGAAGGCGGCCGCCTAAGGGGTGAGACGGGCCTAAATCACTAAATCGCTCCCCCGATCGGGAAGCTGTCAGCCCGCGGGGCTGACTGGGGCCTAGCCGTTACCGCGGCGGCTTATGATTATGCTTTCCCTATCGGCGTCGCCGCCAAAACACGGAAGCCCCCGTAGCGGCCAGGCGCCCTCAGTCGCTTCGCGACAGCTCCATCGGGGGAGCGATTCAGCTGAGGGCCTGTTCGAGCTAACCCAACACGCACTAGGGAGGTGGGATTAGGTTCACACCGGCACCACCCCGAAGTTCTTGACCTCTTCCAGGACCGCATAGGTGCGGGTTTCCCGCACGCCCGGCATGTCGACGAGGACGTCGCCGAGAAAGGTGCGGTAGGCGTTCATGTCCCGCACACGCGCCTTGATCAGATAGTCGAAGCCGCCGGCCACCATGTGGCATTCGAGAATGTCGGGCGCCCGGCGCGCCGCCGCCGCGAAATCGTCGAAGACGTCCTTGGTGGTCCGATCCAGCAGCACTTCGACGAAGATCAGCAGTCCCCGCCCGACCTTTTCGGGATCGACCACGGCGGCGTAGCCGGCAATGAACCCGTGCTCGCGCAACCGCCGCACCCGGTCGGAACAGGCCGAGGGCGACAGATTGCAGCGTTCGGCCAGGTCCAGGTTGCTGATGCGCCCATCGACCTGGAGGACCCGCAACAATCGCCGGTCGGTCTCGTCAATCCTCGTCATCTAGGCGCCCAATCTCCATTTCTCCGATAATGATCGGGTATAGCGCCGAAAATGCCGTGATACATCCGGCCAATCGAGCCTTATGCCGACACAGAATGCAGACGAGGTGAGCGGTATGACAATGGCGTGGGACGATATCGACCTGAACACCTATCGGGACGAGACGCAGGCGGTCACGGCCCTGCTGAAATCCGCGCCGCTGAGCGCGGGCGCCCGCCGCGATGTCCGCGCCGAGGCGGTGGAGCTGGTCGCGGCGACCCGCAAGGCCGCCAGCCGGCAGGGCGTGGTGGAAAGCTTCCTGCAGGAGTTTTCGCTCTCGACGCCGGAGGGCCTGGCGCTGATGTGCCTCGCCGAGGCGTTGCTGCGCACGCCAGACGAGGGCGCGCGCGACAAGCTGATCGCCGAGAAGATCGGCGCCGCGGACTGGGCTAGCCACCTGGGCCGCTCCGGCAGCCTGTTCGTCAACGCCTCCACCTGGGGACTGATGCTCACCGGCAAGCTGGTGGACGTGGACGAGGCGGCCCGCACCGACATGGTCGGCTACCTGCGCCGGCTGGCGCGCCGGGTAGGAGAGCCGGTGATCGCCGCGGCGGTGGCCCAGGCGATCCGCATCATGGGCGAACAGTTCGTGCTCGGACGGACCATCGAAGCGGCCCTGGCGCGGGCGAAGTCGGAGGGCCGGATCTGTTCCTTCGACATGCTGGGCGAAGGCGCCCGCACCGAGGCCGACGCCGCGCGCTATGAGCAAGCCTATGCCGACGCGATCCGCGCCGTGGGCGCCGCCGCCTCGCCCGCCGGACCGGAGACCGGGCATGGCGTCTCGGTCAAGCTGTCGGCGCTGTCGCCGCGCTATGAGGCGACCCATGAGGCGCACGTCTTCGAGACCCTGTACCCGCGCCTCAAGCGGCTCGCGGTTGTGGCGGCCGGCTACAACATCAACTTCACCATCGACGCCGAGGAGGCCGATCGTCTCGCCCTGTCGCTGAAGCTGCTCGACCGGCTGGCGCACGACAGCGACCTTGGCTGGTGGACCGGCCTGGGCCTCGCCGTGCAGGCCTATCAGAAGCGGGGGCCGGAGGTGATCGAGCGAGTCGCCGAGCTGGCGCGGCAAAGTGGCCGGCGGCTTATGGTGCGGCTGGTGAAGGGCGCCTATTGGGACTCGGAGATCAAGCGCGCCCAGGTGAACGGCCGGCCGGACTATCCCGTCTACACCACCAAGGCGGCCACCGACCTGTCCTACCTCGTCTGCGCCAAGGCGCTGATCGCGGCCAGCCCTGGCCTCTACGCCCAGTTCGCCACCCACAATGCCCACACTCT
>Ga0302308_10004428_pt1 | contig 11034 bp, 7 predicted proteins | sample III_Palsa_E3_3_FD_200531 | JGI IMG/M metagenome (GOLD analysis project Ga0302308, IMG submission 200531) | Peat permafrost microbial communities from Stordalen Mire near Abisko, Sweden - III_Palsa_E3_3 | ecosystem: Environmental > Terrestrial > Soil > Palsa > Peat permafrost | place: Sweden... | reverse complement strand
TGCCGTCTCAGCTGCGCCGTCTGCCCGGCCGCAGGCCGGCCGGGCATCCTCCGCACCCGGCAAGGTGGCAGAGCCGGTCAGTCCCGGTCCGGCCGCTCCCGGTCCGGCCGCTCCCGGTCCGGCCGCCGCCGTTCCCGCCACAGCCAGCACCGAGGCCGCTGAGGCCAGGCCAGCCGATGATGTGGCCGATCCTGTTCGCCCCGCAGCCAGCAAGCAGGTTCCGGTGGCCGGCGGAGACGATAACCAGGAGAGTGCCGCCGGCCGCGGCAGCGAGGAACAGCCGAGCAGCGACGTCACCGTGGTTCCCGGCATCACCAGGTACCATCGCGGCGACTGCATCCTCATCCGCTTCCTCGGCGAGGAAGATCTTGAGCGCATGACGAGGGCGGCGGCTGTAGCGGCAGACTGCGTGCCCTGCAAGGCCTGCCAGCCCGATAAGACGCCCGCCGGGGCATAGCAGGGGTTATCAGTCCGGATTTAGCGCAACATTGCCCCCCGCGTGGAAAATCCGGACTGATAACCGATGGGTGGCTCTGCTATCCAGCCTGGGCCGGCTGCACGCGGCTGATCGAGAACGCCAGGCCCAGATCGGGATCGGCGTGCTCACCAGCGCCGGCGCCGGCCGCCCGCTGGCCGGCCCCAGCCCACTCACCGGGGCGCTCAGCGTACTCGGCTGCCAGCACCTCGCCGCTGATCATCGGCCCGTACTCGGTGAGCGCGGCGGCGAGTTCGGGGTCCGTCGCGGTCCAGCGCAGCGAGATCCGGTCGCTGACGTCCAGCCCGTCACGCTTGCGCGCGTCCTGCACGAGCCGCACCACCTCTCGGGCGAGCCCCTCACGGCGCAGCTCCGGCGTGATGCTCACCTCAAGCGCGACCGTCTCACCGCCGTCCGAGGCAACGGCCCAGCCGGACCTGGGCGTCTGGGTGACGATGATGTCGTCCGGCTCAAGGGTCACGGGCGAGCCGCCCGCCAGGACCGACGCAGCTCCGGCCGAGCCAAGCTCGGCCGCCAGCCCTGCCGCGTCCGCCGCCTCGATCGCTGCGGCGACCGCCGGGGTTGCCTTCCCGAAACGCCGCCCGAGCGCGCGGAAATTCGGCTTCACCGTGACGTCCACCAGGTCCTCGCCGACGCTGGCCAGCGTGTCGAGCACGTGCACGTTAAGCTCATCGGCGACCTGCCTGCGCAGCTCATCGGGCAGGCCGCCGAAACCGGCAGCGCTGACGAGCGCGCGTGCCAGCGGCTGCCGGATCCGGACGACCGCCGACGAGCGTGCCGAACGGCCAAGGTCGACCAGTCGCCTGGTCAGCGCCATCTGCGCGGACAGCTGCTGGTCGATGAGCCTTGCATCAGGCACCGGCCACGCAGCGAGGTGCACGGAGTCCGGCCCGGTGCCGCCACGCAGCACATCCCACACGTAGTCGGTAAGGAACGGGACCAGCGGCGCCATCAGCCGGGTCAGCGTTTCCAGGCAGTCATGCAGCGTGGCGAAGGCCGCCGCCCCGCCGGGAGTTCCTGGTCCCTCCCAGAATCGGCGCCTGGACCGGCGCACGTACCAGTTGGACACGTCGTCGATGAAGGCGGCGATCCGCCGCCCGGCCGCCGCGGAGTCGAACGCCTCCATGGCCGTGGTGACGTCACGCACCAGCGCGTGCAACTCGCTCAGCACCCACCGGTCGAGCACTGGCCGGGCAGCGGCAGACGGCGCCTCGCTGCTCCGTTCCGGACCCCATGCATTGCCCTGGGCGGCAGCGGCATTCGCGTACAGCACCAGGAACGACGTGGTGTTCCAGTAGGTCAGCAGGACCTTGCGGACGATCTCCTCGAGCACGCCCTGGCTGATCCTCCTGGCCGCCCATGGTGATCCGCTCGCCGCGAAGAACCAGCGCAGCGCGTCTGCCCCGCGGGAGTCCATCAGCGGAATCGGCTCGAGCACGTTGCCGAGATGCTTGCTCATCTTGCGCCCGCGGTCATCGGTGAGCAGGCCCAGGCAGAGCACGTTCTCATACGCCGACCGGCCGAAGACCAGCGTGCCGACCGCCATCAGCGAGTAGAACCAGCCCCTGGTCTGGTCGATCGCCTCGGCGATGAACTGCGCCGGGTAGGCGCGCTCGAACTCGGCCTGGTTGTGCAGCGGGGCGCCGAGCTGCGCGAACGGCATGGCTCCCGAGTCGTACCAGCCGTCGATGACCTCCGGCACCCGGCGGCCCTCGCCGCCGCATTTCGGGCACGTGATCACGACGTCGTCCACGAACGGCCGGTGCGGGTCGAGCCCGGTCAGGTCACGGCCGGCCAGCTCGGAAAGCTCGGCCAGCGATCCGGCGCAGGTGACGTGCTCGTCGGCGCAGATCCACAGCGGCAGCGGGGTTCCCCAGAACCGGCTCCGTGACATCGCCCAGTCGACGTTATTGCGGAGCCACTCGCCATAGCGGCCGTGCTTGATGGTCGGCGGCTGCCAGTTGGTCTTCTCGTTCTCCGCGAGCAACTCGTCCTTGATGGCCGTGGTGCGGATGTACCAGGACGGCAGCGCGTAGTAGAGCAGCGGAGTGCCGCAGCGCCAGCAATGCGGGTAGCTGTGCTCGTGCGGATGGGAGCGGAACAGCAGGCCCCGGTCGGCCAGGTCGCTGGCCAGTGGCTCGTCGGCGTCCTTGAAGAACATCCCGCCGACGAGCGGCACCTGCTCCTCGAACGTGCCGTCCGGCCGGACCGGATTGACCACCGGCAGGCCGTGCGCCCTGCCCGTCTCCATGTCGTCCGCGCCGAACGCAGGCGCCAGGTGGACCAGGCCGGTTCCGTCCTCCGTGGTGACGAAGGATCCGGTCACGACCCGATGCGCGCCCGGGATCTCTACCAGGCTGAACGGAGGTTGGTATGTTGCTCCCGCCAGCTTGCCTCCCGTGATCCGGGCGGTGATGTGCCAGCCCTCGCCCAGCACCCGGTCGAACAGCGCCTCCGCGACCACCACGCGGTCACCGTCGCCTGAGTTCCTGGCAACCACGTAGGTCTCGTCCGGGTGCACGGCGACCGCGGTGTTGGAGACCAGGGTCCATGGCGTCGTTGTCCAGACCAGCAGGTCCGCGCCGCTGAGCTGCGGATCGGCGCCGTCCGGCAGGGTCAGCAGCGGAAAGCGGACCGTCACGGACGGGTCGGTGACCACCTGGTAGACATCTGGCTGGCCGAGCTCATGATCGGACAGCGGGGTTCCGCATCTCGGGCAGTACGGGCTGATCCGGAAGTCCTTGACCAGCAGGCCCTTGTCGAAGATGACCTTGAGCGACCACCAGACGGACTCGATGTAGGAAGCGTCCATCGTCCGGTAGGCGCTGGCCGTGTCGACCCAGTAGCCCATCCGCTCGGTCATCGCCTCGAACGCGTCGACGTGCCGCAGCACCGACTCGCGGCACCGCTCGTTGAACTCCCTGATGCCGTAGGCCTCGATGCCCTTCTTGCTGGCCAGGCCGAGTTCTTTCTCGACCGCTACCTCCACCGGCAGTCCGTGGCAGTCCCAGCCTGCCCGGCGCGGCACGTGGAACCCCTGCATGGTCTTGAAGCGCGGGAACGCGTCCTTGAACACCCTTGCCTCGACGTGGTGCACGCCGGGCATGCCGTTCGCGGTCGGCGGGCCCTCATAGAAGGTCCAGAGCGGGCCGGCCGCGCTCTGGTCGAGGGAGCGCTGGAACACGTTCCCGTCCCGCCACCTGGCCAGTACCTCGTGCTCGATGGCCGGCAGGTCGATGACCGCGGGCAGATCAGGGAAATGCCGGCGTCGAAAGCCGGCCGCCGGGGGACTGGCGGCCGGGGGACTGGCGGCCGGGGGACTGGCGGCGCCGGAGCCTGGCTCCTGAGGGCTGTCTGTGCTCGTCATGGGCGGCGGCCTCCCGCGGATCGGCGCGCGAGCGGCGTATCGGGTCCGCAAGCACGGCGTTTCGCGGAGGGACGAGGCACGCCGGCGGCGGCCCCGCGGTACCACCCTCCTTGGCCGCGGTCCCGCGGGCGCCAGCCCGGTTCCTGCGACCCTCTCGGTTGAGCTTCTGCTGCCGGTTCTACTTGGCCTGGTCATGGCGGGCGGCTCGCCGCCGCCGGTACCGTCCCCGCGTGGCGGGGTGCCGTTCTTCCGGCGGCTCCGGGGTGATCTGGTCCGCTGCGCGCTGCTCCCGGGCTCGCACCGATCCCGGGTCGCTCCTAGCCGCCGCAGCGGCAGCTGTCCCCATCAGCGCCGTGCAGGATCACAGGATAACCGATAGGTCGCCCGCACTTCTCCGGCTGCGCTGGCGCGCGTGTTTGCGGTCTCCCCCGGTCACCACTTATCCTCCGGTGACTGCCCGCAAATCAAGATCGTTAAATAGCGGGCTGAGGAGGCGGAGATGGCGGCTGATGCGCGGTCGGGTGCCGCTGCTCTCCCTGTGCGGCAGGGGGAGCGGCGCTGGACCGAGGCTGAGCTAGCCGAGGTGCGCGACGAGCTGTCATCCGAGGCCGCTGAGCTGCGCGTCGAGATCGACAAGGCAGAATCGGGCATCGCCGACAGGCTCAGGGACGCGATCGCTGACGCCGGGGATGACCAGGCGGACGCCGGCGCGAAGACATTCGAGCGGGAACAGGAGCTTGCCGTTACCCACAACGCCCGTGAGCTGCTGGAGCAAAGCGAGCGAGCGCTGGCCAGGATCAATGAGGGAACCTATGGTACCTGCGAGTCCTGCGGCGAGCCGATCGGGAAGGCGCGGCTGCAGGCCTTTCCGCGCGCGACCCTGTGCGTAGCGTGCAAGCAGCGCGAGGAGCGCCGCTGACCGGGGCGGCGGCCGGCGCCGTGCCACGGCGCCGGATGGGGGTGCTGCTCGCCGTTGCCGTCACCGTGCTGGCCGCCGACATCATCTCGAAGGTGATCGTCGTCGCCACGCTGTCCAGCCGTCCGCCTGTCCGGCTTCTTGGCGGGCTGCTGACGCTGCGGGTTGACCGCAACCCGGGCGCCGCATTCAGCATCGGCACGTCCATGACCATCGTGTTCACCGCCATCGCCCTCGGCGTGATCGTCTTCATCCTGCGAACGTCGCGCCGGATCCGCAGCGTGCCGTGGGCCGTCACGCTGGGCTTGCTGCTCGGCGGTGCCACCGGCAACCTGACGGACCGGCTGCTGCGCTCACCCGGGCCGCTGCGCGGCTACGTCGTCGACTGGATCCAGCTACCGCACTGGCCGGTGTTCAACGTGGCTGATTCGGCCATCGTCTGCGGCGGCATCCTCGCTGTGCTGCTGGCCGCGCGCGGACTTCCGATCGAAGGGGCCGGGCCGGTTCGTGCCGCCAGCGGACCGGGCGGCGACGCAGGTTCCGCTGACCCCGGCAGTTCTGGTCCGGACGGCATCGCCGGGAATGCGGCGGGCGGCGGCAGCGCATGACGCAGCAGGGCCAGCGCCAGGTGCCGGTTCCCGACGGGCTGGACGGCGAGCGGCTGGATGCTGCCCTGGCGCGCATGTTCGGCCTGTCCAGGGCCAGGGCCGCGGAGCTGATCGCCACCGGCGCTGTCCTCCTCGGCGGGGCCGCGGCCACCAAATCGGACCGCGTCGCCGCAGGTGACTGGCTGGATGTGACGCTGCCCCCGCCGGTGGCAGTCCAGCCGAGGCCCGAGCCCGTTCCCGGCCTCAGGGTGGTGCACGAGGACGCCGACATCCTGGTGGTGGACAAACCCCGCGGAGTCGCGGCGCACCCCACCCCGGGCTGGACCGGGCCAACGGTGCTGCAGGGCCTGCTCGCGGCCGGTCACACGCTGGCGACCAGCGGCGCTGCCGAGCGGCAGGGCATCGTGCACCGGCTGGACGCGAACACGTCGGGGCTGATGGTGCTGGCCAAGAGCGAGCCGGCCTACAGCGCGCTGAAGCAGGCGTTCAGGGACCGTGAGGTGGATAAGCGCTACCACGCGCTGGTGCAGGGACACCCTGATCCGCTGCGCGGCACCGTGGATGCCCCGATCGGCAGGCACCCGTCCGGTGACGGCAGGTTCGCCGTCATCGCCGGAGGGCGGCCCTCGGTGACGCACTACGACACCCTTGAGGCGTTCCGGGCGGCCAGCCTCGTCGAGGTCATCCTGGAAACCGGGCGCACCCACCAGATCCGGGTGCACATGACCGCCATCAGGCATCCCTGCGCCGGTGACCGGCTGTACGGTGCGGACCCGGTGCTCGCCGCGCGGCTCGGCCTGACCAGGCAGTGGCTGCACGCGGTGCGGCTGGGCTTCGCCCACCCGGCCGACGGCCGCAAGGTGGAGTTCTCCAGCGAGTACTCGGCCGATCTCGCCAGCGCCCTCGAGGTGCTCAGCGCGGAGAGCTGACGCGGCGGCGGCGGTGCCGCCAGTGCGAGACCGCCGGGCTGCATTAACACGGAAATTCCGGCGTGCTGGAGGCCGCCGGAATTTCCGTGTTAATCGAACAGCCCCGCCAGCGCCGTGACGCCGCCGGGGCCGAGCACCCGGTGGAACTCGGCGAAGGCGGCAGGCAGCCGATCCGGCCCGGCTGCTTCCCGACTGGTTAGGATCTCGGCTTATGGCGGCCCCTTCCGTCCCGGCGTCCCCGCCAGCGCCGCGGACCCAGCCTGACCAGGCGCTCGGGGAATTGCTCCGCGAAGGGGTCACCTGGGGAGACAGCGAGGCGTGGCTGCCGGCACTGCCGTCGGGGTCGGTGGACCTGTGGTTTACCAGTCCGCCGTACGCCGACGCCCGCGCTTACAGCCGGATTCACCCTGATCGCTACGTCGACTGGTTCCGCCCCTACGCCGCGTCGATGCTGGCGGCGACCAAGGACACCGGCTGGCTGGTGCTCAACATCAAGAACCGGGTAGCCGCGAGCGGCCCGTTCCGGGGCCAGCGGCACCCCTACGTCTACGAGCTCGTCATCGAGCTGCAGCGCCAGGGCTGGCGCTGGCTGGAGACGTACATCTGGTCGAAGCCCAACGCCGTCCCCGGCCGGTTCGGGCCCCGGACCAAGGACAGCTTCGAGTACGTCTATGCATTCGCCAAGGGGCCAAAGCCGTACTTCGACCTCGACGCCATTCGCGTGCCCTACCGGACGGCGCCGGCCGAGATCGCCCGGCGCAAGCTCGACAAGCTCGGCCGGCGCAACACCGACGCGGGCTTCGGGCGCGACCGGACGACGACATACCTGCGTGGCGGCGCTGACCCTGGCAATGTCGTGTCCGTGCCGCAGACCTACAACCAGCACAACGGAGCCGGCGGCCACACCGCCGCGATGCCCGAGGCCCTGGCCGGGTTTTTCGTGCAGGCATGCTCGCCCGGAGGCGGCGTGGTGCTTGATCCCTTCGCAGGATCAGGAACTACCGCGGTCGTTGCCCGCCGTCTGGGCCGGCGGGCCGGCGGACTGGAAATTCACCGCGGTTTCGTCGACGCCGCGCTGGAGCGGTTGCGCGCCGGTGAGCCCGACGATGTGCCGATAGTCATCCAGCTCGCGCACTGAGACCAGCGTGCGCCAGGCACGGCGATGCGCCTCTGCCGGGAGGGGGCAGTGCGCTACCGAGACGGATCGGCGCGCCACACCGGCAACGGACGTCTCCGGCCGATATGGTCGAAGGCACCGGACCGGCGTGGCTGCCGGCGGCAAGGCCGGGAGGCGGTACTTCATGGCGGCAGCCCCGTCCGGGAACCAGGCAGACGGCAATTTTGTGCATCTGCACGTGCATACCGAGTACTCGATGCTGGACGGCGCCGCCCGGCTGAAGGAGCTCTTCGCCGAGTGCCAGCGCACCGGGATGCCCGCCATCGCGATGACCGATCACGGCAACGTGTACGGCGCCTACGACTTCTGGTCGAAGGCCAGCAAGGCCGGGGTCAAGCCGATCATCGGCATCGAGGCGTACGTGGCCCCCGAGAGCCGCGCGCTCAAGAAGCCGGTCAAGTGGGGCGACCCGAGCCAGAAGGACGACGACATTTCGGGTGCCGGCGCCTACACCCACATGACGCTGCTCGCGGAGACGACCGAGGGCATGCACAACATTTTCCGGCTCTCCTCGCTGGCGTCCCTGGAGGGGTTCTTCCGCAGGCCGCGGATGGACCGCGAACTGCTCGCCAGGTACTCCAACGGGATCATCGCGACCACCGGCTGCCCCAGGCCAGTACGACCAGGCCGTCCGGGCCGCGGCCGACTACCGGGACATCTTCGGGCCGGGCAACTTCTTCGTCGAGATCATGGACCACGGGCTGGGCCTGGAGCAGCGCACCAGGGAAGGCCTGAAGCGGGTAGCGACCGACCTGTCGCTGCCCTACGTGGTGACCAACGACTCGCACTACACCAGGCCCGAGGACGCCCGCGCGCACGGGGTCCTGCTCTGCGTGCAGACCGGTACGAACATGGCCGACCCGAACCGGTTCAAGCTCGAGGGCGACGGCTACTACGTGAAGAGCCCGGCCGAAATGCGGGCCATCAGCACGGCGGAGGAGTGGCAGGCCGGCTGCGACTCCACCCTGCTCATCGCGGAGCGGGCGGACGTCACCTTCACCAAGTCCAACCTGATGCCCCGCTTCCCGCTGCCGGACGGCGAGACCGAGCAGAGCTGGCTGCGCAAGGAAGTCTGGGCCGGGATGGACCGCCGGTACCCCGACGGCTATGACGAGCAGCGCCGCCAGCAGGCCGAGTACGAGATCGGCGTCATCGAGCAGATGGGCTTCTGCGCGTACTTCCTGGTCGTCGCCGACTTCATCATGTGGGCCAAGCGGAACGGCATCAGGGTGGGGCCGGGCCGCGGCTCCGGCGCCGGGTCGATCGTGGCGTACTCGCTCGGCATCACCGACCTCGATCCCATCTATCACGGCCTGGTCTTCGAGCGCTTCCTCAACCTCGACCGCGTGACGATGCCGGACTTCGACATCGACTTCGACGAGCGCCGGCGCGGTGACGTCATCCGGTACGTCACCGAGCGCTATGGCGACGACCGGGTCGCGCAGATCATCACCTACGGCACGATCAAGGCCAAGGCCGCGGTCAAGGACTCGGCCCGGGTGCTCGGCTTCCCGTACGCGCTCGGTGACCGGATCACCAAGGCCTTCCCGCCGGCCGTGATGGGCAAGGACATCCCGCTGTCCGGGATCTTCGACCCCGATCACCAGCGGCACGGCGAGGCGGGCGAGCTCCGCGCGCTGTATGAGGCCGAGGCAGAGGTCCGCCAGGTGATCGACACCGCCCGCGGGCTGGAGGGCCTGATCCGGCAGCCCGGCGTGCATGCCGCCGGGGTGATCATGAGCAGCGAGCCGCTGATGGACCACATCCCGGTCTGGAAGCGCGAGGCCGACGGCGCGATCATCACCCAGTTCGACTACCCGGCCTGCGAGGACATCGGGCTCCTGAAGATGGACTTCCTCGGCCTGCGTAACCTCACGGTGCTGGAGGACGCGATCGCCGGGATCGCCGCCAACCGCGGCATAAAGATCGACCTGGACACGCTGGCGCTGAACGACAAGCCCACCTACGAGCTGCTGGCCCGCGGCGACACCCTCGGCGTGTTCCAGCTCGACGGCGGCCCGATGCGGGCGCTGCTGCGGGCGATGCGGGCCGATAAGTTCGGTGACATCGCCGCGGTCATCGCGCTGTACCGGCCCGGGCCGATGGCGAGCGCGCCCGTGTACGCGGACCGCAAGACCGGGCGCAAGCCCGTTATCCCGATCCACCCGGAGCTGGCCGAGCCGCTGCAGGAAATCCTCGGCGAGTCCTACGGGCTGATGGTCTACCAGGAGGACGTCATGTCCGCCGCGATCGTCCTGGCCGGCTACACGCCCGGCAAGGCGGACCTGCTCCGCTGGGCGATGGGCAAGAAGAAGAAGGAGATCCTGGACAAGGAGTACGAGTCGTTCTCGGCCGGCATGCGGGACAACGGCTACTCCAAGGACGCGATCAAGACCATCTGGGACACCCTGGTCCCCTTCTCCGGCTACGCGTTCAACAAGGCGCACGCGGCCGGGTACGCGCTGATCTCGTACTGGACCGCCTACCTGAAGGCCAACTTCCCTGCCGAGTACATGGCCGGCCTGCTGACCTCCGTGGCCGGCGACAAGGACAAGTCGGCCCTGTACCTGAACGAGTGCCGCCGGATGGGCATCAAGGTGCTGCCGCCGGACGTGAACGCCTCCACCGCGATGTTCACCCCGGTCGGCACCGACATCAGGTTCGGCATGGCCGCCGTGCGCAACGTGGGCACGGCCGTGGTGGACGCGATCGTGGCGGCACGCACGTCCAAGGGGGCGTTCACCAGCTTCGCCGAATTCCTGCGCAAGGTTCCGGTGAACGTCTGCAACAAGCGCGTGATCGAGTCACTGGTCAAGGCGGGCGCCTTCGACTCCTTCGGCAGCCCGCGCAAGGGCCTGGTGCTCATCCATGAGCAGGCCATCGACACCGTGATCGACGTCAAGCGCAACGAGGCCATCGGCCAGGATTCGCTCTTCGGCGAGGACACCGAGACCGCGGCAACCTTCGACGTGCCGGTGCCGGCCGGTGAGTGGGAGAAGCCCTCGCTGCTCGCCTTCGAGCGGGAAATGCTCGGGCTCTACGTTTCCGACCATCCGCTGCTTGGCCTGGAACATATCCTCTCGTCGGCTACCGACTGCTCGGTAGCCCAGCTCGTCGGGTCAGCCGCAGAGGAGCCAGAACGCAGTTCAAGGGGCGAGCGCGGAGACGGCCAGCTGGTCACCGTCGGGGGCATCCTGTCCGGCGTGCAGCGGAAGGTAACGAAGCAGGGCAATGCCTGGGCAGCGGCGACGCTCGAGGACCTGGAGGGCGCGATCGAGGTGCTGTTCTTCCCCTCGACCTACCAGGCCGCGCTGACCATGATCATCGAGGATGCGATCGTCGTGGTGAAGGGGCGGCTGGACCGGCGGGAAGACCAGCCCAAGCTGGTCGCGATGGAGGTGAGCGTCCCCGAGCTGCCCACCGGGGAGGACGGCCCTTTCGTGGTGTCGATCATGGAAGCCCGGTGCGTTCCGCCGGTCGTCGAGCGCCTCAAGGAGGTGCTGCGGACCCACCCCGGCCACGTGGAGGTTCACCTGCGCCT
>Ga0302308_10004420_pt1 | contig 11044 bp, 9 predicted proteins | sample III_Palsa_E3_3_FD_200531 | JGI IMG/M metagenome (GOLD analysis project Ga0302308, IMG submission 200531) | Peat permafrost microbial communities from Stordalen Mire near Abisko, Sweden - III_Palsa_E3_3 | ecosystem: Environmental > Terrestrial > Soil > Palsa > Peat permafrost | place: Sweden... | reverse complement strand
CAGCTATTCACCAGCGCTTGTCAGAACTCCGATTTCGATGCATACGCATTGTCGAAATGCAGCGGATGCGTATTCATCGTTAGGAGCGTGAACCAGATATTGTCGGTTTCGGTGATCGTGCGTCCGGGCCGGTGTTCGTAGATGTGTCCCGGTTCGAAGTCTTCGTAGAAACGACCTCCGTTCTCGCGAATGCGGACAGTCTCCAATTGATTGTCGTTCATTGCATTACTCCATCAATAATGTTGTTCAGGTTCAGCCGCGCTCCGCTGCGCCATTTAGACCAACTCCCGCGATTTGCCCATTGTGTTCACCGAGTCGAGCGACGTGAAAGTCAGGTTTAGCGGGCTGGTCGGCAAAATGGATTGGGGATCCGATGTGGGTGAAGCCTTCGTCATCCTGGACCACCATGCCGCGCTTGACCGCATGCTCGTCTTGCAGTGCTTCCGGTAGTGTCTTTACGATGCCGTAACAAACATCGAGTTTGGCAAGACAGGTGTCCCACTGCGCGGCCGTCTTTGTCAGGAAGGTTTCAGTGAGAAAATCAATCACAGGTTGCTGGTGCGGACCGGGGCCGCGCGAACACAATTCGCACAGATCGCTCCGGCCCAGGTAGCCGAGCAACGCCTCGACGAACTTTGGCTCTTGCCCGGCAAGACACACGTGACGGTCGTCAGCGGTCCGGTAGATCCGGTAAAGCGCTGCCCCTCCCGTGGTGCGCTGGTGTTTCGCCTCGGGTTGCGTACCGTCGGCAATCGCCGGACCGAGGATATTGAGGCAACCGGCCAGCATCGCGTCATGCATGCCGATGTCGATGAAGTCTCCCACCCCCGTCTTCTCGCGTGCAAGCAGCGCCATCAGCACCCCGGAGAGACCCTGCAAACCCGCGAGCAGATCAGCGACTGGCACCCCCGGCATGGCGGGTTCTCCATCCGCGCCACGCGTCATGCTGAGTACACCGCTGAGTGCCTCGACGGCGATATCATGTGCGGGCCGTGCCGCGTACGGCCCCGTTTGGCCAAATGCACTGATCGAGCAGTAAACAATCCGTGGATTGCGCGCCCGAACCTGTTCGTAGTCAATACCCAGGCGCTTCATCACGCCGGGACGAAACGATTCGACAAAGACGTCTGCCGACTCGCAGAGCGCGAGCAGGGTTTGCCTGCCCACTTCGCTCTTCAAGTCAAGCACGACGCTTTTTTTGCCGCGATTCAAGTTGCGAAAGAACACTGTGGTGTCGCCGTCATGCGGTGCGATGTGCCGCCCTGGATCACCTGCACCCGGTGCCTCGATCTTGATTACCTCGGCGCCGTGATCGGCGAGCGCGAGCGTCAAGTACGGTCCGGGGAGAAACGAACTTAGGTCGAGCACCCGAATACCTGTGAGTTTCATGTCGAAGTAGTCTCCCGCCGCAGTACATCGTTCAGGATTGCCTCGTTGTCCTCGCCCAGCGCCGCACACACGCGCTGACTCATCCGCTTGCCGTCGATCTTGAGCGGATTGGCCAGCATGCGGAAATCCGGCCGAAGCGGATGCGGCACCTGACTGATCATGCCGTTCTCTGCAACGAAGGGGTTGGCAAGCGCCTGCTCGACGCTCAGCACGGGACCAATCGGCAACTTGCCTTGGAGCACCGAGAGCCAATGCGCCGAGCTCTGCGTCCGCAACACGGCATCGATCTCTGCATTCAACGCTTCACGGTTCGCGTTGCGCGCAGTCACACTGTTAAAGCGTGGGTCGGCGGCCAATTGTTCCGCGCCAATGCCTTGCAGCAGGGCATGCCAGAATTTCTCGGTCATGCACATGATGAAGATCCAGCCGTCCGCGGTCGGAAAAGTCTGCACGGGCGTCAGCGAGAAATGCGAGCTGCGCGGCTGCCGCGTCACCGTGTGCCCTTCGTTCAGGCTCCAGATGGCCGAGTACCCCAACTGATGCAAAGCGACGTCGAACAGGCACGTATCAACATCGCAACCCTGCCCGGACGCACGCGCGCTGAGCAGTGCTGCTAGCAGGCCCACCATGCCAGTAATACCGGTCATGTGATCAATGATCGATGGGGCACCGAGCCGCGAAGGGGGTCCGTCTGGCTCGCCGGTTAGGTCCATCAGACCTGATTCAGCTTGCATCAGATAGTCGTAACCAGGCCACGATGCGCGGTCGTTGTCGCGGCCGTAAGCGGATATATGCAGGCAGACAATCGCTGGATTGACAGCCGATAAGGCGGCATAGTCAAGTCCCATCTTCGCCGGCAGGTCGCCACGTAGGTTATTCACAAGCGCATCGGCGGTTTTGGCGAGCTTTAGCAAAGTTTCCTTACCTTCATCGGAACGCAGATCGAGCGTGATGCTCTTCTTGTTGGCGTTCCAGGTCTGAAAGTATTCGCTGTCGGCATCGCCAAGCTTGTGCGGCCCGGTATAACGCGCCGGGTCGCCGCCAATCGCGATATTCTCCACCTTGATGACCTGCGCGCCGAGATCAGCGAGGAACATCGACCCATAGGGAGCAGCACCGAACTGCTCGACCGAAACGATTCGAACTCCATTGAGTGGCTTCATGCGATCGAATTCCTCTTGATCCATTGCTTCGCGATAATGATCCGTTGCATCTCGTTGGTACCTTCGCCGATGCAGGTAAGCGGTGCATCCCGATACAGGCGTTCGATGTGATACTCCTTCGAATATCCGTACGCACCGTGAATGCGCAGCGATTCCGTGCTGTTCTCAAGTGCAGCTTCGGAGGCAAAGTACTTGGCCATGCCCGCCTGCATGTCGCAACGCTCGCCGCGATCGAACGCCTCTGCCGCATCGAGCACCAGCAGACGCGCGGCGCGTGCCCGCGTTGCCATCTCACCGAGTTTGAGCTGGATGGCCTGGTGTTCGCAAATCGGTTTGCCGAAGGTCTTGCGTATTTGCGAGTACTCAGTGGCAAGCGCGAGCGCGCCTTCCGCGATTCCAACCCCGCGCGCCGCCACGTTGATGCGGCCCAACTCAAGTCCCCCTGTGGCCTGATAAAAACCCTGTCCCTCGACTTCGCCAATTAGATGGTCGGCCGGGATCCGATAGTTGTTGAACACCAGTTCCGCTGAATCGATCGATTTGTAACCAAGCTTCTCCAGTTTGCGACCTACCGTAAAGCCCTCCTGCTTGGGCGCAATAAAAAGACTCATGCCTTTATGGCGCGGGTCCGCTTCTGAATCGGTTTTGACCAGCAGCGCGAAGCACGAGCCCTGAATCCCGTTGGTGATCCACGTCTTCGTGCCATTGATCACATAGTGGTCGCCGTCCTTTCGCGCCGTCATACGGATACCTTGCAGATCGGTGCCGGCATCCGGCTCAGTGAGCGCCAGTCCACCGCGGATCTCACCGCTTGCGAGCTTAGGTAGCCACGTATTCTTTTGAGCTTCGGTGCCGAACTTCTCAATGGCGAGCGCAAGCATGAGATGCGAATTGACGATACCCGTGATCGCCATCCAGACCGACGAGATACGCATGATGATCTGCGCATACGTAGTGGCCGGTAAACCCAGCCCGCCGTAACGCTCGCTGATCGTTGCCCCGAACAGGCCCAGCTCCTGCATCTGTTCGACGATTTTCGTGGGCCACGTATCCGCGTGGTCATGCTGTAGGACGACCGGCTCGACCTCACGTTTCAACCAGCGATCGATGGCGTCCAGTAGTTGTGCTTCCTCTGCAGACTCGATTGCATGTCTGTTCATCTCCTCTTCCTCCGTCATGGGTAGTGGCCCGTCGCATCGAAGTGTCTGTGCAACATATACGTACAACTTTATTAAGTTTGTCTGCCGCTGTCAACGCGAGTTTTAGACTACCGTGATGAATTAGGCCCATTTTCCGGTGATATAAGGGAAAGACATTAGTTGTGGCTGGTTTACATGTACGTACATGTTATTTTATAGTCCTGAAATCGGAGGATCGGCACCATCGATCCCGAGCGTGACCCCAGAGTCACCCATATCAAGGAGACGTCATGCAGATCGCCGTTCCCAATGCCGGCGCCCGGCTCGACCGGTTGCCGATTTCCCGCTTTCATTGGCGCATCGTCGGGCTGGTGGCCGGCGGCATGTTTCTCGACGCGTTCGAGATATATCTTGGCGCTGCCGTACTGGGCGCGTTGGTAAAGAGCGGCTGGTCGGACCTTGCGCACAATGCACAGTTCGTCTCTCTTACCTTCGCCGGAATGGTAGTAGGCGCATGGCTTGCCGGAATACTCGGCGACCGCTATGGGCGGCGCTTTTCGTATCAGGCCAATCTGCTGATATTCGGCGTGGCCTCGCTGGCCGGAGCGTGTGCTCCGAGCATGACGTGGCTCGTAATTGCCCGCTTTTTCATGGGTATCGGGCTTGGGGCAGAGATTGTGGTGGGCTATGTGACCGTGAGCGAGTTCATTCCACCTGCGCAACGCGGACGGTGGGGCTCGGCGCTCTCAGCGCTCACCAATCTCGCGCTCTTCATCTCCGCGTTGCTCGGCTATCTGATCATTCCCCACTACGGCTGGCGATGGATGTTCGTGATAGTCGGCGTGGGCGCGCTGATCGTGTGGTACCTGCGCAAGAAGATGCCAGAATCGCCACGCTGGCTTGAATCGAAGGGCCGATACGCAGAAGCGGAAGCAGTGCTTTGTGCCATCGAACATGAGGTCTCGCAGCAGCACATCCTTTTGCCGGTGACTGCGGCGTCGCCACCCCGACCTGCCGAGCGCGCATTCACCGCGCTGTTCTCCAAGGATCTGATTCGCCGCACTTTGGTGGGCAGTGTGATCCTGATTGTGCTCAATACGGTGATCTACGGCTTCATTGCGTGGATTCCCTCGTTCATGGCAAAGAGCGGCATGAGTATTGTTACTTCGCTCGGATTCGCTACGCTGATGTCGTTCGGCGGTCCGGTCGGCGCAGTGCTTGGCATGCTTGCCGGCGACCGGTTCGGTCGAAAACCCGGCATCATCGCGTTCTCGTGCATCGCCATCGTCCTTGGCGCGATTTATCCCAACGTCACCGCGCCGGCTCTGATCGCATTGGTCGGCTTCGGTCTGGTCACCTCGATTTATGCGATGGTCGCCTTTGCGTGGGCGATGTATATCCCCGAGTTGTTTCCCACCGATCTGCGCATGCGGGGATCCGGTTTTTGCAACACACTCGGCCGCCTCATGACCGTCGTCACGCCATATGTGGTTGTCTCGTTGCATGCGCACTATCAGCTCACCGGTGTCGTTGTAGCAATGCTTTCGTTGCTGGTCTTGCAGATTGTCGTGGTTGCGACTCTTGGCATTGAGACCAAGGGCTGTTCGCTCGAAGCGCTCGCGCCGGTCGAAGAAGAGTTCACGTCTGCCGCCTCCCTCGAACAGCGCGCGTCTGCAAGACAATGAGCACCCCGTTGAGACGATAGGTCGATACGGCGAACCACCTTCACGCTGCGTGGGAATGTTCATTCCCGCGTGATCCCATTCACGTTCACCACCCTCGTCGCCTTCACATGGAAACCAACAAAAACCCCGAGGCAAGGTCGTACCTGTTCGTTCCCGGGAATCGTCCGGAGCGCTTTGCGAAAGCCTTGGCTGCCGGTGCCGATGCGGTGATTTTCGACCTCGAAGACGCAGTCGGGCCGGACGAAAAAGTCCGCGCGCGCGACGCCATAATCGATTGGCTGAAAGAGCCATCCAGCGTCTACATCCGCATCAATGGCGCTGACACGCACTGGTCTGAAGATGATGTCGCAGCGTTTGCACAGCACCGCGCGGTGAAGGGCATCGTCGTACCGAAGTCCGCTGACCCCGCGGTATTGCGAGCAATATCGGCGCGCGCTCACGACTCTCTCGCTATTCTTCCGCTCATTGAGTCCGCGGCAGGCTTCGAGGCGCTCCATGCAATCGCCGCCACCGAGCGGGTCGAACGGCTGCTGTTCGGCACCATTGACTTCCAGCTCGACATGGGGATTGGCGGCGACGGCGAAGAGCTGTCGTACTTCCGCTCGCAGATGACGCTTGCGTCGCGGCTTGCCAATATCGGCAGCCCAGTCGACGGTGTGACGACCACGCTCGACGACGCACAGCAGATTGAGGACGCGGCACGGCGTGCGTGCCGCTTCGGCTTTGGCGGCAAGCTGTGCATCCATCCTAGGCAGATCGCTCCAACGCACCGCGCATTCACCCCGTCGGCGCAGGAGCAGGACTGGGCGCGCCGCGTGCTGCATGCAGCTGAAGCCAGCGCGGGCTGCGCTACCGTGCTGGACGGCAAGATGATTGACGCTCCGGTGATCCAGCGCGCCCGTACCATTCTTGCTGCACTGCGCTGAGAGCCAGGCGCAGCGCGCCTGGCAACGCTGCGGGCACCACGTCTAGAAGCGATGAGTCACGCCAATCCGCGCGGCAATCTGATGATTGTTCGACGATGGCGACTGTCCGGTGATATACGCTACCGCTGGCTGACCGAGCGAATCCGTGCCGCTCGCATGCTGATACGCAACGATCACGTAAACGTCCGTTCGCTTCGAAAGGAAGTAGTCAGTGCCGGTTTGCACCTGATGATAGATTGCGCCCGGCTGGCCACTCGCACCACTCGCATGCGTATAGACATACGCGAGACCTGCGAGCCATGACGGCGTCAACTGATAACGGAAATTCGCTTCTGCATTGTCGAACTTCGCCGTGCCTGAGAACCCAAGCGGATCTGGACCCGATAAAGAGCCGAGACCTTTGAACTGAACATTCGAGTAAAGCAGGCCGATCGTCGCAGCACCCAGTTGATACGAACCTGCAGCGCTAAGAATCTGCGTGGTTGATGCCGATGCGTAGCCTGCATAAATGGGATTCGACTCCGGCGTGGTCACCGAGCCGAGACTACCCAGGTTATTGCTCGTGGCCGATGTGCCTGCGTTCGGATTGGTGCCATAGAAAGAGAAATTCGGGTTACGCGCGTTGAGGTAAGCGGCACCCAATGCGACCGGCCCATTGCTGTATCCTGCACCGAGCGACCAGACCTGATCGCGTCCAACGCTGCCGGGCACGCCACCTAGGCTATACAGGCCACCAAATCGAAATCCGCTGTAGGTGGCGCTTGCAAATTTGATCGAATTGTTGATCCGGTGGGTGTTCAGTTCGTTATCGATATCGCCAGCATGTGCCCCGAGATAGCCGGCCCAACTGGCACCGGAGAGGAATGGCTGCAGGTAGTCGACCAGTGAATCGTACTGACGTCCGAGCGTGATACTGCCGTAGTTGTCCTGAAGCCCAACGAACAGTTGCCGGCCAAATTCTGCGCCGCCCTGCGCGAGCGTGCCATTGTTGATTGAGAACCCGTTCTCCATGGTGAAAAGCGCTTTCAGGCCACCGCCCAAATCTTCTACTCCCCTCAACCCCCAGCGGCTGCCCCGAATACCTCCGGTAGCGCCGTCCTGAAACGAGTATTGACTCGCGCCCTTGAGTCCAGCCCCCGTGCGGCTGGTCTGTACGTTATTGTCGTAGTTGAAACCTGCGTCGATTATTCCGTATAGCGTGACGCTGCTTTGCGCGAATGCCGATGGCGCACCGAAGAGCGCACCCAATGCTGTGGCCGTGGTCATCAGGTTGTATTTCGTGATCTTTTTCATCTTGTCTCCAGTGAAGTCTATATTTATAAAGGTATGCTAATTAATTTGTCAAAGCCATTTTATTGAGCCGCCGTGACATGGACCCTCAAAACCGATTTCGGACACCGGCCCTGCATTGACGCCAGGTTGGCATCCCGGTTGCATCAGGTTCGCAGGACAAATGGATCCTGCACCTCGTCGCCCAGCTCGCACCAAACGCTCTTCGTCTGCAGATACTGCTCGATTGCTTCGGCGCCGTTGACCCGCCCAATGCCGCTCGCCTTATAGCCACCAAACGGCGAATTGAAAGCCAACGCCCGATACATGTTGATCCATACGGTTCCCGCCTCAAGGCGCTTTGCAAACGAATGCGCGCGCTGCAAGCTGCAAGTCCACATACCTGCCGCGAGACCAAAGCGCGTGCCGTTCGCAAGCGCAAGCACCTCCTCGTCATCGTCGAACGGTGTGACGCATAGCACCGGGCCGAATACCTCTTCGTGCATGATCCGGTCGGCCGTTTTCGTGCCGCTAAAAATAGTCGGCTCGAAGAACAACCCTTCTTCGAAGCCAGCGACAGTGGCACGCTGTCCACCACACAATATGTCTGCGCCGTCTTCGAGCGCTTGCGCCACCATCGTCAGGTCTTTGTCGAGCTGAGAACGGGTTGCGACCGGTCCCATTTGCGTGGCGGTGTCTAGCGGGTCCCCGAGCTTGATACGCCGTGCACGCGTCGTGAGCCGGTCGACGAACTCATCGTAGATTTTCCTGTGCACATAGGCGCGCGACCCGGCAATGCAGGTCTGGCCCGCCGCCGCGAAGATACCGGCGAGCACCCCGGCTTCCGCCTGGTCGAGCCGCGCATCTTCGAAGACAATATTCGCGCTCTTGCCACCCAGTTCCAGCGTGCAGGCCGCGAGACGGCCGCCCGCCTTCGCCGCGATGCTACGCCCTGCCTGCTCGCTGCCCGTGAAGACGATCTTCGCCACGCCGGGATGAGAGACGAGCACGTCACCCGTTTCGCGCGCGCCCGTGACAACGTTGATCACCCCAGGCGGAATGCCCACCGCTTCCGCGAGTTTTGCCAGTTCGAAAGCTGATGCGGATGTCACCTCGGACGGTTTAAGTACGATTACGTTGCCGGCGGCAAGCGCGGGCGCCATGCTCATGATCGAAATCAGCGTGGGTGAGTTCCAGGGTACGATGACGCCGATCACGCCAAGCGGTTCGCGCAACGTATAGTTCAGCACGCTCTGTCGTTCCAGCGGAATAACCCGGCCTTCGACCTTGTCCGCGAGGCCGCCGAAATAGAACAGCCAATCCTTAACGATTCTTGCTTGCGCCTGCATTTCGGCGAGCAACTTGCCGTTTTGCTGTGTCTCCAGCGCCGCGATGTGTGGCGCGTTCTCCGCGATCTTCTCGCCCCACGCCATCAGCAACCGTCCTTTGGCGCTAGCAGACAATCGTCCCCACGGACCTGTCAATGCACTTTGTGCCGCAGCGACGGCGGCGTCGATATCGGCTTGCTTCGATTGGGCGAACGTGCCCCATTCTTGCCCCGTTGTAGGGTTGATTGATGTGAAGGTGTCGCTACTCGCCGCTGCAAGTTCCTTCCCGCCGATGTAATTGCCGTAATGTGGCCGCCCGCCGCTTTCCCGCGTTGCTGTGCTCATACGCTCTCCATAGTGTGATTTGCGGAACCATCTTCGGACAGACTCTCCGCTGTCAGGCTTAGATCACCGGGGCTTACCAGGCCACTCACCTTGGCAAGCAGCGTGAGCGCACCCGCCACAACAATGTTCAGCGCCAGTGCCCAGATCGCCGAGTAGAGCGGGACGATATAGCCGCCAAAGTGAAGCGGATAAACCGAGGTCTTGAAGTGCAGTTGCGCGACCATCCACGTACCGCTGACGAGCCCGGTCAGCAGACCTACCAGTAACCCGCGGGCGTCGAACGTGCGGCCGAACAGGCCAAATACAACGGTGGGTAGCGTTTGGATGATCCAGATTCCACCAAGCAGTTGCAGATCAACTGCGTACGAAACCGGTAAGCCGAAGATGATCGCAACCGCGCCGATCTTTACGAACACAGCGACCAGCTTCGAGAGTTGCGTTTGGTCACGTCCGGTCATATGAGGATTGATGATCGCCAGGTGCACATTGCGCGTGTACAGGTTGGCTGCAGCGATCGACATGATGGCCGCCGGCACCAGCGCGCCAATCCCGATCGCCGCGAATGCAAGTCCGGCAAGCCACGACGGGAAGAAATGCAGGAAGAGCGCCGGCACCGCAAAGTTGTTGCCGTATGCGGCGAAAAACTTTGCGTACTCCGGCATGCCGCGCACGCCTGACGCCACCGCCATATAGCCGAGCAAGGTAATGAAGCCGAGCAACAGCGTATAGATGGGTAGCAACGCCATGTTCCTGCGCACCGTGTTGCCCGACTTCGATGACAACAAGGCGGTCGCGGCATGTGGATACAGGACCGTGGCCATCGCCGAGCCGAGTGCAATTGATACATACACGCCGTAGTCGTTCAGGCTCGTCGCGTCTGCGGCATGCAGCAAGCGCTTGGGAGCGGGAATCGCGGCGAAGATATGCGCGAAGCCGCCGAGTTTCGACGGGATGATGATCGCGGCGGCGATGACCGTCACATAGATCAGCAAGTCCTTGACGATCGCGATCATCGCCGGCGCGCGCAAGCCTGACTTGTACGTGTACGCGGCCAGAATGGCGAAGGCCACCCCCAGCGGAATATCCCCGGCTGCGCCGGTCGTGTCGAACCCTAATGCGCCGATCGCCACTTCGAGGCCGACCAGTTGCAGCGCAATGTACGGCATCAGCGCGAGAATCCCAGTGACGGCCACAACGAGCGCAAGCGTCTTGCTACGGTAGCGTGCATGCACGAAATCGGCGACGGTGACGTATCCATGACGCCTCGCAATATTCCAGAGGCGGGGGAAAACCATGAAGATGAAGGGAAACGTCATGATGCAGAACGGAATCGCAAACATGCCCATGGCGCCCGCGCCAAACGCGAGCGCTGGAATGGCGACCACTGTAAATGCGGTGAACAGATCGCCGCCGAGCAGGAACCATGTAACAAGCGTGCCGAACTGCCGCCCGCCCAAACCCCATTCGTGCAGCTCGTCGAGATTGCCCTTTCGCCATCCCGACGCAAGAAATCCCAGCACGGTCACGAACACGAACAACACGACGAATACCAGTGTGGCGGTCAGATTCATGGCGCTCCCCTGCTTTCGCGCCGCGATGTTTCGCCTTGGGTCGGTGTCAATCGGTATATCGCAGCTGTCACCACGGCTCCAATGATCACGAACAGCATCTGGACCCAGTAGAAAAACGGCAGTCCCCATAGCGAAGGTTCGTCCCGGTTGTACAAGGGGACGCTGACTACCAGCGCCAGGGGAATTAGAAAGCCCCAGTACCAACGGCCCCTGCGACGCCTGCGATCGG
>Ga0302308_10004418_pt1 | contig 11046 bp, 8 predicted proteins | sample III_Palsa_E3_3_FD_200531 | JGI IMG/M metagenome (GOLD analysis project Ga0302308, IMG submission 200531) | Peat permafrost microbial communities from Stordalen Mire near Abisko, Sweden - III_Palsa_E3_3 | ecosystem: Environmental > Terrestrial > Soil > Palsa > Peat permafrost | place: Sweden... | reverse complement strand
GTCGCGACGCTCCTCAAGCGTGCTGACGGTCTTCTCGAGATCGTTGCGGCGCTGGCGCAGTTCGCGCTCGAAGCGGACTCGGGCTTTGCGGACCTCGCGCTCGAGCCGGTTGCGGGCTGTGCTGCCGCGGCGCTCGAAGCGGCGCAGCTGGGCCTGAGCCTTGGTGGTCGAACCGTAGCTGGAGATCGTATCGCTCACGGTCGAGACCACCCGGTCGCGGGCGATCAGGGCGGCGCCGACGGGGATCAGGACGGCGCGCTCGGTGTAGTCGCCGAACACGTCGACGGTGTTACGCGCCGCGATTTCGGTCTGACGCACGGCCGACTGGGTCTGGTGGATCGAGCGAGTGCGCGCGGCCTTCGCCTTCGTGCTCTTCGCCTGCGTGCTCTGGGTGGCGGAGGCTTTGCGAGCGGTCGATGCTTTGGCTGCTTTGGCGGCCGGTTTGCGGGCTTTGGCGCTGCGGGGGGAAGTGGTGGCGGTGGCCATGTGAAGGGGTCTCCTGTGATCGGTTCTGTCCTCGTGGCGAGGACCCGGATGACGTTTGTTCGCTCCTGTTCGCTCTCAGCTCGAGCTTCAGCGTAGCATCGAACACACGTTTGTAACCCGCTTGGGATAGATTGTTACAGCGTCACCTTCACGATCCGTAAAGACCTCGTGAATAGAGCATATTAAGCGTGACTAGCTTGTAACAGGAGGAACATGCGTTCGTGCTAGCCAGAGCCCTGGCGCCTCGAGCTCAGCCGTGCTCGGCAGCATCTCCGGCCCCTCCCACGCGCGGGCCAGGGCCCGCGGACCCTCGGCGTGGACGACCGCGTCGCAGAAGCGCTTGCCGACCTCGTACTGCTTCATCTTCAGCTCCAACCCAAGCAACCGCTCCAGCACGCGCCACGGCAGTCCGCGCGTCGCGCGGCGGCGGTTCAGCGCGGCGCGCAACCGTGGCAGCGACGGCAGCAACTCGGCGCCGACCGCGTCCATCGTGTGCTCGGCGTGCCCCTCGATCAACGACATCGTCGCCTGCATCCGCTCGACCAGCTGCCAGCGCTCATCGCCCAGCGTCAGGCGCAACAGTTCGCCGCGACGGGCACGCTCCAGCAGCGGGCGCACAGCGCTTGAGTCAAAGCCCCGCCCGCCTCCCGCGCCAGGTTTTGGCAGCCACCCGCGCCACCCCTCCTGGCCATTGCCGCCCCCGAGGCCGCCGAGCGTGGAACGCCCATCGAGCTTCACCTGCAGGCCGTCGATCAGCTCCCTCAGCATGCCCCCCAGATGCTCGCGCAGCCACGGCGCCCCCCCGAACTGGACGGCGTGGGTGATCTCGTGGATGCTCACCCACAGGACGAGCTCGTCGCGATCGACCCCCAGGTTGCGCGCTGCCTGCGCCAGATTCGGCGCGAGCAGCAGCAGGCGTGGCTTCACATCGGCGTCGAGTAGCGCGAGATCGTACTGGCCGAGCACTCGCTGAGAGAGGACGCCCGTCAATGCCCCGACCTGCGCGCCGAGCAGAAAGCCCGACGCTGCGCGCAGCGGGCCGGAGACGATGCCAGTGACCCCGCCGCCGCCACCACCCATGCGCGCGGTCAGCGGGTCCAGCAGGGGTTTCATCGTCTTCAGATTCGCTGCGATCCACGCTGGCCGGTCAACCACCTCCAGGGGCGGCAGCTCCGCGGGCAGCTCCAGGCCCGTGTAGTCGCTCACGCGCTTGGCGAAGTCGTGGGCTAGCGGCTCGATTGAAGAGGCCTGTACTCCTCCCCGTGGCGGCGCGCCCGCGATCATCTCTCCGATCCGCTGTGCGGCGCCCCAATCGATCGCATCTGAGCTCATCGTCAGAGCGTAGGGCCTCCCATGCCATCGCCCGGGGGAGACTCGTATCCTTGGTCTGTGCCGCCTGCCTCAAAGATCGTTCCCACCACGCCCGCGGGCGAGGCCGCTCCCGCAAAGCTTCGGGGGGATACCGCTCCCGCAACAGCATCGGACTACTCGCTGGGCGAGGAACGCGGAGCGGCGGCCTTCCGCGAGCGGTCCGAGGTGCGTGATGTGCTGGCCTGGATGCGCCTGCTGGCCGATCCGCACGATGCGGCCGCGGTCGTGCGCGCGCTCGCGCGTCCGCCGATCGAGCTGCGTCAGGTCGATCTGGCGCGCGTGATCGCGCTGGCGCGGCGACGCAAGCTGGACATGGTCGCGGCGCTCACGGCGGCGATCGAGTCGCCTCAGGTCCCGCCCGACGCGCGTGAGCGTATCCAGCGGTTTCTCGAGCTGCGCCGCGCGGCGTCCGAGGCGCTGGACGCCGGCCGTCCGGATCTGCTCGCGCGTGTGGTCCTCGGCGCCGAGGGGCAAGATCAGGACGAGGGTCGAGCGAAGGACGACAGGCGTCTGCAGGACGAGGCCCTGCAGGAGACCCTGCGCATGATGCGCGAGGAGGTGCTCGCCAGCGTCGCCCGGATCGGCGGCCGGCTCGGCGAGCTGCGACTGGACACGGATCTGGACATCTCCCACGGGATGGTTCGCTATCTGGAGCTGCTGAAGCTCGCCGCCCTGGCGCAGCGCCCGGAAGGGCAGGACGTGAAGGAGGCGCTTGCAGACATCAACGTGCGCCTGTTAGCCGCTACGACGCCGCTACAGCGTGAGATCTTCCAGACCTCGACGCTCGACGAGACGCTGCTGGTCGACCGTTCGGAGATCGATGGACACGATCGCGGACGAGATCACGAGGACCGTGCCCGAGCGAGCGCGATCGCTCCGCGCGAAGCCTCCTCGCTGGGGCCCTTTCTGCCGCGCAAGGGGATCGGCCTGGCGCTGTCGGCCTCGGATGTCGAGACCTACCGCGGCTGTCCGCTGCGGTACAAGTTCGCTCGAGTCCTCCGTATCCCGACCGAGCAGACGCAGAACCAGCGGTTTGGGATCGTCGTGCATCAGGTGCTCGAGCGCTATCACTCCACCTCCGGAGAGACGCTTTCGCAGCTGTTGAAGTTGTTCGACGCAAGCTGGCGCAGAAGCGCCTTCGGCTGTAGCGAGCACGAGCTCGAGCTGCGCGCAAAGGCGCTCGCCGCGCTGACCCTCTATCACGAGCGGTTGCACGGCCAGGACTCCGAGCCGGTGTGGTTCGAGCGTCCGTTCGCCTTCCGGCTCGGACCCCACCACCTGCGCGGCCGCGTCGACCGCGTCGACCGTCTCGCCGGTGGTACGGGCGACGAGTACGAGCTGATCGACTACAAGACCTCCCGCCCGAAGACCGTCGCCCAGCTACAGGACGACATCCAGCTGTCCCTCTATGCCCTCGCCGCGCGCGAGTCCTGGGGACTGGAGGCTTCCCGGCAGGCCTACTACTACGTGCTCGACGACCTCAAGGTGCCCGTGCCCCGGGACGATGGGGATGCGGAAGCGGTCAAGGACATGGTGCTCGCCGCTGGCGAGGGCATCCTCGGCCAGCGCTTCGAGCCCACCCCGTCTCACGCGGCCTGCTCGATTTGTGACTACCGCATCGTCTGTCCCGCGGCGGAGAAGTAGACCGACCTATTTTCCCTCGGCCCCCCGCTGGCGCAGGAAGCGCTGGAATTCACGCGCGAGCATGTCCCCCGAGGGAACGTTCTCGGGGGAAAACTCTGACTCTTCGCTCTCCGCGGCCTGCTCCAGGCGTTCGACGAACGCCTGGATGTCGGGGTCGCTCTGCACGGCGAGGCCGACCTGGCGCTCGTAGTCGGCGGCCGAGACCTCCAGCTCAGAGACGTCTACGGAGACGCCGATCAGGCTTTCCGTCCTGCGCAGCAAAGCAAGCGCCGCCTTGGGATTGGTGGCGGCGGCGACGTAGTGCGGGACGCCCGCCCATAGGCTTGCCGACGGCAGTCCCGCATCCAGACAGGCGCTGTGCAGGACTCCCACGATCCCGGTCGGTCCCTCATAACTCGATGGCGCCAGTCCCAAGCTCTCCACCAGCGACGGATCGGACGCGAACCCGGTCATGCTCACCGGGCGAGTGTGGGGCACGTCGGCGAGCAGCGCTCCCAGCGTAACGACCACCTGCACGCCCAAAGCTTCAGCGAGCTCGACTAGGTGCGCGCTGAAGGCGCGCCATCGCATCGAAGGCTCAACGCCTTGAACGAGCACGAGGTCACGCGGCGCTCTGGGCGCGCGTGCCTCGAAGACCTCGACCGTCGGCCAGACGATCTCCCGACCACCGCTTCCAGCGACGGTGTCCCTCCCGTCGGTCAGCTGAATGCTGGGACGGTTTGCCTGAAAGTCGTAGAACTCCTCGGAGTCGATCTGCGCGAAGCGACTGGCGTTCAACGAGCCGGCCAGGAAGGAGACCGCGCTGGAGGCGGCGTCGCCGGCGTCGTTCCAGCCCTGAAACGCGCATACCATTGCTGGGGCCCTGAGGCCATCCGGACGGCGGTCCCAGATGAAGGGCTGCATCCGAACCACCGTACATCATGGGCGGATGAGCCCCCTCGGCAACACGACACAGATCGACGAGGGGCAGATCGCGACCCTCCGTTTCGAGCAGGAGGTGGATGGCGTCTTCGCGTGCGTCCGCAAGGAACGTCAGATGTCTCGGGCCGGCACGCCCTACCTGACAATCGAGCTGCGCGATAGCACGGGAACGATTCGTGCGCGCGCGTTTCGTGACGCCGACGTACTCGCCGGACGCTTCGAGCAGGGCGAGCTGGTGCGGGTGCACGGGCGTGTGGAGCGCTTTCGTGACGAGCTGCAGATCGCGCTCGGGACGATCGCGCGCGCGGATGGGATCGACGCCGACCCCGCCCGCTTCCTTCCGACGGCCTACCGCGACCTCGACGAGCTCGAAGGGTTCCTCGAGCACCTCGCGCGCGAGGTCTACGAACCCGGCTTGAAGGGGCTGCTCGCTCGCCTGCTCGGCGATGAGGAGCTGCGCGCGGAGATCCGCCGCGCGCCCTGCTCGCCGCCGGTGGCGCTCGGCGCGGACTCCAAGCCACGCGGCGCCGGTCGCTCCGGGTCTCATCATGCCTATCTCGGCGGCCTGCTCGAGCACACCGTCGCGGTTGCCACGATGGCGCTCGAGCTCTGCCCGCTGCATCCGCGCCTGGATCGCGATCTGCTGCTGAGCGCGGCGATCGTCCACGACCTGGGCAAGACCCGCGAGTTCATCTACGGTGCGGAGATCGAGCGCAGCCGCGAGGGTCAGCTGCTGGGTCACGTCGAGCTGGGGCTGCGTCTGATCTGTAGCCACGCCCCGCCTACGCTCGACGGCGAGCGGCGACTTGCGCTCGAGCACTGCGTGATGCTCCACCACGGCGCCGACGTGGGCGCAGGACAGCGTTTCGCCTCCGGCGAGGCGCTCGCGCTCTATCGGCTGAATACGCTCGATGCTCAAGTGAAGGGCGCTTTCGAGCAAGGAATGGGCCGGTAGCTCGTCGGGGTCTGCAGAGTGGCCAAAGGCTGCGCATGAAACCTGAGTGCTCTGGAAGAAAGGGCCGGTTTCCTCGGGAAAAAGGCCTGCATGGCCGCAAAAGCCTGTAGAAACCGGGGAAAAGCTCCGTTAACCGATCAAGCGGCGTCCCGGGGATGCCGATAAAAACGGCGATGCGCGATACCGTCACGCCCACAGCCACATCTCCTCCGGAAACCCTCGAGGAGAGCGCGATCGGGCCCCCCGACGACGGCCTTTACCCACCACTTCGCTCGGGACGCTCGGCACGGATGATCGGCGAAGTGATCGTCGACCTCGGCTACGCCGACCGTGAGACGGTCGAGCATGCGGTGGCGGCCGCCCGCGCGGAGGGCAGGCCGACCGGCCAGGTGCTGGTCGAGCTGGGCGTCCTCCGTCACGACCAGCTCGCTCGGGCCGTGGCCGAGCGCTTTGGCCTGGACTACATCGATCTGTCGGTCTACGACCTCGACATGGGCGCCGTCAACCTGATCCGCTCGGACACAGCCAAGCGCTATCAGGCGGTGCCCGTCGGGTACACCGACGACGGGACGCTGCTGCTGGCGATGGCGGATCCGACCAATGTGTTGACGATCGACGACGTCGCGATGAATCTACTGCTGACGCGGCTCGCCCAGATGGACGATTCGATCGAGGACATCGTCGATGAGGAGTCCGAGGCCGAGGCCGAACCCGACACGCTGGCCGAGGAGGCCGACCGCGACGCCCCAGTGATCAAGCTGGTGCATTCGATCGTCGCCCAGGCGGTGCAGCAGGGCGCCTCGGACATCCACATCAACCCCGAAGAGGGTGATACGCGCGTGCTGTTCCGCGTCGACGGTGTGCTCGCCCCGGCCGCCACGGTCAAACGCAGGATGGCGATGAGCGTCGTGTCGCGCATCAAGATCATGGGGGACCTGGACATCTCCGAGAAGCGCGTGCCGCAGGACGGCCGCTTCGCGCTGACGGTCGACGGGCGGCGCGTGGACATCCGCGTCGTGACGCTGCCACTCGTCTACGGCGAGGGCGTCGTGATGCGGATCCTCGACGGAGGGGTGAGGGTTGAGGGGCTCGAGGCGCTGGGGATGGGCAAGGACGAGCTGGACCGGTTCACTCGTGCGATCAACAAGCCGAACGGCGCTGTGCTCGTGACCGGGCCGACCGGCTCGGGCAAGTCGACGACGCTGTATGCGGCGCTGAACGTGCTCAACGACGGAGAACGGAGCATCCTCACGATCGAGGATCCCGTGGAGCAGCGCATGCAGGGTGTCAAGCAGATGCAGATCGCGCCGAAGGCGGGGGTCACGTTTGACGTCGGCCTGCGCTCGATGCTGCGCGCCGACCCCGACGTGATCATGGTTGGGGAGATCCGCGACCGCGAGACTGCGCACATCGCCGTCGAGGCTGCACTCACCGGCCACCTCGTGCTCTCGACCCTGCACACGCGCGATGCGCCGAGCGCGCTCGGCCGGCTGATCGATATGGGGATCGAGCCGTTCCTCGTGTCCTCGGCGATCGACTGCATCGTCGCCCAGCGCTTGCTGCGCCTGCTGTGCAAGCACTGCAAGCGCCCGCTGAAGGTCTCAGAGTCTGTGCTCGTCGAGCACGGCTTGGCCGGCGCCGAGCCATATGAGCCGGTGGGATGCTCGCGCTGCGGTGGTTCGGGCTATCGTGGCCGGGTGGGCGTATATGAGGTGATGTCCGTCAGCGAGCGCATCCGCGGGCTGATCCTCGAGCGCGCCTCGGTCGACGAGATGGTTGCGGTCGCCGTCAACGATGGGATGCTGCGCCTGCGCGACGATGGTCTGGTGAAGGTACGCGAAGGGCTCACTTCCATCGCCGAGGTCGAACGGATGACCTCGAGCCTCCTCTAGATTGGCAGGAGCAGGGAGATCCGAAGGGGTCCTGTTGGGAACGCTTCGCCAACGAAGGAGTACGCCTGGTAGCTACGCCCGCGGTAGGTGACTTCGCCCCGATCGGGGACCGTCGCCGGGCCGGGAGAGAGCGTGCCCATCACCTGACGCGAGCCTGTGCGCATCAGGACTTCCGCGCCGGTGAAGAGATGGGCGAGCTTGAGATAGCCGGCGTCGTCCTGGATCGCCATCTCGAAATGGCCGACTACGCGGCCGCCGCTGCGCAGGGTGCCGTGGACCGGGGCGAGCACGAACGGGCCTCCTTCGTCGATCAGCAGCCGTTGGCCGATCTTCGATTCCTCGATCGTGACGCGCACGCGCACGACGTGGATGTGGGCGGCAAAGAAGTCGATGATCGCCGCGCGGGTCGCGGCGACGCTGCCGGCGGCGACGGCGCGCTGAAAGACGGTCGAGCTTTCCATCGAGCGCAGTGTCGCGGTGACATCCGGGCTGTGGAGCTCCTCCTGGTAGATGCGTTCGCCGACATGGCCGAGCGTTTCCACCAGCCTCTGTGCGAGCGGGCCGGGGCAGGAGATCGTCGAGGTCGGCGCGAGCAGCACGATCCGCAGCGCGCCCGCCGGGTAGACGGAGCCAGCGAGCGCGAACGTCTGATAGCTCTCCCCGGTGAGCGTGAGCGGTCCCGCGGCGGGCGCGCTTGTGGGTAGCGAGCCGGAGATCGTGCCGGCGAGTCGCTTGCCCGGAATGGCGGCGGCTGGCGCGCCATCGAGCAGCAGCACCTGCGCGCCGGTGACCTGGTGGACGACCTGCAGGTAGGCGTGTGCGGGCTGGGTCGAGAGGACGAAGCTCGCAGAAGTGCCGGGGATCTGACCGTGGATGGGCGCGATCGCAACGCCGGAGCCGGCCTGCGCGAAGACGTGCCCGCCGCGGAGGATCTCGATGCGCACGATCTGGTCGAGCAGCAGCGCTTGCAGCGCGGTATGCGCCGCGCCCGCGTCGCCGCTGTCGAGCGCGCCGGCGAGGGCGCTCGAGCTCTGCACGCGATGCACTGCCTCGGCGACGTCGCCGCCGGTCGCGGCCTCGCGGTAGATGCGTGCGGCGACCGTGCCGAGCGTGGCGGCGACCGCCGTCGCGCAGCTCCCGGAGGGAGGAGCGGTCGTGGAGGTGGGCGTCGTCGTGGATGTGGCAAGGGCCGTTGAGCCCGTGGACGAGTTCGAGGATGCGGAGCTCGTGTTGAACGAGGCGCTTGTCGCGTTGTGCGTGGCCGCGGCCGAGCCGCAGCCGACGAGCGCCACTGCAAGGCATGCGAGGAGGAGCCGGCCGGGGTGCCGGCTCCTGGCTGCTGCGCCTTGGGCGATCCTCCGGGCGAGCTTCACCCCCACAGGTTAGGCCCGTGGGGGTAAGCTCGCGCCGACTGGCTGGGACCTACTTCTTCTTGGGCGCCGCTTTGCCGACGACCTTCTTCTTCGCGGGCTGCTTCTTGCCCTTGCCCTTCTTCCCTTTCTTGGGGGAGGCCGTGACCGGCTTGGGGTTCAGCCGGTTGTAACCCGAGTTGGCGCTCGGCGGGCAGCCGCTGGGGCGGCCGAGGTCGAAGGGACCGGAGATCGCCTGGGTGACGACGCCTTTTTCCAGGTACGCGTAGGTGACCGTCAGCAGCGGGTCCACGCGCGGCTCGACGCAGAGCTTGGAGCCGATCGCGAACTGTCCGGTGATCGTCTCGTATCCGGTCTTCGCCGCTCCGACGCAGTTCTCCGCGTAGCCGGGGATTTCCCCCGAGCAGGAGAAGGTGTCGCTCAGCGCTTTGCCCGTCGGTGCGCCCAGCACACTTGCCCCGGCGGTCACGAGCGGCGGGCTCTGGACGCCCGTCAGCGGGATCTGCGACTGCAGCTGGTAGCCGGTGATCGGGCCGTTGCAGTAGAAGACGTAGGCCACCTGCTGTTCTTCGCTGCCCACTTCGGGCTTCCCCGGCGCGATGCTGCCGAGGCATTCGTAGTTGTTCGGGTTGGATTCTTCCGCGTGGCTGACCGCCGGAACGGCGAGCCCCGCGAGGGCCAGTGTGAGGCCCACGAGTGCGACGAGCCACCACGTGGCCTGCTTGCGGTGGGCGGGATCTAGTGCGTGCAACGTGGGTCTCCTTGGTTGGTTTCGGAACTGCGGATGTACGGTCCTGCGGTCTGCGGATACGGCGTCAGTGCAGAAGTCCTGAGAGGCTCTGCTTGGGGGAAGTCGGGTTGAAGGGAGCGGTCGGCCGCGCGCCGACGCGGGCGAACGGCGAGAGCAGCAGCACGCCCGCGGGGGGTGTGGAGCTGAGCGTCGCGGTCGAGGAGCCGGCGGGCAGGCTGGAGGCCGTGGCGTTGCCGACCGAGCCGAACGTGATCACGACCAGGCCGTGCGCGCGGTAGGCGGTGCTGGCGGTGATCGCGGGCAGGGTGGCTTTCAGGAATTCGTCGGCCGCCGTCAGCGCGCCCGCGGTTTCGGGCGCGCAGGCGGCGCCGGCGGCGCCTTCGGGGCACGGGGGCTGGACGATCGAGTCGAGCGTCTGCGGGGGTTCGCCGCCGAGCAGCCCGGCCTCGCTCGCGAAGGAGCTGGCCTCGAGCGAGGACCAGCCGCTGAGCAACGTGCCGGCGGGGACGAGCTGGGAGTCGATGTATGGGGCGGCGGCCGTCTGCGCGAGCGCCTGCGCGAAGTTGCTGCCGGAGAGCGTGATCAGCCACACGCTCGTGACGGGCGGGAGCGTGGCCTGCGCGCCGCTCTTCGGAGTGCTCTTGGTCGGCTGTTTGGCGGCGCTCGGTGCTGGAGCCGGTGTCGCCGCGGCGCTCGGCGCCGCCTTCGAGGTCTTCGTGGCGGCGCTTGACGCACCCGCGCTCGCGGATGAGGCAGCCGGCGTCGGCTGGGGCGTGACCGGTGGCGGCTGCACCGCTGCCGCTGTGCTGGTGCTCGTCGTGTGTGTGCCGCCGCCCCCGGCGAGCGCGGCGATCGCGGGCAGCAGCAGCGGGATGCGCTCGCCCGCGAGCGAGGTTTCCGGTGCGGGGCCGATTGCCGCGCCGACGGCCACCCCGATCGCGAGCATCCCGGCGGCGAGCGCCGCGGCGACGCGCGTGGAGGGCAGGCGCGGGGGACCCTGGACGGATCGCGGTGGGCGGTCGGGTCCGTCGACATCGGGCGTGTGGTTTTCGGATGTGTCTCTCATGGCTGGGTGTTGGTGGAGGAGGTCCTGGAGTCTTTCCGCACCTTTTGGATCTTCTTGGTGTTCTGGGGGGAGTCGGTCATTGGCCGGAGTGCTGTCGGGAAGGTTTGGAACACGCCTTCCGAGACGATGTTGCGCATCTTTCCCATAAAGTAGCTTATCTTGATCGGGCTAATGAGGTTTATGGTAGTTTCGATCGAGACACAACGTCAACCATCTGAATGGAGACCCAGTTCATGAATCGATTTCGCCGTCTCTCCGTCGCCCTCGCGGTGGCAGGCGTACTCGGAGTCGCGGCGCCCGCTGCCGCGTCCGCAGCGACGACCACTGTCACGATCAGCGGCGCCACCGCCTCCTACCCGCTCGTCTCGCTGCTCGCCCAGAAGTACGTGAAGCTGTTCCCCAAAAAAGTCAAGTTCAAGATCGCCCAGGGCGGCGCGCAGATCGGCATCAACGATGTCGCCGCCGGCCGCGTCACGATCGGGGACGTCTCGCGCGATCCGCTGCCGACCGATCCTGCCGGCCTCGTCTTCTACCCGATCGCCAAGTACGGGATCTGCGTGGTCACGAACAAAGCGAACACGCTCAGCAAC